>MKWU01000930.1_pt1 | contig 53772 bp, 54 predicted proteins | sample 809101 | NCBI WGS metagenome assembly MKWU01 (sample SAMN05860141, study PRJNA318959) | sponge metagenome | host: Aplysina aerophoba | place: Slovenia: Piran, Adriatic Sea, Gulf of Piran | collected 2013-05-07 | reverse complement strand
CCATGATCTGATGCAGGCAGGCATCATCGTTCGGAAAGCGTTTTTGGAATTGATAGAAAGTCATCGTTCTCTCCTTTTTCAGAGAACCTACCAGATTCCAGTAAGTATGTCAAGGGGATAATGGCGATTTGTTATTATTCCATCTCTTTAAAACGCTGCACATAAGGAAGGAAATCTATGTTTAAGCGTATAAGCTATGAGGAGGATTTGAATGCTCGGCAAAAGGAGAATTTCAATTTCCAAAAAGTTGCATCAACGTTAGCCGATTATGGGTTTAATTGCATACGCTTGAGCGACGATTGGCAAGGAGCTGATTTCCTCGCCTGTCACATTGATGGTAAGACGTTTATGAAAATTCAACTCAAGGGACGCCTAACGTTTGATAAAAAATTTAGGGGCAAAGACATTTACATTGCATTTAACGAGTGTAAGAAATGTAAAAAGCGTGGACAATGTAACTGTAACGAGGGTAGAAAATGGTACATATACCCGCATGATGAACTTCTAAAAAAATTCTTTGGCCTCGGATTACTGAAAGGTAGGAAAGCGTGGGATAACGATGGGAAGTTTACTTTCCCTCGTCTTTCTATAAAATTAAAGGAGCTCATGGTCCAATATGCGAAATGAAACGGCTGACTCCTGCCGCTATTGAGGCTTCCCACATGCGGTTTCTATCCGCCCATTTGCGCAATGCGGTGAGTCATCCATTCCACATAGGACGTGCGGGTCATGCCGCGCCGCCGTGCCTCGCTGTCGATGAAGGCGGCCACGCCTTCATCCAGCAGCATGTTGGCGCGCACGCTCCGGCCAGAGAGCCGGAGCAACGGGACGGACACCAGCAGACACCCAGCGGGGGTTTTCACCTGTTCGAGCGCACTGGGCGGTGTGATTGTCTCCCCGTCCTTCTCCATCTCTACCACGTAATCGCGCAGCGCTTCCTCGGCGTTCACCAGCGCTTCGTCAAGCGTTTTCCCCATGGCGACGATACCGGGCAGGTCGGGAAACGTCACGCCATAAGCGCCTTTTTTGCCATCGATCACTGCGGGATACCTCATGAGGCTCTTCTCCTTTTTGGTTCCCATGTGCAAATATATACACCATTAGCGCAAGGTAGGGAACAACGATCGTTGTTCCCTACATGGGGTACGCAATTGCAGCAAGCCGTCACCGGCCTGAACATGTTTCACACCATCTAGCCGTTCCACATCACACGTTTCTCGGACACACTGCATGTCGACCATCTTCTTCTTTGTCTGTCTTACGATCCTCGTCGGGGTCATTGCCGCGATTTCTTCTCCCTTTTGGCGGAAGGACCCTACGGCCTCAGGACTGATTAGCCGGGATGCCGAAGAGGACCAGGAACGGGCCGATCTTTCCGTCGAACGCGAGGTCCTTCTCCAGTCACTCCAGGAACTCGACGTCGAATTGGCACAAGGCCGGTTGGAACCGGAGGATTATGAGCGGCTGAAAGCCACGGACGAGCAGCGCCTGCTGGGTGTCATGGATCGACTCGAAGCGCTGACCGCCACGGCCCGGCCGCCTTCGTCCTCCGAGCAAGCCGGGCAACCGGCGAGTGCCTGGGGGTCGGCGATCACGGTCAGCCTGGTGGTCGTCGTCTTGTCGGTCGGGACTTACAGTTTTCTGCAATGGCGCACCATCAACCGTCTCGTGGGCATTCAAACCGAAAGGACCGGTCAAATGCCCGATCCGCGGGAAATGGTCGCACGGTTGGAAGCCAGGCTCAAAGAAAACCCCGATGACGTGCAAGGCCAGATGATGGCCGGCCGTTCCTACATGGTCATGGAACGCATGGATGACGCGAAGAAGGCTTACGAGAAGGTCTTGGCGCTGGAGCCTCGCAATCATGAAGCACATTACAACCTGGGCGTCATCATGATCGAAGAACGACAATTCGACGACCCCAAAATCTTCGAAGCCGCGCTCGAGCATTTCGACGTCGTGTTGGTCGATCGTCCCAACGAACCCGGCGTGAATTGGTATAAAGGGTTGGCCCTCTGGTACTTGAAGCGGTATCGGGAAACCGAAGAATTTTGGGCCACCGCGCACAAGAACCTGGATCCCGGCAGCCAGGACGCCGATTTCGTCAAACAAGCCCTCGCCAAATTGCGTGACGGAGAGACGCCGTTTTAGTCTTGCCGATAAAAGACAACCCCCGACCACGCTACAAACCGAACTAGATCTTCGACAGATACGAAGCCACGAGCAGGACGGCCAGGGTCATCACGATGACGGCTTTTTGCAGGGTATCGGCCCGGGCCTGGACGGTTGGCGACGAGGCCGGCGTCGAAGCGTCCTGAGACGACGGGGCATACGGATCGATAATGAAGTCGTGAATGAGGAGAAGCCCGAAGGCGATGGCGAACAAGAGCAACTTCAGCATCAACACCACCCCCCAGGCGGTTTCGATCCGGGCGGAACCGCTTTCATTCAACATCTGATACGCCCCGGTCAGGATCAGGACAATGAGACAGACCCACGCGATGGTTCGAAAGCGGCGACCTGAAAGGCGGACGACTTCCCGCGATGTTGAATCGGATGGCGTACCCCGTGCCACCGGATTAAGCACCAGTTGGGAATACAGCAACCCGCCGATGAGGACGATGGCCGCGGCGAGGTGTACCCAGGTAATCAGATAGTCAGGCATAATCGCGTGGAAGAGGAAGGTTCAACCAGGTGCCACGATGTTACCTATCAAGGTTTTTGCCTTGGCGGCAACCCCATGACCTTGTCTGACAGCCATCTCCCGCAATGTTTTCGGTAGAATATAACAGAGGTCCTTAACAGGAAATTCCGTATTCTCAAGGAGGTTCTCCGATGAGCCGACTCTCCACACTCCACGTTGCCGACCAAACCGTCGCCCTCCCCGTTGTCACGGGAACCGAAGGCGAACAGGTGCTTGACGTCACCACGCTACGCGCCCAAACGGGACTCACCGCCTTTGACCCCGGGTACGTGAATACCGCCTCCTGTTCCAGCGGCGTGACGTTTGTCGACGGAGACCGGGGGATTCTTCGATACCGCGGGATTCCCATTGAGCAATTGGCCGAACAGTCGAATTTTTTGGAGAACGCCTACCTCCTGATTCACGGCAACCTGCCCACCCAGCCTGAATATCGGGGATTCGCAAACGCCATCACCCGGCACACGCTGCTGCACGAAGACGTGAAACGGTTTTACGATGGATTCCCCAGGGATGCGCACCCCATGGCGATTCTGTCAGCCGTGATCGGCGCGCTTTCGACGTTTTACCAGGACAGCCACGACCCGACCGACCCTCAACAAGTCGAGTTATCCACTCACCGCCTCCTTGCCAAGATCACGACCATCGCCGCCTATTCCTATAAGAAATCGATCGGGCAGCCCTTTGTCTATCCCGATAACTCGCTGGATTATTGTTCCAATTTTCTCCGGATGATGTTCTCTGTGCCCTCCGAGCCATACGCGGTGAATCCCGTGGTCTCCAACGCCTTGAACCTGCTGTTCATCCTCCACGCCGATCATGAGCAGAATTGTTCAACGTCCACGGTACGGCTCGTCGGATCGTCGCATGCGAATCTCTTTGCATCCGTGTCCGCCGGCATCTATGCCTTGTGGGGACCGCGACACGGCGGCGCGAATCAACGAGTCATGGAGATGCTCGAAGCCATCCATGCCGATGGAGACAACGTGGGGAAATATATCGAACTGGCCAAGGATCGAAGTCATCCCTTCCGACTCGCGGGGTTCGGCCACCGCGTCTACAAACACTATGACCCCCGCGCCAGAATCTTAAAACGGGCCTGCGAGCAAGTCCTGGCCGTTCTCGGCATGCATGATCCGTTGCTCGACGTCGCCAAACGCCTGGAAGACGCCGCCCTCACGGACGACTTCTTCGTCTCGAATAAATTGTATCCCAACGTCGATTTTTACAGCGGGGTGATCTACAAGGCGATCGGGTTTCCCGTGAACATGTTCACGGTCTTGTTTGCAATCGGCCGGTTGCCGGGCTGGATCGCCCATTGGCGGGAAATGATGCGGGACCCCCACGTCAAGATCGGCAGGCCTCGACAATTGTATACCGGCCGGACCTGCACCGACTACGTTCCCATGGATCAAAGAATGGAATAGCCCGGCGTTCCCTGCCCCCCACCGGTTCGCCTGCGGGCTACACCCTTGGCTCCCCGACTCCCCCTCAAGGGGGGAGTGATTCTAAAATTCCACCTTGGGCGTGGCCCGGGCTTCTTCGCCTATTTCGAAGTATTCGGCTTGTCCGACGCCGGCCAGCCCGGCATAGAGCCTTCCCAGCAATTTCCGGATAAAGGTGTTCAGGACCCGCACGCTGTCGTTGTACCGCTTTCGTTCGACCGCCAATCGATTCTCCGTCCCTTCCAGTTGGTCCTGGAGTTTGAGAAACGATTGATCGGATTTGAGTTGGGGATAGGTTTCCCGCAGGACCAACAGACGCGAGAGCGCCGACTCGAACCCGCCAGCCGCGCGCGCTTTCTCATTGACCGACTGCGCCTGAAAATAGGCTTTGCGTGCATTGGCGACGCCCAGATAAATCTTCTCTTCCTGGCCCGCCACCCCTTTGACGGTATTGACCAGATTGGGAATCAATTCAAACCGTCGCTGCAATTGATTTTCGACCTGTGCCCATTGGCTCTTCACCGCTTCATCCATCTCGATGACCTGGTTATATCCGGAATAGACGCAGCCACCCAGCATCAGGATCAGGATGAGCAACCCGCCGAAGACCATGAGTAAGATGCGTCCAGCGCTCATGATTGTGTCCCTCCGTTACGTATGCCGTTTCGACGCAGGCAAACCGCCTCACTACCAACCGGCGCCGCCCCCGCCCCCACCGAAGCCTCCACCCCCGCCGAACGATCCGCCGAAACCTCCACCGAATCCGCCGCCAAAACCGCCGCTTGAGACGCCCCACGGACTTCTCCCCGTGACGCCACCCAAGGCGCTGCCGAGCAACATGCCTCCGACCATGCCACCGGCCATGCCTCCGCCGCCCCAGTTGGAATAATGCCGGCGACGGCGACGCATGTTGGAAAACAACATAAAGAGAAAAAACAGCGGGATGAGCAACGAGCCCAGAACCGAACCGCCTCCGCCACCACGGCTGGGCCGATACCGGTGTTGGGGAATCCCGGTGAGCGTGACCCTTTCGGTATCCGCAACCTGGTTGGCCGTCACGACCGCCAATTGGAGAAGACCCTGGGCATATTGGCCCCGTTTAAAGAATTGCGAGGCCGCCGCACGGGACGCCGAACCCGCCCATGAATCGGGCAACGCCCCCTCCAAGCCATACCCCGTGTGAATGCGGACCTGTCGCTCCTTGAGAGCCAACGCGATCAGCGCGCCGTTGTCTTTCCCTGCTTGGCCGAGCTTCCAGGCTTCGGCGTGCCGCTGGGCAAAACCGAACATGTCCTCTCCTTCTGTGGATTGAACGGTGAGGACCTTCACCTGCGCCGTGGTTTTCTGTTCGAGTTCGCGAAGCCAGCCTTCCAACTGCCGTTCGGTTCCGGGGTCGATGATGCCCGCGCTGTCCACGACGTAGGTGCCGGGGTCCGGCACGGATACCTCGCCCCAACTCAACGCGGGCAGGACCAGCAGAACCGCGACGGCTAACCAGGATTTCCCGCCCATGGTCGTTACCAGCGATCAGCCACGGTTTTTAAGCCGTCGATTTCATCATAGAGCCGCGTAAAGTCATTCCAGTCATGGTGGCGGTCTTCTTGCAGCGCCGCACGAATGCCGGGAAGCGATCGATCTGTTTCCTGCTCGATCCGGCCGACGACTTCAAGCGCCGACAGGTAGTCGTATTGTCCATGAAGCCACAACAGCCCGCGGAGCGTGCGGATCATCCGCTCGGCAATATCGCCTTCCATCACCCCAAACAGTTTCTCACGACCTGCGGCGGCCAGAAGGCCCTGACGCATGCCGATCAGGATGGTTTTCAACTCGCGCTCACATTGCAGCCTGACGTGACGTTCCTCAAACGAGAGGTCCGCGAAATAGTCGGTGCCGGCAAAACACACGTGGCATTGCTGAATCTCCAGAAACTCCAACGGAAAGGTATCCAGGGATCCGGTAATGTAGACGGGCGTCATGATCAGCGGAGCGGCGATTTTGGCTTTTCCCAGTTTCACCCCGTCCTTGGCCAGTTCCCTGAGCACGGCCAGATCGATCGTTTCCAGGACCAGGACGCTGCGCGCGGTATGCCGCGCCGCATCAAAGCCCGACGTGGCAATGGCGCCGACCCCGATCACCGCCAAACAGTTTTCCCCCCCGAGCGTCTGCAAACGATCAATAAACCGCTTCATCGGCTCCTGCATGCCACTGACGACTTGTTCGAGATTCATCACGGATTGGGTCATGAGGTGTGCTTCCTGAGTCAAAATTGCCTTTGGGAACCTATCACTTGCCCTGCCTGATCAGGCTAACGCACAGGGAGAACCCTTGCAAGAGCGAAAATCCAGGTGATGGGAGAAGTACGCCATTTATTGTCAGAGAATTTGAAAGGGCTTATACTGCAAAACTGAAAAATTAAAGCCTCGGTCGGACAAAATTCAGCCACGTCGCTACGGAAACAAAGGTCTTCCACAATTCAGCACGCACCAATGTAGAAATCGCCATGGCAACGCCAGATGTCTTTGATTATGATCGCTATCTGCCTGGTTCAGTCGCCGACCTGAAAGACCCGCAAACCGATATTCCTCGTATCGCAAAGGACAAACGGCTCCTCAAGCAGATAGAAGCGGCAGTCCAGCAAATCCCGACAACACACAGATTAATCCAGGGAGATGCGCGTGAACTGACGTTTCTCGAAGATGAATCCATTCATTTAGTAGTGACCTCCCCGCCGTACTGGATCTTAAAAAAATACAAAGACAACACGGACCAGCTTGGGGACATCAAAGATTATGAAAAATTTCTCCGTGAACTTGATAAAGTCTGGTCGCATTGTTTTCGCCTGTTGGTCCCGGGGGGGCGCCTGATTTGCGTGGTCGGCGACGTCTGTCTGGCACGAAGAAAAAACGACGGGCGACACACGGTCGTTCCGCTTCATGCCTCTATTCAAGATCACTGTAGAAAACTTGGGTACGACAACCTGGCGCCAATCATCTGGCACAAGATTGCCAATGCCGTGTTTGAGGTATCGGGAAATGGTGCCGGGTTCTTGGGGAAACCGTATGAACCCAATGCCGTCATTAAGAACGACATTGAGTTCGTCCTGATGCAACGCAAACCGGGTGGATACCGGAATCCGACAGTCGCAATGCGGATACTGTCCGTCATATCTGATACAAACCACAAACAATGGTTTCAGCCCATTTGGTCCGGTCTTACCGGCGCATCGACCCGACTGCACCCCGCCCCCTATCCCGAAGAATTAGCGACACGGTTGGTCCGGATGTTCTCCTTTGTAGGGGATACGGTGTTGGATCCGTTCACGGGAACGGGGACCACCACGGTCGCCGCGGCCAAATGGGGACGCAACTCCATTGGCGTGGAAATCGACCCCTCTTATTGTGACCTCGCAGAGAAACGGATTCGCCGCGCAACAGGTTCATTGTTCTCTTACGCCAAAATAAAAACGGAAACGAAAAAGAAATAGGTTATGCAAGACCGGCTGACGAAAGCCATTCAATTTTTTTGGAAGGCAAGAAGTCATCAGCACAAAAAGCAAGGGGGATCCACAGGGAAAAAGGATGCCGGCAACCGCAGTGCCGTCACTGGCAGCAAACATCTTGACGGGTTCATAAAGCTTTTGACTGAGTTGCTGTCAGGGGCAGGGTTGCCGGATTCCACGATCCATACCAGAGCTACGACGCTGCCTGGCTATTTCAGGCCGACCAAAAATTGGGATTTACTGGTGGTCGTGGACGACCGGCTTCTAGCATCGATTGAATTCAAAGCCCATATCGGACCATCTTTCGGTAACAATTTCAACAATCGCGTAGAAGAAGCGCTCGGCAATTCAATGGACCTGCTAACCGCGTACCGGGAAGGTAAATTCAAGCCGTCACAAAAGCCGTGGCTCGGGTGGTTAATGCTTTTGGAAGATACGCCGAAAGCCACGACACCAGTTAAAGTAGACGAGCCGCATTTCGGGGTATTCCCCGAATTCAAGATGACCTCCTACGCCAAACGCTACGAACTGTTTTGCGAGCGCCTGATGCGGGAGCGCTTATATGATGGAACTTGTCTGATTTTGTCAGACAAAAAGGGCGGCCTGAAAGGGAAATTCACCGAGCCAAATCAAGAATTCAGCTTCGCGACGTTTGCAACCTCGTTGACCGCTCACGCTATAGCGTACGCCAAAATGCGAAAGCCATAAGATGCCGAAAAACCTATTCTCTTGGAAGGGGTTCAGGTGATTGTCAGAGGTTGCCGCTTTCTTGCATATCTCGGCGGTTTTTCCTAGAATACACCCCATCGCTTTCCAGCCTTTTCCCTATTCGTAAAGAGAGACACGATGGCGACCATCGGACAATTGATGAACAGGGATCTGACCGTCGTGACCGAGGACACGACGGTCAAACAGGCTGCAGGCCAAATGCATGACCAGCGCATCGGGTCGCTGTTGGTAAGAAAAGACGGCGATTATTCCGGAATCATTACGGAGACCGACGTGGTCCGCGCCGTGGCCGAACACGACGACGTGGCAAACACGTCAGTGGTTCACGTCATGTCCAGTCCCATTCTGACCGTCGAGAAAAAGCTTTCGCCCCACTATGCAAGAGAGCTCATGGCGAACAAACGGATTCGTCACTTGGCCGTGACGGATGACGGAAAGATCGTCGGCATTCTTTCGGCGCGTGACCTCCTGGCCTACTTTAAAACCGTATCCAAAGAAGTTTCGTAATCGCCCGCTTTTACGCGACCCCGAGTTTCTCCAGCACCGATTTCGTGGACACCAGATTGCGGTTCAGGCCGAGCGCCCGTGGATCGAGACCCAGGGCCAATCCCAACAACTGCGGCAAATGCAAAATCGGCAGATCGATTTCCCGGCGATCGTGTTTGGCCGCCTTGGTTTGAAGCCCGTCGAGGTTCAGGTGGCACAAGGGGCAGGGTGTCACCATCACGTCAGCGCCATGCTCTTTGGCATCGGACGTATGATGGGCAACCATCTGCAGCGAGCCGGGTTCGTTAATGGTGAGAAGCGGCATACCGCAGCATCGGGTTTTGCCGGGGAAATCCACCACCTCGGCGCCCAGCAATGCCATCACCGTTTCCAATGATTGTGCCCGTGACGGCTGTTCGTCAAATCCCAGCGCCGCACTCGGCCGTTGAATGTAGCATCCATAAAACGGGGCCGCGCGCAACCCGGTCAACGGCCTCTGCACGGCCTGCCGGAGCTTTTGCTCCCCGACGTCTTCCAGGAGGATCCACACAAAATGTTTCACCGTAGTGGTGCCGTGGTAGGTCAGCCCTTCTTCGGCCAAGACTTGGTTGATCTCGTCCAGATAGCCGGGCTCCGTTACCAGCCGATGATTCGCCTGACTCATCACCCCTTGGCACGTACTGCAAATCGTCATGATGGGGAGGCCCTGTTGTTCGGCCAGAGCCAAGGTATGGGCGTTCAGGAGATCCCCCAACCGCAAATCTTTTTCCTGCAACACCCCCGCGCCAGTACACGACGCCGTGGTCATTTCCTCCAGGTCGATCCCCAGTCGAGGATACACCTGCTTCACGGATTGATAGAGTTCGGGACAGCCGCCCTTTGACACGCACCCGGGGAAAAACGCGTATTTCATGGTCGCTCCTTCGCTCGGCGAAACAACCGGCGGATACGATCAATCCCCGGTATCGCCCGAAACAAGGGGCCGGATTTGGGCAGTTTTCCTCGAGGCAATGCTCGCAGGATCATCGGCAGAAAAGAAAACATCTGCCTGAAATTCGTGAGCCCGAACGTTCGAACGGCCAACATCGGTTCATCCAGTCGCCCTTTACGTTCGATAATGTCCGCAAAGGCTTCGGTATGCCGTGAGCCACAGGTAGGCGGCACGCCCTGTTCGATCCCTTTGGCGCGAAGCACCATGATGCGATCCATGGCTCCCACCCCTTTGGGGCACACTTCAATACACTCCATACACCGCGTGCAGTCCCACATCCCGCCGGGATGATTGAGTTCTCCTAACCTCGACGAACTGCCCCCGTCTCTCGGATCCGCCACAAAGCGATAGGCCTTGGCCAACGCCGCCGGACCGACGAAATCCGCATTGACTTCCAGGGCCGCGCAGTCCGACACGCAGGCCCCGCACATGATGCAGCCCATGACGCCAGTCAAATGATTCATGGCGTCCGGGGAGGCCAGATACTCGCCTTCCGGTTCCGGGCCCTTCGGCTGAAGCCATGGCTGAACCTGACGGATCTTCTCCCAAAACCCGGCCATGTCCGTGACCAGATCCTTGATCACCGGCATATTGTTCATGGGTTCCACATGGATCGTTTCGTCCGGCGAGGCCAGGGACGCCACTTTGGTTTTGCACGCCAAGCCGGCATGTCCGTTGATGCGCATCCCGCAGGACCCGCAGATAGCGCCCCGGCACGAACAGCGCAAGGTCAGCGATTCATCCACGGTTTCCCGGATCCTGATCAACGCATCGAGAACCGTGTCCGACCGTTCCGTCACCAACCGGTAGTCTTGAAAATAGGGTTGTGGCGATTCCGATTCCGGATTGAAGCGACGAATGCGAAACGTGGTCAGCATGGCGTTAGTTTATCAGCGAACGAGTGACCATCAATACACGCGGACTTGCGGTTCCCATTGAGTAATCCGAACGGGCAGAAATTCCAGTTGAGGCGGCCCGTCGTGCCGATGATAAATCAGAATATGTTTCAACCAATGTTCGTCGTCACGATTGAGGCAATCCGTTCGAAAATGAGCGCCGCGACTTTCCGTTCGCGTCAGGGCGCCCAACGCGATGGTCTCGGCACAGTCCAGCATGAAGTCGAGTTCCAACGCCCGCACGAGGCTCGTATTGAACACCTGTCCTTTATCATGAATGGCTACGCGATTCCACCGTTCCCGAAGAACGGCGATTGTCCCTTGAGCATGGGCCATCCCTTCCTGATCCCGAAACACGCCCAAGTTCTCCGTCATGGTGCGTCCCATCTCGTGCCGGATACGGGCAACGGCATCGTCGGTTTCGGGACGGACCAGGATTCGCTTAATGCCGCTTTCCTCGTCCTTCACCACGCCGTCGCCGATACGGGGTTGAGGAAGGGATTTCGCATACTCTCCCGCACAACGGCCCGCCCGGCGCCCGAACACCACGGTATCCAACAAGGAATTCGCTCCGAGTCGATTCCCGCCGTGGAGACTCAGACACGCGGCTTCTCCGGCCGCGAACAGGCCGGGAACGCCTTGCCATCCGCCTGCAGGATCCCAGCAACGGCCCTCGACGTCCGTCTTCACCCCGCCCATCATATAGTGCATGCCCGGGCACACGGGAATCGGTTCTTCGGTCAAATCGATATTGGCAAACGATTTCGCCTCCTCGAAAATCTGGCTGAGGCGCTCCCTGATGAGGGCCTTACTCAAGTGCCGGCAATCGAGCAACACGCAACCGTTAATCCCCCGGCCTTCATTGATTTCGATCTGCTCCGCGCGAGACACCACGTCGCGTGAGGCCAACTCCATCATGTTCGGAGCATACTGCTCCATGAACCGTTCGCCCTCGGCATTCAGCAAATAGGCGCCTTCCCCTCGAGCCGCTTCACTCAGGAGCAATCCTTTTCCCCGTAAGGTCGTGGGATGATATTGCACCATCTCCATGTCCATCAGCGGGGCTCCGCCCCGATACGCAAGCGCGATGCCGTCGCCCGTACAGATCAGCGCGTTGGTACTCGGCTCGAACACGCGCCCCAACCCACCGGCGGCAATAATCACGGCCTTGGCCTTGAACAACGCCACGCGCCCGCTTCGTATTTCAAAGGCTACGACCCCTCCGCATTGTCCATGTTCATCCTTGACCAACGACGTCACGAACCACTCCTCAAACACCGGAAGACGAGCCTTCATCGCCTGCTCGTACAAGACGTGCAGCAACGCCTGTCCGGTAAAGTCGGAGACGAAAAAGGTGCGGGCGCGTTTTTGCCCCCCGAAGCGACGGGTCCCCAACCGTCCGTCTTCGTTCCGGTTAAAGATCACGCCCATGTGTTCCAAAGCCAGAATGTCCTGCCCGGCTTCCTGTGCCAGGATTTCCACGGCATCCTGGTCGCCCAGATAATCGCTGCCCTTGACCGTCTCGAAGGCATGCTCTTCCCACTTGTCGCCACGGTCGGTCAGAGCGGCATTAATACCGCCCTGCGCGGCATTGGAATGGCTCCGAACGGGATGGACCTTGGTGATCACCGCGACAGTCGCCCCGGTCTGATGCGCGGCCAACGCCGCACGCAACCCCGCCAACCCGGCCCCCATCACGAGCACGTCAAATTCGTAGGTCGTCACCATGTTTCAAACAGATCGCTGAACAAAATCTTCCTTTTTCATTCTATCATAGGTGCTGCGCCGCCTCTGCTCTCGTTCCGGGCATCTCCTATTCTGTCATCCTGAACGAAGTGAAGGATCTGCTGTTTGAAGAATGGCTGATCCGGTGCTCAAAGACCGAGAATGTCGAGCAGCCTTCGCAGCCCTTGATCATACCGGGCTGCCCGCCGCAGGTCGGACACAGTAAAGCGTTGATTCATTTGCTCCGCTGTCAGTGATGATTTGCTGTACTCTAGCCAAATCTTGCGAAGCTCTGGCATGGAGTCGCCTGCCGCGATTCCCCGACTCTCATGTCCTGGATGCAGCCTAAGCAGCAGGCCTTCCAGGTTCGGATTCTGAAAGATGATCTCCAACTTTGACTTGGACGCCACGGCTTGTGCGTCACGTCTCGCCTTCACGTCTTGTGGATGGCGGTCCCGGTCCAGCAAAACCAGATTGTGACTGATATCCCTTCTGTCGAGACGTCTCGTCATGTGGCGAACGGCTTCTTTGACCACGGCTAAGGAGTCACCTCCGTTTGCCGTCTTGACCTTCAAATGCAGGTGCAGACCTTCACTGTCACAACAGAATTGAAGGAACCGCGCGAAAGCCCGATCATTCTTTCCCTCAACCCCGACAAAGATGACTCGCCTGGGTTCGACCGGCCTGCGTCGGGGCATTGCCAGTTATCCGAGTTTCGGGAGACCGCCGAGAACCCCCGCCCGGTATTTGGGATAAAGACGGGCATCACGGCGAAGGCCCCGCACGTCCTGGGCGCCGTGTACCTGAGTCGCGCCGTTGCCGTCCTTTTCCACGATGAATACCTCCTCTTTCTCCAAGTCGTCGAGCAGACCGACGTTGTGAGAGGTGACGAAAAGTTGTGCGTCGTGAGGATTGCTCTCCTGCAAACGGAACCAGTCGAGAATTTCGCCTGCGATATCCATGTGCAGGTCGCCGTCGACCTCGTCGAGGACAGCGGGAACGCCACTGTTAAGTGCAAAACCAACTTGAGGTAACAGGTGAAACAGACGTTTGGTCCCGCTGGATTCGAAATGGAGAAGGATCGGTGCGTCGAGTCCGTGATGCTTGAAGAACACCACTTTTTCCCCTTGTAAGCTGTTGCTAATATCAAAGCCTTGAATCCCTAGGTCGCTGGATTGGATATGCTTCCTGGCCCAGACCTTTAGCTCGGGATTCCCCTCGAAGAGTTGGATGACTGTTTTTGTCGGAGGCTCCCATTTCGAGTGAAACACGATATTGCTCGACCACAGGACCAATTGCATGTCTTTCACAATTCGCATGGCCAGGGGTACGTTGAGCAAGGCAAGCGTGGCGATCAGCGAGGCATCTTTTCGAACTGCCTTGAGGCGATCATCATTGAGCTTGAGCCCGAACTCGCTGGAAACGTAGATGGGCTCTCCCGGGCCTCTTCGCTCGAAAAGACGGCGGGGACGGCCCTTTGGGAAGTAGGACAACACCTCATAATGGAAGGAATGGCCTTGGAAGCCGGAGGCATCACGTCCCACGGCTAACTCATAGTGGAACAATTGCCGGGCCTCGCCAAGCGCCAGCCACTCTGCCTCGAACTCCACAGAAAATCGCGTCGGTTTTCCCCTGGTTTCCGGAGAGAGGAAGGGTACGAAGGTATTGATCGGGTTGTTCTCCTCCGTAGGCAACGCGGATGAGGCGATTCTAGCAGTATCGATCAGCGCCCTGAGCAATGTTGTCTTGCCAGAACCGTTGGGTCCGATGAGCACCACGACGGAAGGCAGCCTGATATCAGGTTTGGATGAGCTTCGCCGGAAGCGCGGCAGGTCGGGAGCGGTTTTTGGAATGCGCAAGTCGAGGACGACTTCTTCTCGTATGGAATGGTAGTTTTCTACAGAAAATGATGTTATCATTCCTAAATTGTAACGTTTATTCGTCAAGAACGCAATATAATTGATCATGCAAGATAATATAAGCGATCATCTGTTGCCGACTGTCAGAAAACGGCATGTTCCGGAATCGTCGTCTCGGTGGTCTCTATTTTTTTGGGATTTATCCTCTTAACTTGACGTTTGACGAATGGTCCCAATCCCTGTACGCTTTTTGTCGCCCTAATTTCCCACAATTTATTCCGTCCTCATAACTTGAATCCTCAAGGAACGGTGTGGTTTGTTGAAAGAGGAGAAACGACCAATGGAAGCTTGGATAGAGTCATTCGTCGTCCAGAATTCGGGGAAAATAATTCTTGGCATTCTTGCATTCATGGGTGCGCTCGGCACACTTCTTTTTAGGGCTGGCGTTTGGAAAGGGTTTGTCGATAAGGGTCTGGATAATGTTGAACGCTTTATGATTGACGCTCGCGCTGACCTGAACGAATTATTGCGAATCGTGAAAAATGAGCCTGCCCCTGCTAAGACCAGTAGCCCAATCCTCTTAACGGAGATAGGGTTGCAAATGGCCCGTGATATTGAGGCCGATAAAATTTGCGAATTTTATGCACGCCTCCTCTATGGCACTGTACGAGACATGAACTCGTATGAGGTCCAAGAATTTTGTCGAAGGTATGCCCAAAAAGACCTGATGGCCGAATTGAAAGGACGCGATCCCGATTCGGCAACGAAATTAGAATTGTACGCATACAATAAAGGGAAGCGCCTCTTTGAGATTCTTGAGATTCTTGCCATTATTTTGCGCGACAAATTGCTTGAAAGGATTAAGCAATCATGAGCGTGAAAGCGTACAGACAAGAACTCATCAACGCCGTTTTCTTAGTCTACCTTGGAGGCGCGATGCTTACACCCCTCGTTCTGGGGGTTTCGAGGCGATGGCAATGCATCCAAGAGGATGGTTTCCTTGGGATTTTCTGGTGCGATGTTCTCGGTGGCGTACAATTTTCATTCTTCAAAGCTGGTCTCTGGCCGTATTTCTTATATCAGTGGCTTTCGTCATAAGTCTCCCAATATTAGCAGACTTATCTGCCAAGTTAACAGGATAAGTCCCATTTTTTTCAATTCGCTTTTCAGGGCATGCTCCAAACGCCACAGATCATGATTCTGTTGCATCCTCAGCCAGAGCCCCGGACCATTGCCGATCAGTTTGCCGGTCCTCAGCGCCATTTCTGCCGTGATGGGGTGAGTGCAAGCCAAAATCCTATGCAACTGCTGGCGCGAAACACCGAGTCGCTTGGCTGTCTCGCTGACCGATAAGCCCAGCGCCGGCAGAACGTCCTCGCGCAGGATTTCCCCAGGATAAACAGAGGGACGGTGCAACGGGCGTTTGGGGCGATACTCAGCCATTCTTGATCCTTCAAATGCCAAGAGCATTTGTCTACTTGCACGAATCCGACGTATGGTCGTCCGCCAGCCTCAGGCAGCGGGGCGAGGCTTTACCCGTTGCGCGATCTGCTTACCGGTTTTCAACTCCGCCGCCCGCAATTCGAACGTCTTTTGCAAGTTCAACCAGAACTCCGGAGTGGTGCCAAGATACCGCGATAGCCGCAATGCCGTATCAGCCGTTACGCCACGCTGGCCGTTGAGTATTGCCGTAATCCGATTGCCCGGAACGTCCATGGCCTCGGCGAAAGCCTTCGCCGACATTTCCAGTACCTCAAGCTCCTCGCGCAGAACTTCGCCGGGATGCACGGGCTGCATACCATTCTGGGTCATTTCACCCTCCTCATGAGTGATAGTCAGTAATCTCTACATCATAGGGACCGTCATCCTGCCATCGAAAGCACAACCGCCATTGCCGGTTGATGCGAATGCTGTACCGCCCCACGCGGTCTCCAGACAAGGATTCCAAGTGGTTACTGTGCAAAGCCGACAAGTCGTGCAGTGATACGGCGTTGTCCAGAATAGTCAGTCTACGGGTTGCCTGATTGACAAAACCCTGGAAAGCATGAATCCGTTTACCTTTGAAAAATCGTTCGGTCCTCCTATCTTTGAAACTTCGAATCACGATGGAAAAGTTTAGCAAAATAATACATGATATGTATACCATATCGATAAGACGAAGAACAGCCCGTGGACGCCGTCACAACTGCTGCCTTGCGACGGGCCAAAAGCATCGTGTAATCTGGATTCGGTCATCGTCATGATGGGCGATATGAGTTTTTCCGTTCCTGGTGTGAGTTATATGAGTCCCGTTCAAGCTACCCCTTCCGACGTCGAAGCGCTTGTCCTGGAACTCCAGGCACACCCGGTCAATACCAATGAATTTTTCCGAACGTTCGAGTCTCGACAACTTCGACCTCGGCAGCTCCGGGCTTTTGTCCGGCAATACCATTATTTTTGCTTCCATTTCGTCAAGGTCCTGGAAGGACTGTTATACCATACCCCGATTCACGAGATGGAAATGCGAACCGAGTTGGCCAAGACCCTGTACTCGGAGTTGGGCAGCGGGTCGCCGGACCGCGTGCATATCCGCCAACTCGAACGGTTTGCGTCTTCCATCGGGCTCCAGCCGCGGGATCTCCAAGCCACCGTCCCGATCCCCGAAGTGACGACCTACCTCGACACGTTGCGGCGATTGTTCCTTCACTCCGGACATTTGACCGCGCTGGGAGCTGCCTTGGCCGTCGAAACCACCGCGGCATCAGAATTCAGATATTTCGTGCCGGGCCTCGAACACTATGAGCAGTTTCATCCCGGCGAACTGGAATTTTTCACGTTACACCTGGCTGAAGAACAACACCACGGCAATTGGTTGGTTGAGGCCGTGCGCAAGACGGCCCGGTCCGAAGACGACTTGCATCGGGTGGCCGCAGGCGCCCGGGAAGCCGCCGACGCCTGGTCGGAGTTCTGGGCGGGCATGTACCGGATGGTCTTTGACGCCAACCTCGCCGATGCGCTTGATTAATTCTCCCTCACCCTACCCTCTCCCAGAAGGAGAAGGGAAAGAAGAATGACAGTCTCCCCTGCCCCATCCCTTCAACCCCTGGCCCTGGAGGGTGAGATTCTCCAACAACGGGCCTGGCGCATGCCGGACCTCGTGGTCTACCAACATGGGGGCCATGAATGGTGGGTCACGCCGTTGGATGAAGATCTGCCCCTGGTCCGGCTGAACCGGATGGGCGCCTCTCTCCTCGGGGCCATGGATGGCCGCCTGTCGATCAGCGCGCTCCTCGAGCAATTCGGCAAATGGGTCTGTGGCGCCAATCAGGAAACCGGCCGGTGGTTTCTCGAACGGTGGTCCTTACCCCGCTATTCGTTGTGTTATTTCGGAACGGAACCGCCAAGCGGGCACAGCATCAACGCGAAGTGGGACCTGCTTCTCCAGAAGGTGCGTGAACAATGGCATGAAAACGTGGCAGTCGAAAGCGAGGAGCACCTCACGGAGTTTCATCATAAGGGGATTCAAAGCCATCACGGCCATTTCGAGATCGTGGAAACCACGGTTTCCCATCTCCTCAGGGAACCCTGCGACGCGCTGCATGGACTCTCCTATGGCCAATTGCTCGCCAAAACCTTCCGGCAACTGGGATGGTGGAGTCCGAAACCACAACGGGTCGTCGAGGTGGGCGCGGGCTTGGGGTACCTGTCCCAGGAAATGGCAAAAGAATTTTCGCCGGTCGAACGACGCGGCGTGGAATACATCTTTCTGGACCTCACCCGGGCCTTTCTGCAATCCCAATTCACATTAGCCAAAAAAGCAGGGTGGGACGCCCGCGTCCTGAACGCGAACGCGGAACAATTGCCCTTGGCCGAGGCCAGCGTAGACTTGGTCATCGACAATGAAAACCTGGCGGATATGACCCCGGTCCACCTGTCCAGGGAAGAACTTGAGACCCGCAAAGGCGCGACGCCCGAACACCAGCAAAGTTTGGATCTCATCCAACAACTCCGCTTGAACCTGGACACCCCGTATCCCGACGAAGCGATCTTCAACCATGGCGCCATTCAGTTCCTGCACGAACTCTGGCGCGTGCTCAAACCGGGCGGGCGGGCGTTGCTCATTGAATTCGGGATCGATTCAGGCTGGCCCGACCCCGTGCGGCTCCCCGGCCATACGGAATACGAAGTGCAATTTACGTACCTCCGTCACGCGGCCCGATGGCTCGGATTTCGGGAACAATACTGCGCGCTGCCGCAACTGCTCTCGATTCGACGGGATACGCAAGTGCTGTGCACCGGCGCCGCCTATGCGATACGACGGCTGCAGGAAGCGGAGGGGAAGACGTTCGCCGTGCGGGCCTATACCGAATCGGAATTACGGCAGACGCTCGGTGAGATGCTGACCAAACTGACCGGCTTGCACTACCACAACGTCCTCGATCCGGCCTGGTTCGGGTTGTGGGACTTCAAAGCCCTGATCCTGGAGAAACCCGGAGGGTTTCACCGCCCCGCCTATAAAGAATCCCAAGGCTTCCGCTGGTATAGTCAGCGGTAAGTCAGGACTGATTGTCATCTCCTCGAAAGACCTTTTTTCCCATCACAAGGTTGTACCCAACCGTGTAACAGTATTCGCTCGCCGGAACAAATTCAAAATTGACACCGTCGATCGTTTTCGAGGTCTTCTCCTTTTTTGAGGTGACGATCATATCTTTGAGGTTGTTTGAACGACAAAAACGCAAACTGCTCCTGAGTTTAGCGGAATGCTGTTCAAACAGATCGGACCAGGTGGCTTCCATGGCCCATTGGATATTCTGATCGGGCCCTCTGGAGACCATATCGACTTCTCCGCCCGGCCATCTGGAATAATGAAACATCGACATATCCGCATGGAACCACTGGGAGAATATGGCCGTTTCGACCAGTGAGTCCATGGCTTGGTCATGGGCCTTGACCGGCGCAAAGAGCGCGCCATAGATCGACGGATTTGTCAGGTAGACTTTAAAAAAATTGGCCCGTCTAAACCGTCGTCCACTCTGGTCAACCCGATGCAGCACCCGAATCAAAAAAGCCGCCTCAAGATATTCGATGTACCGTTTAATCGTATTTTTCGCCACACCGGAATTCTTTGAAAGATCCTCCAGGGACACTTCGTTGGCCGTATTAAAAGCAAGCGTCGTAAACAACGAGTTGAGTTCCTGGATGTCCTGGATTCCATATAAACTCGGCAAATCGCGTAAGAGTACTTTATCGACGATGTCTGCCTTGACGAATCTGCCCAGGTCTTTCTGAATATCCGTTGAAAACACGACTTCCGGATACCCGCCATAGTTGAGGTAATCAACAAACACCCGATTAAGGTGCTTGATGTTGTTTGCGCGGGAAAAGTTGGGCCCCTTTCGCGTCGCCTGCCGTATGAATTTGGGCATAGGCTTGTCTGAACGTTCCGATAGGGAAAGATATTCATGAAACGTGAGGGGCGGAAGGAGAAACTCCGTAAAACGTCCGGCGCCCGATTCAACGCTCTTCAGCCGCAAGGCGACAGCCGCGGAACCCGCAGCGATAGGTTTCACCGCAGGAAAGGCATCCATCAGTGTCTTCAGATGGATTTCCCAATCCTTCAGATACTGAATCTCATCAAAAAAGACGTACGTGGGAATTGTTTTATAATCAGTGCCACTTGTCTCACCAAAAAATTCCAGGAGTTGTTCAAGGCCGAGACTATTGTACAAAGGGTGATCAATTGAAAAGTAGACGATTTGCCTCGGAGGAATCGTTTGCAAGAGCCGGGCAATGGCGTGATGGAGGAGGACGGTTTTCCCAACGCGTCTGGGCCCCATAAGAAGCGAGGCTCTTCGAATATCCTGATTTTCTAAGAGCGGGAAAAACAGTTCCAAATAGGGGCGTGGCTTCCACTGCGTATAGTTCATGGGCACCCTGTGCGGTTCATCCCACCACGGATTTTCATATGCGACTCGCTTCAATATTTGAGCTTTTGGGATATCTCTCATGAGGAATCCTTTGATGAATGGCGCGAGATGTCTGTCATAACAGAATGCCCATATAAGATCAATGCTCTGATCTTAGCTTGATTGTCCACGTAAATTCTTTTTTGTCAACCAGTTATGGGGCAAACGGCTTTGGAGTCGCGGTTCAGACCCGGGCCAAGTGCACCAGGACCCCTTCCCGCAACCCGTACTCGCTCACCACGCACCGCGGGCGTTCAGCTCTTCCATCGCGCAGCGAAGGATCAGCACACCTGCTGCAATGACGCCTTCGCGGCCTGCTTCCAGGCCGGGCATCCCGACGCGGCCCAATTGCATCTTGCCGAACACGTCGCGCTCGATACGCCGAATCACCGGAAGTTCCAATACGTACTTCTGAATTCGCGAGGGATCATAGGTGGGAAGCTGCTGAGCGATCGCCGCCAAGGAGGTGATCGTGCCGGCGGTACCCACAAGAGTCAGGTCCGTGACGTCTCCGATCTCCCGTCGAGCCTTTCGGGTGAGGTCCCGGATCAAGGTTTCCGCTTTGTGAATTTCCTCGGCACGCGGCGGATCACCCCGTAACACCCGCTCCGTCAATCGCACTACTCCCATATCAATCGACGTCATCATGAGGGGCTTCCCGGGCCGGCTGGCGATGAATTCCGTACTCCCGCCGCCGATATCCAACCCCAGGATCTCCCCCACGTCCGGCAGACCGGATCGAATCCCCAAAAAGGTCCGTCGCGCTTCCTCCTCTCCGTCGATGACTTCCACCTCGACGGCCGTTTCCCGTCTGACCCGCTCCAGAAATTCTTCACGATTCCCGGCTTCCCGCACGGCACTCGTGGCCACGGCCGTGTACCGCTCAACCCCATGCCTCTCGATGATCGTTTTCCACTCCCGAATCGTCCCGGTCACGCGCGACATGGCCTCCGGTTTGAGCCGTCCGGTTCGGTCGACCCCTTCGCCCAATCGCAAAATTTTCCGTTCCGAACGGATCGCGCGAAGCGGGCCGGCCGCCTCGGGCGAAACCTCCGCCACCAACAACCGGCAGGTGAGGGTGCCGATGTCAATTCCCGCGACTCGCATCGGCTGCTATCCGATCGATCCCAGATCCAATTTGGTTTGCCATCTCCGCAGCACGGTGGCTTTGAGCAATCGATGGTCCGGGTGAGCCAACTCCGGATCCCGCTCCATCAGGGCAAACGCCTCGTGCCGGGCCTGTTCCAACACCGTGGCATCCCGAACCAAGTTCATCACTCGAAATTCGGGGATGCCCGATTGCCGGGTACCCAACATTTCACCCGGTCCACGGATTCGGAGATCCTGTTCGGCGATCGCAAATCCATCGGAGGACTGCACCATCGCTTTCAGTCGCTGTTCGGCGGTCTGCGTCGTCCCGGTGTGCGTGCGCGTGCGGTCCACGGCCGGCTCCCCGGAGAACGGCAATGCCGGACCCTCCGTTCCCTGCATGGTGGGAAAGGATAAGGCTTGATCCTGGCGCCGGCCCGCCGAACTGATCAGGAAACAGAACGAGTGTTGCGCCCCCCGCCCGACTCGTCCGCGAAGCTGGTGGAGCTGGGCCAACCCGAACCGGTCGGCGTGTTCGATCACCATTACGGTGGCATTGGGCACGTCCACACCCACTTCGATCACGGTCGTGGCCACCAGGATGTGCACGTCTCCCGCCCGAAACGCCTTCATGATCCCGGCTCGCTCCCCGGACTTCATACGTCCGTGGAGAATACCCACGTTCATCCCGGGGAACTCCGTTTCCCGTAAGCGTTCCGCCGCCTGCATGACCGCTTCGAGGTCGAGCTTTTCGGATTCTTCCACCAACGGATACACGATGTAGGCCTGCCGCCCCGCGTTCACTTCCTTCCGCACCAACTCGTAAGCCCTGGGCCGTGCGTTGTGGCGAAAGACGCGCGTCCGGATAGGTTTGCGTCCGGCAGGCAACTCGTCGATGACGGAGACGTCGAGGTCTCCATACACCGTCATGGCCAGGGTCCGGGGTATCGGGGTGGCGGTCATCACCAGGACGTCGGGATGCAGGGCTTTCTCTCGAAGTTTCCCTCGTTGCAACACGCCGAATTTATGTTGCTCATCCACAACCACGACTCCCAACCTGGCGAATTGCACGTCCTGTTCCAGCAGGGCGTGCGTCCCCACGACGAGTCGGACATCTCCCGCGGCGATGCGTTCCAGGACCGCGGCCCGCTCTTTCAGCGGCGTCCCCCCGGTCAAAAAGGCAACGGGAACATCAAGCGCTTCGAGGTAGGGCCGGAGAGTCAACACGTGTTGTTCCGCCAGAATCTCGGTCGGGGCCATCAAGGCGGCCTGATACCCGTCCCCACAGGCCGCCAACATGGCATGCAGGGCCACAATGGTTTTCCCCGACCCCACGTCTCCCTGGAGCAGCCGGTTCATGGGCCGGGGGGCGCGCATATCTCCTTCGATCTCGGCGATCACCCGGTGTTGGGCTTCCGTCAGTCGGAACGGCAAGTCCTTCTGCAACGGCGTGGTGAACGTCCCGGTGAGCCGGAATGCAATGCCAGGCACCGTTGATTGATTCATGCGCTGCCGGAGCGCCAACGCCAGTTGCAAAAGGAAGCCTTCTTCAAAAGCCAACCGGTGATGAGCCGGTGTCTTCCAGTCGTTGAGCAAAGACAGTTCCGCGCCGTGGCCGGGAAAATGGAGAGACGCGATGGACTCATGCAACGAGGGCCAATGGTGCTGCTGCAAAAACCGCGCGGGCAGCGGGTCCTGCAAGCCGGAGCCGTACGCGTCCAGCAGGCCCCACAGGATCCGGCGAAGTTGCCGCGAACTCAGCCCGCGCGTTTCATGATACACCGGGACTATGCGTCCGACGTGGATCAGCAGGTCCTCATCCTCATCCACCACCTCATACTGCGGCGTCCTCATCTGGAGCCCGGCTTTCCGGGGGTGCGCCACTACCGGACCGCTGAGCACCACCCGCAACCCGTTCTGGAGCAGGCCTTCGAGATAATTCTGGTTGAAGAACACGACTTCCACGGCACCTGTTTCATCATGAACCGACATCGTAAACAGGGTCATATTCCGTCGTCGCGTCCGGCGGAGCTTGGCGTGATGGATGGTCCCGGCAATCGTGGCTTTCTCGCCGGGGACCAATTGAGAGATGGAGACGATGCGGGAACGGTCTTCATACCGCCATGGCAAAAACCACAAGGCGTCCTCAATCGTGCGAATTCCCAATTTTTCCAGTAACAGGGCTCGCTTGGGGCCGACCCCTTTGGCAAACCGGATGTCCGTCTCGTGCAATGGGCGGTTCGACGCGTCGTGAGGCTGCTTCGCACCACGCGAATCACCGTGACCGGGCAAAACCGTGCGATCCGTGTCAGGTGCCGAGTCTGAGGAATCGGAAGTCTGCTGAAGCGCCATGGTGGATAAACGACCCAGGACCCGCCTGGCCGTCTCTAATCGGTCCGAGGTCCGTACCGACCTCTCCTGTTCCTGAAACAAAAATCGCAGGACCAATAATTCCGCTTCGACGCGTGCGGGAAACACCGTATTTCGCAACGCCTCGACGATTTGCGTTGCAATGAACGTATCGAGCTGTGTCGTGGATGAGACCGGGTTTCTCCGATTTTCATAGGCTGATTGAATCGGGTGATTCAACCGGTCCACAAGCGCCTGCAACTTCTGCGGGATCTGGGTGTCCGGCGGCGAGTTCGTCTCCATCCCAGGGCGAATAGTACAATATGTGACGGACCCAGACAAAGGCCCTTCGACTGGCTCAAGGTGAACGGATTATCACTCCCCATTCATCCTTCCCCCCTCCGTTCATCCTGAGCGTAGCGGAGCGAAGTCGAAGGACCTTCGCCTTCAGGCGCGCTGCGCATTACGCTCAGGACAGGGTTGTCAGAAGAATCAACGGTATGGTATCAGGAGAGTTCTGTTTGAGGTTCTTGCTTGAAGGAAAGGAGTCACCGAGATGGCTTTTGCCTGCGTGGTTTGTGGAAAAAAACGCATGAGCGGACATAACGTCAGTCACGCCAATAATAAGACGAAACGGGTCTTTCGCCCGAACCTTCAAACCGTTCGTGCATTACTGAACGGTACGGCGAAACGCATTCAGATCTGTACCCGGTGCCTGCGGTCGGGGCTCATTCAAAAAGCGTAAGGCCTCTGTGGAGGCCTGCTTCATCCCCCGGACTCGCTCGACCTCTCCTGATGACGGCCATATGACGCCGTCATCAAGTCAAGACTTTTACCGACACGCCTCCGCAACCCTCCTCATACGGCTTGAAACTTAAGCGCGGCGGAATTGATGCAATACCGCAAGCCGGTCGGTGGAGGACCGTCATTGAAAATATGGCCCAAGTGGCCGTCGCAGCGTGCGCAGTGTACCTCGGTCCTGGGATAAATTAATTTCCAATCGGTTTTGGTCCCGACAACCCGGTCCGAGAGCGGCTGCCAAAAACTCGGCCAGCCGGTCTGGCTGTTATACTTGACCTCCGAGGAGAACAGGGCCAGGTCACAGCCAGCACAGGAGTACGTGCCCTTGGCCTTGCTGGCATGATAGCCATTGGTAAACGGCCGCTCCGTCCCTTCCTCGCGAAGCACGTAATATTGTTCCGGAGTCAACAGGGCCTTCCACTCTTCGTCGGTCTTGACGACTTTGACGATGTCACCCGGTTCTTTGTTCGTCGTGGCCAGCACAGGCGAGAAATCCATGGCTTTCACCATGAGTCCCAACCCCGCCAATGCCCCTATCTGCAAGACGGTTCGCCTTCCGATTTCCATATGCCTCCCTCCTTTCCGTGGCAGTCAACTGCCCTGATCACGGTTTTGTTACCCGAATCTTCCTGATGATTCAGTCTACTCCCCTGCGAGCTATGATGCCAGATGGGGAGGCGCCCCCATACAGAATTTCACAGAACCCATGGACAGATCTTTGGGGAAGGACCGGAAACTCGGCATTTCGATCATGCCTTGAATCGTTGCGCGACTAGAGATAGGATAGGGATATGTTGGATTGGTCAACCTGTTCAGTGGTCGAACGTGATTTCGACCGAATGAATGGAGGATGGGTGTTCTGTGGCACCCGTGTCCCAGTTTCGGCTCTGTTCGAAAACCTTGAAGACGGAGTAGAAATCACAGAATTTGTGGACTTGTTTCCTGGCGTGACTCTGGAGCAAGTACGCACGGTTCTCGACCATGCCGCCAAAAGTCTAGCCTCACCCTACGTTGCCTGAGTGCGAGTTCTATTCGATCAGGGAACGCCGGTCCCTCTGCGGAAACACCTGACCTCTCATGAAGTGGAAACGGTTTTTGAGCGTGGCTGGAGTACGCTGACGAACGGAGAGTTGTTAGTCAAGGCCGAGGAACAAGGGTTTGATATTCTTGTCACAACTGATAAGAACCTCCATGACCAACAGAACCTTGCCGCACGAAGCATCGCTATTCTCGTGTTGTCCACCACAAGTTGGCCTCGTATTCGAATGGCTGCCACAGCTATCAACCAAGCTATCGAATCCATGTTGTCCGGCAGTCTGAGTGAAATAGACATCCCTTAAAAAAACAGCATCAAGAGGGTTGCCATAACATTCTACCCGAACAGGAGCGAAAGCAGGTCGCCTGGTTGTTCACAATAGCAGTCTAGCAATCCTGATTTTGAAGAACAGAACCGGCAAAATCATCTCGTTGATGGTTTCTTAACGCTGGTTCTTTAGGAGAGTTTCGATTGACTCTCGCATGTCTGTTGGCATGAGTTCAGGCGTCTCTCTCACTGTCTTGATGAGTTTCTCATATTCAAATGCAGCAGGCTGTACTTTGGCCAACTCTTCGGGTGTCATCTCTCTTTCCAATGTAGCGCGCCACACTTTAGCCTCTTCATGGCCTTGGAGCATGGCTAATGTGCAATACATGTACGACAAGCAGCGGTCGGTCGGCACAATACGGCCCTCAGAGTGAAGCAGGCTTAACGAGCACAATGCATTTGGTTCGCCCTGATTGGCAGCTTTCTGAAACCATTCCAAGGCTTTGTAGTCTTGGTCATTCGCGTTATACATCGCACCCACAAGAAATTGGCAAGAGGGTCTCCTCTGTTTGCCTGTACGCGGATTTTTACCTTTTTAAGAAGCTGCAACAGTTTTGAAAGCAAGTCTGTTTATCCTTTCTTGAGCACTTCATACGTTTCTTTTCTTCAGCCACGACCGACAACCCCACATTTGGCTCCCTTTAGAAGAAGTCAAATCATAATATGCCAGGAGAATCATGCCCTAGCTTTTATCCCTGTCCAGCTTGGTGTTTCTTTACGATCGTGTCAATAAGCTTCTGGGCGCTTGTATCCCCTTGGGCAGCGAGCTTGAAGAACAAGTCCACAACTTCTTCCATATGAAGCTTTTTTATAACTTCTCTTTGTTGTCCGCACTGATAGCAAAGCCCATGTGTTCTATCGAAACAAATTGTTGCTCCTAGGGGACGAGTCGCATTGGATGCTTGGATTTGGTTTATTCCTAACGCTTTTGCTATGCAGGCATTACAGAAAAACTTCCCGGTATGATTGTTGAGATAAACAACGACTTGTTCGTCCCTCGTCATGTTTATACCTTTTTCTGAGTAGCCGTCTTATAGGTCGCCCAAGAAGGTGCTTTCTTTGTCAATTTGCGACTTGCCATAACCTTCGCATTCCAATTCAGGTCCGAATCTACTGTAGAGAAATGGCGCATTATAGCTACCATGGCAGCCGAGGGAAAGGGCGCTCAACGCAAGGCATTGTTAGGGAACAAGAGAATCCTACCCGAACAAAAGCGAGAGCAGATCGCCCGGCTTTTCACAGTAGTAGTCAGGCTTGAGGGCCGACACTTTGTCTCGATTGCCGTATCCGTAGCCGACCGCGCAGGCAGATACCCCGGCGGCTTGGGCGGCCCGCACGTCGTTCGTGCTGTCGCCCACGAGCATGGCCGCTTCCGGTTGAACCGAGAGACACTCCAGGATTCGCCACAGCATGCCCGGATCGGGTTTCAGATCAGACTGATCGAGGGGACCTTCGATCGCGGCAAACCGGTCCTTGACCTTCAAGCCTTCGATAATACGGAGGGTATATTCCAACGATTTATTCGTGGCCATGGCCTTCGTCCGCGTATCCCGCCCGTCAAACAGCCGGTCCAGACCGGGATACAATTGCGTGGTATCCAGGCAATGCGCGAGATAATGCCCGCGGAAGATCCGTAGCGCTTCTTCATAGCGCGCCTCGTTTCCCTCCCCCACGGATAAACGCAACAACCGTTTGACCCCGTCGCCCACGAAGGTAAAAATTTGTTCGGGAGGCAGTGTGGGTAACTTCAGGTCGCCGAGCGTGAGATTCACCGACGCGGCGATATCGTACTTGGAATCAATGAGGGTCCCGTCAAGATCAAAGATGACCAACCGGATGGAGTCCGCTATCGGGCCGCGGTTCATGATCGGCCGGCGTTGACGAGATCTTCCCTGAGCCTGCGCAACGTCCGGGCCCGGTCGTCGTTGGGTTCACGGAGCATGGCGTCTTTCACGAAATCCGCCAAGCGGCTCCGGCCCACGTGCGGAGGAAACACCGGCGACACCATTTTCCAGTGATTGTCCACGGCCCGTATGCGAATGGACAACACTTCCTCCTCCGGCGCGGGAACAAACGTGGCAGTTCCCACGTGAACCACTCCGAGGACCTGAAAGGTGACGGGAATGCGGGCTTCCGTGCTGCTCACGATGTCCCATTGCGTGACGTCGTCGCTGACGGCATAGTCGCGGATCACCACGAACCGTTCCCATACCGGCTCTTCCCGTTCCCACGCCACATAGGGCATCACTGCCTCGTATGAGTGCGCGGTCAAACGGACTCCACGCTTATCCAACGACAAATACTTTTTGACGACTTTGGCCGGATCGTTGGTCAGGTCGTTCGTCAGGCTCAGGACGGACACGGGAACAAGCCACGCGCCCACGGCCACGCCAACAAGGCACAACAGGAATCTCAGAGGGCCACCTATCGTTTTCTTTTTCACGTGAGGCATGACACGGTTCTCAAAAAACGGCTCGTTCGGAAATAAGCGCCATGAGATGGCGCGGCTACAAGTGCCACAGACAAAAACCCTGGATCCCCGATTAAGAATGTCGGGGATGACAGCAGGGGGAGGGGATGACGCGATCTCAGCTTTTCGGGAGAAAATCTTCGACGGTGACCACCCCTTCAGGCGGATTCAGAATCAACACCGCGTCATCCAATCCTTCGTTGACCTTGAAATTGGAAAACCGAAACGTGGAGACGTTGCCGTTGTTTTCATGCAAGGCGAGGGATTGAATCAAATACGTGCGCGGTTGGATCTCCGCCACGATCTTGACGAGCGAGGACGGCGGCGAACCCGACACAGGCTTGGGGATCAGCGTCAGCAACGGCAACCCGCCATCTTCCTTCTCTCCATCTCCGGTGGGTTCCACGGAGAAATGTTCGGCCAGTTTCCCGACCCCCTGGAGTAACCGGAGCGGGGCCTTCGTCGAGACCATCATCGTCAGACTGCCCTTTAACACCTGATTATGGGCGGGCACGTACATCGCCAACTGGTCCTGATGCACGTAGATGTGTTCGACCGAGGGGTCCAGGTAATCCCAGCGAAGCCTCCCGGGTTTTTTCAGAAACACGCGCCCGGAGGACCGAAGAGGCGTGTCGAATCCTTGAATGCGCGTTTCCTGAACGAAATCCGCCTGGAAATCCGTGATCTGCGCGTACCGCGCGTCCACGCGTTCGACCAACGCCTGAAGATCGTCGCTTCCCCTGGCCTGCGCCACCGCCTGCAGGCCGTCACCCTTCCACGCTCCCGGAAGGAGAGGGAACATGACCACAACACAGCCGATCACGATGAATCCACGAAGCTTCATCCTGCCTCCTCTTCGAGCGCCATGCGACGGCCCAACACTTCACGACGGCCATCGCGTCCGGGCGCGCTCACGATCCCTTCTTCTTCCATCTGCTCAATCATTCGGGCCGCCCGGGGATACCCCAGCCGCAATCGACGTTGAATGAGCGACGCGGAGGCCTGCCCGGAGGTCAACACCACTTCCCTGGCCTGCTCATAGACTTCATCGCGTTCCTGCTCCTCTTCGACGCTGACCGGCTCCTGGAACGCCGGCTCGCTGCAAAAATCCGGTCCGGCCTGAGCTTTCACGTACTCGACCACCCGGCGGACCTCATCGTCGGAGACATAGCAGCCGTGCAGCCGCGTCAGACGTCCGGTGCCCGGTGGCAAATACAGCATGTCGCCCAATCCGAGAAGCGCTTCGGCGCCGTTGGCGTCGAGAATGGTCCGGGAGTCCGTTTTGGAAGACACCTGGTAGGCAATCCGGGTCGGAAAATTCGCCTTGATGAGTCCAGTCACCACGTCCACCGACGGGCGTTGGGTGGCCAGGATCAGATGGATGCCCGACGCCCGGGCCATTTGGGCCAGCCGGGCGATTTTTTCTTCCACCTCCTTGGGCGCCGTCATCATGAGATCGGCGAATTCATCGACCACCACCACGATGTACGGGAGGGGTTGCGGCGTCTCCTCGGGTTGCACGTCGTCGGATTCTTCGGACTCGGTCGCCGCCCCGAGCCGGGCCGACCGGGCCGGAGGCGCGTCCTGCGGAACAGAACGCCGGCCGCCCTCTATTTTCTGATTATAAGCCAGAATATTGCGCACCCCGTGTTCCGCCAGCAGGCGATAGCGGCGCTCCATTTCCTGCAGGACCCAGGTCAACCCGCGAGCCGCGGCTTTCGGGGACGTCAACACCGGATGCAACAGGTGCGGAATGCCGTCATAAACCTGGAGTTCCAGGACCTTGGGATCGATGAGCAACAGTTTGACCTCGTCCGGATGGGACGAGAACAGGAGGCTCAACAACATGCTGTTCAAGCCCACGCTTTTCCCTGCCCCGGTTGCCCCGGCCACCAACAGATGCGGCATGGTTCTCAGGTCCGTCACGCACGGCCGACCGAAAATATCTTTCCCCAGGGCCAGCGTCAATGTGGACTGGGACCTCACGTAGGCCTCATTGGTCAGGATTTCCCGTAAGGCCACGGTTTCCCTTACCGGGTTGGGCACTTCGATGCCCACCGTGGATTTTCCCGGCAGCGGGACCACGATGCGCACGCTGGGGGCTTTCAAGGCCATGGCCAAATCGTGGGCGAGCGTCACGATGCGCGCGACCTTGATGCCGGGCCCCGGAGCGAATTCATACATGGTAATGACCGGCCCCGGGTGGACTTCCGTCACTTTTCCGGCAATACCGAAGTTCTGCAACGCGCCGGTGAGGACTTGGGATTGCGACTCCAAAAGCTGATCCGTCTGCCGCGCATTCGACACAGGGGGCGCCTCCAGCAGGGCCATGGGATCAGGCAGATGATAACCCTTCGCCACTTTCCGGACCGCTTCAGGTCGCGGGACGCCGGACCGCGGGGCCACACGGGGGCCGGTCTCTACGGGAAAATCCAGCTCAGCCGGGTCCGGGTCTTCTGTTTCAAGGGGTGGCTCCTGCGAAGGGGCATCATGTTTCAGAAATGAAAAGGTCGCCCGTCGCGCACCCAACTCCCGGTTGATCTTGAGTGGTTTGTTGGCCTTGGGTTGCAAGCGATCCTTCCACCAGGAAGGCCATGGCAACGCGGACGGCCAATGCCAAACGGGACGCCGGACCAATTTCCCCATCTTCCCCACGCCCTTGGGGATGCGTTCGATTCCGGCCGAAAGGGAAAGGGACGTGATGAGCAAGAGGGAGACGAGCAGCAGGGATGCCAGGAGGACCGTGCTGCCCCATTGACCGAACAGGGGTTTCAACACGCCTGACACCCAGACTCCCGCCTGCCCGGCATACAATCCCGACGTGATCCCGTCCTGCAACACCTGTGCGGAAAGGGGATGATGCAACCACACGAGCGTACTCATGCACAGGACCAGCAGCAGGGAGCCCAGGATGCTTTTGATGGACTTGCGTTCTTTTTGAAAGACTCGAATGCCGTGCCAGAGGACCAGAAACGGGATCGCCAATGATGCGGAGCCCACGACCCAGATCAGGCTCGCGGCAATATAAGCACCCACCAGACCGGTCTGATTGTTCAGGTTGCCCGGTCCCTCGACCATTTCGCTCTCGGGGAACGCAAACCAGCCCACGTCCCGGAGCGAAAAAGACCACAAGCTCAGAAAGACCAACACGGCCAGGGTGATGAGAAAAATGCCGACGAGTTCCCGCTTAAGGGGAAAGGTGGGGGATGGCGCTTCCGGCTTATTGGACTTCTTCGCGGGCCTGGAAAAGAGGCGCATGGAAAAAATTTACCACAGAAAGAAAGAGTTTATCAAGCGAAATACCTAGTGAAGAATATGTGAGTATCCTTTCGTAGAGACCCGGGACTGTTCAGACTAACCGTGAGAAGTCCGGACGGAATGGGCCAAGGCAATGAATTCCTCGACCGTGAGCGTTTCGGCGCGGCGGCGCGGGTCGATCCGCTCCTGTTCCAGGGCCTGTCGCATCAACGGTTCTTCCCATCCTTCCTCCCGGCAGGAGTTGATCAGAGTTTTGCGCCGATGGGCAAACGCACCGCGGACGACTCTCAGGAACACCTCGTCAAACCGGGCATCGGTGGGGTTCCGCCCGGCCCCGCCCGCAAGACACACCACCGCCGAGTCCACTTGCGGGACCGGGCGGAAACAGCTCGCCGGCACGACGAATGCCTTGCGGGGCTTGGTCCGGTATTGGGTGACCACGGAGAGGAGGCCATAGTCCCGTGAGCCCGGTTCCGCGACCATGCGCTCAGCCACTTCGCGTTGCAGCATCAGGACCATGCGGTCGATCAGCTCGCGCTCCTCCAGCAACCGGAATACCAAAGGCGTGGACACGTAGTACGGTAAATTGGCAATGACGACCGTTCCCCGGGGCAGGGTGTCATAGGGAAATGCCAGGGCGTCGCCGTGATGCAGTTCCAGGGCGGCGTGTTGCGCGCCGGTCTGCGCCAGATAGTCGACGAGATGCCGGTCGAGTTCCACGGCAATCACCCTGGAGACCCGTTCACACAACACCTGCGTGAGAGCGCCCCGTCCGGGTCCGATTTCGAAGACGACGTCTTCCGGACTCAACGCCGCAACCTTCAGGATTTTTCGGACGATATTGGGATCGATGAGAAAATGTTGACCAAGGCGTTTTCGCGGGCGAGGCGGGATGAGCATTTTGGATTGTGGATTGTGGATTGCTGATTCATTTTGGATTGCTGATTGCGGATTGCAAAATCCAAGATCCCAAATCAAAAATCAGCAATCCACAATCTCTACTTCTCATTGGGGCTTTGCAGCCCCTCGGTTTCAATCTCGTGGGAAATTTGGTACAGGTGGCGGAGACACATTTCGATGTCGTCACTCAATTCATCGTACATATCCGCTCCGGCAAACGCCGTCTCCAGCCAATCCTTGGATAACCGTTTCCGGTAGCCGTCTCCGAGTTGTTCTCCCACCATCCCCACGACCTGTTTTTTCCATTTGTAAAATTGTTCTTTGGCCAATATCGCATTCACGGCTTCCACCAGATGCGGTTGAATAATTTTGAGTTCCCGTATTTGTTTCGCGATGAATTCCAATGCCTGCTTGGTTTGATCACTCATGTTATCCCCGATTTCGGCGTCACGTTCTCACACGAGACCACACGCGCCACGCGTCGTTAATAATTGGCCACAGGCTCTTCCGGCCGCGGGCTGAGCGTCTCATGCACCCGGAGCGAATATCCTTGAAGAAACTGCTCCACGGACATGCGTTTTTTATTCGCGGGTTGGACTTCCAGGACTTCGATCCTGCCTTCACCGGTCCCGACCCAAAAGGATTTCGGCCCCACGGCCATGATGGTCCCCGGTTGTACCCCGTCGCTCCCGCCCGAGCCGCCTTGGGCATCGACGCGGCCTTTCCGGATGATCAGGCGATGCTCATGATGAAAGGTGTAGGATCCGGGCCAGGGAGAAAGACCCCGGATCCGGTTGGCAATGTCCTTGGCCGATTGCGTCCAATCGATCACGCCATCTTCTTTCGTCAGCAATGGGGCCAGCGTGGCCCGGGTGTGATCCTGCTCACGGGGAACGACCGACTGTTCCGCCAACCGCGTGAGCGTCTCCACCAGGAGCGCGCCGCCGGCCTGCGCCAGCCGGGCGCCCAATTCCAGGGTGGTATCCTCGGGTTCAATCGGGACCGGTTGTTGAAGCAGCACGGCACCCGTATCCATCCCTTCATCCATCAACATCGTGGTAATCCCCGTTTCCGGAACCCCGTGAATGAGCGCCCATTGGATCGGTGCGGCGCCCCGGTAGGCGGGCAGCAGGGAACCGTGGACGTTCACGCAACCCATGGGCGGGAGGTCCAGGATCGCTTTGGGCAGGAACCGGCCGAACGCCGTCACGGCAATGACGTCCGGGTTCCAATCGGAGAGTTGCCGCACGAATTCCGGGCTTTTGATCTTCTCGGGTTGACTCACGGGCAACCCCTTGACCAACGCCAGTTCTTTCACCGGGCACGGTACCACGGCCTGTCCTCTTCCTTTGGGGCGGTCGGGCTGGGTGACCACGCCGACGACCTCATGATCCGAGTTGTCCAGAGCTTCCAGTGACGGCACGGCAAAGGCCGGCGTTCCCATAAAGACGACACGCATGCCGTTTCCTTACCATCCTCCCCGCCGTCACGCAACTTCTCTGTGTGCCTTGGTCCGCCTGTCACAACGCTCACCGCTTTTCGTGGGCGACTAACAGGAATGGGGACGGCAATACTTAGTCTCTACTACCTAGCTCTCGTTGACACGGTCAGATGCCCTATCCTATGATACCAACCAGGCAAGGCTTTCCTTGAATAATCAGGATATATCGCAACAGATTCGCGTGTTTCGCATAAGGAAACGACGGCATGGGCGGTCATAGTCATTGGTCCACGATCAAACGCCATAAAGCAGGGGTCGATGCCAAACGCGGCAAAGTCTTCACCAAGCTGATCCGCGACCTGACCATCGCGGCCCGCGCAGGCGGAGATCCCGATGCGAACCCGACCTTGCGCACCTTCATTGCCAAGGCCAAAGAAGCCAACATGCCGGCCGATACCATCAAACGCGCCATCCAGCGCGGCACGGGGGAACTGCCCGGCGTCAATTATGAGGAATTCACCCTGGAAGGGTACGGGCCCGGCGGCACAGGGGTCCTCCTCGAGATCATGACGGATAACCGGAACCGCACGGTGTCGGAAATTCGCAACATCCTGGGGAAAAATCATGGGACCATGGCCGAAGCCGGCGCGGTCGCGTGGCAGTTTCACAAGAAAGGCCTCCTGGTCACGGAAGGGGCTCCGGTCGATGAAGACCAGTTATTGAGTATCGTCCTGGAAGCCGGGGCGGAGGACGTCAAACAGGCCGGCAACGACTTTGAAATCACCGCGGAAGTCTCCGAGTTCGAAGCGGTCAAGGCGGCCCTGCACCAGGCCGGCATTCACACGTCCGTGGCTGAAATCACCTACCTCGCTCAGAATCAAATCCGTCTCGACGAAAAACCGGCCGAGCAAATGTTGAAACTGATGGAAATCCTGGACGACCATGACGACGTTCAAAAAGTGCATGCCAACTTCGACATTCCGGATGAGGTTATGGAAAAAGTCGCGGCATCCGGCTGAGGTTCGCTCACTATGTCGCCGCTCACGTGACACTGCTTCATGATTGCCAACCTGACGGGAATCCTGGCGGCCAAAGACCCCTCACGGCTCGTGCTCGACGTCAACGGCGTCGGCTATGAAGTCTTCATCCCGTTCAGCACGTATTTCGCCCTCCCCGACCTTCGCGCTCCCTTGACGCTGCACGTCTTCACCCACCTGCGAGAAGACTCCATTCAATTATTCGGGTTCCTGACACCCGATGAAAAGACGGCCTTTACTCTGCTGACCAAGATTTCCGGCGTGGGCGGGAAACTCGCCCTGAGCGTGTTGTCCGCCTTGAAGATTGCCGACTTGCGGGCAGCCATTCTCGCCGACGACCTGGACACACTCGCGTCGGTTCCGGGAATCGGAAAGAAATCCGCGGGCCGCATTGCCCTGGAACTCAAGGATAAAATCGCCTGTCTCGCAGATGGCGCGCCGAAGGCGAGCGAGGCGCCGGTTGCGTTTGACGCTCCCCGGGAGGATGCCCTGTCGGCGCTGGTCAACCTGGGATACCGGCATCGCGACGTCAAGAACGCCCTCGATCAGGTGAGCCGGACAAACCCTGCCCCCACGTCACTCGACGAACTGATTCGGGAAGGCTTGAAACTGCTCTCGAAAGGCTAGGCCGCGGGGACCGCTGTCGTGTTACGCCTGTTCGGCTAACCCGACCTACCTGTCATTCTTGCGAAAGCGAGAATCCAGCGTCTTTGTTTTCACGGACGAAGAAAGAATAAAGACCCTGGATCCTCGATTACAGATGTCGAGGATGACGGAAGGAGGTGCCGGATGATGCTGCGCTCATCCGACCTACGAGGCTTACAGCGTCTCTCGGATTTTTGCTCCGTGATAGCCGTTGCGCACGACTCGATGGAAAAACCTGAGCACGTCCACCAGGTCGAACCAAAATCCGCAGTTGAGGCACTTGGCATAGAGGTGTTTGGTCATGGTGGTGTAATGCCGTTCCACCATCATCAACCCGCGACACCTGAGACATTCCATGGCTACGTTCCCGTCCGTTGTTCCTGCCGTGAGCTTCCAATGCTCCATGCCACCCGGTCAGGTAGTGGCCGGATCCTGGCCACCCGCTTTCGCGGGGGGACGCCTAGCTCTGCTGCCTGAATTTTAACCCATGATGCAGAAAAATCGATACACTATTTTCCGCATTGTTGACAACCGCCAGACCGGGTTCTTCGTCCCGGCCATGGGCGACGGTCAACGAGGTCAAGGCAAACGGCCCACGGGGCGTCTGATATTGACGCGGAGGATAATAAAATGAGCCGTCGCCTTTCCCGAACAGGACCGAGAGGCTGCCCGATTGAATGTTCACGACCGCCGCGTCCGAAATATCGTCCCCGTCAAAATCCTGGGCCAAGCCATGCATGGGTCCGGCGTCGCCGCCTGAGTCGATGCCGTCCTGAAAGGTGCCGTCACCGTTGCCCAAAAAGACGGTGATGGTGTTCATTTGCCCGTTCACCACCAGGAGATCCCAGACGCCGTCGTTGTTGAAATCGGCGCAGGAGACGGATAACGGCCGCTTGCCCGTCCGGTAATCGGTGGGCTGGAGAAAGTTGCCGTCTCCCTGCCCCAACCAGATCGAGACGGCGTTGCTCATCGGCCCGCCGTTCGTGACCGCCAAATCCAGATGCCCGTCCTGGTTGAAATCCGCGGTGGTCACCGAGGTGGGGGTATCCCCATATTCATAGAGCGGCCCGATCTGAAATTTCCCGAGCCCGTTACCGAACAACAGTTGCAGCTTGTCGTTTCGCAGGGCCACGACCAAATCCAGGTGTCGGTCACTGTTGAAATCGCCGCTGGCGATGGAGACCGGCGTCCGGTGCACGGGATACAGCCCGTCTTTCTCGAACGTCCCGCCCGCCTGCCCCTTGAAAATCGCCACCTGATTGCTCCCGGAACACGCGATGGCCAGGTCGTCATGCCGATCGCCGTTGAAATCCCGGACGGCCAAATTCCGGGGTTCCTTGCACACCCGAATGGAGACTTGCGCCTGGAAGCTCCCGTCCCCGTTTCCGAACAGGAGGGACAGGGAATTCGCCGAGATGTTGCTGGTCAACAGGTCCGAAAAGCCGTCCTCGTTGAAGTCCCCGGCCTGAATGGCGGTTGGGTTTTTCCCGACGTCATAACTGGCGAAGAGATAGAGCAGGTCCGGGGGCACGTAGGGATCTTCGGGCGAGCAGCCGGGCAGGAGCAGAATCCCACACAGCGTGAGGACACGGAGTCTGTTGCCTGCCGCCAAGCGGGGAAAAAACATGTCAGCAACCCTCATCGGACCGCCGGTCTCCCGGGCTCAGGGGTCCGGGAGCATCAGCAGCTCCACATAAAGGAGGTAGTATACGAGCTTTCGACTAGGCGATACAACGGGTTATTCAACGGTCACCGGGATTCTTCGGGACATTTTGCTCGAATTTCTACTCGCCGCGCACGGGATTTTCCCGGGATTTTCTTCGAAACCTGCAATTTCCCGCTGAAACGACTGGAAGAGTTTCAAGAAAATGTGCTATAGATTTCCTCTTTGGAAGGAGGAGCTTGACAATGTCGGAAACAAATTCGGGTAAAGTGAAAATCGAAATCACCATGTATGGGGTCGCCGAGATCCTGAAATGGTGCGTGGACAAAAATAACGGCCGGATACCAAACGTGGATACCGAGGGCTTTAAACAAATGCAGGCCGCGCTGGCTGAAAAACCGGAAAAAGGGGATTATTTCACCTTTGATAAATTCTGGAAGGTGTCCAAGGTCTTTGAATTTACGAAGGAAGAGGTTGAGACCATCGACCGGTGTCTGTACGACATTCCGAACTTCGAAGGCAAACAGTTGCCGCAAATCCGCTATAAATTCTGGCCCGCCCAAGCCGACTGAGATCCGGCGTCCCTTCGAGTGACGTGAACCCCAATCGTTTGAGGCTTGTCTTCATCGGTCATTGCTATACAATCAGCATTGATCGTTCATCGGCAGCCAAAAAGCGAAAGCCTTAACCTGTCCACCGGATCGGGATCACGTCACTCTTGTCCCAACTCGAACACATCGAAGCCATTGAACGGCGTCTCTGGAGTGCGGCCGACACCCTGCGCGCCAACTCCAACTACGCCAGCAACGAATACTTCCTGCCGGTGATGGGGCTGGTCTTCCTGCGCCACGCCTACAGCCGCTACCTGGGAGTGAAAGACAAGATTGAAGCGAACCTGCCCTCTCGCGGCGGCAAGAGGCGGGCACGCACCAAGGAAGACTTCTCCCAGCAAAGTGCCATCTTCCTGCGTCCCGAGGCCCAGTTCGACCAACTGGTCGCCCTGCCCGACGGCACGGACCGCGCCAAGGCCATCATCGCGGCGATGGAGTCCATCGAGGCGGACTACGACGGCCTACGCGGCATCCTCCCCAAGAGCGAATACCAGGAACTGGACAACGACGTCCTCGGCCAACTCCTGCGCACGCTCAACCCCGACGAGTTGAAGCGAGTCTCCGGCGACGTCTTCGGTCGCATCTACGAATACTTCCTCACACAGTTCGCGGACCAGAAGGCCCACGATGCCGGCGAGTTCTTCACGCCCGTCTCGCTCGTCTCGTTGATCGCCCACGTGCTCGACCCCGAACGCGGTACGGTACTCGACCCGGCCTGTGGGTCCGGCGGCATGTTCGTGCAGAGCGCCCGGACCGTGGAGGAGCACGGCCAGAACCCAACCGAGCAACTCACCTTCCGCGGCCTGGAGAAAAACGCCACCACCATCCGCTTGGCCAAGATGAACCTGGCGGTACACGGCCTCGAAGGCGACATCCGGCAAGCGATCACCTACTACGAAGACCCCCACGAACTGCTCGGCAAAGCCGACTACGTCATGGCCAATCCGCCATTCAACGTGGACGAGATCGACGCCGACAAGGTCAAGACCGACCCGCGTCTGCCCTTCGGCCTGCCCGGCGTCAACAAGAAAGACAAAGTCAGCAACGGCAATTACGTTTGGATCAGCTATTTCTACAGTTACCTGAGCGAAACAGGGCGCGAGGGCTTCGTCATGTCGTCGCAGGCATCCAGCGCCGGTGGTTCCGAGGCCAAGGTACGGCAGAAGCTGGTAGAAACCGGCGACGTGTACGTGATGATCGCCATCCGCTCCAACTTCTTCTACACCCGCACCGTGCCCTGCGAACTGTGGTTTCTCAACCGCAACAAGCCAAAGGAACACCGTGACAAGGTACTGATGATCGATGCGCGTAACGTCTACCGCAAGGTCACACGCAAAATCTACGACTTCAGCCCCGAGCAGCAGCAGAACCTGCTGGCTATCGTCTGGCTCTACCGAGGTGAGACCGGGCGCTATCTCGGCCTGGTGTCCGACTACTGCACCCGCACCCTCGATGAAGGCAACGCCTGCTTCAGCACCAAGAATGAACACGGCGAAGCGGTCAAACCGCTACCGGATTTCCTCGCCGCGCTCAACAGCCTCCGGGACGTGCTGGCCCCTTTTCTTAGGACACTCGGCTCGGACGACGCTCCCACTGAAACTCAAAAGGAACTGGACGCTGCCCTGCTCGCCTTCAACTCCGGCATTAAAGCCTTCAAAGAAACGTTGCGATCTGAAGCACCGGTATCCACTCACGAATATCTGCAAGTTGCCGAACCCGCTGCCAACTATGGGGTCGATTCGGTAAAGAAGCTTCTGCAGACAGTTGGCAGCCTCGCACCATTGGCCGAAACCAGCCACGATCTCATCAAGCAGACCGACCTCCTCTACAAGCTCGCCACACGCCTGATCGAGACCTGCGAGAAGGAGTGCGGCGCCAAATCCAGCGACGCCTGGAACGCCCGCGACGTCACGCGCGCCCGCAAAACCGTGGACGAAGCCCGCCAGAATCTCACGGAGCTGGATGAGTCGTCGCCGGTACATGCCTGGGGACAACTCAGAAAGGTCCGCTATTTCTGGCGCCAAGCCCACTGGCTCACCGAGCGCTTCCCCAAGGCGAAGCTGCGCGACGTGGAGGGACTGGTCAAGCTGGTGGACCATACCGAGATCAAAGCCAACGACTGGAGCCTGACCCCTGGCCGCTACGTGGGCGTCGCCCCCGAAGAAGAGGACGAAGACTTCGACTTCGAGGAAGCCCTACGCGAGATCCACGTCGAACTGGAAGACCTCAACACCGAGGCAGTGGAATTGGCGGCAACGATCAAGAAGAATTTCGAGGAATTGGGGATATGAGTAACCTCCAGATTAGGCCAATCAAAGACATAGCTCTCGGTATCTACGACGGTCCCCATGCAACTCCAAAGGGCGCTGACGAGGGGCCTATTTTTCTGGGCATCAAGAATGTCACTCCGCGAGGCACTTTAGATTTGTCGGAAATCCGCCACGTATCCGAGGAGGACTACCCAAAATGGATAAAACGCGTCGTTCCGTGGAAAAACGACATAGTATTCTCCTATGAAGCGACGTTACACCGTTATGCGCTTATTCCTGATGGATTCAGGGGATGTCTCGGTAGACGCATGGCTCTGATTCGTCCTGACCAGACGAAGGTTAACCCTCGCTTCTTGCACTACTACTTCTTGACACCCGCCTGGCGCGCTGTCGTCAAGTCGAATATCATCAGTGGCGCGACGGTAGACCGTATTCCACTGACTAGGTTTCCAGACTTCGAATTGCACCTCCCTGGTCTCGCTATCCAGCAGCGCATCGCCTCCATCCTCTCCGCCTACGACGACCTGATCGAGAACAACCGGCGACGAATTCAGTTGCTGGAACAGGCGGCACGGCTGATCTACAAGCAGTGGTTCGTCCACCTCCGCTTCCCCGGCCACGAGCACGTCAAGGTCAAAGACGGCGTACCGGAAGGGTGGGAGAGTAAACCGCTTTCCGAACTCTGCACAGATATTCGGGAATCAATTAACCCAAAGGATGTGTCACCTGACACTGCATATATAGGACTTGAGCACATTCCAAAGCGTGCGGTCACGCTGAATGAATGGGGAACGGCCAGTGAAGTCGATAGCAACAAATTCAAGTTCGCTGAAGGGGACATCCTGTTCGGCAAGATCCGGCCCTACTTTCACAAAGTTGGATTCGCTCTCGTGGACGGCATCGCGTCATCTGATGCGATTGTTATTCGTCCCTCAGAAGATTACCTCTACTATTACGTACTGTTCCTTCTCTCGAGTGATGAGTTTGTAGCTTTGGCATCAAAGACCGTCCGAGAAGGCTCAAAGATGCCAAGAATGGACTGGAAATACCTTCTTAGATCGCAGTTCAAGAGGCCCTCACCAACACTGTTGAGTTTGTTCAGCGATGTTGTGGCACCGGCATGCAATCAGTTGCGAAACTTGGCACTACACAATCAGCAGCTCGCCCAAGCCCGCGACCTGCTCTTGCCACGCCTGATGAATGGAGCGGTGATGGTTTGAGGATTTCTCGCCTTTAAAAAGTAAGTTATCATCTGGTATTCTCATAATCTCCTTAGCTTAATCAGACTGCCAAGCGTTCGTGTAATTTATGTTACCTACGACGAGGACGGCTCTTGGCAAGCCCATGCAGTCCTCACTATCAACGTGCTACCTAAGCGGTTTGCCCAAGCGATCTTCGTACGGTCAAGCCACCGGACCTGCATAAACCGAATATCAAGTAAACCAAGGCAAAACTCACGAGCCGGGCGCGTTACAGCTACAGAACCAAGAAATTGGACCAGCCATGACAAACAAATACAAAATGAGAATTTCCCGGCTAACAATCGACAAGCTTGGTGTAAAGCTTTACGACAAAGTATCAGCCGTTATCGCGGAACTCGTCTCCAACAGCTATGACGCTGACGCGACAGAAGTCATGATCGAAGCTCCTATGGGGGAATATCTTGCCTCGAAGGCAGGAGGAGTCATCGCAGATAAGAATTTTGAAATCAAGGTGACTGACAACGGCATCGGGATGACGCCAGATGAAGTGAACAATTTCTACCTTGTAGTTGGTGCCGAACGAAGAACTGATGATCGTCCCAGAAGGGGCGATACTTCTCCAAAGTTCAACAGAAAAGTCATGGGACGTAAAGGTGTCGGTAAGTTGGCGCCATTTGGCATATGCGAGGTAATAGAGATACTCACATCAGGCGGAGAAAAGGTCACGCGCGATGGACCCGATGGGAAACCGGATACTGGGTACCTGACCGCACACTTGATCTTGAATCGAGAGGATATGTTGAAAGATACAGAGTTCGAGTACGAGCCAGGAACAGGCTCTAAGGACAACACGCTACGGCCAAATTCTGGCACAACCGTCATTCTGAAACGCTTCGCGTACCGCCGTGTCTCCACGCACTCAACCTTCTCACGACAGTTATCTCAACGCTTCGGCCTGCCAACGGGGAGCTGGATAATTAAAACGCGCGACACGACAAAGATGAAGACAGCGCCGGAGTATGAAACCATCCTTGAGTCGTTCTCTGTCGAGACCATGGACAACTCGAAGATAACACTCAACGGTCCTACAGGGCCGAATCTCTCAGTGAAAGACGATACCGGATACTGTGCGGTCGGTCCGGCCGGAGAAACGATAACGGAGTTTGGAGCAGGTTTTCATCACGATGGGCTTTTTTACCCAATTACCGGTTGGGCGGCATATGCCAAGAATCCATACAAGGACGACTTGATGGCCGGTGTCCGAATTTACTGCAGAGGCAAAATCGCGGGGCAGACAGCGGTTTTCAACCGTGGTGCCGGCTTCCACGGAGAACATAGCATTCGGTCCTACTTGGTGGGTGCGCTGCATGCTGACTGGTTAGATGAATATGAAGATTTGATTCAGACGGACAGACGAGACATCTTGTGGTCCCATGATTTAGGTCAGAAGTTTCAGGAATGGGGTCGGAAAATCATACACAAGATTGGATATTTGGCACGCGATCCTATGAGGAAGAAAACATGGGAGCGATTCGCCGAAGTCGGCAAAATTGAGGAGCAAATAGTAAGGGAATTTCCAGCCGATGGACAGGAAGCCATCAGGAAAACGGCCAGGGAACTGGCAAGATTGCTTGGTCAAACAATTCGCGCTGGTGAAGTAGATGACATCGAAGTCGTTGAGCCGATGGTGCAACTGAGCCTCACCTTGGCGCCGCATATCACGCTCGACAAGAAACTAAGGGAAGCAGCCGATGCGGAGAATACACCCATGGCGGTGATCAGTGGGATACTGAGAACTGCCCGATTGGCGGAATTATCTTCTTTCGGAAGAATTGCAGAAGATAGGCTCAAAGTTATCGAGAGGGTTCAAGATTTGAAGGACGACCAGAAAACGGCCGAACCGAAGCTTCAGGAGTTAATTAAGTACGCTCCATGGTTGATCGATCCACAGTGGGCGCCAATTACAGCGAACCAAGCTTTCAGCACACTTAAGAAAGAGTTTGAGAAATTTTACGAGAAGAACACCGGTCAGAAGATTAGCTTGGAGGACTTCTCAGAGACAGGGAAGCGGCCTGATTTCGTGCTATCGAGCCAAGACAACGGACTACAACTCATCGAAATCAAGAGACCGATGCATAAACTGACAAATAATGAAATGGACAGGATCATTACCTATAATAATCAGATGAATAAATTTCTAGACGAACCGGGGAATAAAGAATTCCGGGATATCTTTCGATCATTTCATATCACCTTGGTATGCGACGACCTATCTTTAACCGGTGCCCAAGAAGTTTCATTCGACTCATTTCGCGAAAATGGAACGCTAACGCATATAAATTGGAAGACTTTTCTTCTCAGAACTAAAAAGATGCATGAAGACTTCTTGGCCGAGGCTGAAAAACAGAAGAAGAACGTCATTGAGCCAGCAGACTGACAGAAACATGCCTGTCGCCATCGATTTGTTCGCAGGGGGAGGAGCCCTCACCGTCGGTCTCAAGCGAGCGGGATTCACGGTCTTGGCTGCGGTCGAGATCGAAAAACATGCCTTCGCCACGTATACCGCTAACCATCCCGAGGTCAGAGCGTACAAGCAAGATATCCGAACAATCAAGGGCGGTGATCTGAAGGCACTGGCGCCCGGTCGAGTGATAGATCTGCTCGCTGGCTGTCCACCATGCCAAGGGTTTACCAGCCTTACGTCAAAATATAGGCGCTATGATTTAAGGAACGATCTGGTCCGAGAGATGGCACGGTTAGTCGAAGAGATCAGACCGAAGGCAGTCATGATGGAGAACGTCCCTGGTCTCGCCGGGCGGGGCAAGCCGCTGTTGAACGAATTTCGTGAACGAATTGAGCGACTCGGCTACACGGTAACGATGGAAGTCCTTCAAGTTGCGGATTATGGCGTCCCGCAAAATCGCCGCAGACTCGTCGTCCTTGGAGGTCTTGGTTGCCAAATACCCATCCCCCTACCCACTCATTCCAAGGATGGGAAGAAAGGCTTTGCTCCCTGGCGAACCGTTAAGGATACGATTGGCAGCTTGGCCGAACCGATTCTGTTGGCAGAGGCGAGGGAACACTCGGCTTTCGAGCGTTCAAACTGGCATCTCGTCCGTTCTCTGTCGGAGATGAACAAACTTCGGCTAAAACATGCGAAACCTGGTGCAACGTGGATCAAGATTCCCGAGGATCTCCGACCTGAATGTCACAAAGGTACATATAGGGGCTTCAGAAACGTGTATGGGCGTATGGCGTGGGACGAAGTCGCACCGACGATCACTGGTGGATGCACCACCTTGAGCAAGGGGCGATTCGGACATCCCGAAATGGAGCGGACGATCTCTGTGAGAGAGGCGGCATTGTTGCAGACCTTTCCCTCAGATTACAAACTCGATACGCCCTATATGGAATATGCGTGTAACATCGTCGGTAATGCTCTTCCGTGTGACTTTGCTGAGGCTGTAGCCAAGGAATCCTTCAAAACACTTCGGTCTAGCACAACAATGGGTCGGTGGCCGGGCAATGCTCAGCAGGAGCGCACGACGTTTGGCGGTTTAAACCGCGGCGATTTAATGTCCCGTGTACTTAGCACCGGCAACCAAACAACCGAGATGCAACTCGCGTATTTGCTACGTAAGGAAGGTTTAACGGGTTGGCGCAGACACCAACCGCTTCCCGGACGACCGGATTTCGTCTGGCCCAAGATGAAAGTTGCCGTCTTTGTTGACGGATGTTTTTGGCACGGCCACGACTGTAGGAACCTCACACCCAAGACGAACTTCAAAGCGTGGCGAGATAAAATTGAGAAAACCAAAGCCAGGGATCGTCGTGCTAACCGTTCCCTCAGGCAACAGGGTTGGAAAGTTATACGCATTTGGGAATGTCGATTGACCAAGGCCCCCGGTCAGTGCTTGCTAAGAATACGGCATAAACTTGAAGAAAATAGTTGAAATCGAGTTAAGGGTACTCGCTTGTCTGGAAAACGTCGAGGATTCCTCGTGCACAACCACGTTCAGACATTGTCGCCAACCGTGAGAAGCACTAATTGCTCCACGATGGCGTGCGTGTTGCCTTCCGCAAAGATATGGGCGAACGGGACGGTCTCTTGACACAGTTCTCGCACCATTTTAGACTTAGCTAGACTTAGCTTTATGGGGATCCCATGAAAGTAAACATGCACGAGGCCAAATCGCAGCTCTCGAAGCTGGGCAAACTGGCGTGGGAAGGTGAAGAAATCGTGATCGCCAAGGCCGGGGAACCTTACCTGCGACTGGAGCCGTATCGTAAGTCGAAGACCAAGCGCAAATCAGGTGTGTTGAAAGGGCAGATCTGGATCGCTCCGGATTTTGACGAGACGCCGCAGGAAGTGATCGATTCGTTCTGGAACTCGAAGATATTCCCGGATGAAGACGAATAGTGGCACGATTCCTACTGGACACTCACGCTCTCCTGTGGTGGATGGCGGAACCTCAGAGGTTGGACGGACGTGCCTATGAAGCCATAGCCGATTCGTTTAACGAAGTCTTTGTCAGTTCTATCAGCGGTTGGGAGATCGCCGTCAAGCACGCCTTGGGGAAGCTGCAAGCCCCGGACAACCTGGAAGCGAGCATCAAAAAACAGGGCTTCACACCACTTGCTCTCACGTTTCGTCACGCGGAACAGGCGGGCACCCTTCCGCCATACCACGGTGACCCGTTCGATCGGATGCTGGTCGCGCAAGCCCAAATCGAAGACCTCATCGTTGTCACCAGGGACCGCCATATCTCGCGCTACGACGTGCGCACGATGGCGGCATAGACCACGCGGACGACACTCGCCCCGCCACCGAAGACTCCCTCGTCCGGCAAACGACAGCCGGGTAATCTGGAAGGATAATGCGACTAGAGTCGGTGTACGCCTACAACCCGGGGACTTCGGGCCAGCGAGCTTGTCGGGTTGCTTCAATGACCGTACTATTCTCGTGCTAGGCAAAGTGAACGAGGAGATGTCAGTGTGAACCAAGGGGACCTATCCAATCTCGTCGCCCTCGGCGAAGGCTTTACAACTGAATTCAAGCGCTCCGGCACTTCCGGACTTGGCCGTGAGATATGCGCTTTTGCCAACGCGACCGGCGGGACGATTCTGCTTGGCGTGACGGATGATGGAGAGGTCTGCGGGGTTGCCAACCACAATCGCCTGAAATCAGAAGCCCAGTCAATCGCCCGTTCCGCCGACCCGCCGATTGCGGTGGAGATCACAAGCGCGGGCAAAGTGCTCTGCGTGAGAGTACCCGCCCAGCAAAGCAAGCCCTACTCTTTCGGGGGCAAGTTCTTCATCCGTGAGGGATCAAGCAGCCAGCAGATGTCACGGGAGGAAATTCGTGAGTTCTTCTACAAGGAGGGGCTGATCCACTTCGATGAAACCGCCTGTGAGAAGTTCTCCCTTGAAGCCGATCTCGACGAGAAAAACTGGGACCTTTTCAGGAAACGCGCGAAAATCCCCACCGACATGGAACCTGGGACGGCCCTCGGAAACCTGCACCTGATCGGCGAAGACGGGCGCATGAGTCACGCCGGAGCTTGGCTGTTGGCAAAGGATATCCGCAAATTCAACGTCAGTGCCGACGTCGCTTGCGCTCTCTTCATGGGCACCGACAAGGTACGAATCCTTGATCGGCGCGACTTCCATGGCGACGTCTACTCGATGATTGATGAAGTGGTGGCCTGGATTCTCTCCAAGATCAACGTGGAATACATTATCAAGCACGTTAAACGCGAGGAGCGCCCGGAACTGCCGGAAGAGGCTGTTCGTGAGGCGGTCGTCAACGCTTTGGCTCATCGCGACTACCGCTCCACCGCCAACGTGCAGATTTACCTCTTTAAGGATCGACTCGAAATTGTCAGCCCGGGCGGGCTGCCCGCCGGCATGACCGAAGCGGGTCTCGGTACCAAGAGCATTCCACGCAATCCGTTACTGTTCGGCATCCTGCACCGGATGGAAGCGGTAGAGAGAATCGGTTCCGGCATCAGGCGCATTCGCGATCTGTGCCGTGAACACGGGGTGGCTGAGCCTGTTATTGACGTTTCCGACCACTGGGTGACGACCACTTTCCCACGACCGGCCGACCAAGTTAGGGACCAAACCGGGTCACAGCCAGAGTCACAGCCAGAGTCACAGCCAGAGTCACAGCCAGAGTCACAGCCAGAGTCACAGCCAGAGTCACAGCCAGAGAGTCTTGAGCAACGAGTTCTGGCACTTCTTCGTCGGGCTCCCATGGCAAAATCAGCCATCTCGACCGGCTTGGGTCAGAGTACTGTCTCAGGCCAGCTCAACAAGATGATTCGTTCGTTGGTGGATGGCGAGTTGATCGAATACACGATTCCGGAGAAACCCAACAGCCGGTTGCAGAAATACAGACTCACGGAAAACGGCAAGAGACGGTTGGCGAATTTGGAGGGGAGATCATCATGACCCCGGCTCCTTACACCGAAGACACTCTTGTCCAGCAGACCACGGCCGAATATCTGGAACGGCAACTCGGCTGGAAATCCGTCTACGCCTATCACAACGAGGACTTCGGGCCGGAGAGCCTGCTTGGACGCGCGTCCGAGCGCGAGGTGGTGCTGACGCGCGCGCTACGCGGGAAATTGGCGGAATTGAATCCGGGACTGCCGGACGACGCCTACGACGACGCGGTGCGACAGATCACCGCTACCGTGGCCTCGCAGACCATCGTCACCGCCAACCGTGAAAAATACGACCTGATCCGCGACGGCGTACTGGTCACCTTCCGTAACGACAAGGGCGAGCCGGTACGGGAGCGGTTGCGAGTCTTCGACTTCGAGACACCGGAGAACAACGATTTCCTCTGCGTCCGCGAGTTGTGGATCAAAGGTGACCTCTACCGCCGCCGGGCGGACGTCGTCGGCTTTGTCAACGGTCTGCCGTTGCTCTTCATCGAGTGCAAGAACATCCACCGGGACCTCAGGACTGCTTTTGAGGACAACTACTCGGATTACCGCGACACCATTCCCCATGTCTTCCACCACAACGCGGTGGTGATGTTCGGTAACGGCGAGAAGGCGAAGATCGGCAGCATTACCAGCAAGTGGGAGCACTTTCACGAATGGAAGCGGCTGGCCGAAGAAGAACCCGGCGTGGTGGACATGGAGACGTTGCTCAAGGGCGTCTGCGACAAGCGTAACTTCATGGATCTTGTGGAGAACTTCATTCTCTTCGACGAGTCGTCGGGCGAGCCGAAGAAAATCATTGCCCGCAATCACCAGTTCCTGGGTGTGAACCGGGCCATCGCTGCGGTGCGAAACCGCGAGGCGCGACAAGGCAAGCTGGGCGTCTTCTGGCACACCCAAGGGGCCGGCAAGAGTTACTCGATGGTGATATTCACCCGCAAGGTGCACCGGAAACTCGGCGGCAACTTTACTTTCCTCATTCTCACTGACCGAGACGACCTCGACACCCAGATTTACAAGACGTTTGCCGGCTGCGGCGTCGTGGACCATGACCGCGACCCATGCCGGACTTCAAGCGGCGAACACCTGCGCCGGTTACTGGCTGAGCACAAATCGCACGTCTTCTCGCTGATCCAGAAGTTCAACAAGCAAGTGGCCGAAGGCGAAAGTTACACGCAACGCGACGACGTCATCATCATCACCGACGAGGCGCACCGTACCCAGTACGGCACGTTGGCGCTCAACATGCGAAACGCCCTGCCCAACGCAAGCTACATCGGCTTCACCGGCACCCCGCTGTTCACGGAAGACGAGATCACGCGACGGATGTTCGGCGAGTACGTTTCGACCTACGACTTCCAGCGGGCCGTGGAGGATAAGGCGACCGTGCCGCTCTTCTACGACGCACGCGGCGACAAGCTGGGGGTGGCCATCGGCGACCTGAACGAACGTATCGCCGGGAAGCTGGAAGAATGGGAGACCGATAACGTCGACGTGGAGCAACGTCTGGAGCAGGAACTCAAGCGCGACTATCACGTCGTCACCGCGGGCAAGCGACTCGATCAGATTGCGCAGGACTTCGTACGGCACTACTCGACGGCCTGGGAAACCGGCAAGGCGATGCTGGTCTGTATCGACAAGTTGACTTGCGTGCGGATGCACAAGCTGATCGGGTTCTACTGGAACGAGCGTATCAAGGAATTGGAAGCAGAAACGTCACGGACAACCGACGAGCAGGAGTCGATCTACCTGAAGCGGCAGATCGACTGGATGCGCGAGACCCGCGTGGCGGTAGTGGTGAGTGAGGAGCAGGGGGAGGTGAAGAAGTTCCAGGGGTGGGATCTGGACGTTACCCCGCACCGGAGGCTCATCAAGGAGGGCATGGACCTGCCCGAGTCGATGCGTAGCAAGCCGCGTTTCCGCAACATGCAGCGAATGGATTTGGACGAGGCCTTCAAAGAGGAAGAACACCCCTTCCGTATCGCCATTGTGTGTGCCATGTGGTTGACCGGCTTCGACGTACCCAGCCTTTCCACCCTCTACCTCGACAAGCCGTTCAAGGCCCACACCCTGATGCAAGCCATCGCCCGCGCGAACCGGGTAAACGAGGGCAAGAACAACGGCATGATCGTGGATTACTGCGGCGTTCTGAAACACCTGCGCAGGGCGCTGGCGACTTTTGCCGGGACGCAGCCTGGCCGCGTCGACGAGACCGATCCGGCCAAGCCGGATGAAGATCTGCTGGTCGACTTGGCCGAGGCTATTGCCTTCGTGCGGGCTTTCCTTGATGAGCGAGGAGCATCGCTGGACGACGTCATCCGGAAGACCGGCTTCGAGCGCAACGCCGCCATCGTGGCGTGTAAGGAAGCTGCCAACGAAAATGACGAAACCCGAAAGCGATTCGAGGTGATGTGCCGCGAGGCATTCAAGAAATTCAGGGCTTGTATCAACGTGAAGGACGTCAACGCCCATAGGGCGGACCGCGACGCCATCAACATCGTGTATAAGAGCCTTCAGCAAGATCGTGAGCAGGCCGACATCAGAGACATCATCCGCAAGCTACACGAGGTGGTGGACGAGGCGATAGAGGTGCAGCCTGAACTCGCGGCCGACGATCCCATGCCTGTACCTTACGACATCAGCCATATCGACTTTGAGCAACTGAAGCGAGAATTTCAGCGTTACCAGAACAAGAACTCGCTTGTTCAAGACTTGAGGCACGTTCTGGAGAAGCGGGTACAGCGCCTGCTGGCGCAAAACCCCCTGCGCGCCGATTTTCAGAAGCACTATGAAGAGACCGTCGCAAAGTACAACCGCGAAAAGGATCGGATGACGATCGAACAGACGTTCGAGGCACTGCTCAAATTGGCGCAGGAATTGGACAATGAGGAACGGCGCGCGGTCCGGGAGAATTTGGACGAGGAGTCACTGGCGATTTTCGACTTGCTGAAGAAGCCGGACCTGAACGCAGCCGAGATCAAGCGGATCAAAGACGTCGCCGTCGAACTGCTACGGACGTTGAAGACCGAGAAACTCCGCGTCGACCAATGGCGCGAAAAAGAAACGACCCGGGATGCGGTTGTGGTCGCTATCCGGGACTTCCTTTATAACGAAACGACCGGCCTGCCCACCGGCGTTTACTCTGACGACGAAGTTGCAACCAAGTCCGATGACGTATTCCGGCACGTGTTCCGCGCCTACCCAACGGTGCCGTCGCCATACTATCAAAGCGGGGCAATGGCATGACGGAAGAGCAAAGCGATGCATTCACTTTAGACTCATCGCCCTCGTAGGCCCAGCCACACGAGTAAAAGGAGCGTCTTCCTGCATCACGCCTAACAGCCGCTACAGCCCCTCATTCCGTGGCTCGCAGCCGGCGCAGCCGACCCGCCCAACCGAGAATGCGTTCGTCAGCGGTCACGAGACGGTGGCCCTCCAACGCGGTCGCGACGATCAGACGGTCGGCCGGGTCGGCATGGAAATCGGCAAGGCTGATCGAGCGGATTCCAATCGCCCCATCGACGGCGATTTCAATCATCCCCTGTTCCAATTGCTTCCGACGCCACAGGCCGACGTCTTCGGGGAATTCGATCCGGCCCCTCTCCTTGAGCATCGCTATTTCCCAGAACGAGATCGCGGAGACGCCAACTTCACCGGACTGCCATGCCTGGTCGATTTCGCGGCGAGCCCTCGCTCCCAATCGCGCCTCACCCCCTCTCAACCACAGCACAACGTGCGTATCGAGGAGAATCACCTGTCACCGTCCCCAGTCTGGCCGGTGTTGGCTTCCCACTCGACGTCCAGGGGCTCAATGATGTCGCCAAGTATCTTGAATCTTCCCTTGTCAATGCCAAACAGACTCTTCGGCTTCTCGCGATACGGCACGAGCCGCGACACCGGGCGACCGTTCTTGGTAATGACGATCTCGGCACCGCTGTCTGCCACCTCGTCCATCAGCTTCAGACACTTGGCCTTGAACTCGGATGCCTTGATCGTCCTGGCTCCAACTGCTTTATCGTGACTCATCTCCTCAAACTCCATCCTTTGTGTTGTTGATCACGTCTCTATGATACTATAGTCATGACCATGGTTACAATAGACAATCTATACTATTGGTTACGCCAGCTTCACAAGTTTGAGATAGCGAACGACCAAGGTAACAGCACGTAGTCACCCCACCATTGACATAACTATCTGGAGCCTGCATGTTTTTGTGCATGCGTACAACGATTCATATTGATGACCATCTATTCGCCGAGCTAAAGAGGATTGCTGCGGACACCGGGAAGACGCTGACTGCCGTCATTCATGACGCTCTCCGTGAGTCTCTGTCCCGACGTCGCGCAACGGAGCGACCGGCCGTTGACCTACCCCTGTTCCATGGAACAGGAATGAGGCCCGAGGCGGATCTGAGCGACTCGGCCTCTCTGCTTGCTCTCATGGAAAAAGATCATGGCCCTGCCTGACGTGAACGTCCTCGTTACGGAATATCGTGACGACGTTTCGGATACAGACAACACACTCAAGCCCGCGACCTACTCCGGCAGCGGCTTCTGAGCGAGGGGATTTCGGCATGAATCAATCCCAGCTAACTGAGTCACTCGATTCTTTGCGTAACTTTCCGCACGAAACAGAGTGCATCGAGTTTAAAGAGGCTAAGGACGAATTTTCCTTCGACAAGTTGGGGAAGTACTTTTCTGCGCTGTCCACCGAAGCCAACTTGAAGCAGAAAGAATGTGGCTGGCTGATATTCGGCGTAAAAAATGATCGTTCAATTTGCGGCAGTAAGTTCCGTCAAGATCCAGCGCAACTTCACAATTTGAAACAGGATATCGCTAACCATACAACCGGCAAACTGACATTCGACGAGATATACGTAGTCAATCATCCTGATGGTCGCGTCGTAATGTTCAAGATACCACCGGCCGTTCAGCACCTTCCAACTGCCTGGAAAGGTCATTGGTATGGACGAAATGGAGAATCTCTCGGTGCGCTCAGCTTGCAGGAATTGGAAACAATCCGATCAGGCTCACCAATCTCGACGGTCGTTGACGAGTTCAAGAAAAAATTGGTGGATTATGAAAATTGGCGATACGATGGCATAGACAAAGCCGTCTATCTCTTGGACCCCGATTATACAATCAAAATTTCGGATGCTGGGCCACAATATGGAACGGGAAACTATTGGTGGGGAAACTTGCTTTACGAGAAACCCGTGCTACACGCTTATAGTTTGAGGTGTAAGGGAGAGGAAGTTTGCAGCGTTCTGGTAGTTCATTTTTACAACGAATGTTTGAAAATTCCATATCCTTCCATCGAGAACGTATTTGATCCTAAACATCGGCAGTGTGGCGACCATGACATTGATTGTTATTGCGACGTGTTTTATTTCGATCGAGGCTCAATTGAATATAGCTTGTTTTACCATATAAGAATGAGAGAGAGAAATGAGCATGAGCGTCTTATGCCGTTATCAAGCCCTATTACCTCTCAGATAAAGCCTCCAATCATTAGAGTGCCATTTCTTTTTTTGGAGAACAGTGCGGAATTACAATCGCTATTAGACAAAATCGAGGCAAGAATGGCGGAATTTGTTCAGTTGAAATACGAAGCAGCGCAGGCGTCTGAAGAGTCCGATAACGAAAAGAGGCGCATGTTAGCCGAAAAACTGTTTTCAGAATGGGTTCAGACGTTGTGGGGAAATCATGGAAAGTAAGCCGAAGACCAAGCGCAAATCAGGTGTATTGAAGGGGCAAATCTGGATCGCTCCGGATTTTGACGAGACACCCCAGGACGTGATCGATTCGTTCTGGAACTCGAAGATATTCCCGGATGAAGACGAAGAGTGACACGCATCTCCATCAATGAGAGGCACGCCCTTGCTTTCAGAAATTGAACGATCAAGGTTGAGTTTGGCAAAGGCCAGTGATCCAAAGAGGAAGTCA
>MKWU01000929.1_pt1 | contig 53781 bp, 45 predicted proteins | sample 809101 | NCBI WGS metagenome assembly MKWU01 (sample SAMN05860141, study PRJNA318959) | sponge metagenome | host: Aplysina aerophoba | place: Slovenia: Piran, Adriatic Sea, Gulf of Piran | collected 2013-05-07 | reverse complement strand
CGCCTACATCAAACATCGTAGTGGCAGTTTCACGTTTGATGTTGCGGCCCACACAGCGTGGCTGCGCCAAGCCCCTGCCGTTGTCGGATTTTGGAATCAAAACGGCGAATGGAGACTGTACCGCCACGCCGACCAGAAGGTCGTGTCATCCGCTAACAGCACGGCGACAGCTCGCGAACCCAAGGACGACGAGATGGCGCGGGGCGAAGCATCCAAGAACGCAGCCATACGGAACCGCCGCCATTATGCCACAACGTTCCCCGTGAAGTTCAAAGTTGCCATAGATCTAGCTGATCTCACCTCCCGATGCCCGCAAGTCGGGATCGCCTACATAGACGTGTCAGACTCGCGGATACAGCCGAAAGAATCGCTTCAACCGAAGGAATCTCCGCAATTGCAAAAGAGCGACGGCGCAATCCAGGCACCACCAACGACAACGACCACCACAGCCGCACCAACGACCACCACCACGGCAGTGGTGCCAACAACAACGACAGCCGCCCCGCCGCCACCCCAACAAAACACAGCCCCGTATTATCCGCCTCCGCCACCGCCACCGGCTCCGCCGAGTCAACCAAGTGGTGCCACTGCACAGGCCGAGCCCGCTGACGATGAAGAAGAAACAGAAGACGACGGTGTCACCCTCAGCGACGTTCTGCGAGCTGCCAAAGCCCACAAAGAAGGCAACCTCAGCCTAGAAGAACTGCAAAGGATCATCCGCGCCTACCTCAACAGCTAGCGGTGTGTCGCAAGGCGGGCGGTTACCGAGCCGCTCACCTGCGGGAACGATTTCTCAGCATCCCCGTGGATATTGCCGCCGGGCCATCGGGCCATACAGAACCGCTCCTAGCGGACGAGCGCGACTGCGCCGAGCACGAGGAACCAGGCCGCGACCCCGCGAACGACTCTGCTGCTGACCGGCACCACGATGAAACATTAGTGAGTCCCAGCACCACGCGTGCGGGATCGGCTCGCCGGAGCGGCGCGTGGCGGTTGCCGGGTTGTCCGCCGGGCAGGGCGATGTCTGGTGTTTTCGTGCTGTCAGATGCACAACACCCGAACTGACCCTGGCTTGCCGTATATGGGTGCTTGGGCTAGCCGGCGATGTCGAGCACGGTGCGGACGCCGTCGGTGGCGTGGAGCTTGGCGATTCCGTCGTTGACGTCGGTGAGCGGCAGGCGATGGCTGATGAAGCGTTCGAGGTCGAGGCGACCGGTGCGCCAGAGATCGAGCATCAAGGGGATGTCGCGGCTGGGCCAGCAGGCACCCAACAGACAGCCGAGCAGTCGCTTCTGCATGGTCATGAACAGCACCGCGGCACCGATGGTCAGGCTCTCCTCGATCGGTGAAGCCCCCACCATAACTGTCGTGCCGCCGACGCGGGTGCTGTTGATCCCCTGCTCCACCAACGCTGCGCTGCCTACGGCGTCGAAGGCGTAGTCGGCGCCCTGACCGCCGGTCAGGTCCATGACCGTGCTCACCAAGTCGTCAGACGTGGGATCGATCAGGTCGGTGGCACCGAGACTCGAGGCCGTCTCACGGCGGCCCTCGGCGGGGTCCGACGCGATGATTCGACTCGCCCCGGCAACGGCGGCACCGCTGACGATGGCCGCGCCGAGACCGCCGAGGCCCATGACCACCACGGTCGCGCCCCGCTCGACTTCAGCGGTGTTGAACACTGCACCGACACCGGTCTGCACTGCGCAGCCGATGACACAGGCCACGTCGAGGGGAATGTCGGGCTCGATCCGGACGGCGCCCGACGCTGGCAGGACTGTGAATTCGGCGAACGCACCGACCCCGAGTCCCCTCCACACCGGGTTGCCCCCGCGGCTGAACGGCGTCGAGCCGTCCGGGCGAGCGTTGCTCGCGAACGACAACGCCTCGCCGCATTCGGTGGCCTCGTGTCGAGCACACCCAGCGCAGTGGCCGCACGGCGCCAACGGCGTCAGCACCACATGGTCGCCCACGGCGAGGTGGGTGACTCCCGACCCCAGCATCTCCACGGTGCCACTGGCCTCATGTCCGAGAATCGTCGGGACCGAGTAACCGCCGTCCTGCACTGTCGTGTCACTGTGGCAGATCCCGCAGTTCGAGACCCTGATGAGGACTTCGTTGGCCCGAGGTTCTTCGACGTCGATGTCGTCGACTATCTCAAGGGGTGAGCCTCCGGCGGTCAGCAGCGCAGCTCGCATCACCGCGACATTAGCGCTGCTACCCGGCGGACACGTATTCCCCGCACCGGTCGATCCAGCCTAGGTGCCCATGAGGACAACGACGATGAACGCTACCATCAATGACGCGACCGTAGCTGAGAACGCCCACACATCTCGACTGCGTGTTCCGATCAATTCGGCAATCCGTATCTCAATCGCAGCAAACCCGGCCACCATGTCGGCACGCAGAGCGTCGGTTTTTGCGCCCGCCGCAGCGAACCCGGCCACCATGTCGGCACGCAAGGTTTCGTGTTTTGCATCAGCCGCAGCGAATCCTGCGATCATGTCGGCACGCAGGGTTTCGTGTTTTGCGTCAGCCGCAGCGAACCCGGCCACCATGTCGGCACGCAGGGTTTCGTGCTTTGCATCAACCGCAGCGAAACCTGCCACCATGTCGACGGCTACGGCTTGGAGGTCTGTCTTGGTGGGGTACTGCTCCCAGCCTCCTGGCGGGCCTTGCGTCATCAGGAATTCAGCTCCGTTGCTTCCAACTAGTTCTGTCAACGTAACATACAGATCTGCGCGAAGCTCCTCGGTCAGTTTCATTATCCGCCTCCTTGAATCGCGTGCGACAACGTTTTCATCACACTGACACTGTATGGTATCAGCAACAGAGCATGAGAACAATGAAAAATCTAGCGCCTGCGCGTAAACGTGGGGCTGGCCCCTGTGTTGCAGGTGGGGCACTGCTGGATTCGGTGATCGGAAATTCCAACGATCCAGGACGGCCCACCGCACACCACATCGCCGGAGCGCTCACCGAGCCGGGATTGATTCTGCGACCCTACGATTGCGGGATGCGACCATGGGCGATTCGACTCCTCCCGGTCCTCGCCGCTCTGCTGGTGCTGTCTCCGCTGCTGCGTGATCCCACCAGCGACACCTATCCCCTGTCGACCTACCCGATGTTCGCCGCCATCTGGTGATCCTCGCGGTGATGGCGATCGTCTTTCCGTACCACCTCATCGGGATCGCTCTGGCACCGTCGCTCGCGGTCGAGCGCCTCGGCACTGCCGTTGCTGCGTGGCAATGGCGATTCCAGGCACGTTCCACGAGATTGCGGCCGACCGGAGGAGGTTGACCCTCCCAGAGTCTGGTTCGGTTGAGTTCACGGAACGGGCTCCACGAGATTGCGGCCGACCGGCGGAGGTTGACCCTGCGTCGGTGCCGAGTGATCTCCGAGCAGGCGGTGTCGTCGGCCCGCATGACTCAGTCGGCCTGCTTGATCTTGGTGAACAGGGCGGACGGGGCGCAGACTTGGTGTCAATATGGATTCAATATGGATTCAGCATGGATTCAGCGGCACGATGCCCGCATGGGCCGAGTGAGTTCTGGAAGGTGACGATGACAGCAGACCAGCAGGCGGCAGACAAGCAGGCGGCAGACAAGCAGGCGGCAGACAAGCAGGCGGCAGACAAGCAGGCGGCAGACCAGCAGGCGGCAGACAAGCCAGTGCCCGACAACGCATCGGTGTCGGAGATCTTCGACCCGGGGGCTTGGAGTCCGGTAGCGGGGTTCAAGGCCCTGACCGATGTCACCTATCACCGGGCCGAGGGCCTCAGCACCGTGAGGATCGCCTTCAACCGGCCCGAAGTACGCAACGCCTTCAGGCCCCACACCGTCGACGAGCTCTACCGCTGCCTGGACCACGCGCGGATGTCCGCCGACGTCGGCTGCGTGCTGCTCACCGGCAACGGCCCCTCTCCCAAGGACGGCGGCTGGGCATTCTGTTCGGGAGGCGACCAGCGCATCCGCGGCAAGTCCGGCTACCAGTACGCCACAGGTGACACGGCCGACACCGTCGATGCATCACAGGCGGGACGGCTGCACATCCTCGAGGTGCAGCGACTGATCCGGACGATGCCGAAGATCGTCATCGCAGTCGTGTCCGGTTGGGCGGTCGGTGGCGGGCACAGCCTGCATGTCACCGCAGACCTCACCATCGCCAGCGAGGAGTTCGCCGTCTTCAAACAGACCGACACCGATGTGGCCAGCTTCGACGGAGGCTTCGGTTCTGCCTACCTCGCTCGTCAGGTAGGCCAGAAACGGGCTCGTGAGATCTTCTTTCTGGGCCGTGACTATTCGGCACAGCAGGCCTTCGAGATGGGGATGGTCAATGCGGTCGTCCCCCACGAGAGCCTGGAGACCGTGGCGCTCGAGTGGGCCGCGGAGGTCAACTCCAAGAGCCCGACGGCCCAGCGAATGGCCAAGTTCGCCATGAACCTGATCGACGATGGCCTCATCGGTCAACAGGTGTTCGCCGGCGAGGCGACCAGACTCGCCTACATGACCGACGAGGCCGCCGAGGGGCGCGACGCCTTCTTGGAGAAACGAGACCCCGACTGGTCGAGTTTCCCCTGGTATTTCTAGGCGCTCGGAATGCGCCAGTCGACCGGCGCCCGACCTGCTTCGATGAGCGCCGAGTTGGCTCTGCTGAACGGCCTGGTGCCGAAGAACCCGTTGTGCGCCGAGAGCGGCGAGGGATGGACAGACTCGATGATGAAGTGCCTGTGGGCGTCGATCAGGGCGCGCTTGCGTCGGGCCGCGGCACCCCAGAGGACGAACACGACTGACTGCTCCTTGGCGTTCACGCAGTCGATGACTTCGTCGGTGAACGTCTCCCAGCCGCGACCCTGGTGGCTGGCGGCTCGACGGGCCCGCACAGTGAGCGTCGTGTTCAACAGCAGCACTCCGTTGCGGGCCCAGGTCTCGAGGTTTCCGTGGTTCGGGGGCTTGATCCCCAGGTCCTGCTCCAGTTCCGCGAAGATGTTGACCAGCGACGGCGGCGGCTGCACTCCGTGACGGACCGAGAAGCAGAGGCCGTGGGCTTGACTCGGACCGTGGTAGGGGTCCTGGCCGAGGATCAGGACTTTCACCTCGGCCAGCGGCGTCAGATGAAGTGCCGCGAAGACCTCTTCGTGGGGCGGGTAGACGTCGCCGGCCATGCGCTCGTCGCGCACGAAGGCCATGAGTTCACGCCAGTAGGGCTTGTCGAACTCCTTGCGGAGGACCGGATTCCAGTCTGTGGTGGGTGCCATGCCCTTGGGTCGCCGGTCGCTGCGGCTCAGTAGGGCCGGGTGCCGATCACCGAGGCCCGCTCCATCACCCGGACATCGGGGTAGTAGTCGCTCGACGCATAGTGCTGCACCGCGGCGTTGTCCCAGAACACGACCGTGTCGGGTTCCCAGCTGACCCGGAACTGGTATTCGATCGTGTTGGCCTGGCCCGACAGGTGCTTGATCAACTCCACACTCTCGACCTCATCGAGACCTTCAATGTGGGAGGTGAAGTAGGTGTTGACGAAGATCAGCTTCCGACCGGTCACCGGGTGGGTGCGCACGACCGGATGGCGCACCAGCGGATAGCGCTCGCGCATCTCCTGCTGGCGGCCTTCGGGGACCTGCTGGGCAAAGGCGAGCATGTAGTCGTGGATCGCGTAGAGGCCGTCGATGCGCTCCTTGGTCTTGGTGTCGAGCCCGTCGTAGGCCGCGGCCATGTCGCAGAACAGGGTGTCGCCACCGGTGGGCGGAACCTCGATGGCGTGCAGGATCGCCCCCATCGAGGGTATCTCACGCCAGGTAACGTCATGGTGCCAGCCGTTCTCGAAACCCCCGGTATCGGCCCCCTTCGCGAAGCGCACCAGTTCGGGGTGCTCTTCGTTGCCGGTGATGAAGGGATGTATCTCCAGGTCTCCGAAACGTCGGGCGAAGGCCACATGCTGCGCCGAGGTGAGCGGCTGGTTGCGGAAGTAGATGACCTTGTAGTCGGCCAGCGCAGCCGCGATCTCGGCGATTGTCGAGTCGGGCACCTTGGAGCAGATATCGACGCCGCTGATCTCCGCGCCGAGGGTGACGCCGCGGGGTATCACCTCGATTTCGTTGAACTGTGGGCTGGCGAGACGCTGGCGTTCCGGTGCGAGGTGCAGCAACGGCCCGAGCGTCACATCGAACCGTTCGATCCGAACCCGCCCCGGTGCCACGTTGCCAGCAGGGTCGCTGGTTCCAGCCTCTACTTCAACTTCGGTAACGGCCATTTCGGATCCTCACTGCACTGCGGTCGGTCGTGTCGTCGATTGAAACCTGCGGTCGATTGTATTGCAACTCGTGGTCTTCGGACGTTGCGGTTCTGGGTTGTTGGCTGGGTCGGGCGGCGCTCAACGGCTGTAGCGTCGGGGGGTGGGCAACACGACACGCGACATGGTCGTCATCGGGGCCGGGCCGGCTGGCGCTGCCGCGGCGATTCAGGCCGCGAGGGGTGGCGCCTCGGTAACGGTCTTCGAGAAGGCTTCGGCGGGCCGCGACAAGGTGTGCGGCGACGGACTGACGCCGCGGGCGGTGCATGCCCTCAACCAGCTCGACATCGACATGAGCGGCGCCCATCGGATCGACGGTCTGAGGATGATCGCCAACAAGACCCGTCGCGAACTGCCGTGGCCCGACAACGGGTCGTTCGCCCCCCACGGCGCAGTGTGGCCCCGTCGACTTCTCGACGCGCACCTGATGTCCGCCGCCGCAGACGCGGGCGCTGAGATCATCTGGAACACCGAGGCCCTGCCGATCCTCGGAGACGACGGACGTGTCATCGGGGTGACCGCCGCCTCCAACAGATGGCACGCCGAGCTCACGGTGGTTGCGACCGGCGCACCCGGCAACGTCGCGCGGATGCTCGGCGCAGGGCGGGTGGAGAACGAGCCGCATGGACTGGCCATCAGGAGCTATGCGGCCTCTCCGCGCCACGCCGAACGGCACCTTGAGGCTTGTCTGACCCTGCGCGACCCCGACGGCACACCGATCCCCGGTTACGGGTGGATGTTCCCGGCGGGCGACGGCACCGTCAACATCGGTGTCGGCGCGCTGTCGACGATGAAGGGCTACAAGAAGCTCAACTTGAATCGCCTGATCGACTCCTACCGTGACCTGATCCGCGATGACTGGGAGCTCGGTGACTACCTTGAGCGGCCGAGGGCCTGGCGGTTGCCGATGAGCGCGCAGCGGCGCCACGGTGACGGTTGGGTGGCGGTCGGCGATGCCGCTGGCCTCGTCAACCCGATGAACGGGGAGGGCATCGACTACGGGTTGGAGTCGGGGACCCTGGCCGCCGACCTGTTCCTCGCCGACCCCGCCGGAGCTCCGGAAAGCTACGACCGACTCATCGGTGAACGCTTCGACGCCTTCCTGCGGACCGGCCGGCGGTTCAGCTTCTTGATCGGTCACCCTCTGATACTGCGCACCGGCCTGCGCCTCGCCGTGGGAACGAAGGCCATCGCCAACATCACCCTCCAGGTGATGGGGAACCTGCTCGACGCCGACTCCCCCGGCGCCGCCGGCCGAGTCCTGCGCGTCGCCGACCGCGCCCTCGCCCTAGCCGACCCCCTCCTCCGCAAAACCCGCGCCCCCGCGTGAAGGGGAGATCGGTGACCGTCACCAGTCGTCGGGTTGCACGGCTCGGACCCCAGACCAACCTGTGTCGGCGTGCGGAAGCGGCCGGAGAGTTCGGCACCACCAGAGGATATGAAGCAGGTATTTGCTTTCTAACAATACTAACTGTAAATTGTGTTAATGATCTTGCTCAGCCAGAGGGCGCTAGGAACATCGGATGCCGACCACGATCTGTTCGTTGATCGTAACAGGGAACTGAAGCGTGTGGATCGCGCATTGAGGCTCGGCTTGAACGTCTACGTGCACGGACCACCCGGCATTGGCCGAACATCGTTTCTGCGTCAGATCCAACGAGGGAGGCCCGAAGCCCGCTATGCCCGCCTTCACGGGTTCAACACACTCACCGAACGGCTCGAAGAAGTCGAACGAGGACTGACGGATCAACGGAGCTTGAGAAGAGAAGCCCCTAATCAACGGGATCAATGGGCAACAGCGATAGAGAAATTCTCTGGCACGACGTACAAGTCGGTCGAGGACCCGTATAAGCACTTGCAAGCGGCAGCCGTGAAACTCCCGGACGATCCTCTACCGGCGATGCTCGTGGACGATCTGGACGACAAGGGCATCGTTGAGATGTTTGGTCGCTGGCGAGACCGGGCTTGGGAAGTTCCGATTCAATGGGTCGTCTCAGGGACCAGTGTCTCCCTCGACCCACCGGCAGACACGTTCTTCGATGTCGTCGTTGAGTTGGAGCGCTTTGACTCAGAAGAACTTCAAGACCTCCTGAGGCGCAGAACCGCAGCGGGTCCACCAGTACAACGAGATACATTGAAATCAATGTCCGAATCAGCCTTGGAATCGATCTCTCCATGTACACCACGTCGGGCTCTCTCCGTGCTCCGCGACCTCTACCTTTCGGACGACCTCGACCACGAGGCCCGCCGTCTCGAGGAGATTCAGAAGGCTCGTTCGAACTTGAAGCCAACAGCGGTCAAAGTTCTGGATGCTCTCGGTGAACGCGGACCAACACACGCTAGCGACGAGCAACTCCTAGCGGAGGTCGGCGTCACCCGGAGCCGGGTGGTGCAAATACTGGCCGAATTGGAAGCGCAAGGCATGGTTGCGGCTGAGCGGTCAGGTCGCCGCAAGCTCTACAGGCCCAACCCGACACGATCAGCGTCAACCGTCCCCGGTAGCTCCGCTGCACCGGAAGCACCATGACTCTCGCGCGGCTCAAGTTGCTGAGCGATCATTACGCCTTCGATGCCACCCCGCAGTTCAATGACGTCGGCATCTACCATGTCCCGTTCGAATCGATGTTCGCAGGCACACCGGTGGAGCGCAGGTTCCGTGACGGGACACTGCGCGGTGAACGCATCGCGTTGATCGGGGACAGCGGATGCGGCAAGACGAGCTTGGTGTCCTACGTACTCGGCCCTACCGCTGAATCTGTCGCCCCGATCCTGGTACCGGTGCATTCGCTCGAGCACGATGCGACCAAAGAGACCCTGATCGCCGACATGATCATCTCGCAACTCATCCGTCTGGCCCAAGAGATCGGATACCCGACAACAGACACCAACGACACCATCGGGCAGCGGCGTCAGGTAACCCGCGTCAACCGGAGCAGCAGAGGCTTGAGCGTTCATCCTCCGGGATGGATCGCGCGCGCTGGTATCGCCAAACAGATCGAAAGACAGATCACAACAACCGAATCGAATACCCTCGTCGACAAGATTGAGGTAATCCACCAATGCCTTCGACCGATCCGCGGTGATGGACTCATGCCGGTCTTCGTGTTCGACGACACCGACCGGTGGACCGCTGCTGCCGAAGAAACGATCGTCTCAGGATTCTTCGGTAACGCGATCCGCTGGCTCGCGGACTTGCAGGCTTCGGTAGTCGTGGCGACACATACCCGCTACCTCGAATCCACCACCGAAAACTCCAACTTGCTCATGTTCCTCGACACAAAAGTGGAACTTCCCCGCATACCGTCGGCTGATCAACTCGCTCGCATCCTGCACCAACGCGTGCAGATCCATCTGGGCCCTCCCAATGGCGACGATTCGACTTGGCGACTCGAAGATGTCGTGGCATCGTCTGCAATCAAAGAACTCTACAGACAGTATGAGCGTGGCTCCTCGTTGCGCAAAGTGATCCAATTGGCTCACATGGCCTTGGTCGAGACGGTTGACGCAAACAAGGACACGATCACGGGCCGCGAGATTCAGGCTGTTGTCCGAGCTTGAGGGACAAGCTGTTGCTCCGGCTGTGACCGTCACCCGCGGCAACGACACAGCGCGGCTCCGGCTGTGACCGTCACCGGCGGCAACGACACGGCGCGGCTCCGGCTGTGACCGGCGTAGGCTGGATGCATGAGCGATGTCACGCCTGCTGAAGAAGACCTGCCTCTCATCATCTCTGTTGACGACCATGTGATGGAGCCGAAGGATCTCTGGCAGCAGCAGCTTCCGGCGAGCGTGCGAGACCGGGGCCCGAGGGTCGTGCAGGAACGGATCCGCCTCAAGTTCGAGGGGGGCCATTACGGCTTTGAGCGCAACGACCCGGACGGGCAGATGTGTGACGTGTGGCTCTATGAGGACAGCGTCACGCCCACCGGTTTCCTGCACGGGCCCGCAGGAGTGCCGCGCGAGGAGCAGCGCAATGTGGCAGCCGTCTACGAGGACCTGCGCCCGGGCACCTACCGACAGCTCGACCGGCTCTCAGACATGGACCTGAACCACGTTGAGGCCGCGATCAACTACCCCAACATCTTTCCCCGTTTCTGCGGACAGGGGTTCTTGGAACGCGACGACAAGGATCTCGCCTTCGAGTGTCTCAAGATCTACAACGACTGGATCATCGACGACTGGGGCGGTGGCGCCGGCCGCGGCCGCCTTATCCCGCTGACGCTGGTTCCGTTGTGGGACCCGCAGATGTGCGCGGTCGAAGTACAGCGCTGCGCAGCCAAGGGAAGCTACGCGATCGCGTTCTCTGAGAATCCGTCGAAGCTGGGCTGTGCAACCATGTACAGCGGTGAGTGGGACATCCTGTGGCAGGCATGCGAGGAGACCGATACCACCGTCTCGATGCACATCGGCTCCTCGTCGTCGATGCCTTCCACATCGCCGGACGCGCCGCTGGCGACGTCGATGTCGTTGTACGCCCAGAACGCCGAAGGCTCGATGGTCGACTGGGTCTTCTCGGGCACCCTCGAACGGTTCAAGAAGATCAAGATCGCCTATGCCGAGAGCCAGGTCGGATGGATGCCGTTCCAGATGGAACGGATGGACTCGGTCTTCCGGGAAGGTCGCGGTGGCGTCGGCGGAGAGGGTCCGCTGCCCAGCGAAATCGTCAAGGGCCGGGTGTTCGGCTGCATTTTCGACGATCTGGTCGGCCTCAAACAGCGTCACGACGTCGGCATCGACCAGATCCTGTTCGAGACCGACTATCCGCATTCCGACGGAACGTTCCCGCACTCCCGCAAAGTCGCACACAGCATGTTCGCCGCCACCGGAATGAACGCCGAGGAGTGCTACAAGGTGATTCGCGGCAACGCCATCAACGCCTACGGCCTGCAACGCTTCGGGATCACCGAGTAGCCGCCAGCGCTACCGCGCCTGCCGCCAGCGCTACCGCGCCTGCCGCCAGCGCTACCGCGCCTGCCGCCGGCGTCAGCCAGGCCCGAGCGCCACGAGAGGATCGGTGTATTCCAGCCCCTGAGCCTCGGCCACATGCTGCTCGGTCAACAGTCCGCGGCGGATGTTCAAACCGTTGCGCAGGTGTTCGTCGTCGGCCAGCGCGCGCTCAAGGCCCTTGTCAGCCAATGCCAGAGTGAAGGGCAGCGTGGCGTTGTTGAGTGCGTAGGTGGACGTCTGGGGAACCGCCCCGGGCATGTTGGCAACGCAGTAGTGGACCACGTCGTCGACAACGAAAGTCGGATCGGTGTGGGTTGTCGGCCTTGAGGTTGCGAAGCACCCCCCCTGGTCGATGGCGACGTCGACGAGCACCGAGCCGGGTTTCATCCGCTTGACTAGATGAGGCCCAACGAGCTTGGGGGCGGTTGCCCCCTTGACGAGCACCGCACCGATCACGAGATCAGCGGCCAGTACCTGCTCCTCGAGGGAACTGCCCGTCGAGTAGAGGGTGACCAGGGCGGAACCGAAGCGGCGGGAGAGCCGATTGAGCACTTCCAGGTTGCGGTCCAGCACAGTGACCTGTGAACCCATCCCGACAGCCATCTCGATGGCGTTCTCGCCGACGACTCCCCCGCCGAGCACGAGTGTGCGCGCCGGGGCCACTCCGGGGACGCCGCCGAGCAAACGACCTGAACCACCGTTGGGGGCTTCGAGGCAACGGGCGCCCGCTTGGATGGACATGCGTCCCGCGACCTGCGACATGGGCGCCAACAGGGGCAGCCCTCCGTGACGGTCGGTGACGGTCTCATAGGCGACACAGCTGGCACCGCTAGCCAGCAGTTCCTCGGTCTGTGCGGTATCGGGAGCGAGATGGAGGTAGGTGAACAGCAGATGGTCGGCCCCCAGCATGGCCCGTTCGACGGATTGGGGCTCCTTCACCTTGACGATCATCTCTGAGTTGGCGAAGACCGTCTCCGCGTCGGCGACGATCTGCGCTCCCGATGCCGTGTAGTCGGAGTCGCTGGCACCGATGCCTGTTCCGGCACCGCTTTGAACCAGCACGCCGTGGCCGCGCATGGTCAACTCCCGCACGCTCGTGGGGGTCAGCCCCACCCGCCGCTCGGCGGTCTTGATCTCTGTGGGAACTCCGACGCGCATGCTGTTGCCTCCAATAACAGAATACGCCTGCTCAGAGGGAAGGTGTATGCGAAATCAGGCTCTGTTTTGCGCTTTGGCGCAATATACTGTTGCATCAAGCAGCATCAGTGCGTGATTATTGCTCAGGCAGGTATATCGGGTATGTCCGGCGGGTATGTCCGGGAGGAAACATGTTGGATCAACTCGACGCCACGGACCGGGAGATCCTGAGGGTCCTGCAACAAGACGCCCGCATCACCAATGCCGCACTGGCCGAGAGGGTCCACCTGTCGGCTTCAGCATGCCTGCGGCGAGTGCGCCGCCTTGAAGAGGTCGGGGTGGTGAAAGGGTACGTGGCAGTCCTCGACCGAAAGCTGATCGGGCGCGGCACCTCGGTCTTCGTCGAGATCGCCCTGACCAGTCAGCAGGAGGACCATCTCGACGCCTTCGAGGAGGCCGTTGCCGACGTCGCAGAGATCCTCAGCTGTCATCTGATGGCTGGCAACAGCGACTATCTCCTGCATGTCGCGGCGACCGACGTCGCCGACTACGAGCGGATCCACAAGGCTTACCTGGCAAGACTCCCCCACGTTGCCCAGCTGCGTTCCAGTTTCGCGCTGCGCACGGTCTGCGATCGCCAGGCCCACCGTTTCGACGACTGAATCCGGCGGGAGACGGCGGGCAACCAGCTGGGCAGTGACCGGCTCAGGCGTCAGGAAGGTGGTACATCTCAGCGGCGGGCTTGAGGGGGCGGGCGTACCACAGGGGGCGGCGCAGACCGCCCGGGCCCGGCGCTGGACGGGTCATCGAGAGCCACTCCCGGTAAGCCTCGCGGCTCTTGGCCGTGTCGACCACCACGTCTCCGTACTGGTCGCCGGCCTCGGCCGCGCTCACCCGGACTCGCTGGTGCCAGCACTGCATCCCGGAGATCGGGTCCGGCTGCACCGAGAAGGTCAGATTCTGGTGCACGCCGGTGTCGTTCCACCAGATGCGTTGGCTGTCGGGATCATCGGAGTCGAAGCGGCGGATCCCGTCGGTGCGGGTCAGCTTCCAGGAATTGCCGCCGTCACCGTTGTCGATGCGGTCGATCTCGGCTTTGCCAGCACCCCACGAGCGGGCCTTGTCCTCCTCGATACGCCAGCGACCCATGTGATGCGAGGCTGCGACCACGCCCGGTCGGATTCCCTCGGTACGCCAGGCGCCGATAACGAAATGGCCGATGCGGGTGGAGACGCGCACCAGTGCGTTCTCGGCGATTCCGAGTTTCTCGGCGTCGCTCGGGTGGATCCAAAGGGGATGCCGGTGGCTGATCTCGTTGAGCCATTTCGAGTTCGCTGAGCGGGTGTGGATCAAGGTCGGTATCCGAAAGGTCGGCAGGAGGATCCGCTCGTTGCCTTCGATGTCGAGGTCCTGATGGTGGACATGGGACTTGATCCAGGTGGGAGCGGCGTATTCACGCCAGCCCCAGTCGGCCAGCGTCGTCGAGAAGAGTTCCAGCTTCTTCGACGGTGTGGGGAAGCCCTCCTTGACCTCTCCGTCAACCTCGACAGCCGGCGACCCCTCGCCGAGGTCTGCCAGGGTTATCTCGGCGAGGTGGGCGGGGGTGCCGTCCCAGGTGCCGATGGTTCCGGGTTTGCGGAACACCTGGTCGTCGCCCTTGACGCAGTCGGCGATGGCTTCGGCACCGACGATCCGCTCATAGGGCGTCACCATGTCGCCGGGCACCGCGTAGGCGCCGACGTCGCGCATGTATTCGAGCGGCGACTTGCCGGCCGCAGAGGCAGCTTCGGCAAGCCCGGGCACCGACTCGGCGAACATGGTCCCGTAGTACTCGTCGACCGTTATCGGCGTGCCGGGGTTGGTGTCGGACTCGAACCACTTGCGGATCCCCCGGGTCCCGTCCGGGTCGATGTGCCAGGAGAGGTCGATCCAGAACTCGTTCTCCTCAGACACTTCACCGGGGTTGAAGTCGCGGCTGCGGGAGTGCGGCCCGAGCGACTCGCCGCGAAGCTCTGCGTAGCGACGCATGACCGGTTGGCGGAAGCCGATCCAGCGGCCGTTGTGGGTCTCGAAGGAGGCAACGTCGTGCCGTTCGGTGCCGACACCCATGGGCAGCACATAGTCGGCATACCAGGCGGTCTCCGACCAGGTGGGGGTGAGTGCCACATGGCAGCGAACCTTCGACTCGTCGGTCAGCGCCTCGAGCCAGCTGAACCCGTCGGGATTGGTCCAGACCGGGTTGTAGACGCGGCTGAAGTAGACATCGAGGGTTCCGCGGCCCTCGTTGAGGAAGTGCGGCAGCAGGATCGACATCTCGTGGTACGACAACGGGTACTCGCGGGGCCAGGTGAGTTCGTTCCACTGGTGCAGCGGCGGCGCGCCCTTGGGCTGTGCCGGCTTGAACTTGTTCCAGCCGTTGCCGCTGGTTCCTCCGACTGTGGCCACCGAGCCGGTCAACACGTTGAGGAAGAAAAGGCAGCGTGCGGTCTGCCAGCCGCCGAGGTTGCCCGCGCCCGCGGCCCGCCAGTTGTGCGAGGCGAACTTGGTCGGGTGTGCACCGATGATCTCGGCGATCTCGCGCAGTTGCCCGCCGTCGACGCCACAGACCTCCTCAGCTGCCTGTGGGGTGTAGTCGGCGTAGGCGTCACCCAGGGCGGCTTCGAGCGATTCGAACTTCGGCGGCAGGTCCGGGCGGGTCTCGCGCAGGTAGGTCTCCCAGTTGACCCAACGACGCACGAAATCGCGCTCCCAGGCGCCGTTCTCGATCAGCAGGCGGGCGATGGTCAACAGCAGGAAGGGTTCGGTCCCGGGCCAGGCCGCGAGCCAGTGGTCGGCTTTGGCGCCGGTGTTGGAGAGCCTCGGGTCAACGCAGATGACGGTGGCACCCTTGCCCTGAGCCTCGATGATGCGTTGCGCGTGAGGGTTGAAATAGTGGCCGGCTTCGAGGTGCGAGGAGATCAGGAAGATCACTTCGGCGTTGGCGAAGTCTGACGACGGGCGGTCGTGCCCCATCCACGACTGGTAGCCGATACGGGCATTGGAGGAGCAGATGTTGGTGTGGCTGTTGTGCCCATCCACACCCCATGACTTGAGTACCCGATCGGCATATCCGTCCTCGCCGGGCCGACCGACATGGTACATCACGGCGTTGCGGCGGCCCTCGTCGAGCGCGGCAGCGATTCGGGTGCCGATGTCGCTGAGCGCCTCGTCCCAGGACACCCGTTCCCACTGCCCTGAACCCCGTGAGCCGACCCGACGCAGCGGGTAGAGAATACGCTCGGTGTCGTTGACCTGATTGAGGGTGGCGGGGCCTTTGGCGCAGTTGCGACCCCGACTGGCCGGATGCAGAGGATTCCCCTCGATCTTGTCGATCTGGTTGGTCTCGTGGTTCACATGGGCGAGCAGGCCGCACGCTGCCTCACAGTTGAAACAGGTCGTGGGCACGAGGGTGTGGTGCTGTTCCACGCGGGTCGGCCAGGCCTTGGCGTTCAACGAGGTGTAATCGTGCCACTCTTCGTGGGGTGGGTACTGCTTCAGGTCGGTCATGGCAATCGGCTGGGCCTCTAGGAGAGCGGCACGGACTGGCCGGCACGGACAAAGGAGTCTTCATAGGCCCACATCCCGGCGATGGCGGCGACCCCGGCGGCTGCGACCGGCGGTGCGCCGGTGTCGGTGGCCAACGCCAGGATCAGCACGGCGGCGGGCACAACGAGGCCCACCAGCACGCCGAACCAGAAGCGGTCACGGTAGGCGCCCTTGATCATCTGCTGGACAGCGGCCTCGACATGGGGAGTCCCCTTGGCGGTCGCCTCCAACGCGACCAGAGCCGCGGTGACGCAGACCCCGGCGAGGAACGCCCAGCGAACGGCATTGATTGCGGGCACTTCGACGAACAGGTCGACTATCGAGTAGCTCGCTGCACCGGCGGTCACCGCCTGTGCCAACAGGGTCGGCAGCAACAGTGGTGTCTGCCACAGATCGCGTCCTTCGCACTGTCCGAACAGCAGGGCGGTGTAGCCGGCTGTCGCTGCGGCCCCCAGCACGACGGGGACTGACAGCACCTTGAGCGCCTCGGGCGCCTCGGCGATTCCTGCTACCCACCAGGCCGCCGTCACCGCCGCGAACGCAGCCAGGACGTAGGCGCCCTTGACCAGCCAAGAGTCCCAGCTTCCTCGGGTGATCAGGTAGTAGAACCGGCCTGGTTGCTTGAGGTCGGCGACCAGCAGCACCCCGGTCACAGCCAGGAAGAAACCTGCCAGCATCGGCGGCACGACACCCACCGCCGCGGTCTCGCCGCTGTGACCCAACAGCACCAACAAAGCCGCTATGGCCATCACACCTGCGGCGATCGCCTTGGTGACCAGGTAGCCCGAGACTTTCACAGTCCAGGTCATCTTGTGCGCTGTGGTGTAGGTGGTCCGCGCCACGACTCCGCTGCTGTCGGGTGGCACGCTCGGATGGTCGGGCGTGGTGTCGGCCCAGATCATCCCGTCGTTGGCAATGGCCGTGCGCAACGGGTTGAGCGAGGCCTGGTCGGCGCCGCGGTAGTACACCTTGGGGTTGGTGCCCTGCTCGGGCGCGCGGACCGCCACGTCCTCACGGGCGATGATCTTGGTAGCAACGTTGCGGGGATCGTCGAGATCAGCGACCTTGATGGCGTTGGTCGGGCAGACGACCACGCAGGACGGCTCGAGTCCGTCCTCGATGCGGTGGTTGCAGAAGTTGCACTTGTGGGCGGTGTTGGTGGCGGGGTTGATGTAGAGCGCGTCGTAGGGGCAGGCGTTCATGCAGCCCTTGCAGCCGATGCAGTTGTCGTCGTTGAAGTCGACCACGCCGTTGTCGGCCCGGAAGAGTGCGTTGGTGGGGCAGATCGAGATGCAGGGAGCGTCATCGCATTGGTTGCAGCGCATCACCGAGAAATGGCGGCTGACGTTGGGGAACGACCCGGACTCTATGTACTTGACCCAGGTGCGGTTGACGCCTAGGGGCACGTCGTGCTCGCTCTTGCACGCCACCGTGCAGGCGTGGCAGCCGATGCATGAGTCACTGTCGAGTAGGAAGCCGAGCCTGGTCACACAATTCCTTGAAGGGTCCGAAGGTTGACGTTGGGCACTCTAGTACGCACAAGTTAGACACTCTAACTTTTCTTTGCGGGAGCGGTGGCTTCTCTTTGCGGGAGCGGTGGCTTCGCGTCAGGCAGGGAAGTTCATGTCCACCGTGACGGACTCCCATCGATCGATCGAGGCGGCAGCGGCGACCGCCGCCGTTTGGCCGCGCGACCCGGTGGGCCGATACCGTTCCGGCATGGTCTCAGTCAATGACTTCCCGAAGATCATCAGCGTCGACGACCATGTGGTGGAACCGCCGAACATCTGGACTGACCGCCTCCCCGCCAAGTACCGCGACGTCGGCCCGCACATCGTGATTGCGCCCCGGGGAGAGATGAGTCTCCAGGACGGCACCTGGGTCGAGCAGCCCGGCACCGGCGACAAGATGGCGGCCTGGTGGCACTACGAGGACCACCGCTACCAGATCAAGCACATGATCGCCTGCGCTGGTACTCCACCCGAGGAGGTGACCATGGTGGGCGTCACCTACGACGACATCCGCCCTGGCTGCTACCGGGCGGAGGATCGGCTCGCCGACATGGACCTCAACCATGTCGAGGCATCGTTGTGCTTCCCCAACTATCCTCGGTTCTGCGGTCAGTTGTTCGCCGAGCGCTCCGACAAGGAGCTCTCCAAGCTCTGCGTCGAGGCCTACAACGACTGGATGGTCGAGGAATGGTGCGGCGACTCGGGCGGGCGTCTGATCCCGCTGTGCATCGTGCCGCTCTGGGACGTCGATCTGGCGGCCGCGGAGATCCGCCGCAACGCGGCGCGGGGAGTGACCGCCACCGCCTTCTCGGAGCTGCCGGCCTGGCTGGGCCTGCCCTCGATTCATTCCGGGTACTGGGATCCGTACTTCGAAGCTTGCGAGGAGACTGCGACCGTCATAGCCATGCACATCGGGTCTGGCACCCGCACGGTTCGCACCTCCGAGGACGCACCGACGCTGGTGACCGCCACGATGATCTCAGCCAACAGCGCCGCTTCGATGGTCGACTTCCTGTTCTCGGGCGTGCTGGAGCGCTATCCGACCCTGAAGCTGATGTACGCGGAGAGCCAGATCGGCTGGATCCCCTACTTCTTGGAACGCGCAGACGAGAGCTATGCGACCCATCAGTGGGCTCAGGGCGAGGAGCGGCTGGCTGAGAAGCCGTCGTTCTACTACTACCGGCAGGTGTTCAGCTGCTTCTTCAACGACTCCGCGGGCATGAAACTGCTCGATGAGGTTGGTGTCGACAACATCCTGTTCGAGACCGACTACCCCCATTCCGACGGCACGTTCCCCCATTCTCGCGAGAAGGCCCACTCCCTGTTCGGCCATCTCGACGACGACGCCGTCTTCAAGATCGCCCGCGGCAACGCCATCAAACTCCTCCACCTCCCCTTCGACTAAGCCTGAATCCACCGGTGGGGGTGTTGTGGTCGAGAATCACATATCGGAGAAGCGGAGATTTCCGAGCCTGCGCGTAACCGTGGGGTGGCGGTGGTGTGGTGCCTCGGGTAAGCCGCTGTTATCGTTGCGCGTGCAATCGTCTGCCCTGGTAGAACGCAAACATGGACCGCTGGCCAACCACAACCCCTCGACCGAAGACTGAGATGTCGCTCGTGGGAACAAGAATCGGTTCTTGCGGTTTGGTCTTGGCGTTGTGCATATCGTCATTGCTGATCGCCGCGCCTGCCTCGGGCGTGGCCGGATACAGCGACGTTGAAGCCGACGTGTACTACACCGAAGCCGTGCAGTGGGCTGTCGACAACAGAGTCACCGGTCTTGACGACAACTGTTTCGCTCCCGACGCCGCCGTGTCGCGCGGTGAAACCGCACTGTGGATCTACAATATGCAGAACCGGCCCGCGCCCGGTGTCGCACACTCGTTCACCGATATCACAGATGACGCTCAACACGACGCAGTGTCGTGGATGGCCAACGCGGGCATCACCACCGGCACATCGCCAGAGAGGTTCTCGCCCGACAACACCCTCACACGCGCCCAGGTCGCAGCGTTCTTGCACCGCCTCGCGGGCGAACCGCACGCGCCAGCGCATCCGTTCACCGACGTCATCTCAGGCTGGCAGCAGAACCCCGTCTCATGGATGGCCAACGCGGGGATCACCACCGGCACATCGCCCCAGACGTTCTCACCCGACAAGACCCTGACCAGAGCCCAGCTCATCACCTTCCTGCACCGCTATCAAGGTGAACCGAACGCAACCATCGACCCCACCACGCCACCCACCTGCAACGACCGCAGCGACGACCGCGAAACCGACGAAACCGGCGAGGCCGGCGGAACCGACGAGACGGGCGAGACCGGAACCGACCGCGGAACCGGCGAAACCGGAAACGACCGCGGAACCGGCGAAACCGGCGAGGCTGGGGACTCGGGGGTCAGCGGCGAACGCCTGAGCATCACGGTACCGGTTGAATCACCGGGAGGCAGGTGCGCCGCGGAAATATCGCGTGGCATATACCATTGGGAAAGATGTGCCTGGTTCGATTTCAGAGAAAATCCCGACTACCACACAGCTTTGTCGAATGAGGAAGCCGAAGAGCTGATCCAGCGAATATGGGACGGTGTGGATGTTGAAGGCAAACCCGCTGAACCTCCCACCAGCGAGTTGGTGCCCGCCGGCTCAGACTGCGCCACAGTCGACAGTTCCGGGTTCATCATCGGCTGCTACTCTCGCAACGACCATCACATCCGCCGGCTCGACTCCTTCAACGACACGCTGCTCCATGAAGTAACACACGCACTCGTCAGCAGACATCCCACGGTTTCGCAATGCTTGCAGCTTGCCAGCAACGATGCCTACCAGGTATGCGTACACAACGACATCTTTCGCTGTGTAGCCGACCAACTCTATGTGCGTTACGCGGGCATCCCAACTGCCGGGGTGTGCGGAACAACCACAACGTCAACGGCTGGCGACGCGGCGGAAGCGGGGTGGGTCAAGAGGCGTGCTAGCACCGGAGCGCTCTACACCTACACCGACGCTGACTGGCACAATAGAGGATTCCCATACCAAGACGACTGGGCGACGCTGGTCGTTCGCTGCAGCAGTGCCTCTGAATTGGATGTCTTTTTGAGCTTCGGGTCCGGTTATCTTGGCGGAGACTTGAACAGGAGAACTGCTGTTTCCCATGGGTTCTACCCCAAGGGTTACTGGGACTGGGACGAACCGACACGCGACGCGTACACAGACGAGCACGCGGTTGCAGGTCGCTGGTACACAGCCAGCGACAATAAGGGAGTGTTCCTGCCTTCGGTGATGATCCGCAGCTTTGTCGCGTCAGCGCTTGTTCAAGACTTCGTCTACTTGGATGTGCATCGGCCGTACGGCGGCAGTTTCGGGGCGTTCAATTTCGACTTGACCGGCGCAGCGCCGCACATCGAGGCTGTCGTCGACGAATGCGGGGGTACCCCCGATCCGTGGTATGAGTACCGCAACAGTCGCAACGAACTCACCGTCTCTGTCGAAGCAGATTGGCACGACAGGACTTCACCCTACGGCCGCACGATACCGACCCTGAACGTGACCTGCAGGAACAACGGCGAAACGGCAGTCTTCCTCGATATCGATTCGGGATTCCTCGCGGGACAGTATCATCTCGACAACCGCATACCCGTCGAGTACGTGTTCTTCCCCAACGATTGGCAGAGCTGGACACAGACCCGTCGACAACAGTATTTTGCCGAGCACAAGGTCGTGTCTAACTGGTTCGAATCAAGTGACAATGAGGCTGCGTTTCTGCCGAGCATCCTCAACGAGAGTTTCCTGGACGCCGCTGGCGGCGACGTGACGCTTTTCATGATCGTGGCCAACTACAACGATCGCGAATTCGGCAGGTTCCTCTTCGACCTGCCCGGATTGGCCGAGCCGCTCCGCAGATTGACTGAGGAGTGCCGCCTACGCCTAGCGCTGCCGCATTGATTCACCCTGGGTTTTGCGCAGGCTCCAAGGATAGGAGCGAGTATGGAATGAATCACCCTGGGTTTCGCGCAGGCTCCAAGGATAGGAACGAGTATGGAATCTATGGACACACAAACGAGGGTGGCGGCGAGGTCTCGCCGCTACTCTGATGAGCAGAAAAAGCATGCGGTGCGGATGGTGTTCGCGTTGCGTGAGGAGCTCGGCGTTTCGGACGCGGGGTTGCGTGGTAGGTTTCAGGGCGCATGAACGTGGAGTCTGGATGTCCGACGATTCTTGATGTTCGCAACGCCGAGGTTGTCTACAACGACGTGATCCTGGTGCTGAGCGGTGTGAGCCTGCGGGTCGAGGCCGGCGAGATCGTCACCCTGCTCGGTGCCAACGGCGCAGGCAAGACCACCTTGTTGCGAGCGATCACCGGACTCTTGGAGGTCCACCGCGGCGAGATGACCAAAGGCTCGATCAACTTCGACGGAGAACCGGCCGACCACGTCGACCCCTCGAAGCTGGTGCGGGCCGGCGTGGCCCAAGTGATGGAGGGGCGGCGGATCTTCGCGGAGCTCACCGTCGAGGAGAATCTGCGGACCGGTGCCCACACGGTAAGCGACAAGAAGGCGATCAGCGCGGCCCACGAGCGGGTCATGGAGCTGTTCCCGGTGTTGCAGCCCCGCCAGCGCGACACCGCCGGCTACCTCTCCGGCGGCGAGCAGCAGATGCTCGCCATCGGCAGGGCCCTGATGGCCTCGCCGAAGCTCCTGCTGCTTGACGAGCCGTCGCTGGGGCTCGCCCCCAAACTCGTCGAACGAATCTCTGAGATAATCAAGACCGTGAACGCCCAGGGAACCAGCGTCCTGCTCGTCGAGCAGAACGCACGCATGGCACTCTCAATCTCAGTCCGGGCCTACGTGCTCGAGAACGGCCGGATCGTCAAGGAGGGTGCCGCTGCCGACCTGCTGGCCGACGACGACATCCGCGAGTTCTATCTCGGGGTCGGAGAGGCTGGCCGCAAGTCGTTCCGAGACGTCAAGTCCTATCGCCGCAAGAAACGATGGAGCGCATGAGCGCCCCGCTGCTGAGCTTCGACGCAGTGACGCTGCGCTTCGGAGGCGTGACCGCGCTCGACGACGTCTCCTTCACGGTCAGCGACGGAGAGTTGTTTGCGATCATCGGCCCCAACGGCGCAGGCAAGACCTCGATCTTCAACTGCCTCAACGGGGTCTACCGCCCCGAGAGCGGCGAGATCACCTTCCGGGGAAAGTCGCTGATCGGAACCAAACCGACCCAGGTCGCCAAGCACGGCGTGGCCAGGACATTCCAGAACCTCGGGCTGTTCTCCAACCTCAACCTCGTCGACAACCTTATGCTCGGCCGCCACCTGCTGATGAAGAGCGGATTCATCACGGGCGCGCTCTGGTTCGGACGGGCCAAACGCGAGGAGATCCACCATCGCGGGCGTGTCGAGGAGATCATCGACTTCCTCGACCTGCAGCCGCACCGCTACAGCCCGGTGGGAATGCTCCCCTACGGCATCCAGAAGCGCATAGAGCTCGGCAGGGCCCTGGCGATGGAACCCAGTCTCCTGCTGCTCGACGAACCGGTCGCAGGAATGAACCTCGAAGAGACCGAGGACATGGCGCGTTTCATAATCGAGGTCCGCGACCGCCTCCACATCGCCATGATCCTCGTTGAACACGACATGCACATGGTGATGGACATCGCCGATCGAGTGATGGCGCTCAATTTCGGGCAGTGCCTCGCCACCGGCGTGCCCAGCGTGATCCAGTCCGACCCGGAGGTCATCGCCGCCTACCTCGGGGAGCCGGCATGACCGATTCGCCCGCCAACATCTCGCTCCCCCACAAGCTGCTCACTCGAGCCGCCACAGACGGCGACTCCGTGGCGCTGCGCCACAAGACACTGGGAATCTGGCACGAATACACATGGAACGACTACGCCGACACCGCACGCCTAGCGGGCCTCGGTCTGCGCAACCTCGGTGTCGCCAAGGGCGACAAGGTGGCGGTCCACGCCGAGAACCGCCCCGAATGGGTCTTCGCCGACGTGGGAACCCAGGGCATCGGTGCGGTGACCGTCGGGGTCTATCCGACCAGCCCCGCAGCCGAGGTCCGCTACCTGCTGGCGCACTCCGAAACCAGAGTCGTGGTGGCCGAGGACGAGGAACAGCTCGACAAGACCCTGGCAGTCTGGGACCAACTCGAGAGCCTCGACTACGCCGTGGTCATCGACCCCCGCGGTGTCCGGGTGCTCGACGACCCGCGGATACTGACCTTCGAGGAACTGCTCGAACTCGGCCGCAAGCAGCCGGCCGCTGACTTCGATGAATCCACAGCCGCTCTCGACGGCAGCGAGGTGGCCATCATCGTCTACACCTCGGGCACGACCGGCCCCCCCAAGGGCGCGATGCTCAGCCACGCCAACATGCACGCGGCGTTCAGCGACTACGACGCAATATTCTCGGTCGGGCCGGGCGACGAAGTGCTCTCCTATCTCCCCCTGTGCCACATCGCAGAACGGCTGGTCACGGTCATCAACGGCATCAGCGCCGGTTACACGACCAACTTCGGGGAGGGCGGCGAGGCTTTCGCCAACGACCTGCGCGAGGTGCAACCGACCTTCTTCTTGGGTGTTCCCCGCGTCTGGGAGAAGATGTTGGCAAGTGTGCAGGTGCGGATGAACGACGCTTCCTGGCTGAAACGACGCAACTACCAGTTCTGGAGCGCCAGGGGCGGCCGCCTGGCGAAGGCCCGCATGCAGGGGAGGCTTGGCTTGGTCGACCGTGCCCTGGCTGTGCTGGGGTCGCTGATGCTGTACCGCGCCCTCAAGGAGCGTCTCGGCATGAGCCGCTGCCGAAACGCCCTGTCGGGTGCGGCTCCGATAGCACCCCAGATACTCGACTGGTTCTGGTCGATCGGCGTGCCGGTCCGCGAGGGCTACGGGCAGACCGAGAACTGCGCTCAGGCCACGATCAACCCGCAACACGGTGTGCGGATCGGAACTGTGGGCCTTCCCGTCGCCGGAGCGGAGGTGCGCATCGCCAAAGACGGTGAGATTCTCACCCGGGGAGAGGGAACCTTCGTCGGCTACTTCAAGAACCCGCAGGCCACCGCCGAGGCCGTCGATGCCGACGGCTGGCTGCACACCGGCGACATCGGGGTCTTCGACGAGGACGGCTTCCTCAAGATCACCGACCGCAAGAAGGACCTCATCATCACCGCCGGCGGAAAGAATATCTCCCCGTCGGAGATCGAGAACCGACTCAAGGTGTCGCCGTTCGTGCGCGAGGCGGTGGTGATCGGAGACCGCCGAAAGTACCTGACCGCGCTGGTCGGCATCGAGTACCACACCGTCGGCGACTGGGCCACCCGTCGCGGCGTCGCCTACACGACCTATGCGGACCTCTCGAACAAGCCTGAAGTCCGCTCCCTGATCGACGAGGTGGTGCAGGAGACCAACCAGGACTTCGCGCAGGTCGAGACGATCAAACGCTTCGAGTTCATGACCGTCGAGCTCGACCACGAGGACGGGCAGCTCACCGCCACCCAAAAGGTGAAACGAGCAGCCATCACCTCACAGTTCGAAGACCTGATCGAGCAGATGTACCCATGACCACCTTCGTGCAGGCAACCTTCGACGGAGTCGCCACCGGTTCGCTGTATGCGCTGATCGTGCTCGGTTTCGTGGTCATCTACCGCGCCACCGGCATCATCAACTTCGCGCAGGGTGGTGCGTTGCTGCTCGGCGGCTACATCACCTACAACGTCAGCACCTCGTGGGGAGGGAACTATTTCTTGGGGATCCTCTTCTCGGTCGCGGTGTGTGCGGGATTCAATGTTCTGTTGCAGCGAGCCATGCTGCAGCGGGTCTTTCGGGAGGTAGTCGGAATCTCTGCCGGCCTGCTGGGTTGGGCGGCGCTGTACTACAACGGAACCACCCATCTCGTGGGGCTCATAGGCGGCGTCGTGATCGGTGTGCTGGCGTATTTCATCACCGCTCGCATCGAGGCACGAGTCGGAGACCGAGGCCCCTCCGAACTGCCGCTGTTCGGAGCGATCATGGTCACGATCGGGGTGCTTTTCATTGTCAAGCAGGTCACAGCCTCGATCTGGGGTTTCGCCGAGCTCAGCGTCGACGACCCCTGGGAATTGTCGAGGACGGTCGTGGGAGACGTCGTGCTCCAACACTCCAAGCTCGCGGCCATCGCCATGGCCGCGGCAGCGCTCGGAGTGTTCTTCGTGGTCGACCGCTACAGCCGGATCGGCATCGCCATGCGGGCCACCCACTTCGACCACGAGGCAGCGGTCGCCCAGGGAATCTCGACAAAGATCGTGTTCGCGACTGCGTTCGCGATCGCTGGGGGCGTGGCGGCCCTGGCAGGCAGCGCGGCGACCGCAGGCCCCGAACTCATCACTCCGAACTTGGACTTCGTCGTCTTCTTGGCATTTCCGGCGATGATCCTCGGAGGGTTGGACTCGCCGGCCGGCGCGGTCGCCGGAGGACTGCTGGTCGGCTGGATTCAGAACCTGGTGAAGACCTATGTGGCCACCACCCCAGCATGGTTCCCGATCGAGGATCTTGACTGGTTGGGCGCCGGGTTCGAGCGGGTGGCGATCTTCATAGTCATGATCATCGTGTTGATGGTCCGCCCCTACGGCCTGCTGGGCACCGAGGAGGTGCGACGGGTATGAGCGCCGCCTTCACGTCTCCCAAACGCTTCGCTTGGGCTCGGAGGGCGTCGGCCGCGCCCGGCAACAAGGCTCAGAAGATGCACGTCCACTATCGCGACGACCTGCGTCTGTTCCCCAACCGCCTGCGGCGCGCGGCTCTCGCGGCGATGGTTCTCGCCTGGGCGGCGATTCCCGTGTTGTGGGACGTGGCACCCTTCACGCTGCTCAGCGGGAACGGGATCTCCCTGAATACTCTGGCCTACGCTGGAGTGTTCTCGATCGCGGCCATTGGACTCAACCTGCTCACCGGCTACACCGGTCAGGTCTCACTGGGGCATTCGGTCTTCCTGGCCGTCGGTGCCTACAGCACGGCGTACGCAGGGTCTGTCTGGGGTTGGCCGATGTGGCTCTGGATCCTGTTCGCGCCGGCGCTGGGCTGGCTGGTCGGCGCAGCGGTCGGCCCTTTCGCGCTTCGCCTCCGGGGCAACTACCTGGTGATCGTGACTCTCGGCCTGGTGTTCATCGGCGAGCATATTTTCAGGAACTGGAAGAGTGTCACCGGCGGCAACGCCGGCACTTCAGCCGCGGGAGTGGAAGTCAAACTGGGGTTCATCGATTTCGAGAACCTGAGCCTGTTCGGCAAGTCCTTCGGCAAGGACGAGAGCTACTTCTGGCTGATCTGGCTGCTGGTGGCGCTGGTGGCGTGGCTGACGAAGAACGTTGTGCGGACCCGACCGGGCAGGGCGCTGCAGGCGGTGCGCGACCAAGACGTCGCCGCGGAGATCATCGGGATCGACGTCGGCATCACCGGCTACAAGACTCAGGCGTTCGCCTGGTCGTCTGCCATCGCGGCTCTGGCGGGAGCGCTGTACGCGCCGCTGCAACTCTTCATCACTCCGGGAGACTTCACGCTGCTGGTCTCCATCCAGTTCATCGCGATGATCATTCTGGGCGGGATGGGCACGATCTATGGATCGATCATCGGCGCGCTGGTCATCACCGCGCTGCCCCGACTGATCGACGGCATATCGGCGGACTACGGTCTGCCGGGAGTGGCAGCCAAGAGCACAGACTCCGGTCTCGTGTCTGTCGCTTCGCTCAATGTGATCATCTACGGTTTCCTCATTGCCTTGTTCCTGCTGGTGGAGCACCGCGGGCTGGCTGGAATCTGGGTTCGCATCCGCAACTATTTCTCAACCTGGCCCTTCTCATACTGAGATTCGCCACTGTCCCTTGGAGGAGACATGAAAATGAAACAATGGTTCCGATTGCTGGCGCTGCTGCTGGTTGCTGCGCTGTTCGCCGCGGCCTGCGGCGACGACGACGGAGGCTCGACTGCTGTGGACGCCGATGGCGTCGCCGCTGCCGATGAGACAGCCGACGACACTGATATGGCCGACGACAGCGACATGGACGACAGCGACATGGACGACGACAGCGACATGGACGACAGCGACATGGACGACGACACTGACACGGCTGACGACAGCGACATGGACGACGACACTGACACGGCTGACGACAGCGACATGGACGACGACACTGACACGGCTGACGACAGCGACATGGACGACGACGGTGCCGCCGCGGAACTCGTGCCCGGTCCAGGCTTCGACGGGTCCACCATCAACGTCGGCGTGATCTCCGACCTCTCCGGTCCGGCTTCGATCATCGGCAACCCGCTCACCGCAGGCGGCCAAGTCTACTACGACTACATCAACAGCCAGGGCGGAGTAGCCGGCCGGTACCTGATCGAGACCGTCGAGAGGGACCATCAGTACAACCCGGCAACCGCGGTGCAGATCTACAACGAAGCAAAGGACGATGTCGTCATGTTCGGCCAACTCCTCGGCACGCCGATCACCAACGCCGTGCTCGAGTCCCTCAAAGAGGACGGCCTCGTGGCTGCTCCCGCCTCGCTCGACGCATTCTGGGTCCGTGAACAGAACCTGCTGCCGATCGGCGGCCCTTACCAGATTCAGGCGATCAACGGGTTTGACTGGTGGATCAATGAGGGCGGCGGCAACGCCGACCAGGTCTACTGCTCGTTCATCCAGGACGACCCCTACGGCGATGCGGGCCAAGAAGGCCTTGAGTTCGCCGCGGACAATCTCGGCTTCACGGTATCTGAGGTCGCCCGCTACGTCTCGGGCGACACCGACTTCTCCGCTCAGGTCCAGCAGCTGCAAGACGCCGGATGCGAGGTCGTGTTCCTGGTGACGCTGCCATCGGTCACCGGCACGGCGCTCGGCACCGCGGCCGCGAGCGAGTTCGCACCGCAGTGGATCGGCACCTCGCCAACCTGGATCAACGCCTTTGCCCAGATCGAACAACTGGCACCGTACCTGCAGGAGTACTTCGTTGTCGTGGGTGAGGGCTCAACCTGGGGCGACGAGAGCGTGCCGGGAATGGCCACAATGGTCGAGCGGCTCGAAGAGTTCGCCCCGGACCAGGATCCTGACTACTACTTCACGTTCGGCTACCTGCAGGCCCACGCGGTGGTGCAGGTGCTCGAGGCCGCGGTCGCCAACGGCGACCTGAGCCGCGAGGGCATCATCGCGGCCATGAATGGTCTGGGCTCGGTCTCCTTCGAGGGCCTCGGCGGCGACTATTTCTACGGCACGCCCGACGAGAGGATCCCGAGCACCGAGAACACGATCTTCATGGTGAACCCGGAGGTCCCCAACGGTGTGGAGGCCGTAACCACCGGTTATCGCGCCCCATTCGCCAGCGACTTCGTGTTCGAGTAGACGCGTGTTCGAGTAGACACCAGGTCGCGCAACCTGAACATCTGAACCGTCGCTGTCCCGTCCGTTGCACCCACGGCGGACGGGACAGCGCTCGGCCGCTCACGGGCCACTGAGCCGCGGGCGGGCCGCTCGGGCCACGGCCTCGCTTGGGCGTGGCCGTGTTGCGGGTCGTTCTGCTTGGCCTCGGGTAAGTTGACTGTCGCGATATTACCGGATAGCGTCGCACGGGCATGCTACGCGTACCCTTGGCGGCGCCGCTCCGCTCGACGTTGGACACGGACGATCCGCAGTTCGCGCAGAACGCCCGAGACATGCGCGAGCAACTCGATGCCATCTCCGAGTTGCTCGACGAAGCTGAGGCCGGAGGCGGACCCGAGCGCACGGCAAGGCTGCGCTCCCGCCAAAAGCTTCCCATACGCGAGCGGATCGCTAACGTAATCGATCCCGACAGCCCGTTCCTAGAGATCAGCCCTTTAGCCGCGTACCAGTCCGATTACGCCATGGGTGGGGGGATGGTCGTTGGGATCGGGGTGATCGCCGGCACCGAATGCGTGATCATGGGCAACGACCCGACCGTTCTGGCCGGCGCGCTCACCCCCTATTCATCCAAGAAATGGAGCCGCGCTCTCGAGATCTCGCGCGAGAACCGCATGCCCTATGTGAGCTTTGTGGAATCCGCCGGCGGTGACCTGCGGATCCAACCTGGTGACGGAGGCAACAGGCGCTTCCTGCAGACCGACCATTTCGCCGAGAGCGGACGTTTCTTCTACGAAATGATCGAACTCTCGAAGATGAGGATTCCGACCGTCTGCGTCGTGTTCGGGTCGTCGACCGCTGGCGGCGCCTACCAACCGGGACTCTCGGACTACACGATCATGGTCAAGGACCAGTCAAAGATGTTCCTCGGCGGTCCCCCGCTGGTCAAGATGGCGACCGGCGAGATCTCTGATGACGAGACGCTCGGCGGCGCCGAGATGCACACCACGGTCTCGGGAGGGGGCGACTACTTCGCAACCGACGAGATGGATGCGCTGCGAATGTGCAGAGAAGTCATCTCACACCTGAACATCCGCAAAGCCGGTCCCGAGCCCAGCTTCCCTGCGGACCCACCGGTCTACGACCCCGACGAACTGCTCGGCATTGTCAGCCGAGACCTCGTGAAGCCCGTCGATGTGCGCGACATCATCGCCCGGACCGTCGACGGTTCACGTTTCGAGGAGTTCAAGCCCCGCTGGGGCAGCACCCTGGTCTGTGGCTGGGCGTCGATCCACGGATACCCGCTCGGAATACTCGGCAACAACGGTGTCCTGTACCCCGACGCCGCCCAGAAGGCGGCGCACTTCATCCAACTCTGCAATCAGATCGACGTGCCCCTGTGGTTCCTTCAGAACATCACCGGATACATGGTCGGCAAAGACTTCGAAGCCGACGGGATCATCAAGAAGGGCTCCCAGATGCTCAACGCGGTCACCAACTCGACCGTGCCGCACATCACCGTGATCGTCGGCTCAAGCTACGGCGCGGGGACCTACGGCATGTCGGGCCGGGCATTCGGGAACCGTTTTACTTTCCTGTGGCCCACTGCGAAGATCGCGGTGATGGGCCCAAAGCAGATTGCGGGCGTGATGTCTGAGGTGCGCCGGGGTCAGGCCAGGCGACTGGGCCAGGAATTCGATGAAGAGGCCGACGCTGAGACGGTCGCCGCGGTCGAGGCCACCCAGGAACGGGGCTCACTCGCTCTGCGGGCCACCGGCGCCATCAGCGACGACGGGATAATCGACCCGCGAGACACCCGCCATGTCCTCGGCATGTGCCTCTCAGCAGCGAGCAACCGGGCGGTCGAGGGCGCAGACGGGTACGGGGTGTTCCGACTGTGAAGCGGTTCGACACACTGTTGGTCGCGAACCGGGGCGAGATCGCCTGCCGCGTGGTCCGGACAGCCTCGGCCATGGGACTCCGCACGGTGGCGGTGTTCGTCGAGTCCGACGCCGACGCCCTGCACGTCACCTGCGCCGATGAGGCAGTGAGAATCGACAGCTACCTCGACAGCGGGCAGATGCTGGCCGCAGCGCGGCTCACTGACGCTGAAGCAGTTCATCCCGGCTACGGATTCCTCGCCGAGAACGCCGTCTTTGCCAGAGCTGTGGTGGATCACGGCCTGGCCTGGGTCGGGCCTTCGCCAGAAGCGATCTCCCTGATGGGCGACAAGATCGCAGCAAAGAAGCTCGCGCAAGAGGCCGGAGTGCCCGTACTCGCCTCAAGCAACGAACCGAGTGAGTTCACCGCGTTGGGCTTCCCCATCCTGATCAAGGCTGCTGCGGGCGGTGGTGGCAAGGGAATGCGAGTTGTCCACTCGGAGGCCGAGCTTGCAGAGGCTGTGTTGGCAGCTCGCCGAGAGGCACTTTCCGGATTCGGCGATGATCGCATCTTCGCAGAACGCTATGTAGCGACTGCCCGTCACATCGAGATTCAAATCCTGGGCGACAAGCATGGGAACGTCGTTCACCTCGGTGAACGCGAGTGCAGCATTCAACGTCGCCACCAGAAGATCATTGAAGAGTCCCCGTCGCCATTCGTCACAGAAGAGATCCGCTCAGCCATGGGAGCCGCAGCGGTGGGTCTGGCGCACGCTCTGGGCTACGAATCGGCCGGAACGGTCGAGTTCCTCGTAGACGATGAATCCGGTGACTTCTTCTTCTTGGAGGTCAACACCCGCCTGCAAGTCGAACACCCGGTTACTGAGGAGGTGACCGGCATCGACTTGGTCAAGGAGCAGTTGCGCACAGCCCAGGGAGAGAAGTTGGGCTACCGGAGCGAAGACGTGTCGTTCGGTGGTCATGCGATCGAGGCACGCCTCTACTCCGAGGATCCAGCCAACGATTTCCTGCCCAGCACCGGAGTCCTGGAGATCTTTGAACCGGCACCGCACCCGGCAGTCCGCTACGACACGGGTGTGGCGACAGGCTCGACCATCACTGCTGATTTTGACCCGCTGATCGCCAAGGTCATCTCCCATGGCGCCACACGGACCGACGCAGCCAAACAATTGGCGCTGGCACTCGAACGCCTCGAGATCGGCGGGGTTGTGACCAACCGGGACTTTCTCGCAGCCACGCTCCGTTCTGATGCATTTCTCGCCGGCAGCACCACCACCGACTTCATCGAACGCTTCTCTCCCCCACGGGCCCGCTCCCACGACGAGTCAGAACAGCGTCTTGTCGCAACCGCCGCGGCCATGTGGCTGCAGCACGACAACCGGACCAAAGCGAGAGTTCTCACTTCACTGCCGTCCGGTTTCCGTATCGGGCGCCTGGCTCGTGAACGCGTTGAGTTGCGGATCGCCGGCACTGAGGTGACCGTCCACTACTCAGCCGACCGACACGGGGCGTTCGCCCTCGGATCAGCGGGCAAGGGGGGCACCGCGAGGGTGCGAAGCTGCTCGCAGCGCCATATCGATGTCGAGATCAATTCGCGTCGACGCCGCTACGCAGTGGCGCGTCACGGTTCCAACCTCCATCTGACCGGCGCAGGTGGCGGGGTCCAGGTCGAAGTGCTTCCGAGATTCTCAGTCCCTGCGCCGGAGATGGTCGGCGGCGCGGTCACAGCACCAATGCCCGGGAAGGTGATCGAACTTCGAGTCGGCGTGGGTGATGTCGTCGAAGCACAGCAGGTGGTCGCAGTGATCGAGGCAATGAAGATGGAGAACCACCTGCGAAGCGCCGAAGCAGGCACCGTCACCGAGATCTTCGTCTCAGAGGGCGACCAAATAGAAAAAGACGTACTGCTGATGGTCATCGAGGGGGCTGTGCTTACGCCGGGCGTAGCCGGAGCCGAGGAGTCTAGGGGCGAGGAATTGTCGCCGGGCGTGGCCGGAGCGCCCGGAGGCGGCGGGCAGACGGGAGGCGGGGATGGCTGAGCCGATTCGGATTGCGAACTGCAGTGGGTTCTACGGGGATCGGCTGAGCGCGGCTGCGGAGATGGTTGAAGGCGGGCCGATCGATGCGCTGACCGGCGACTGGCTGGCGGAACTGACCATGCTGATACTGGCCCGCACCCGAGCCAAACGACCCAACAGCGGCTATGCCCGCACCTTCATACGTCAAATGGAACAGGTGATGGGCAACTGCCTCGACTCGAGAATCAAGGTGGTCTCAAACGCAGGCGGACTCGATCCCAGCCATTGCGCTGAAGCGGTCGCCGAAGTGGCCGAGAAGCTGGGCCTGCACCCCACGATCGCCTATGTCGAGGGTGACAACCTTCTGCCTCGTCTTGAGGAACTGAAATCAGAGGGGATCGTGCTGGTAGACCATGAGACCAACAAGCCGGTGGCGGACATCAAATACATCTCCGCCAACGCCTACCTCGGATGCTGGGGAATCGTTGAGGCACTGAACCGCGGCGCCGACATTGTTGTAACGGGCCGTACCACCGATGCCGCCATCGTCTGCGGACCGGCCGCCTGGCACCACCAATGGTCACGCACCGACCTCGACGCGATGGCCGGAGCCGTCGTCGCCGGGCACGTCATCGAGTGCGGAACCCAGGCGACCGGTGGCAACTACTCGTTCTTCGAAGAGATAGACGGACTCGAGCATCCGGGATTTCCCTTCGCAGAAATAGCTTCCGACGGCTCCTCGATAATTGGCAAACACCCCCGAACCGGCGGCAACATCAACATCGGAACCGTGACCAGCCAACTGCTCTACGAGATCGACAGTCCCAGATATCTCGGCCCCGATGTCACCAGCCGTTTCGACACCGTTCAACTCAGCGAAGTCGGCAGGGACCGGGTTCGCATCTCAGGAGTGCGGGGAGAGACTCCGCCTGAGACCCTGAAGGTCTCAATGAACTCCTGGGGCGGCTTTCGCAGCGACCTGGCCGTCGCTCTGACCGGAATCGACATTGACGCCAAAGCGGACCTCGTAGAAAGGGCCTTCTGGCGCAACTGCGAGTACCAGCGCGAAGACTTCGCCGAAGTCGCCACCAGGGTTGTACGCACAGACAAGACGGATCCCGCCACCAACGAGGAGGCGGTGGCATCATGGCGGATCACGGTCAAGGATCCGGACCAACGCAAGACCGCCTCGATCGGCTCGGCGATGAACAATCTGGCGCTGGCCAGTATTCCAGGGTTCTTCGGGCTGAAAACCGGGGGGGTCGGCAAGCCGTTCGGGGTCCATACCTCAGGTCTCGTGGCCCGTGATCTGGTGCCGCAGCATGTGGTGCTGCTGGGTCGGGACCGCACAGTCGTTGACTCCGACGCCGTCACCGTCACTCCGGTTCCCGTCATCCCGGTCACCGTCACCCCGGCCGCCGTCGACCCGGATTCCGTCGCCCCGGCTGCCGTCGCCCCGGCAGCGGTCACCCCGGTCGCGGCCGATATTGTTGCGTCGCCGAGCGGCGAGGTCGTCCGGGCTCCTCTCGGAACGCTCGCGGGGACTCGTTCCGGCGACAAGGGTGGGAACGCCAATCTCGGGGTCTTCGTACGTTCCGCGGCGGCATACGGATGGCTCGAGGGCTTCCTCACCGTCGAGCGCCTGCGCCGGCTCATCCCCGAGGCTCGCGACGCCAGGATCGAGCGGTTCCCCCTGCCCAACATCTGGTCGATCAACTTCGTGATTCACGGCATCCTCGGTGAGGGGGTCGCCGCCTCGACCCGACAGGACGCGCAGGCCAAGGGACTGGGCGAATGGCTCCGGGCCCGCCATGTCGACATCCCTGAGTCGCTGCTGGGAGAGTCTGCAAAGCCGGAACGGGACGACGATGGACTTTGACCTCCCGCCCGAAGACGATCCCCGGCGCCTCGAGGTTCGAGAATGGCTTGAAGCCAACCACAACCCCTCACCTCGCCAACTCCTTGAGCGGGGGCTGATAGTCCCCCACTGGCCCGAGCCCTACGGACTCAGCGCAGACCCGATGCATCAGATCATCATTGACGAGGAGCTGCGACGTGCTCAGGTGAGGCGCCCGGACAACCCGATCGGCATCGGCTGGGCTGGGCCGACAATCCTCGCTGCGGGGACTGAGGAGCAGAAGGCCCGCTTCCTTCCGGGTCTGCTGACCGGAGAGGACATCTACTGCCAGATGTTCTCAGAACCCGACGCTGGCTCCGACTTGGCTTCCCTCGCCACGACCGCTGTGGTTGACGGCGACGAGTACATCGTCAACGGTTCCAAGACATGGACCAGCGGCGGGCACTACTCCAAGTATGGGATCCTCATCGCCCGCACCGATCCCCACGTCGCCAAGCACAAGGGCATCTCCTACTTCGTGTGCCCGACCAGTCTCGAGGGATTGACGATGATGCCAATCCTCGACATGACCACAGCGCACAGTTTCAACCAGACCTTCTTCAACAACGTACGGATCCCCGCAGAGAACCGCATAGGAGACGAGAACGACGGCTGGCGACTGGCCAAAGTCACCCTCGCCAATGAACGCGTGTCGCTCAGCTCCGCAGGTTCGCTGTGGGGTGCCGGACCGAGCGCCGAGATCTTGATCGAGCTGATCAGGCGCAACGGCGGGCTGACCGACCCGGTGCTGCGGCAGCGCGCCGCTGCGCTGCACGTCGAGGCCGAAGTCCTGCGGCTCAACCGCCTGCGCACGCTCAGCGTCCGACTCAACGCCAGAACCCCCGGACCGGAAGCCTCGATCCAGAAGATCATGGGTGACGAACACGGCCGCCATGTACTGGAGTTGGCCAAAGAGCTCGCCGGAACTGAAGGTCTGCTCCAGGGATCCGGCCCGAGCGGTGAGATACCCGCGAACATGCGCGGCGGCGCGACCGAGGTGAACTTCGAGCAGTGCCAGATTCCCGGAGTCGACCGAATCTGGCACTACGGCTTCCTCTTCTCGCCGGCGTTGACCCTCGGCGGAGGGACTTTCGCCGTGCAACGCAACATCGTCGCCGAGACGGCGCTCGGCCTCCCCCGCGAACCGAACCTGGAGAAGGGCATGACCTGGGCGGAGACGAGGCGGAGATGACCGCAGTCGAGACGCCGGTGAGCGACCTCGAGCGTCGGATCCGACGCGTCCGGGGACCCAGACCAAAGCTGTCCCGAGAGCGCAGCGAGTCGCTCACACCCCGCCAGCGTGAGATCCTCGACGATCTGACGGAACTGGTGCGTGACGGTTTCAGTCATCTCACCATGGCCGACCTTGCCATGCACCTGAACTGCTCGCTGCGCACCCTCTACGGCTTGGCCGAGAGCCGCAGCGAGTTGGTGTTGATGGCCACAGACCGCTATCTCTGGAACATCGGCAGAGCGGCCACCAAGGCGCTCACCCGCCCGTGCAAACACAGCACCGCCCGCCGCCGCCCCCGCCTCCGCCCGCGAGTGCAAACACAGCACCGCCTGCCGCGGCTCCGGCTACGCCCGGCGCATGCAGTCGTATCGGCCCCTTGAAGCGATTCGCGTCTACCTGCTGGCAGCCAATGTGGCTGTGTCGCGCACCACACCGGCGTTCGCCCGCGACCTCAATGCGATAGTCGGCGGACCGGAACTGTTCGCTGCACACAACAACTATCTGGTCGATGTGACCCGGGAACTCCTCGACGTGGCTGTCGAACAGGGCGAGATAGCCGCGGTCGACACCTCCGTCGTGGCGCGGGCGCTGGCTGGCCTCGGCCGTCAGTTCAGCGAGCCCGAAGTGGTTGCGTCCTTGACCGTCTCACCCAAGGACGCCGCCGATGAGGTGCTGGACATAATCCTCAACGGTCTGCCTCGAGGTTCCGCGACCGGCCGGGACGCCTCAGGCGCAGAAACAAGACAGGAGAATCATGCACATCTCTGAGCTGCTCACTGATCTGCTCGCCGACCTGCTCGCCGAACAGGCCGCTATCGACGAGGTGCTCAGCGGACTCACCGAGTCGCAATGGGCCATCTCCACCGCGAGTCCCCGTTGGGACATCACCGATCAGGTCGCCCATCTCACCTACTTTGACCATGCCGCAGCAACCGCGATCCGTGACCCAGAGGGCTTCGCAGTGGTGGCTGAGGCGTTGTGGGACAGTGCCGCCGACGGTGATCTCGGCGTCGACGCCCACACCCTTGATCCGCTGCGGAACCTCCCGGTCGGCCAACGCCTGAACGCCTGGCGCGCGGGTCGGGCCGACCTGGAGTCTGCGGCAGCGCGCCTGCGCGACGATGCCAGGGTGCCGTGGTACGGACCCTCGATGGGCGCCAAGTCGTTCCTCACCGCACGCCTGATGGAATGCTGGGCGCACGGCCAAGACATCGTCGATGCTGTCGGCGCGTCGCGTGCCGCCAGCGACCGTCTGCGCCATATCGCGCAGCTTGGTTTCATCACCCGACCTTGGGCCTATGCGAATCGGCAACTTGAAATGCCCGAGACTGAGATCCGACTCGACCTTGAGGGCCCTTCGGGTGATCGGTGGACTTGGGGCCCCGCCGACAGCGAGTGCAGCATCGCCGGCTGCGCCGAAGACTTCTGTCTGGTCGTCACCCAGAGGCGCAGCCTGCAAGACACGGCGCTGTCGGTCAGCGGCGAAGCGGCACACGACTGGATGAAGATCGCACAGGCGTTCGCTGGCCCTCCGACCGCAGGACCAGAGCGTTAGGAGCGCGCCATGAGCACTGGCGAATCAAACCTTGGCGAAACGGGGGTCGCCGAATCAAACAATGGCGAAACAAGGATTGTCGAGTCGACCAAGAACCGGGGTGTGATGACGATCACCCTCGCAGACGAAGAGAACCGCAATGCCCTCAGCAGCGACCTCATCGCGCAACTGCTGTCTGCCATCGACGCTGCCGACGCCGACCGGGAGGTGCGCGTCATCGTGCTCACGAACCGGGGTCGGGTCTTCTGTGCGGGCGCGGATCTCAAGGCGCCTTCGACCCGACGCCGAGGTGTGCCCACTGCTGTCGACCTGTTCAGCCGTTTCGCCGAGTCGCCCAAACCGTTCGTCGGGCGGATCAACGGCCACTGCGTTGCGGGAGGCATGGGCATCGCCGCGGCGATGGACATCTCCGTGGCCGTCGACACCGCCAAGATGGGATTCACGGAGGTTCGCATCGGGGTCGCTCCAGCAATGATCTCAGTCCTCTGCCTGCCGAAGATGCGCTCGGCTGAGGCGAGCGAGGCCTTCCTGCGCGGCAACCGCTTCCTGGCCCCTGAGGCTGCCCGAATGGGGATCATCAACGCCGCGGTGCCGGCCGAGCGCCTCGACGGGGAGGTGGATGAGATCGTCTCTGACCTGATGCTCGGCGGACCTCAGGCTCTGGCCGCCTGCAAGGCACTCACCCAAAAAGTCCCCACAATGTCGCGCGAGGAAGCCTTCGAATGGACCTCGCAGTTGTCGGCTGAATTGTTTGCCAGCGACGAGGGCCGCGAGGGAATGAGCGCGTTCGTCGAGAAACGCCCTCCGTCGTGGGTTTCAGACCCGGGCACCAACGTCGGCATGCATTGATGGCGTGCATGGCAGCGTGAAGCAGGTTCAGCGTTGGGCGCGGGCGCGAATTTCTCCGTTCAAGGTGAGGTCTTCGCAGTGGTTGAGTCCTCGCTGCAGAGCGTCGTTGTCCCGCCAGCGGGCCCAGTTCAGCCAGAGCCCGTTGGAGCCAGCGATCAGGTCTTGCACGCGGTCCGCAACCACGGTCTCGGCCAGCTCCGGGCGAGCCGCGCCGACGAGTTCGCGAAAACGCGACGAGTAGCGCTCATAGAACTCCGCGTCGAGCGCCGCCACGCCGTCTTCGGTGAGTGCCAATGCCCACAGGGCGATGCGCAGCGCCAGGTAGCTGCCGTTGAGGAACTCGTCGGTGAAAGCGCCGCGCAGGAACGCCCGGAACTTCTCTGCGGGGTCCTGCTTTTCTTCAGCGGCACTGGCGCAGGCGTCGAACAGCCGGTCCGTGGCTCTTCGGAACACCGCCAAGATGAGCGTCTGCTTGTCGTCGAAGTGGTAACTGAGCAGACCGACCGACACGTCGGCCTCCTTGGCCACGGTTCGCATGCTGGCCCCGCCGATCCCCTCGCGCAGGATGACCGACCCGACCGCGTCGAGAATCTGTTCCTGCGTCTCAGACCGGTTCAGGCGCTCGTCCATGTTGCAGCATACTGGACGAACGTTCAGTCGGCTGCGCGCCGCGGACGGTCGGTCAGTTGAGGAATTCGGGCTCCTCGCGCATCAGTTCGTCTCGCCATGGTTGAAACTGGAACCACCCCGCCAAGTCCGAACCCTGCTGGCGGTAGCCCTCGACGCAGAGGTGCTCGGGGATCTCGATCGGATCACCTGCGGCCTGGGCGACCAGTTGGCTCTGACAACAGCGCTCGAGCGCAACGAACCACCACACTGCTGCGTCCACGCTGCCGCCACAGGTGATGAGGCCGTGGTTCTGATGGATGAGAGCCTTCTTGTCGCCGAGCGCCTCTGCCATCTGACGGCCCGTCTCGACGTCGAGCACCACCGCTCCGCTGCCCGCATCGCACAGGGCCACATCGTTGTAGAACATCGTGGAGTCCTGGCTGATCATCTTGAGGGGCTGACCGAGCGTCGAGAAGGTCTTGCCGTACATCGAGTGTGAGTGCGCTGCGGCGATCACGTCTGGTCGTGCCGCGTGGATCTGTGAGTGAATGGCGAAGGCCGCGGTGTTGACCGGGCGGTCGCCGTCGACCACCTGGCCTTGTTCGTCGACCAGGATCAGGTCTGAAACGGTCATGTACTTGAAGTTCTGCCCGAAGGGGTTGACCCAGAAGTGATCGAGGTGCTCAGGGTCCCGCACGGTCACATGACCGGCCACGCCCTCGGCGAGGTGCAATCGCCCCATCACCCTGAGGCCGGCGGCAAGAGACTCCTTGCGCTGTTGACGTTCGGTCTCGAAGTCCTCAGCGGTCGAGGGAAGGTCCAACGAGAACTCGATTTGCAACCGATCGAGATCCTCAAGGTCGCGCTCTTGTCGGGTGTCTGCCATGGTCGGCCCTCCAGTCTCAGCAGTCAGCGTAGCCGCAACTGTGCTTTCGCCGTGCGCCGTGTTGTCGCCGGGCGATGTGTTGTCGCCGGGCGCAACCGGAGCCGTGACAACAGCTTGGCGCACGCCATGGACTCCGCGCCGACATCGAGTGACAACAGCTTGGCGCACCTGGAGACCGCGGTGCGGGGTAGAGTGCCTCATGAAAAAACGCAGTGTTGCTCTATTGTTTCGCGTCGGGGTGTCGCTACTGGCTGTTGGGTTGCTCGCGGCGAGTTGCGGTGGTGACGATGACCAACAGGAGTCGACGCCGAACGAGCCGCCTGAAACCACCGCACCACAGACCACGGCGGCTCCGACCACGACTTCTGCTCCAACGACCACTGCAGCAACAACGACGACCGCTGCTGCTCCAACGACCAAAACGACAACGACGACCACAACGACAACGACGACCACAACGACAACGACTACGACAACGACCACTGTGGTGCCCGCGGGGCGCTGGGAACAGGTCGCCGGGGGCGATGAATGCATGTGCGCCGACGGCAGCGAATACAGCTTCTGGGTCCGGGAGGCCGACCCCGAACGTGTCGTGTTCTACCTTGAGGGAGGCGGTGCCTGCTTCAGTGCCGCGTCCTGTTCGTTCACCGGCGGCACCTACTCGGTGACCACCGGCGAGAGCGACGACCCGACCGGCGCGGGAGGCATCTTCGACTTCTCCAATCCCGCCAATCCCCTGGCCGGCAGTTCGTTCGTGGGCGCCCCGTACTGCACCGGCGATGTCCATATTGGCAACAACGTCCACCAGTACAGCGACGATCTGACCGTTCACCACAACGGATTCGTGAACGCCTCTCGAGCATTGGCCGAACTCCACGCACGATTCCCCGACGCAACCGAAGTCGTGGTGGCCGGGTCCAGCGCCGGTTCTGTTGCTGCCCCCTTCTTCGGCGGGTTGGTGTCGGACCTGTATCCCGACGCCAAGGTCTCTGTTGTGGCGGACGCCTCGGGCGCCTATCCGAGCAACCCGGTCATCAACGCCACGATCAGCTCACTGTGGGGTGCTTTCTCGGTCGTCCCCGACTGGCCGGTGAACGAGGGAATCACTCCGCAGGAATGGGGAGTTCCCGAGATGTTCATCCAGGCCGGCCTGCATGACCCCGACATACGCTTCGCCCGCTTCGACAACGCCTTCGACAGCACGCAGTTGAGTTTCGCACAGCTGGCCGGGTTCGACGCGAGCAACATGGACCAGCTGATCAGAGACAACGAAACGCGAATCGAGGCTGCCGGGGTGCAGGTGAGCAGTTATCTGGCACCGGGTGAGGATCACACGATTCTCGGGCGCGACGAGATGTATTCCCTGGGAGTCGAAGGGGTCGCGTTCGTCGACTGGTTGACCGAGTATCTCGCCGCGGACGCACCCATCGCAGACGTGTCCTGCGTCGACTGCGGCCCCCAGCTGTGACACCCCGCTTGATCGGCAGTCTCCGAGGTCTGCGAGTCGGGCATCGTTGCGGGGAGAGGTTGTCCACAACAAGATGCATACTGCACCCATGATTCACCGGACGAACGAAGAACTCGAAGCAGGCTTGACGCAGATCCGAGATGCGCCCAGTGAGCGGGGAACGCTTCGGCTCATCGTGGCGCGCACTGCGGTGGACGAGCGCGAGATCGTCGAGCAGGGCGAACTCACTCTGGAGACCGGTTTGGCTGGCGACAACTGGCTCGCCCGCGGCGACCGCCAAACCGAAGACGGCAGCGCTGATCCCCTCAGGCAGGTCACGATCATGAATTCGCGTGTCCTCGACTTGATCGCCGGACCCACCGAGCAGTGGCCGGCTGCTGGCGACCAGCTGTACGCCGACTTCGACATAAGTGAGGCCAACGCTCCGGCAGGCACCCGCCTGAGAATCGGCGACGCCACGCTCGAGGTCACCAACGCACCGCACCTGGGTTGCGACAAGTTCAGATCCCGCTACGGCCGAGACGCGCTGCGCTGGGTCAACTCCGAGACCGGCATGGCGCTCAAGCTCAGAGGCATCAACGCCCGAGTAGTCGACCCCGGCACCATCCACACAGGCGACCCGATCACCAAGCTCTGACCAGAACATCCCAGAACATCGTCGTGTCGCGGTTCAGATTATTGCGGTTTCGGTGAAGGGCTCTCGGCGGGCGATTCGGTCGTAGCCGAGGGGGGTCAGGTCCAGGGTGCGGTATTCGTTGTAGGTGATTAGTTCGGCTACGCCGCGGCCGATCGCAGGTGACTGTTGGAGGCCGTGGCCAGAGAAGCCATTGGCAAAAATGAAATTGGACACTTCGTTGTGGGGGCCGACGACGACGTTGTGGTCCAGGGTGTTGTAGGCGTAGTGGCCCGCCCACTGGGTCATGACCTTGGTGCGTTCGAACGCCGGTATTCGGTGGGCCAACGCGGGCCACACCTTCTCTTCCCAGATGTCGCGGTCCATTCGCAGATTGTTGTGGTCGACGGCGCGGTCATCATCGGGAGCGCAACCTGCCAGGTAGACGTCGCCGTCACTGCGAACATGCACTCCGCTGGGAGCGAGATACATGTAGCCGAAGTGATTGACTGCGAGTTCCGGTGCTTCAGGATCATTTCCCATGTAGTCCGCAAAGTTGCGCACGAACTCCGCTGCGAACTGGGAGATCTTGATGTTCAGTTCGTTGGAGAACTGTTGACGCATACAGCTGTTGGTTCGGCTGGTCGAGGAGTTCTCATAGGTCGGATCTCGTTCGACGACGAGCACCGAACCGTCGAATGCGGCGTTGTTGGAGTTGGGATCGCTCAGGAACCAGGCGATGGAAGAACCGATCATCGCTCCCCCGATAATCACCACGTCGTAGCTGTGCTTGCGCGGTGTCGAGGCGCCGGCAACCATGAACTAGAGGTCTTCGAGTTTGGGGAAGTCCGACGGGGGCATTATGTCGACGGTGGCGGAACGCTGCTGCGCGGTCATGCCGCCATCGATCTTGATCACGTCTCCAGTGATGTAGCCGGCTTCGTCGGACGCTAGGAACAGGGCGGCACCGGTCATGTCGTGGACCTCGCCGATCCGTCCCAACGGCACGTTCTCGCCTCGCAACCTGCGCTCTGACAGCCCGAGCCCGCTAGTGTCGATCGACCCTGGCATGAGTGCGTTGACACGAATGTTGTAGGGGCCGAGATCGAGCGCCATCGCCCGTGTCAATGCCTCGATTCCCCCCTTCGTGGCGTCGTACGCGGTGAAGGCCCGGTGTGCCTTGGTCGCGCCGCCTGAGCTCATGTTGATGATGCAGCCGCCCCCGTTGAGCGCCATGATCCGCGCGACCGGGTGCGAGACCAGAAAGTGACCGGTCAGGTTGACGTCGATGATGCGCCGCCACCATGCCTCGTCCGCCTCGAAGAAGTGCAGCATCGGACTCACGATCCCGGCGTTGTTGACCAGCACGTCAATGACGCCGTGGGCATCGATGATCTCGGCGATCATGGTGTTGACCCGAGCGGAGTCGGAGACGTCTGCCACGACACCCATGACCTCGCCTCCGCCGGCGCTGATCTCACCGACAGCGGAGTCGACTCGGTCGCTGTCCACATCGTTGAGCGCGACTCGGGCGCCGACCGCGGCGAAACGTTGTGCGATGGCCCGTCCGATCCCGGCTCCGGCACCAGTGACCAGAACTACCTTGCTGGCGATAGAGGGATAGGCGGATTCTTGGTCCATGCGGCACGCTCAGCGGTGTCGGTCGGCGGTCAAGGCTCGCCTACGTTACTTCCGCTCGGCCGTCGATGAACTTGCGTGGATCGACCTCCGACACCGCATGGCCGTCGATGAGCTTGCGTGGATCGACCTCCGACACCGCATGGCCGTCGATGAACTTGCGTGGATCGACCTCCGACACCGCATGGCCGTCGATGAACTTGAGCGGGTTGACCTCCAGCACTGCCCAGGCGCGATGGTCGCCCTGTTTGTCGGCAGCTAGGCCCTCCACCTGGGTGGAGGCCCAGGACAATTCGCCGTCGCAGTCGGTCGGCCAACTCAGTTCGCTGCTGGTGCGCCGATGCCAGTGGCCGTGGACCACCAGTTGGGGCCGTGTGGCCTTGACGGCCTGCAGGATTCGTCCGCGCACCAGCGAGCACAGCATCTCATCGCGAGGTCGAAGCTCGAATTGCCGTATCGGCGCGCCCTCGGGTGTGTCATGGCACAGCAGCACGTCGAGCGGCGCGTCACCGAGTTTCGCTACGTCGGCGTCGGTGGGCATCTCGTTGGGCCACCAGCTCACGCCTTCAACCCGATAGTGGTGATCTATCGAGAAGGCACCGCCGAGGGCACCGAAGTCGACCTGGCCCCAACGCCAGCGATGGCCCCGCGGTGCGTAGCGACAGCGGTTGCCGATGGTCACGAAACCGTCTCCGTCGGCCTTGAGCGCTGCCAGCATCTCGTGGTTCTCGTGGTTGCCGTCGATCCAGTAAAGACAGTTGATCCCGTTGCGTTGTGCGTGCCCGTCGACCTGCTCCAAGAAGCGCAGGCCCTCGTCGGTGTGGGGCCAGTACCCGAAATCCCCCAGTTGCAGGATCGTGTCGCAACCGTGGCGGCTCGCCAGCTTGCAGAGCGTGCCCACCCACTCGCCGTTGCGGTGCGTGTCGCCTGCGAGCAGTACACGCTGAGGCCCTCGGTGATCCATCCGTCCACAGTACCTGCCACCGCTGCGGCGCGCCCGCGATTCGCTTGATTCCGCGTCGAAGCTCGCCCGGTGGGATCTCTACCACATCGCCTGGCTACGTCGAGGGGTGTTCGACAACCCACCCGACACAACGTTCCAAACGCGCAATAGACCGGACATTTCTTGCTGTTCGGTCCCCGAGAATGGTAAAGTGAACACATGGGCTCCAATCCAAAGCTGGCAGATGTCAATGCTGCTCGCCGGATTGCCGATGTCAGGTGGCCCGACAAGATCATATGCCCACATTGCGGCAGCTTGCGCACAGCCGAGCGAGCGCGTCCAGGTCGCCGGTGGCCGCAATGGCGATGCCGCGACTGCCGTGGGGAGTTCACCGCTGTGACAGGCACATCTATGCACGGCACTAAAACGTCGCCGAGCATTGTTGAGCGCCGGCTATCTGAGACACGACAGACGCCGTACCTGCCGGCAACGGGCGACTCAGGATCAACGGATCAAGTTGAAGACCCGTCGATGGGGCTCAGCGCTGGGGCTAGGAGTGTGCTGAACGCGCTGCGCCAGCGGCCGGCTGGGGCCACCGTCGGGAAAATCTCCGTAATCGCTGGTATCTCCGAGAGGCAGACCCGCAGGGTTCTCCACAAACTCTCAACCGCTGGCATCGCTCTCGGCCAAGACGGCATCGTGCGCGACGGATACAAGTCTACCATCAAGAGACTCTGGGCACTGACATATACGCCTGAATGCGTGAGGCTGCTCGGGTATCTTCCACGTCGTCGGGCACCCATGTCCGAGCCGTCTGTCCCCGGCGCTGTTCCTCCCCAGTTTTGGCCGCTGTTCTGGTCGGGGGCAGAGGGTTCAGAACTCAGTCTCGAACGCGACGAACTGCATATCGCAGGCACACTTATTGGCAGCATGGACCTGTCTGCCGAGGCGTGGGCACTGCGTTCCGTATCTACAGAAACGCTGACAGCGCTGGCCGGGACACGCGGCTACGACACAGGTGATACAGCCAAAGTCATTCGCTCCGAATTGCGGAGACGGTCCCGTGTCGCTGATTGATGACTACGAGCATCTCCTAGCAAGAGAGTTGCGAGAACTCTGGCCGCTTGCCGCTGTGCTGGCGCGCAAGACTTCAGGTCGCCTCATGGGAGGAACTGCTCTCGCGTTGCATCTGCAGCACCGCGCCAGCGAGGACTTGGACATAATGACGCTAAAGGACTTCTCCGGCAGGTCGCTGCACCGCCAGATGCACAAGCACCTCGACAAGGCATTCCCCGCTGGGCACTCATACGAGCAAGAGGTTCTAGCCAGTGAGACCGGTAATTATTTCGCACTAATTGGAGGAATTAAGGTAGATGTCTTCCAGGCAAGACAATCAGGAGAACGACATCCCTTACAGATGAAATGGCTTGAGAAACCCATCTCCGTCGACAACGTTCCTGTCGGGTCTATACCCGACATCTTGGCGACCAAATTGGATGTGATCATGTATCGGCCAAAGCTGCGCGACTACATCGACGTCACCTCGATCGACCAGATGACCAACTACTCTCTGGAGGATGGGATTGAGTTCTACAAGCGCAAGTTCGACTATACAGACGACCCGAACCCCCATATCCTCAAGCGGATTGTCGGGTTGCTAGCCGATCCCGGGCAACTGCAAGCGGATCCACGTTTTGAAACTCGGCGAATTGACGTGCTTGCCCACCTTGAACGGCGGGCACCGCAAATCCTCGAATACATCGCTGACACTTCCGACAAGGAGTTTCGCAAGACCGTCGATGCCGCCAGCGACCTTGGAGCACCCCGCGTAGCGCCCGTCCCGAACAGCAAGTGCGGGGCATGGATGCCGAGAGCTCGCACCCACTGCGCGCTTCCTCCGCACAAGGAGGGCCCGCATAGAACCTGTCGCTGATGCGAGGGAGGCCGCCCAGTTGGCTGCCCGGTGAGCGGCCCGGGCGAATCCGGCGCCACGAGACCGCACCCTGCGCGCTGGAACTGCTCGGCCGCCAGCCTTTGGAACGGCTCGGGTGATTCCCGCGCGATGCTAACTAGAATTGAGCCTCGGTGAACTTAGCCTTGACCGCAACGGTGCTGTTGCCCGCGGACCGCCCGTCGGTGCCGGTGCCCGTTGAATGCCGAAATCCACAAGGACCTCCTCCCATGAATGCTCACGCCAAGCGATGCTTAGCGACAGCTGTTGCGGTGGTGCTGTTCTGCACGGCCTGCGGCAACAACTCCCAACCCGCCGCGCAAGAGACGACCGCGGCAGAGACCGCCCCCCCGACTACGGCGCAACAAACCCGAGAGGTCCCTGCCGACACGATGGCGCCGAGCGGCGAAGCTGCTGTCGCAGACGGGCACCAGCACGCTCACGGCGCTGCCACGACGCCGGCGGTGGAGCCCTACCCCTCGGTGTCGCTGCGCGTCCTCGAGGACCCCGCGGGGGGCTGGCTCCTGCACAGCGCGCCCAGCAACTTCCGCATCGCCCCCGAGAACGTGAGCACCGCCCATGTCGACGGCGAGGGTCACATGCACCTCTACATCGACGGCGTAAAGGTCATGCGCCTCTACGGGGAGTGGCATCAGATGCCCCCGCTGGCGGCCGGCACTCACGAGGTCCGCGTCGAGCTGTCCTCCAACGACCATTCGGCCATGGCGATCGACGGAGTCGTCGTTGACGACACCGTGACTCTGGAAGTCTCAGCTGACCAGGCGACCCTGGCGACCGACGGCTCCACGGGTGCCCAGGATCCGACCGGACAAGACATGTCCAGCATGGATTCAGCAGAGTCAGCGGGCACCGGCTCGGGCGAGGGGACGAACCCCGCCCAGACTGTCTCCATTGAGATCGTCGACGGCGAACCGGTCGGCGGTCACCAGCGGGTCGGGGTCGCTCTCAACTCCGAAGTCGCCGTGACCGTCACCTCCGATGTCACCGAGGAAGTGCATGTGCACGGCTACGACATCCTGCGCTCGGTCTCGCCGGGCCGACCGTTGAACTTCAGCTTCACCGCGGACATCCCAGGCGTGTTCGAAGTCGAGCTCGAGGGTTCTGGGCGGCTGCTGGCGCAGCTCACGGTCTCCTGATCCAGGCCGCAGACTTGCCGGCCCGATCACCACGCGAACGGATTGATCGCGCCTAGGCTGCGCCTGTTCGTCAGAGCGAAGCCGGTTCGAATCCGGCACTGTCCCGCAACGGTGAAGTCGACTCACTCCGGTGAGCAGGACAAGTCCGGACGCCTCGAAGCGAACGCAACGGACCGACCCTCGAGGAAGGGACGGCTCGTGTGACCGGATCCTCCTGTCGCTCGTGCCACGACCTCGAGCCGCGACCTCAATCCGAAAGGGAGGACCCGAATGAAGCGAATATCAACCGTGGTGCTAGCCCTGCTCCTGTTCGCCACGGCATGCGGCGACACCGGCAGCGCGAGCGAACAGACTGGCGACCGCACCCCCGCAACGTCTAACGACGACGGCACCACCGGCGAACAGGGCGGCGCGGAGACTGGCGCGGAGACTGGCGCGGAGACTGCCTCCGGCAGCGCGGAGACGGCCGAAGCCCCGCTGCGGATCGTCTCACTCTCACCGACGGCCACCGAGATGCTGTTCGCCGTCGGGGCCGGGGACCTGGTGGTAGCCGTCGACCAGTACTCGGACTACCCCGACGAGGCCCCGGTCACCGACCTCGACGGATTCAGCCCCAACGTGGAGGCGATCGCCGCCTATGAGCCCGACATCGTCGTCATGGTGTCGGGCGGTGACGTGCAGGCAGGCCTGGAGGCACTGGGCATCGAAGTGCTCGTTCAAGACGCGGCGACCTCACTGGACGACACCTTCGCGCAGATCCTCGAGATCGGCGAAGTGACCGGCCACTCAAGCGATGCCCGCACCGTCGTAAGTCGAATGCAGACCGAGATCGAGTCGCTGATCGCCGGCGCACCCGACGCAACGGGCCTCAGCTACTTCCACGAACTGGACCCGACTCTGTATTCGGTCACCAGCACAACTTTCGTCGGCGCAGTCTACGCCCTGTTCGGATTGGAGAACGTGGCCGATCCTGCCGATGCGGACGGGTCCGCCTTCGGCTATCCCCAGCTCAGCGACGAATACCTCATCGACACAGACCCCGACCTGATCTTCCTCGCTGACACGCTCTGCTGCGGACAGGACGCGTCCACCGTGGCCGAGCGCCCGGCTTGGGAGCAGTTGAGGGCAGTGCAGAACGGCAACGTCATCGAACTGAGCGACGACACAGCCAGCCGCTGGGGGCCGCGGATCGTCGAGTTCATAGCCGCGATCTCCGAAGCGGTCAGGAACCTGTAGGTGTTGAGACCCGACCGGTCGCCGTCGCCCGCGAGCACCCAGCAGGCGCTCGCGGGTTCGCGGCTCACCGTCGGGGCGACGGTGGCCGGGTTCGGTGCAACGATCGCCGCGGTCACGCTGGGGTTGACGGTAGGGCCCGTTGACCTGGCCTTCGGCAGCGTTGCCAAGGAGTTGCTCGACGGTGTTCCGGGATTGAGCATCGACTCCGGGTTGTCGGAGCCCCATCAGGCGATCATCGACAAGATCCGGCTGCCGCGTGTGGTTCTGGGCCTGCTGGTCGGGGCGACGCTCTCCCTCAGCGGCGCGGCATACCAGGGAGCGTTTCGGAACCCCCTGGCAGACCCCTACCTGCTCGGGATCGCCGCGGGCGCGGGGCTGGGCGCGACGATCGCCATCACCGAGGGACTCGGCGACGGCGCCGGGTTGACAGATCCGGTCCCGGCGGCTGCTTTCGCCGGAGCGCTGATCGCAGTCGGAGCGTCATATCTCGCGGGCCACCTGGGCGGGCACTCGACGGTCTCGCTGGTGCTTGCAGGGGTTGCGGTGGCAAGTTTCCTCACCGCCTGCCAGACCTACGTGCTGCAGTCGAACACCGACGTGATCAGAGAGGTCTACTCGTGGATCCTCGGCCACATCGCCACCTCAGGGTGGTCGGAACCGGCACTGATGACGCCGTATTTCCTGTTGACGGCGGTAGTCGTGCTGCGTTACCGCCGCGCACTCGACGTTCTCTCGGTGGGCGACGAGGAGGCTGCGTCGCTCGGCCTAAAACCCCGCCGGATCCGCGCCGTCGTGGTCATCGTCTCCTCACTCGGCGCAGCCGCCGCCGTGTCTGTCACGGGGCTGATCGGATTTGTCGGAATCATCGTGCCGCACACGGTCCGTCTGGTGTTCGGAGCGAGCCATCGCGTGCTGATCCCGCTGTCGATCCTCTTCGGCGGGGCGTTCATGGTCTTGGCCGATCTGACCGCCCGCACCATTCTGCAGCCGGCGGAACTTCCGATCGGCGTCGTGACCGCGTTCATCGGCGCGCCGTTCTTCGCCGTAGTGCTGCGCACCAGCCGACGAGAGGTGTGGTGACCGAAAAGTGTCGGTGGCCCCTGACCCCCGGCGGCGACACCGGACCGAGACCTCTGGACCTGGGTGTGGTGACCGGAAAGCGTCGGTGGCCCCCTGACCTTCGTGAGGTCGTGCTGTGCATCAGCCGACGAGAGGTGTGGTGACCGGAATGCATCCGCTGATCGACCGGACCTGCGACTCGACGACGGTTGAGCTTGGTTCCAGTTCCCGTCCGCCAGCCGGATACGGTGGGCGGACTTATGAGGATCGCGGTGCTCGTCAAGCAGGTGCCTGCCATTGCGGAGATGGCGTTGGGTGCAGACGGAAGGCTGATTCGCTCGGGCAGGGAATTGGAGATGAGCGCCTACTGTCGGCGGGCGGTGTCGAAGTCTGTCGAGATCGCCTCGCAGAGGCCCGACGGTTCGGTGACCGTGTTCACTCTGGGCCCGCCGAGTGCGCACGACGTGCTGCGCGAGGCGGTCGCCTGGGGGCTCGACCGTGGTGTGGAGACAGGTGCCGTGCTGATCACCGACCAGGCGTTCGCCGGCTCAGACACGCTTGCGACTGCCCGAGCGGTGGCGGCGGCACTCGACAATGCGGGCCCTTTCGACATGATTCTGTGCGGCAAGAGCTCCGTTGACGCCGACACCGGCCAAGTGCCGCCGCAGATCGCTGAGCTGCTCGACCTGCCGTTCGCCACAGCGGTCAAGTCCCTTGCGCTCGATGACGGTCGCCTGGTCCTGGGATGTGAGCTCGACGACCAGTGGGTCGACTGCGAGATATCGCTGCCGGCGGTGCTGTCGTGTGCTGAGCGGCTCTGCGAGCCCAGCAAGGTCCCTCCACCCCGAAGGTCTCTGGTGCCCGCCGAGCGTATTCGCTACGTGGACGCCGCAGCGTTGGGCGCGGGGCCCTGGGGCGGGGCCGGGAGTCCCACCTGGGTCGGCAAGACCAGAATGCTGGCAGTGGACCGAAAGCGCTACGTCGAAAGAGGGCTCCCACTGGCCGAACAGGTCCGCCGCGCCGTGCGCATCATCGCCGACAAGGGAGGCTTCGAGGCGTCCGACAAACCCACCGAACCGAGGCTCGTCCGCTCCCCGGGAGGTCCCGGCGGGGTGGTGGCGGTGCTCGCCGAACCAGGACGCACCAAGATGCTGTGCGAGTTGCTCGGTGCCGCGGGCCTGCTGGCAGGCGAGATCAACGGGTCGACCGCAGCGGTCCTGCCTGACGGCATGGGCAGCGCATCGGGCGCTCCGGCCATCGACTCCGAGTTCCTGGCGGCCTACGGAGCAGACCACATCGTCCGCCTCGCCGGAGCGGCGGTCGCAGAGGACATCGCCGCTGCTCTGGCAACGTGGGCCGGCGACCGGCGGCCTTGGGCGATATTGGTGCCCGGCACCTCCACCGGCAGGGAGGTTGCTTCACGGGCGGCCGCCCACCTCCAAGCGGGGCTGGTCGGTGACGCCGTGGAGTTCGACGTGGAGGACGGGCGCCTCGTGGCCTGGAAATCAGCTTTCGGCGGGCAACTTATTGTTGCGGTTCACACCCGTACACCGGTGCAGTTGGTGACGGTGCGCGCCGGTGTTCTGCCCGCGCCGCAAGGCCTTGCCCCCAGCGAGTTGAGTGTGCCCTCTCAAGAGGTCGTCGAGGTGGTCCCGAAGGGCCGGGTCAAGGTGACAGGCCGTCGGCGCGACGACGACATCGACATCCTGGCCGATGCTGCGTCAGTCATCGCAGTGGGACAGGGAGTCGACCCTGCGGACTATCCGAAACTTGACCCTCTGGTGAGGCTCCTCAACGCTGAACTGGGCTGCACCCGCAAGGTCACCGACAACGGCTGGATGCCCCATGCTCGCCAGATCGGCATAACCGGGCGCAGCATTGCACCACGGCTGTTCGTCATGGTCGGCGCCAGCGGCACGTTCAACCACACCGTGGGTGTCCGCGGTGCCTCCTGCGTGCTGGCGATCACCAACGATCCCGACGCGCCCGCTTGGGAGCATGCCGACGCCGGCATCGTCGGCGACTGGCAGGCAGTGCTTCCCCTGCTGGTCGCCGAGATCGAAAAGCTGAGAGCCTCGAGGTGACGACTACCAACGTTGGGCCCCCCGGCGGCCCGACCCCGCCCCCAGCGGCGCTTTCAGCCGCCGAGTTCCGCTGCTTCGAGATCGATACAGCGTTCGACTCGGAACCGCGCCCGCGGCCGTTTCTCCCGGCAGTAGGGCGTGCTGGCCCAGTTCAACTCCTGGCTGGTAGACCGCTACCAGTCCCACGCTGGCCAACGACCCGCACCCGGCTCGCCGGAGTGAGCGACGCTGGGCGCGTGCTACGCTTCGGGCATCGGCTCGGCGAAAAGAGGTTTCTATGCCCATGTGGGATTTCGACCGAAATCGCTGGGTTTGGCTGACCCTGCTCGCCGCGTTGGTGACCGGCGTGGTGCTCTCCCTGCTTCCGATCTCTTCGACGGCATCGTGTCAGGCATTCGCCGGTGGTACCGAGACGTGCACGACCGGCCGCGAGTCCCTGCTCCAGAGCCAGGGACTGGCTGCGCTCGCTGTGCTGGCAGTGCCGGTTTTCGTCGCGGCCGTCGGAATCGTCTTCCCGAGACGCGGAGCGGTCGTCACCTCGGCGGTACTGCTCACCGTGCTGACACTGCTCGGGGCCGCCTCGATTGGTGTCTTCTACCTGCCGACCACGGTGGTGGCCTGGATAGCGGTCGCAGCGAGTGCGAGCCGGCCGCGGGCAAGTTCAGGACACTATCTGTGATCGTGCATGGGCTGGGATTTGAGTGGGGCGATTTGGGTGGGGTGATCGACGTGTGATCAGCGGCGTTCGCAGAGCATGGCGTCGCCGAAACTCAGGAACCGGTAGTTCTGCGCCAGCGCCTCGGCATAGAGTTCTCGCCAGCGGGGGCCGACGAAGGCGTCGATCATGCACAGCAGCGTCGAGGCGGGGAGATGGAAGTTGGTCATCAACAAGTCGACCAGCGACCACTCGAAGGGGCGTCGAATGAACAGGCTGCTGCGGCCCTCGGGCGGGCCGCCGCGCCCCCAAGTCTCCAGCGCCCTGACCACGGTCGTGCCGATCGCCACGACCCGGTCCGCGCCGCGCACGAGCCGTTGCGTGGACTCTGGGATCGAGTACCACTCGCTGTGCATCCGATGGTCGTCGAGGCGCTCCGCGGTGATTGGCCTGAAGGTGTCGAGACCGACTGCCAACTCGACCGTTGCGACCTTGGCTCCTTTCGCTCTGAGGCCCGACAGCACAGACTCAGTCAGGTGCAGACCGGCGGTAGGCGCCGCGGCCGACACGGGACGTTGTCCATAGACGGTCTGATAGCGCTCCGGATCGGCGATCTGCCGCTCGATGTAGGGCGGCAACGGTGGCAGGCCGACATCGTCGAGGACGTCGAGGAGTCGGCGGTCACCGACCTCGGGGACAACGATGCGACGCCCCTCGCCGAGGTCCTCCCCGATCACCACAGACATGGCAGCGTTGGCCACGACCGACCCCGCCTCGAGCCTGCGGCTGGGTCGTACCAGCGCCTCCCAGCGCCGCTCGTCGAGCTGCTCCAAAAGGAGCACCTCGACCGCGCCGCCGCTGGACCGGCGAAGCCGAATACGTGCGGGGAGCACACGGGTGTTGTTGACGACGACAAGATCGCCTTCGGAGAGCAGTTCCGGCAGCTCATGGACGCGGCGGTGCAGGATCTCATTGTCGTGATCGACCAGCAGACGCGCCTCGTCGCGCCGCGCGAGCGGTGTCTGGGCGATCGCCGCGGCCGGCAGTTCATAGCCGACCTCAGCGAGGGTCTGCGGCGGGCGCTCCACTGCGCCCCTAACCGAGTGTGGGCGCGCCGGCCTCGGGCTCTTCGGGGCCGGGGGTGTCGAAGCCGGGCGCGTCGGGGACGGACTCGGACGCGCCAAAGCCGGGCACGTCGGGGACGGTCTCG
>MKWU01000928.1_pt1 | contig 53797 bp, 51 predicted proteins | sample 809101 | NCBI WGS metagenome assembly MKWU01 (sample SAMN05860141, study PRJNA318959) | sponge metagenome | host: Aplysina aerophoba | place: Slovenia: Piran, Adriatic Sea, Gulf of Piran | collected 2013-05-07 | reverse complement strand
GTCGGGCTGCAGTCGCTGCTGGTGGTGATGACCGGCGGCATGTCGGCGGCGCAGGCCGCGGCGATCCGCGACGGGCTCGCCTCCGCGCCGCGCCGCGGGCGCATCCGCTCGGTGGGGCTGGCGGCGCCGATCGCCGGCATCAAGCGGCTGCTGCCGCTGGTGGAGCATCTGCCGGTACGGCTGGCCCTGGAGCCGCACCACGGCTCCAACTTCTCGGTGCGCGCCGATTTCGACCGCATCTTCAGCGAGATCGACCATCCGAAGGTCGGCATCACCATCGACACCGGCCATTTCCACCGCTCCGAGGTGGACTGGCGCTCCTTCATTCGCGCTTACGGCGACAAGATCTGGAACCTGCACGTGAAGGATCACCGCGGCCCGGTGTCGGTGCCGCTCGGCAGCGGGGAGGTGGACCTGCGCGGCTACCTGGAAGAGCTGCACGCGATCGACTACGACGGCCCGCTGGCGCTGGAACTGGAGGTGGAGGATCCGGAAAACCTGCCGCGCTACGTGTGCGACGCTCACGCCTACCTGTCTCGGCTGGTGCGCGAGGTAACCGGCAACGACCCGGGATAGGTCGGATGATGCCTTGCCGGTAGCTCAACAATCGCCCGCCCGGCGACGGCCGATCCGGGGCCTGGCCGCCGAGTTGCGTGCCGACCTCGTGTCGCCGCGCGCCGTGCCGGCGCTGGCAGCCGGACTCACCTCGGGATTGGGGCTGCTGGTGGCGCAGGTGGCGTTCGGGAGTTTCATATTCTCGGGGCCGCTCGCGGCCTACTCCTCCCAGGGCGTGGGCCTGGTGCTGTTCGGCAACTTCGCGACCTGCCTGGTGGTCGCCCTCGCCGGCGGCTACCGCGGGGCGATTGCGGGTCTGTCTCCCGCGCTGGTTATCGTGATGGCCACCATCGGCTTCTCCATGGACGCCGCCGGCCACGCGCTGTTCGTTACCACGGTGTGCGCGCTGGTGATCAGCGCGGTAATCACCGGCGCGTGCTGTCTGCTGGTCGGACGGTTCCGGCTCGCCAACCTGGTGCGCTTCATCCCGTTTCCGGTGGCCGGAGGCTTCGTGGCCGGGATTGGCGGCGCCGTATGCCTGGCCGCGATGTCGCTGATGGGAGCGAAGCCGGACTGGCGGACGCTGCCCGCCCTGCTGGAGCCCTCGGTGCTGTGGAAATGGAGCCCCGGCGTGGTATACGGGATCGCCCTCTACCTGGCAATGAAGCGCTGGCGCAACCCGCTGATCCTGCCGGCGAGCGTGGCACTGGCCGTCGGTGCGTACCATCTCGCGCTCGACGCCCTCGGCATCTCCGGCGACGCGGCGCGGGCGGCCGGCCTGCTGCTCACCAGCACCGCCGACGGCGGCCTGTGGCCGGCGCTACTGCCTGCCGACCTGGCGCTCGTCGAATGGAGCGCGCTGGCCGGGCAGGTTCCCCACATGCTGACGGTGGTTCTGGTCGCCTTCATCTGCGTGGTCCTGAACGTGGCCGGCCTGGAGCTGGCGGCGGATCAGGAACTGGACTGGGACCGGGAGTTCCGGGTTACCGGAGTGGCGAGCATGATCTCCGGGCTCGGCGGCGGCACGGTGGCGACCATCGTGGTGCCCGCCTCACTGCGCAGCAAGCTGTTCGGGGCCGCCACGCGGCTGACCGGGGTGATCGCCGCCCTGGTGGTCGGCGCCGCGCTGTTCCTGGGCGACGGCATGCTGGAGCTGGTTCCGGCGCCCCTGGTGGGAGGAATACTGGTGTTCGCCGGACTCGGCATGCTGGACGAGGGGCTGATAAGGAGCCGCCGACGGCTGCCGTGGTCGGAGTACGGCATTATCGTGCTGATCTTCGTTACCATCATCGCATTCGGGCTGCTGGAGGGAGTCGGAGCCGGGATGCTCGCCACCCTGGTGTTCTTCGCGGCGCGCCTGAGCCGCGTCGACCCGGTGGAAGCGCACTTCACCGGCAGCGACCGGCACAGCAACAAGGCGCGCCCGGTACCCGACCGCGCCATCCTGCTGGACGAGGGCGGCCGGCTGCACGGCTACCGGTTGCGCGGCTACCTGTTCTTCGGCAGCGTGTGCCCGTTGGCGGACCATCTGAAGGCGTCCCTGAGCGGTGCATCGCGCCCGCAGTGCCTGCTGCTGGATTTCGCCGCCGTCTCCGGCTTCGACTTTTCGGCGGTGAACGTCTTGTGCCGGTTCCTGCAGGAGGCGCATGCCGCCGGGGTGCGCGTGGTGCTGAGCGCCGCCTCCGAGGCGCTGTCCAGCGGGCTCGAGCATAATCTGGCCGCGCCGCTGTACGCGGATCTGCCGATGGAGCCGAATCTGGACCGCGCCCTCGAGCGCTGCGAGGAGATCGTGATCGCGGCGTGGCGGGAAGACGCGGACCGGGCCGACGCGCGCCGGGCCGCCCTGTTGGAGCACGCCGCGGGCGACCTCGACCGCTACCTGCAGCGGCAAATCGACTTCGAGTCGCTGATCGAGCAGTTGCACCCGTGGGCGACTGCCTGCCGGTACGACTCCGGTGCCGCGCTGAAGGGACCCGGGGCGCCGCGCGACGGCCTGCAACTGCTTATTTCCGGACAAGCCTCCGGCTACGATGGCGCGGGAGCGCGGTTGAACCAGTATCGCCCCGGCGACATGGTATGGCCGGCCGGGACGTTGCACGAGAGAGCGTCCGCGGTGGTCGCCGACGAGCCGTGCCGCACGGTCCACCTCACCCCGGACGCCCGGATTCGGCTGGAGCAGCAGGAACCGCAGCTCACGCTCAAGCTGTACCGGTACCTGCTCGGCGCGCGCAAGGTGGACGACACGGAAACGGAAGCGGAACCGGAGCGCTGAGCACGATTCCTGCGCCCGCCGCCGGCCGTCAGTCGAGGGTAACGACCCCCTTGATGTAGCCGGGATCGCCGGCGGCGACGTTGGCCAGCAGGTCGGGGTAGCCGTCGAGCGGCACGGTGTGGGTAATAAGCGGTTGCAAGTCGATGATGCGCTTGGCAATGAGGCGGATCGCCGGTGGGAAGGGGTTGCGGATCCGGGAGCCGGGGGCGGAATTGACCACCGTGAAGCCGCCGAGGTGCCAGCGGTCGCCGTTGAACGACGGGCGCCCGTGATTCCAGCCGAACAGGTTCAGCACGCCGCCGCCGGCGAGCATCCCGGTGGCCAGGTCGAGGCCCGCCTGCGCGCCGGAGGCATCGACCACGCAGTCGAACGGCGCCTCGCCGGCGAGCGCCGCATCGTCCGGATGGTAGACGGCATCCACGCCGAAGCGGCGCGCCAGGGCCAGCCGGTCGCGGTTCACGTCGATCGCCGCCAGGTGGTGCACGCACGAGCGCACCAGCCCCTGCAGCAGCATCAGCCCCATGAAGCCGCAGCCGATTACCGCCACCCGGTCGCCGGCGCGGGCGCGGGTATGGTCCAGGCCGGTGACCACACAGCTTACCGGCTCCACGATCCAGCGCTCAAGCGGAATGCCGGTGTCGGGAATGGGCAGCGCCCGCTCGGCGGGCACGTTGTGCACGGTGGCGAAGCCGCGCGCCACCACCGCGTCGCCTTCGGCCAGGCCGCTGACGCCAGCGCCCACCTTGACCACCCGGCCTACCCCCTCGTGACCCGGCGGCGCCGCGCTCGGGGCATCGCTGCCGTGACGGTAGGTATACAGGTCCCAGGCACAAATGCCGCATGCGGCGGCGCGCACCTGCACCTCGCCCGGTGCCGGATCGGCAACTGCCGTCTCGATCAGGCGGACCCCGCCGCCCGGCTGATACTCGATAGTTCGCGCTTTCATCCTGCAAGACCGTGGCATGCCGCCTCACCGTTGCTCAACCCCGCCGAGGGCGCTTGCCTTGCACCGGAAGGTGTGCGGACCATTGCACCGTGTTTCGTGCGCCTGCCAGAGCCGTCCGCCTGCCGCTGCTGCTCGCCCTGGTCCTGGGCTGCGCGGCGTGTTCGATGAACGACGACGGCATCTCGCTGATCGGCTCGCGCGGCTATGAGCCGGGCGAATTCTTCACGCCGGCGCACATCGCCGTCGACCGCGCCGGCTTTCTCTACGTTGCCGACACCGACAACCACCGCGTACAGAAGCTAACCGCGGACGGTGAGTTCGTCGATTCGTTCGGTTCATGGGGATCGGAGCCAGGACAGTTCCTGGGGCTGAGCGGCCTGGCCGTCGGCGGCGACGGGGCCGTGTACACGGTGGAGTTCACCACCCACCGCGTACAGAAGTTCAGCGCCGCCGGGGAGTTGTTGACCACCTGGGGCGGCAGCGGCAGCGGTCCGGGGCAGTTCGCCCGCCCGCGGGCAATCGCCGTGGCGCCGGACGACAGCGTGTACGTGGCCGACACCGGCAACCACCGCATCCAGCGCTTCTCCGGCGACGGCGTCTGGCTGGCCTCCTGGGGAAGCGAGGGTCCGCGGCCAGGGGAGTTTCGCGAGGTGCGCGCCGTGGCGGTCGACTCGGCCGGCTCGGTGTGGGTCGCGGACGCGCACAACCACCGGGTACAGAAGTTCACGGCGGACGGCGCGTTCGTGTCCGAGTGGGGCGAGCGCGGGCGCAGCAGCGGAGCGTTCATCTTCCCCTCCGGGCTGGTGGTGGACAACGTCGACCGCGTGTACGTGGCCGACCGCTCCAACTACCGCATCCAGGTGATCGCACCGGACGGCACCTTCGAGCCAGCCATCGCAGCCGGCTACGTCAGCTTGGGCCGGCGCGCCATCATCGGGCCGTTGGCGTGGGCACCGGGCTCCCTGTACACGGCGGATCGCTACCACCACGTGGTGCTGCGCCACGACCTGCAGGCCGTGGAAGTGCGATGATCGAGTTGCTGTTCCGCGGCGAGGTCCTGCTCTTTGCGCTGCTGGTGGCGGCGCTGATCACGTCGCTGTCGATACACGAGTTCGGCCACGCCTACGTGGCCAAGCTGAACGGCGACCGCACCGCCGAATACGCGGGCCGGCTCACCCTCAACCCGGTGCGCCACATCGATCCGATGGGCCTGGCAATGGTGGTGCTGGTCGGCTTCGGCTACGCGCGCCCGGTGCCCACCGATCCGCGCAACTTCCGCACGCCGCGCGCCGACCTGTGGATTGCCGCCGCCGGCCCGGCCGGCAACCTGCTGCTCGCGGTGGTGACCTGGAACCTGTTCCTGCTGCTGCGCGCCGCCGGCGTGGACCTGTTCTTTGCCGAGGGCCCGGTCACCTTCTTCGTACTGCTCGCGCGCGTCAACCTGTTGCTGATGCTGTTCAACCTGATCCCGCTCGGCCCGCTCGACGGCCACTACATCCTGCCCCACCTGCTGCCGGCGCGCGCCGCCGACGTCTACCGCCGCTACAACGCGCGCTTCGGCTCCTACCTGCTGCTCGGGATGATCCTGCTCAGCGTGGTCGGCGTACCGGTATTCTCGCGCCTGATGGCGGTCGCCGGCGCCCTGCTCCGCTACCTCACCTTCGTGCCGCTGGGCTTTTAGTCTGGGTTATTGGTGGTAGGGGTCGGCGGAGTCGCGCAGGCCGTCGCCGACGAAGTTGAAGCACAGCACGATCACGATCACCAGCAGCGCCGGCAGCAGCATCCACGGGTGGGTGGTGAGGGTGGCCACGTTCTGGGAGTCGATCAGCAGCGACCCGAGGCTGACCGCCGGCGGGCGGATGCCGAAGCCGAGGAAGCTGAGCGCGGTCTCGCCCAGGATCATGCCCGGGATGCGCAGCGAGATGTCCACCACCAGGTAGCTGGCGAAGGAGGGCAGCAGGTGCTGGCGGATAATCGGCAGCTCCTGCTTGCCGGCGATGCGCGCGGCCAGCACGAAGTCGGCCTCGCGCAGTTCCAGCAGCTTGCCGCGCACCACGCGCGCCAGGCCGGTCCAGCCAATCAGCGACAGGATCACCGTGATGCCGAAATAAACGGCGACGATCGACCAGGTCGCCGGCAGGGCGGCGCTGAGCGCCAGCCACAACGGGATGGTCGGCACCGAGATCAGGATCTCCACCACTCGCTGGATGACGTTGTCCACCCAGCCGCCGAGGTATCCGGACAGGCCGCCGAGCAGGCAGCCGAGAATGAAGGCGATGAACACCCCCACCAGGCCCACGCTCAGCGAGATGCGCGAGGCAATGACAATTCGCGACAGCACGTCGCGTCCGAGCCGCTCGGTGCCGAACAGGTACACGTAGCCGCCTTCGTCGCGGGTGCCGAAAAAGTGCAGGTCCGACTTGAACAGCCCCCACAGCCGGTACTCGCCGCCGCGCACGAACAGCCCGATGCGGAACCGCTGGCTCTGGTCGACCGTGAACTCCTCGCGGAACGTCTCCAGGTTGCGCTCGGTGGTGTAGCCGTACACGAAGGGCGCGGTGAGCCGGCCCTCATGGAATACGCGAATCCGCTGCGGCGGGGCAAAGCGCAGATCGGTGTTGCGCAGCAGCTTGTCGTAGGGTGCGAAGAACTCGGCGAACACGGCCACGAGATAGAGGACTGCAAGAACGCTCATGCCCAGCACCGCCAGGTGGTGGCGGCGGAACTTGCGCCACACCAGCTGCCACTGGGAGGCGATGAAGTACTGCTCCTGCAGCTGGTCGGGGCCTGAGGGGTCCTTTACCGCGATGGCGACATCCGCGCTCATGCCGCGGCGGCCTTGCGCTCCATGCGGATGCGGGGATCGACCACCGCCAGCAGCAGGTCGGAGAGCAGCGTGCCGACCACGGTGAGCAGGCTCAATACCACGATGATGCTGCCGGCCAGGTACATGTCCTGCTGCAGCAGGGCGGTGAGCAGCAGGGGTCCGACCGTGGGCAGGCTCAGCACGATGGCGGTGACCGTTTCTCCGGAGATGATCTCCGGCAACAGCCAGCCGATGGTACTGACCAGCGGATTGACGGCGATCCGTACCGGGTACTTGAACAGCAGGCGCTGTTCCTCGACGCCCTTCGACCGTGCCGTGATCACGTATTGCTTGCGCAGCTCGTCGAGCATGGTGGCGCGCATGATGCGGATCAGCGCCGCGGTGCCGGCGGTGCCCACCACGATAATCGGCACCGGCAGATGCTTGATCAGATCCCACAGCTTGGCCAGGCTGAACGGCGCCGTCACCATCTCCGGGGAGTACAGGCCGCCGATGCTCACCCCCAGCCAGCGGCTGGCCAGGAACATCAGGATCAACGCGAGCAGAAAGTTGGGCGTGGCCAGGCCGATGAACCCGAGCGTCGACACCGAGTAGTCGGTCAGCGAGTACTGGTGGGTGGCGGCGAAGATGCCGATCGGAATTGCCACGGCGAAGGTGAACACGGTGGTGAGCAGGGTGATCATGGCGGTCAGCGGTACCCGCTCGCCCAGGATGTCGATTACCTCCTGCTGGGTGGCCAGCGACTTGCCCAGGTCCAGCGTGATCAGGTTGCCCATCCACTTGAAGTACTGCACCAGTACCGGCTGATTGAGTCCGTAGCGGGCCTCCAGGCCGGCCAGTTCCTCGCGGTCGGTCTCGATGCCGCGCTCGCGCAACTGCTGGATATAGATGTCGAGGTAGTCGCCCGGCGGCGCCTGGATCACGATGAACGCCAGAATGGAAATCCCCAGCAGGGTAACCAGCATGTAGCCGACTCGGCGAATAAGGTACTGAACCACCGCTCTCCGACCTTAGCAACGTGCCCGACCCCGGTCAACCGGCCGGAGCGCTACGAGCGCTCCGATGCGGTACGGGCGGTGCGGCTATTGCATGTACAGGCCGCCGGCCACCGGTACGGCCAGGCCGGTAACGAAATCGCTGTCCGGTCCGGCCAGAAACGCCGCCACGCGGGCGACGTCGGCTGCGTTGCCGACCCGGCCCAGCGGGGTGGCGCGGGCGGCGCCGGACAACAGGCTCGCGAGCCGCTCCTCGGTGGTAGTGTCGGGGTCGCGGGTGGCGTTGGCGATATCGTCATAGCGCTCGGTGTCTATCACGCCCGGGCACAGCGCATTGACCGTAATGCCGTGCGGGCCGAGCTCGTGCGCGAGCGCCTGGGTCAGCCCGATAACGGCAAACTTGGACGCCGCGTAAGCGCCGAACCGCGCCCGGCCCTGCTTGCCCGAAACCGACGACATGGTGATGATCCGCCCGCCGCGCCCGGCCGCGATCATTGACCGCGCGGCCGCCTGGCAGCACAGGAACGTGCCCTTCGCGTTCACCCGCAGCACGCGATCCCAGTGCTGCTCCTCGAGCTCCACGATCGCCACCCGGTCGCGCCCGGCCGGGGTCCCGGCGTTGGTGACCAGGATGTCCAGGCTGCCGAGGCCATCCACCACACCGGCGATCATCGCCTGCGCCTGCGCCGCGTCGCCCACGTCGGCGGTAACGGCGAGCGAGCGCCGGCCGAGCGCTTCGATCTCGCGCACGAGCGCCGGCAGGCCGTCCCAGTCACTGCCCGCGCGCGGCTTGACGACCAGGTCGTTTACCGCCACGTCCGCGCCGTCCTCCGCCAGGCGCAGCGCCACCGCCCGGCCGATGCCGTTGCGCCCGCCGGCGCCGGTTACCAGCGCGACCTTGCCATCCAGGATTCCCACGGTAGCTGCAGTTCAGGCGGAGGGTTCGGCGCGAAATACCGGGATACGGCGCGCTGTCTTGTTCTGGTAGTCGGCGTAGGGCGGGTAGGCGGCCACGGCCAGGGCCCACAGCCGCGCCCGCTCCGAGTCGTCCGCCACTTCGCGTGCGCGCATCTCCTGCACCGACGTGGCGTCGCGGATGGTCACCGCCGGGTTGGCGCGCAGGTTGTATACCCACACCGGATTCTTCGGCGCGCCGCCCTGGGAACCGACAAGCACGTAGCCGTTGCCGTCCGCCACCCGCATCAGCGGCGTCTTGCGGATCGCCCCGGTCTTGTTTCCGACGTGCGTCACCACGATCACCGGCAGCCCGGTGTCGCGCAGCGTCAGCCCCTCGGTACCGCCGCTGCCCTCATACAGCTCCACCTGTTCGCGCACCCACTGCGCCGGGCTCGGAATGTACTCACCCATCAAGCCTGTCCTCCTTTCGCTTTCGCAGGAACGATGCTACCGCAATCCGGGTCCGCGCGTCCGCTCTCAGCCGGGGTTCGCGGTGCGATGGTCAGCTATCGGCGGGCGCCACGGCATCAATGAACGCCCGTATCTCGGCGGCGAGCGGCTCGCGCACCGCGCGCGCGTCTTCGACAAGCAGGGCGATCCTGCGCCGGTCCAGACCGCCGCCGTAGGCGTGCCGGAACACGTGGCGGAAGCCGCGCAGCGAGTCGAGCGCCTTCAGCATGCCATCCGAAATCACCCGCGGACGCACGCCGTCGACAGCTATCGTCATGCGTCTGAGCAACTCGATGTGGTACCCGCCTCCACCCCGAAGCTGATTCTCGAACGCCGCCGCCACCAGCTCGAACAACTCCTCAATCGCGCCGTACAGGTTGTGGAGTTGGTAGGAGAGACTCTCCAGCCCGGCCACGCCGCGCTCCCGCTCGCGGTGGTCGATGCGCTCGTGGATGAGCGCAATCTGCTGCAGTTGAGCACGTGCTTCGGCGGCGAAGACTACGTAACGCGCCTCGTCCATGTCGTACCGGTGCGCCGGATGGTTGCGGTGAAGTGGATACGGTCGAGCTCTACCAAGTCGACCTCGCGGCAAAGGGCATGCTCCAGGTGGCTCTTGAGCGTGAAGTAGTCGCGCGCCGGGAGCTCGTTGACGGCGACGTCGACATCGGAGTTGGCGTCGAAGTGGCCGGCTCGCTCAAGGGAGCCGAAAATTATCGCCTCTGCGACGGGCACCGGTGCGGCCTCCAGTGCCTGCACCAATCGCGCTCTGGTCGCCACCCGGAACTGCTCGGCGACGCGTTGCCGCCGCTCGATCGCCCGGTCCAGGACATCGGCGGAAAATCGGGAACCTGCCACACCGTCAAGGTAACAGCAGCGGCCGCCGCTCACAAGCACACTGAGAGCACGCTGAGCACTCTGCCATGATTGACGAGGGCCGGCCACTCTTGGCGGCCGGCCCTCGTCATCAGTTTGCGAATAGAGGGGCTATTCGCGGTCGAACCAGAGCTGGTCGGCCCAGTACATCAGGTTGCCCTTCCAGTCGGTGTTGGAGACCGGGAACTCGGTCGGGATGTTGCGCAGGTCCTTGCTGGTGAGCAGGACCGCGGGCGCTTCCCCGACGGTACCGATGGCGAACACGTTGTCGCCGGTCCAGTCGTACATCTTCTGCGCAATCTCGGCCCACTCGGGAGTACCGAACTCGGACAGCCCGAAATCCCGCTGCCACTGGAAGTAGCGCTGCCACTCCTCGGGCGGCTCGGTGCCGGGCAGCTCGCCGCCGTAGTCCTCGAGCTTGCGCTCGCCGCGCTCGACCGCCACGCGCGCGGTCTCCCAGATGTCGTAGCTGCCGGCCATGTTGAAGTCGCCGTGCAGGCCGACGCCGCCGGAGCCGGCACCGTCGTTGATCCAGTTCCAGAACTCGGTGATGGCGTCGATAGTGCCCGGCTGCAGCATGAACTCGTCCTGATCGCGGTTCTCACCCCAGGCGGCGTTGTCCACCAGGCGCGGCGTGACGCGCAGGCCGACATCGCCCCACTGTGCGATCTCGATCTCGAACAGCTTGCTGATGTCCACCGAGCCGCCGGTGCGGGCGGCGACCTGGATGGTCAGGTTGGAGCCGTCCGGGAAGGTGCGGAAGCCGTCGCGGTCGCGGCCGTCGAGGCCGATCTCGTCGAGCAGCTGGTTGGCCAGATCGGGATCGTAGGTGGCCCACAGGGTCTGCCATTCCGGCCGGTAGAAACGCGCACCGGAGTGGATGGTGGCCGCGGTCGGGCGGCCCAAGCCGAGGAAATACACCTCGTTGAGCTCGTCACGGTCCAGGGCCACCGACATGGCGCGCCGGAAGCGCACGTCCTGCATCAACGCGCGGTACTTCTCATCCTTGTAGGTAGGATTAAAGCCGAACGCGCGGCCCACGTCGATGCCCGGGATCAGGGTGATCTGGTAGTTGCCGCGATCCTCGTTCTCCTTGTAGTCGGGCAGCGACGCGAAGTTGGTCTGCGCGATGGCCCAGTCCACCTCGCCGGCAATCGCCTTGAGGTTGAATACCTCCACGTCGGCGTTGGGCGTGGACAGCACGCGGTCGATGTAGGGCAGCTGCTGCCCTTCCGGGTCGACCTTCCAGAAGTAAGCGTTGCGCTCCCAGATCTCCGCCTGCGCGCCGATCTCCTTGGGAACCCACGGGAACATGGTAGGCGTCTCCAGCAGGCCGACGCCGACCACGATGTCCCAGTGCGCGACCAGCGCCTCGGCCCAGGTCTCGAAACCCTCTTCCTCGGCCAGCTTCTGCGCATCCGGGTTGTAGCGGATGTGCCACTGCTTCAGGTGCGTGCTCGGCGCGTACTGCACGTAGTTGCCGCCCTTCCAGGTGGTCCAGCCGGGGATGATCACATGGTCCCTGGCCGACAGGTTGAACTGCAGGGTGTAGTCGTCGATCTTGGTGACGCTGGTGGCGGTGGGCGGCGTCTCGTTGGGGCGCCAACCGGGATCGACCCGGTCATCCCAGCGCAGATCCTCCATCACGAACATGACGTCGTCGACGATGAATGGATCGCCGTTGGACCACTTGGTGCCGGGACGCAGCTCCAGGGTAACGGTCAGGCCGTCGCCCGACACATCGTAGCCCTTGGCGATGTTGGGCAGGATCTCGCGCGTTTCCTGGTGCATCTTGAGCAGGTAGATGTCAACCTCCTGGTTGGTCATCTCGTGCCCGCGCTGGTTCATTGCGCCAACGGCGTCCGAAACTCGTAACGTGCCGCCATACTTGCCAACGCCGTCGCCGAGCATCTCCTGCACCACCGGTTCGACGGCGATGCGTTCCTCGAGCGGCGGCAACTCGCCGGCCGCTACCATGGCTGCCAGCATCGGCGCCTCGCTGAACTGGCCGGGGGCCGCCATCGCGGCGGCGCCGGAACTGCTGGTCCCGCCGCTGTCGGACTCGCCGCCGGCCATCAGCATCGCCGGCGCCGCCACAATCAGGCCGAACGCCAGCAAACGGTTCATGAATACAGTCACTTCACTCTCCTCCTTCCTTGCCTCTGTTTATGGGATTGCGTGACAGGCTACCATACCGACGCTTTGTATACGAGGTCAACCTTCCGTCGTTTCGCCTCATTCGCCCCACCAGCGGTGCTCGCGCTGGCCGCCGCCGTTGGTCTCGGCGGGTGCGCCTCCCTTGCAGACGTGCTGGCGGGCCATGCTCCGGTGACCGTCGAGACGTACCCGCTGGCCGCCGGCGAGTGCAGCGGCACCTTCGCCGCCGCCGACCTGCCGCACGAGATCGAAGTGGACTCGCCGCGCGTGTTCAACTACGACTCGCTCGGCGCCGGCCTGGCCGCCGGCGACCTGGACAACGACGGCGACATCGATCTGGTGCTGGCCAACCTGGACGGGCCGACCGCCCTGCTGTGGAACGAAACCGCGCCCGGCGGCGCGCTGCGGTTCCGGCGCACCGATCTGACCAGCGCCGCGGACAGCAAGCCGACCAGCGCCATCGTGGCGGTGGATACCGACGCGGACGGCTGGCTCGATCTCGCCGTAACCCATACCGCCCGCCCGCCCGCCCTGTGGCGCAATACGCCGGCGGAGGACGGGACCGGGCGCCGCTTCGTGCGCGACCCGGACTTCGGCGCCGGCTACTTCGCGCACGTGATGGACTGGAGCGACCTGGACGGCGACGGCGACCTGGATATCGTCACCGCCACCTACGACTACCTGCTGGCCAAGGAGTTCGACGGTTTCATCCCCGGCGGCGGCGTGGCCTACTACGAGAACCGCAATCCCGGCCTGCTGCCGGCGCTGCTGGTCTCCGGAGCCGACGCGCTGGCGGTGCTGGTGACCGACCTGGACGGCGACGGACGGCGCGAAATCGTGATCGGCAACGACTACGCCCGCCCCGACTACGTGTTTACCCGCGACGCCGAGGCGCCGATGGGCTGGGCACAGGTGGAGCCGCTCGCCGCCACCCCCACCAACACGATGAGCTACGACGCCGGCGACGTGGACAATGACGGCCGCTTCGAGCTGTTTGCCGCCGACATGAAACCGTACCGGGACGATGCCGAGACGCGCGATGCGTGGGGCGACCTGGGCACCGCCAGCCCACCGGACGAGGTGCAGGTAAACGCCAACGTGCTGTTGGCCGCCGATGCCGAAGGCGGCTTCCGGGATCGCGCCGAGGCGGCCGGCGTGGATGCCACCGGCTGGAGCTGGTCGGCCAAGTTCGGCGACCTGGACGGCGATGGCTACCTGGACCTGTACGTGGTGAACGGCGTGATCACGGTGGAGGTGTTCGGCCACCTGCCGGGCGACGAGTTGGTGGAGGAGAACCAGGCGTTGCGCGGCGCCGGCGACGGCAGCTTCGCGCCGGTGCCGGAGTGGCGGCTGGGCAGTTCACGCAGCGGGCGCGGCATGAGCATGGCAGACCTGGACGGCGACGGCGACCTGGACATCGTGGTGAGCAACCTGCGCGCCCCGTCGCAGGTGTTCGAGAACCGCCTGTGCGGCGGCGGCGGCAACCTGCTGCTCGACCTGCGCCAGCCCGGCACTGGCAATACCCACGCGCTCGGCGCCGGGGTGGTGCTGACCACCGCCGACGGCGTCGAGCAGCGCCGCGAGGTGCGCGCGCAGAGCGGCTACCTGTCCGGCGACACCAGCCGCCTGCACTTCGGCATTCCGGCCGGCGACGCACCCGCGGCGCTGGAGATTACCTGGCCGGACGGCGAACGCTCGGTGATACGCGACCTCGCCGCCGCGACCCGCGTGGCAGTGACCCGCCCGTGACGGGCGCGCTCTGCGGAAACGCCGCGCAGCGAGCCCGGCCCGTTTCGCCGCTTCATCGCACGGCCGCAGCGCTGCGGCCGGCGCTGACCGCGCTGCTGCTGACCGTGCTCGCCGGGTGCGCATCGGATTTGCCGCCGCTCGTGGCCAGCGCGCCGGCGCCACCGTATACCGTAACCGCGTTGGCCGAACCGGAGGCGTGCGACGGCGGCTTTGCGGCCATCGACCTGGACCACCGCATCGAGTGGCTCGGCGGGCGCATCACCAACTTCGACACTATCGGCTCCGGCCTCGCCGTGGGCGACCTGGACAACGACGGCGACCTGGACCTGGTGCTGGCCAACCTGGCGCGCCCGAGCACGATATTCTGGAACGAAGGACACTGGAACGAAGGGCTCTGGAACGACGGCGGCATGCGGTTTCGCCCCGAACCGCTCGCCACCGGCGCCGCGCGGGCGGTCAACGCCATCGACTTCGACGGCGACGGCTGGCTCGACCTGGCCTTTACCCATCCGGGAGCGCCGCCGTCGCTGTGGCTCAGCGTGGCGGCGGCCGGCCCCGACGCCGCCGCCTACGACCGCTTCCACCGCGTGTCCCGGCTCGGCGCCGGCTACATCGCCAACGCCATGGGCTGGGGCGACCTGGACGGCGACGGCGACCTGGACCTGGTGACCGGCAGCTACAACAGCGAGCTGCCCGACCTGGGCGGCGGCTTTGCCATCGGCGGCGGGGTGGCCTACTACGAGAACGACGGCGGCAGCCTGACCCTGACCCTGCTGGCGCCCACCGCCGAGGCGCTGGCCGTGCTGCTCACCGACCTGAACGGCGACCGGCTCGCCGACATAGTCATCGGCAACGACTACGACCATCCCGACCAGGTGTTCCTGCGCGCCCCGGATGCCGACGCCGGCTGGCTGGCCGCGGCGCCGTTCCGCGCCACCGCCACCAACACCATGAGCTACGACGCCGGCGATATCGACAACGACGGCCGCGCGGAATTGTTCGTGGCGGACATGAAGCCGTACCAGCGCGACCCGGCGGTAACCTACGCCTGGGAGCGGATCACCATCCTGCCGCCGCCCGACGACGTGCAGGCCAACGAGAACGTGCTGCTGCTACCCGCGGCCGGCGGCGACGCGGGCGCGGGAGGCGTGACGTTCGCCAACGCCGCCCCGCAACGCGGCGTCGATGCCACCGGCTGGACCTGGTCGGCCAAGTTCGGCGACCTGGACAGCGACGGCTTTCTGGACCTGTACGCAGTGAACGGCATGATCGACTCGCTGGTGTTCGGCCACCTGCCGGACGACGAGCTGGTGGAGCAGAACCAGGCGCTGCGCAACCGCGGCGACGGCAGCTTTGCGCCGGCGCCGGAATGGCGGCTGGGCAGCGAACGCAGCGGGCGCGGCATGAGCATGGCCGACCTGGACGGCGACGGCGACCTGGACGTGGTGGTGAGCAACATGCGCGAACCGTCACAAGTGTTCGAGAACCGGATCTGCGGCGGCGCCAACCTGCTGGTCGACCTGCGCCAGCCCGGCACCGCCAACACGCACGCCATCGGCGCGCAGGTACGGCTGGTCGGCGAGTTGGGCGGCGCGCCGCTGCACCTGACCCGCGAGGTGCGCTCGCAGAGCGGCTACTTCTCCGGCGACACCAGCCGCCTGCACTTCGGGGTGCCGCGCGGCGCAACGCTCACCCGGTTGGAGATACGCTGGCCGGACGGCACCCGCTCGCACATTCCGGCGCCGGCGGCGGGCACGCTGGTCGCGGCGACCCATCCCGCCCCCCCGTCGCGAGCCGGGAGCGGGGGCGTGCGCCGGGAGCGGCGCCGTCGACGCAGCGTCACTTGTCCCCGGTGTCGGGCTCCGATGCCAGTTCAGCCAGCACCGGTGCGGTGTGCTCGCCGAGTTCCGGCGCCGGCGGGCGCTGCCGCTCCATCGCCATGCCGGCGAACTTGAGCGGCGAACCGGGCACCAGGAACCGCTCCAGCCCGGCCACCGGCAGGAGCATGCCGCGGGCGGCAATCTGCGGATCGGCAAACAGATCGGCGACCGTGTTCACCGGCGCGGCCGGAACGCCGGCGGCCGCCAGCCGCTGCAGCCAGAAGGAGCCCGGCTGCGACCGCAGCGCCGACTCCAGCTCCCCCTTCAGCACCGCCACGTGTTCGTTGCGCGCCGCGTTGCTGGCAAACCGGCGGTCGGCGGGCAGGCGGTCCAGGCCGAGCACCGCGCACAGGGCGGCGAACAGGCGGTCGTTGCCGGCCGCGATCACGATCTCCTGGTCCGCCGTGGCGTAGGCTTCGAACGGGGTGATCGAGGGGTGGCGGGTGCCGAGCGGCCCCGGCACCGCGCCGGTGACCTGGAAGCGGGCCACCGCGTTTTCCAGCACCGAAACGGTCGCGTCGAACATGCCGAGGTCGAGCATGGCGCCGCGTCCGGAGTGCGCGCGCTGCGCCAGTGCCGCCACGATGCCGAGCGCGGCGTACAGCCCGCTGACGATGTCGGCGATCGATGTCCCGACCCGCACCCGGCGCGGCTGCGCCAATGGCTCCGGCTCGGTGCCGGTTATCGACATCAGGCCGGACAGCGCCTGGATAATCATGTCGTAGGCAGGACGCTGCGCGTCCGGGCCGGTGGCGCCGAACCCGCTGATGGCGGCGTACACCAGCCGCTCGTTGAGCGTGACCAGGCGCTCCGGCGGAAACCCCAGCCTGGCCAGCGTGCCGGGACGGAAATTTTCCACCAGCACGTCGGCGCGGCGGATCAGCGCGGCCAGAGCGGCGCGGCCCGCGTCCCCCTTCAGGTCGAGCACCACCGACCGCTTGCCGCAGTTGAGGCTGGTGAAATAGGCGGATTCACCGCGCCCGCCGCCATCCCCGTCCGGCAGGAAGGGCCCGAACCCGCGCGCTTCGTCGCCCTGCGGGGGCTCCACCTTGATCACGTCGGCGCCGAGGTCGCGCAACACCATGGTGCAGTACGGGCCGGCGAGCACCCGGGTCAGGTCGATCACGGTGATGCCGCTCAGTGGGGGCGACGCAGCAGCCATTGCCGCCACCCTACCGCCATTCGCCCGCCGCCGTCGACGGCAGTTCCGACTACCCCGCGCTCCGCGCCGCCGGTACAATGGCTCAGGTGAGCGAACGAGTGCGCATCACGCGCATCACCGGGGCCGTGGCGGAAATTCCTGTGCATGTTATGCTGACGGCCAGTATGCGATTACCCGCGCGCGGCGTTACCTTCACCGCAGGAAGCCCCACGTTATGACCTTTGCACTCCTGGGTGGCCTCATCATAGCCATCTACGTTCTGTACCGCACCTTTCGCAAGAAACCGGAGCCGCCTCCCGCTCCGGCCGCAGACCCGAATGCGGATGCGGGCACGGCAACCGCGGGCGAGCCGGCGGCGGACGCTGCCGCCGCGCAGGCCGCAGAAATTGCCGGCGAGGACCCCGATTCCACCGTCACACCGTTCGTCACGGCCGAATCGGTGCCCGAGGAGCCGAACGTGAACAAGTCGGAGCTGGTCGAGATGATCGACTCGCTCATTGAGCAGTACGACGAAGAGATTCGCGAGATGACGCCGGCACAGGTCAAGAAGAAGAAGTCGTCGTGGGAACAGATCGAGAACCTGCAGCGGATCACCCAGATCGATTTCGCGGAAGAGGTGATCGAACGATTCTGGGGCTACCCGAAGGGCTCCACCCCGGAGATCTCCAACGTCAAGAAATTGTCGCTCGGGCGCGGCGTTTGGTATACTACACGCCTGCCGGAGAACGAGTAGCGGTATTCCGCCGTCAGCGGGTAAGTCCGGTCAGCAGACAACGACGGCCACAAGAGGCAGCAGCGTGCAGCAACAGATTCATCCCAAGTACAACTTCGTGGTGTTCAAGGACACCTCGTCCGACTTCGCGTTCCTGAGCCGATCCACCCAGACGTCGCGAGACAAGATCACCTGGGAGGACGGCAAGGAGTACCCGTTGATCAACATCGAGATATCGAGCGCTTCGCATCCGTTCTATACCGGCAAGCAGACGCTGATCGACAGCGCCGGCCGTATCGAGAAGTTCCGCCGCCGCTACGGTCTGCGCAGTTCCTGACGCACCTGAGACCTCCCTTTCGCTCACCTGCAGCGGCTTCGCAGCCGAACATTGAGGTAACTCGATCGCGCTGGGGGGGCTCGTGCGCACTGTCACCGATCCGTTCAAGAATGCCAGTTCAACAGCCGTTATCGGCCTTGGCCGCACGGTGCCGGCCACCGACGTGCCGGCCACCGGCGTGCCGGCCACCCATGGGCCGGGCGACCTGATGCCTGACGCCATCGCGCCGGCGGCCGACCCGTCGACCACCGCCGAACGTGCCTACCGCGTCAGCGGCGGACAGCCGTTGTGCGGCGAGATTACCGTCGCCGGAGCCAAGAACGCGGCACCGAAGATGATAATCGCCGCGCTGCTCGCCCCGGAGCCGAGCGTGCTGGAGAACGTGCCGCGGATCGGCGAGGTCGAACTGACCCTGCGCATCTGCGACGCTCTCGGGGTGCGCTGGCGATGGCTCGACGAATCGAGCCTGGAGATCGATCCTTCCACCGTGACCGGCTGGCGGATCCCGGCGGACGTGAGTCCCGAACACCGCTCCTGCATGCTGTTCGTCGCGGCGTTGCTGCACCGCGCCGGGCGCGCGCAGATCGCCGCCATCGGCGGCGACGCCATCGGCGCCCGCCCAATCGACTTTCACCTGCAGGCGCTGCGCCAGCTCGGCGTCGACATCGAGCGCGACGGCGCTATTACCCGATTTCGCGGCGAGGTGCTGCGCGGGGCCGAGATCCGGCTCGCCTACCCAAGCGTCGGCGCCACCGAACAGGTTCTGGTCGCCGCTGCCGGGGCGATGGGACGCACGGTGCTGCGCAACGCCGCCATAGAACCGGAGATCGACAGCCTGGTCGGCCTGTTGCGCGCCATGGGGGCGCGCATCGAACGCCCAAGCGGGCGCACCTGGGTGATCGACGGGGTGGCGTCCCTGCACGGCGCCCGCCATTGGGTGATCGGCGATCGCCTGGAAGCCGCCTCCTATGCGGCGGCAGCGGTCGCCACCCACGGCGACCTGTTCGTGCGCGGCGCCGAACCCGAGCACCTGCAATCCTTTCTGGCCGTGTTGCGCAGCGCCGGAGGAATCTGCGAAGAGGATACCGCGGGCATCCGGTTCCGCGCTTCCGACCGGCTCCTCCCGGCAACGCTGGAGACCGCGCCCCATCCCGGATTCATGACCGACTGGCAGCCGCCGCTGGTGGTCCTGCTCACGCAGGCGGACGGCGTGTCCATTGTGCACGAAACGGTGTACGAGCGGCGGCTCGGGTATGCCCGCGCCCTCGGTGAAATGGGCGCCTCGGTAGACCTGCGCACCGAGTGCCTGGGCAGCGCCGCGTGCCGGTTCCGCGGCCGCGGCTGCAACCACAGCGCGGTAATTTCCGGTCCCACGCCGCTGGTTGCGGGCGAACTGGAAGTGCCCGACCTGCGCGCCGGGTTCGCCTACCTGTTGGCCGCCCTGGTGGCCGACGGCGAGAGTACGCTCACCCAGGTCGGCAACATCGAACGCGGCTACCAGGAGGTGCTCGTCAAGATCCGAACGCTCGGCGGGCAGATCGAGGAACGGGTACTGGAAGCGCCGGTCGCGCAGCAAGCCTCCGCATAGGGTCGGAGCACCCGGAGCACCGGAAAGCAACGACACGCTGTGGAGAAACGCCGCACCGCCACCTGGCGAGTAAGACTTCGCAGCGTCATCTTTCTGTCCGACTCACGCGTCGGGAAGATCTTCGACATCGCCGTCATCGCCACCATCATCGCAAGCGTCGTGGTGGTGATGCTGGAGAGTTCCCACGCGGTGGACTCGATGCTCGGTCCGATATTGCGCGTGGCCGAGTGGTGCTTCACCATCGCGTTTCTGATCGAATACATCCTGCGTCTGCTGACGGTGCGGCGGCCGCTGCACTACGCACGCAGCTTCTTCGGGATCGTCGACCTGCTGGCGGTGCTGCCGGCGTTCGTCGCCCTGCTGCTGCCCGGCACCCACTACCTGGCCGTGTTGCGCCTGTTGCGCGTGCTGCGCGTGTTTCGGGTACTGAAGCTGGTTCCCTACATGAAGGAAGGGGTGCTGATCCTGGAAGCGCTGCGCGCGAGCCGTCGCAAGATCACCGTGTTCCTGTTCGCGGTGCTGATCGTGGCGGTGATTCTCGGTTCGCTGATATACGTGATCGAGGGAGAGGAGAACGGCTTCACCAGCATCCCGCGCAGCATGTACTGGACCGTCGTGACCCTCACCACGGTCGGCTATGGCGACTTGACCCCGCAAACCGGGCTCGGCCAGATGCTGGCCATGGCGATCATGGTCATGGGCTACGGCATCATCGCGGTCCCTACCGGCCTGGTTACCGCCGAGGTGGTGTCGCAGTCGTTTCGCCTACGCGACCAGCGCCGATGCCACGAGTGTGGCCGGACGGGCCACCAGCCCGATTCGGGGTTCTGCCGCCACTGCGGAAACAATTTGGACAGGGTGTAAACCTTCTGGTGTCGCAACCTGCTGACGCGCGACGCGCTATCCTGTATAGTGCCGCCGGTGGTCGCGACATGCACGCGTACCGAAACACTACACTTTGGAACAGGAGGCCTGATTAATGGCTGACATTTTGATCGTTACCTCCAAGGTCAAGAACTACATCAAGGAAAAGGGCGACATGAATACTGCCGCCTCGGTCGCCGAAGCACTGTCGGACAAAGTACGTGCAGTGTGCGACGAAGCGATGGAAAACGCACGGGTTGCCAAGCGCAAGACCGTGCGCGGCACCGACATCACCTGAACACGCACACCGGGAGCAGATCCTTCACGCTGCCGGGAAACGGTCCGCCTCCACGGCGGGCATAAGCTCTTCCCGGACCTCGGCCGCCACCGACAGAGAGCCGGTGGCGAGCACGAGTCCGTTCGTGCCTGCGTCGGCCATGAGTTGGCGCAGCGTACCTCCCACCGAAAGCGAACTTGCGCGAGCAGGAATACCGGCGGCCCGCAGGGCTGCGGTGAGTTCCGCGGCGGCCAGGGAGCGCGGGTGGCGTGACTGCACGGCGACCACGGACTCCGTGAGCGCGCGCAGGCGGCGGAACGTGGGTTCTGTCTGGTGGCCGCTTTGGCAACCTACCAGGGCGGTCACCTGCCGGCCGCGGTTGCCTATACGCAGTCGGCGCAGTTCGGCGAGCAGACAATCCATGGCGCGTGCGCAATGGGCTCCGTCGACCAGCACCGGCACCGGGTTGCGGCATACCAGTTCAAGCCGCCCGGGCCAGGCGACGCTGCCCAGCCCGCGGCAGATGGCGTCGGCGGTGAGCGGGGCACCCAGGTCGATCAGCCGCTCGGCCGCCGTGATGGCGACGGCGGCGTTCTCGCGCTGCATCAGGCCGCGCAACGGCAGGGCTGCCCGGTATTCACCGTGCCGGCCACGCCACAGCAACTCCTGATGGGAGTCCTCCAGCGCGGGGGCGCGGGGCGGAGCGGGCGGCCGGGCAACCGTCTCGATGCGTGAACCGGAGGCGGTTGCCTCGCGTGCCAGCACGGCATGCACTGCGGGCCGTTGCGGGCCCGTGACCACCGGGACGCCGGGCTTGATGATGCCCGCCTTGGCGTAGGCAATGGCGCGCAGGGTGGTACCGAGGGCGGGAACGTGATCGCGACTGATATTGGTGATGACCGAGAGCGCCGGTTGTACGACATTGGTGGTGTCATGGCGTCCGCCCACGAACGCCTCCACCACCTGGTACGCGGCGCCCGCTTCGCGGAAGCAATGCAACGCCATGGCGGTGAGCATTTCCAGCGTAGTCACGGCGCCGCGCTCGCCGGGCAGCGCCGGGTCGCGCGCGACCGCCTGCGCGGCCTCCCACACGTGCGCGAACAGGCCGGCGAACTGGTCGCGGGTGACCGGCGCAAGCCCGAGGCGGATCCGTTCCACGACAGAATGCAGGTGCGGAGAGGTGAACAGGCCGACGCGCAGCCCCGCGGCGTGCAGAATGGCCGCGATCATGGCGGCGGTGGAGCCCTTGCCGTTGGTGCCGGCGACATGGATCGTGGGGACGGTCAGGTGAGGGTCGTGCAGCCGGCGCAGCAGCGCCCGCATGCGTTGCGCGCGGTAGTGGTGGCGCTCGCCGGGGGGCGCGGTACGGCGCAGGTCGGTAAGGCTCATCAGCCGTTCCACTGCCGCCTCGAACGTGCCCGTTTCCGCCATGGCAGGATCGTAGACGCGCGCCGAATCCGCTGTAAAGGCGGCGGTACGGCGGACGGCGGCTCGTGCTGATGCCGGTGGCCAAGGACCGTTCCTGGCTGCAGCGCACCAGCTACCCCGGGCGCGGGCTGGCGGTGGGCCGTACCGCGGACGGCGCTTCCGGCGTGCAACTCTACTGGACCATGGGGCGCAGCAAGGGCAGCCGCAACCGGCGGCTGGTGCACGAACCGGACGGCAGCGTGCGGGTGGTGGTGGCCGACGCCGCGACCGGCGTGCAGCGCGGCGACCCGAGCCTGCTTCTGTACCGGGCGCTGTGTGCCGTTCGGCACGGCGACGGGCGCGTAACCCACGTGGTAGGCAACGGCGACCAGACCGATACCATCGCCGCCGGTGTGAGTGGCGGCGAGTCGTTCATGGCCGCGTTCTCGCGCCGCGACGTGGAGCCGGATCCCCCGCACTACACGGCGCGCATCGCCGGTGCGCTGACCGTGGGCGGCGCTGTTGGCGGACCGGGCGAGCTGGCAATTGTGAAGACGACCGGGGGCGAGCCGCCGGGCAGCAGCCACCAGCACTTCTGCTACCACCGCATGCGGCCCGGCTGGGGATACTGCATCACCACCTACGAAGGGGACGGCTCGCCGCTGCCGCCGTTCGCCGGCGAGCCGTTCCCGCTGCCGGTGGCCGATGAGCCGCGCCGCGCCGTGACCGAGCTGTGGGAGCTGCTCGACCGCGACAACCGGGTGGCCGCGGCGGCCAAGTTCATCGACCTGGACGGCGGCGCGGTGCGCATCGAGCTGATCAACCGCAACCCCGGCGGCGGGGAGACTGGCCCATGACCGGCACGCCGGCCCGCTGTCCCTGGTGCGCGGGCGATGCGCTGATGCAGGCGTATCATGACCACGAGTGGGGCACACCGGTGCGGGACGACGACCGCCGCCAGTTCGAGTTCCTGATCCTGGAAGGGGCGCAGGCGGGCCTGAGCTGGCGCACCATCCTGCACAAGCGGGCCGGCTACCGGCGCGCCTACCGCGACTTCGCGGCTGCCGGCGTGGCGCGCTTCGGCGCCGCCGAGCGGGATGCCCTGCTGCGCAACCCGGAGATCGTCCGCAACCGGCTCAAGATCGATGCGTCGATTGCCAATGCGCGCGCCTTCCTGGCCGTGCAGGAGCAGTTCGGCAGCTTTTGCGCCTACCTGTGGCGCTTCGTCGATGGGGTGCCGGTGGTGGGCGGCTGGCGCGGCGACGGCGAGGTTCCGGCGCAGACCGGGTTGTCGCGAACGGTAAGCCGGGATCTCAAGGCGCGCGGGTTTCGCTTCGTCGGCCCGATAATCGTATACTCGCACCTGCAAGCGGTGGGCCTGGTGAACGACCATCTGCGCGACTGCTTCCGCTTTGCCCAACTTACCGCAGCCGCCGGGCACCGCCCGGTACCGCTCTCCAGCGCACCGGCCGGCACCTCCCCATCGACCGTCAGTCCCCGTGCCGACCTGCGCGCCGACGCGCCCGGCTTCGGTGCGCAAATCTCAACCAACAAGAGGAATACATGAGTACCAGTACCACTGAACGGCGCCTGGCTGTCCTGATAGACGGCGACAACGCCCAGGCATCGCAAATCGAACACGTCATGAAGGAAATCGTGAAATTCGGCGTGGTTACCATCCGCCGCATCTACGGCGACTGGACCACCACGCAGCTCGATTCCTGGAAGAAGAAGCTGCCGGTGCACGCCATCCAGCCGGTGCAGCAGTTCAGCAACACGGTGGGCAAGAACGCCACCGACTCGGCGATGATCATCGACGCGATGGACATTCTGTACAGCGACCACGTCGGCGGGTTCGTGATCGTGTCGAGCGACAGCGACTACACGAAGCTGGCGATCCGGCTGCGCGAGGCGGGGATGGAGGTGATCGGCATCGGCAAGCACCACACGCCGAAGCCGTTCGTGAACGCCTGCAACGAGTTCCGCTACGTCGAGAACATCATGAAGAGCTACGAGGGCGACAATCGCCGCCGCCGCTCGCGCCGCCGAGACGGACGCAGCGGAGACGGCGCCGGCGCAGCCGATGGTGCAGGAAGTGCCGATGGCTCCGGCTACACGGCAGGCAGCGACGCGGCCGCAGCGAGCGACAGCAACGGGTTCGAGGATGCCGACCTGGTCTCGATCGTCACCGAGGCGCACGAGATGGTGGACCAGGAGTCTGCATGGGTGGACCTGCGCAAGATCGCCAACAACCTCAAGAAGCTCGATCCGGCGTTCGACCCGCGCACCTACGGCTCCTCCAAGCTGGTCAAGATCATCGCCTCCCGGCAGGACGCCTTCGAGGTGAAGCGCGACCGCATTCGCCACCGCATCATGGTGCGCATCAAGGACTGAGCGCTGAGCGGGTCGTCAGCCGGATTCGCCGGCTCGGGCATGAGCTACGCCGCGGCCGGGGTAGATATCGACGCCGCGGACGCCGCCAAGCGCGACATGGCGCGGCTGCTGGAGCCGCGCGATCCGCGCATCCTGAACGGTGTCGGTCCGTTCGCCACCCTGATCGACGCCACCTTCCCGGAATACCGGCACCCGGTAATCGTGTTCAAGACCGAGGAACCCGGCTCCAAGCAGAAGCTGGCGGTGGCCCACGGCGCCTACCGGTCGCTGTGCTTCGACCTGGTCAACCACCTGGTCAACGACATCGTGGTGATGGGCGCGCTGCCGGTGGCGGTGCAGGACGCGATCATCTGCGGATCGCTGCAGCCCGGCGCGGTCACCGCGATGGTCGCCGGACTGGCCGAGGCGTGCCGGGCGCAGGAGTGCAGCCTGACCGGCGGCGAGACCTCCGAACAGCCGGGCGTGCTGGAGCCGGGCACCTACGTGCTGGCCGCGAGCGTGGTGGGCGTGGTGGAGCGCAAGGCGGTGATCGACGGCAGCCGCATCGCCCCCGGCGACACGGTGCTGGCGCTCGCCTCCAACGGCGTCCACACCAACGGCTATTCGCTCGTGCGCCGGCTGCTACAGGAGGATCCTTCGCTCGCCGCGCGCCCGCTCGGCAAGAGCTCGGTGCTCGATGCGCTGCTGGTCCCGCACCGCTGCTACCTGCCCGCGCTGCGCCCCTGCCTGACAGGTGAGCACCTGCACGGCCTCGCGCACGTCACCGGCGGCGGCATCGCGGACAACCTGAGCCGCGTGCTGCCGGCCGGCACGGCCGCCGAGATCGACCTGTCGCGCATCGCGGTGCCGGAGATCTTCGCCGTGCTGCGCGCCGCCGGATCGCTGCCCGACGCCGAGATGCTGCGCGTGTTCAACGTCGGCGCCGGCATGCTCGCCGTGGTCGCGGCCGGCAGCGAAGGCGCGGTGCGGTCTGCCGCCGGCGCCGCCGGCGTGGCCTGCTACCCGGTGGGCCGCATCGTCGAGGCAGACGCGGCGGCCCCCGACCGCGTAACATTCCGCGGCGCCCTGCGCTGGCGCACGGTTTGACGACCGCGCCCACCAGAGGTCGGCTGCCACGCCGTCACCCTGCGCCGGTGCCACTTCTGGGACGACGCTCTGTGACGCTCCTCCGAGAACACGGCTGCCTCAGTGCGGATGCCGGGTGCGGCACCGCGCGGCTGGCGGGAAGCCGAAAGACCGCGCGAGGCGGGTTCGACGGCCTGCGGGCGAGCGCCGCGCCGCCGAGGCCCGGGCGTGGGACCGGCGCCGCCTCGGACGCGCTTCATGAGCCTGGTGGCCGCTCGCACGCACGCGGGGAAGCCGACACTCTCGCGGTGCCACCGGAGCTTGACGAACCACATCCCGACGAGGCCGAGCACTTCGCGCCATGCGCCGCGCCGGCGAGGACGCCGGGCTCGCCCAAAAACGGCCTGCTGCAGCGCATCGCGGCGGTGGTAGCGGAGATACCACCTGGGCGGGTGGCCACCTACGGCCAAGTCGCGGCGCAAGCTGGCAACCGGCGCGCGGCGCGACAGGTGGCCTGGGCTCTGCGCGCCTACGCCGACAGCGGGTTGCCGTGGCACCGCGTGATCGGGGCTGGCGGAGCGATCCGGCTGCCGGGCGACGGGCTGGCGCGGCAGCGCGCCCTGCTTCTCGCCGAGGGCGTGGCCGTCGACCCCGGCGGGCGCCTCGACCTGACCGCCTACCAGTGGCGCCCATGACCGGACGAGGCACGGGACGCGCAGGGCTGCTCACGAGCAGCACCCGCCGCTACCCGCGCTGGTGCCTTGAGGAGAAGCGCTACCCGGACGGGCGCCGCAACCGGTTCCGCTCCCGCCTGCTGCTGCTGCGCCCCGGCCACGGCGTGCTGCACTTCGTCAGCGACCGCGCCTACGACCTGGGCGGCATCTATCTGCCGCGCGGCACCGTGACCTTCGGCCTGTTCTGGGAGGACCGCCCCTACAACCTGTACGCCTGGATGGCGCCCGGCCTGGCCGCGCCGCGCGCACTCTACTTCAACATCTGCGATCAAACATCGCTGGCCGTCGAGCGTTTCGACTGGCGCGACCTGTGGGTGGACATCCTGGTCACCCCCCACGCCGCCCCACGCATCCTTGACCGCCACGAGATCCCCGCCGACGCCCCGCCCCACCTGCGCACCGCCATCGACAGCGCCACCACCCGCCTGCTCGCCGAACACCGCGCCGTGGCCCGCTACCTGCAAGCTCTCCTCCCCACCCTCCGCCACCGCGCCGCAATCCGGTAAAGGCGAGTGCTCGGGGCTCAATCTCTGCTGATCGCGTTGGATTCCTGACCGACACCTGCTCGACCAGAGTCCTCGAACGGTTGCGAGAGCGACCGGATCGCTGAGCCTGAGCCGAAATCGACTTCGACCAGGACGAAGTCCTCCACGGTGCCGGTAGTCCAGGACGGAGCGCGGCGACCTGACAACGACGTCAATCGGCTACGGAGGAGATTCGCCCAGGTGGACTGGTGCTTGGGCGAGTAAGCGTCTTCCTGCACGTTGAAGATCATGACGTAGCCGATCACGATCTCCGGAGAGTGGAGTTGGGCGTTGGCGACTTCGCCGATGAGGTCGTCGATTCGGTTTGGAACGGTTCCTCCAAGGTTCCTCAGCAATGACTTGAGAGAAAGTCCCAGCCGGTACTTGCCGTCGTACCGCCAAGCGACATCCCATCTCTTTTCCCGTCCAGCTCCGGGAACGGACGCTTCCTTCTCAACGCCGAGCAAGCCACGCCGGTTCAACTCCTGTACGCAGTATTCGGCAAGCGTATCGAGCCGCGCCGTCGACGTGGGTCTCTTCTCCAAGACTGCGATACGATACAGATCGTCCACGGCCTGTTGGGCGGTAATCACGGGTCGACTCGGGTTTTTGCCGGCACGCCATTCGCGCCGGCCAGGCCCCCCGCGCAGATGTCGGCGGTGCTCAACAAGCCGCCGCTCTCGCGGTGCAAGCGTTCCAGGCCGTCCGCGTAGTACCCGGGGTCGACCTCGATGCCGATGCTGTTGCGGCCACAGGCGGCGGCCGCGACCTGCGTCGTGGCGGTGCCGTTGAACGGATCAAGGACCGTGTCCCCCACGAAGCTGAACATCCGGATCAGACGGTCTGCCAGGGAAAGCGGGTAGGGAGCGGGGTGATCCCGGGTCGACTCGCCCGGGATGTCGGACCAAATCTGCCGAAAAAACCGCTTGAAGGAGGTCTCCGAGAGCAGACTGAGGATCCGTGCCGAGAGATCCGGCTTCCGGTACCCGCCACCCTTGCGCTGCATCAGGATGTACTCGATGTCGCCAGTATGGCGGCGAGGTTACCACCAAGTGGACCGACTCAGCCGCCAAGTCCGCCAGCCGGGCATCTCCAAGCAGCAACTGATGCCGCGTTGGCACCTCGACCACCGCCGCGTCGATCGCCGCCATCGCCACCCGGTCCTTCGCCACGCGCGGAAGATCCCGCGACGGATCCGCCAGATCGCGAAGGGCCTCGGGGACAAACGTACCGAGCAGAGCAGTTTCGACCACGCCCCGAGTATAGCGGCGAGGGCTCATTGTGACGCCATGGGCATGGTGATAGAAACCAGGATGCCCCATCGGTTCATGCTTGCTCTCGTACGCCTCGACCAGATCGACCAGGATATCGAGTTCGTCTCCTTCCGAGATTCCCGCCTCGGCATCCATCAACTCGTCTACTCGGGCGAGTGCTGCTGCATAATCCGCTTCGGTCAGGATCGGCCTCACCTTGGCCATTTCACACCTCCTCCACGTTGACCGTGTCATACTCCGCGTGGGTTCCCGTTCGATCAACAGGGGGAATCCGACGTTGTGGCGGTTTGACCGGGGGATGGGGGGTTCGTTATTTTCGGGGCAGCCCGATTGAGAGCATTCCAACGCACTGCCGTGGGTGGAATTGCGCGCTTCGGGCAGTCACGAAGTGAGGTTGGCAGGCTCATGAGCAGTACCGTTACCGCGCCCGCGCCCGTGCCGGAGAAGGCGCCCCACCAGGTCGGTACGCGGCCGCGCATCCTCACCGGCGACCGGCCCACCGGGCCGCTGCACGTCGGCCACTACGTGGGCAGCGTCAAGAACCGTATCGAGTTGCAGGACCGGTACGAGTGCTTCTTCATCATCGCCGACGTACACACCCTCACCACCCGTCCCGAGCGCGCGCACGTGCGCGAACTGGACGCCAACATCCGTGCCGTGGTCATCGACTACCTGGCCACCGGCATCGACCCGGAGCGCTCGGTGATATTCGTGCAGAGCGCAATACCGGAAACCTACGAACTGAACACGCTGCTGGCGATGCTGACCACGGTGGCGCGCCTGGAGCGGGTGCCGAGCCTCAAGGAGATGGCGCAGGCCGCCCACCTGGAGGCGATGCCGTTCGGGCTGCTCGGCTACCCGGTGCTGCAGGCGGCCGACATCCTGCTGCCGCGCGCCAACCTGGTGCCGGTGGGCAAGGACAACGAATCGCAGGTGGAGGTGTGCCGCGAGCTGGCGCGCCGCTTCAACCGCCTGTACGGCAAGGTGTTCCCGGTCCCGGACGTGCTGATCGGCGACGTGCCCACCCTGGTCGGCACCGACGGCCAAGCCAAGATGAGCAAGAGCCTGGACAACACCATCTACCTCGGCGACGACGCCGCCACCGTGGAGCGCAAGGTGCGCGGCATGTACACCGATCCCAACCGTATCCGCGCCGACATTCCCGGCCGCGTGGAGGGCAACCCGGTGTTCATCTACCACGACGCGTTCAACCCGAATCGCGCCGAGGTGGACGACCTCAAGGAGCGCTACCGCACCGGCACCGTGGGCGACGTGGAAGTAAAACGCAAGCTCGCGGCCGCGCTCAACGATTTTCTGGAGCCGATCCGGGAGCAGCGTGCCGCCCTGGAGGCAAACCCGGCCACGGTGGACGAGATCCTGCACGCCGGCAACGAGCGCATGCGCCGCGAGGCGCGCGCTACCATGGAACTGGTGCACGACGCCATGGGCTTCGGCTTCGGCCGCGGCTGATCGCGGTGCCGGCGGACGGCGGACGGTAAACACCCCGGGCAAGGACAAGAGAAAGGAACATGGCAAAGCATCGATTCAAGACCGAGGTCAGCCAACTGCTCGACCTCATCATCCACTCGCTGTACTCGCACAAGGAGATCTTTCTGCGCGAGCTGGTTTCCAACGCCTCCGACGCGCTGGACAAGCTGCGCTACCTCACCCTGACCGACGAGGACTTCAAGGGGTTGCCGTTCACTCCGCGTGTCGACATCTCGTTCGACTCCGACAGCAAGCCGCGCACACTGACGGTCGCGGACAGCGGCATCGGCATGAGCGCCGATGAACTGCGCGACAACCTCGGCACTATCGCGCGCTCCGGCACCAAGCGCTTCCTGGACGTGATGCAGGCGAAGGCCAAGGATGCAAAGCAGGGCGCCGCGGGCGACAGCAACCTGATCGGCCAGTTCGGCGTCGGCTTCTACTCCAGCTTCATGGTGGCCGACCGCGTCGAGGTGCTCAGCCTGCGCGCCGGTGACGAGCAGGCGCAGCGCTGGGTGAGCAACGGGCGCGGCTCGTTCGAAATCTCCCCGGCGGAGCGCACCGGCGCCGGCACCACCGTCACGCTGCACCTGAACGAGGAAGGCGCCGAGTTCGCCGCGCAGTGGCAGATCCAGGATCTGGTCAAGAAATACTCCAACCACATCCCCTACCCGATCCACCTGCACTACACCGAGACCAGGGACGACAAGACCGAGCAGCGCAGCGAGCAGATCAACGCCGCCAGCGCGCTCTGGCAGCGCCCCAAGTCGGAGCTGACCGACGACGACTACTTCGAGTTCTACCGCGGCCTGGGCCACGACCAGGAAGACCCGCTGCACTACGTGCACACCCGCGCCGAGGGAACGCAGGAGTACACCACCCTGTTCTATATCCCCAAGACGGCGCCGCCCGACCTGTTCTACGCCGACTACCGGCCCGGCGTGAAACTGTACGTGAAGCGGGTGTTCATCACCGACGACAACAAGGAACTGCTGCCCACCTACCTGCGCTTCGTGCGCGGGGTGATCGACTCCGAGGATCTGCCGCTCAACGTGAGCCGGGAGATCCTGCAGCAGAACCGCCTGCTGACCAGCATCCGCAACGCCTCGGTCAAGAAGCTGCTGGCGGAGTTCCGCGACCTGGCCACCAACAACCCCGACCTCTATGGCTCGTTCGTGACCGAGTTCGGGCGTCCGCTCAAGGAGGGCCTGTACCAGGACTTCGCCAATCGCGACACGCTGCTGGAACTGGTGCGATTCCGCACTACCGCCCACGACGGCCTGACCAGCCTGAAGGAGTACGTGGAGCGAATGCAGGAGGAGCAGAAGGCGATCTACTACATCACCGGCGAGCGCGGCGCCAACCTGCGCCATTCGCCGCTGCTGGAGGTGTACCGTACGCAGGAGATCGAGGTCCTGCTGATGGACGACGAGATCGACGGCTTCGTGATTCCCACCATCGGCACGTTCGACGATCACGAGTTGAAGTCGGTGAACCGCAGCGACACCGCCGACGACCTGAAGACCGCCGACAGCAAGGCGCAGGAGAAGGAACTCGATCCGCTCCTGAAGCGAATTGCCGACGTGCTCGGCGACGCGGTGAAGGAGGTGAAGGCGAGCGCCCGGCTGACCGACTCGCCGAGCTGCATTGTGGCCGACGCCAACGACCCGACGGTGTCGATGCAGGGCGTGCTGCGGGCGCTCGGCCAGGAGGCGGAGAAGTTCCAGCCGGTCCTGGAGGTCAACCCGTCCCACCCGATCGTGACCAAGCTCGATGCCATGCTGAAACAGGGCGAGGACGACCTGGTGGCCGATACCAGCCACCTGCTGCTGGAGCAGGCGCTGCTGATCGAGGGCGCACAGCTCACCGATCCGGTCGCCTTTGCCGGGCGGCTGAACCGGTCGCTGGAGCGCGCCCTGCCATGACCGCGGCAGGCGCACTGCAGTGGGCCGTGCTCGCGCTGTGCGCCTCCATGCTGCTTACCCACGGCGCCCTGGCGGTCGGCGTGCTGCTCGCGCGCCTGCGTGACCGCCGGGACGATGCGCGGCGCCGGCGGCAGCCCGCTCCGCGGCGGGGTGCACCGCCCGTTTCCGTGGTGGTGGCGGCCATGAACGAGGAGCCGGCGCTGCCGCGGCTGCTCGCCTCGCTGGCGGTGCAGACCACCAACGCCTTCGAGCTGGTGCTGGTCGACGACCGGTCGACCGACGCCACCGCCGCGATCATGGAAGCCCACCGCGCCGCCGCCCCCTACCCGGTGCGGGTGGTGCGCAACCGGCAGCCGCCGGAGGGTTGCACCGGCAAGCAGCAGGCCCTGGACCTGGGCGTGGCGGCGGCGGCGGGTGAACTACTGCTGTTCACCGATGCCGATTGCACGGTGCCGCCGGCGTGGGTGGAGCGGCTCACCGCCTACTTCACCGCCGCCGCCGGCAGCCGGACCGGCGTGGTGTTCGGCCAGTTGGCGGTGCAGGCCCCCGGCGCGGGCGGCGGCCACGCTCGCGAACGCTTCAGCGACCGCTACCAGGCGTTCGACCAGCCGCTGGTGCACCAGTACTCCACCGGCACCGCCGGGCTGGGCCAGCCGACCGGCTGCTTCGGCAACAACCTGGCCCTGCGGGCGCCAGTTTTGGCCGGGATCGGCGGCTTTCGTTCGCTCGGCTACACCATTACCGAGGACGCCGCCCTGGTGGGCGGCGGCAGCCGCGCCGGCCGGGAGGTGCGCGCCCCCCCCGCTGCCGCCGCCCTCGGCCCCACCCCGTTCCCGAGGCCGCCCCCCGGGTGGGCCCCCCCAGCCGCGCCGGCTGGAAGGTGCGCGCCGCCACGCTTGCCGAGACCCTGGTCACCACCGAACCGCAACCCGACTGGCGCGCGTTCATCAACCAGCACGTGCGCTGGAACGGCGGCGCCTTCTACAGCAATGACCCGGCCGCCGCCTGGGGCTACCGCTACGTGACGCTGTTCCTGATCCTCAGCGTGGCGGCGGCGCCGTTCGCCCTGCTGGTGCCGTGGCTGGCAGTGTGGCCGCTCACCTCGCTGCTGAGCATCGGTACGCTGGCGGCCCTGGCCGCGGCACTGCACCACCACCCGCGCCGGCGCCGCGCCCTGGCCCGGGTGGTTCCATACACGCTGTTTTTCATGGGGTTCTACGCGTACATCACGGTGCTGGCCATTGTCGGCGTACGCGCGGATTGGAAGGGATCCCGGCTGCCGGCCACGCATGCGCCGGCGCCATCGAATCCGGATTCACATGCGTCCTGACAGCCGGCCCGGCGACCGGCTCGCGTGACACCGGCAGGCTATGTCGAAAACCAATCAAGTATTGATCGTCGAGGATGACGACGACATCATGGAGCTGATCCGCTTCAATTGCGAGCGGGAGGGGTTCGTCACCGCCGCCGCCGGTTCCGCGGAAGAGGCGCTGCGGCTGGTGGATGACAACGTGCCGGCGCTGATCCTGGTCGATCTCATGCTGCCGGGGATGGACGGGCTGGCGCTATGCCAGATCCTGAAGTCCAACGTGCTCACCCGCGGCGTGCCGATCGTGATGGTCACGGCAAAGGGCGAGGAGGCGGACATCATCGCCGGCCTGGAACAGGGCGCCGAGGATTACGTCACCAAGCCGTTCAGCCCGCGCGTCCTCATTGCGCGGATCAAGGCGGTGCTGCGCCGCCACGGCACGGAGGTGCACGACCGGCGGGCGCCGCTGATTGTCGGCGACCTGACCATCCACCCCGGCCGGCGGGAAGTAAGGGTCGGCGGGCACCCGGTGCGACTTACCGCCACCGAATTCTCGGTGCTGCAGTTCCTTGCCAGCCATGCCGGCTGGGTGTTTACTCGTGACCAGCTCATCGCCGCGGTGCACGGGCCGGACTACCCGGTAACCGACCGCTCCATCGACGTGCTGATCGCCGGCGTGCGCAAGAAGCTGGCCGACAGCAGCCAACTCATCGAGACCGTGCGCGGCGTCGGCTACCGATTCCAGGACGCCGCCGAGTAGCACGTGCCACGCGGCCCGTTCAGCCCCGCCCGCCCCACCGGCGTCGCCGTGACCGTGATCGCGCTGGCCGCCGCGGCGGCGGGCACCGGTTTCGCCATGCACGCGTGGCAGCACGTTGCGGCTACCGTGGCGGGAGTGCTGCTGCTGTGTTGCCTTGCCGCGGCCGCGGCGAGCGCGCTGTGGCGCCTGTACGCCGGGCCGGCGGTGCGCGGCGCACGGCTGCTGGCGGGTGCCGCCGGCCACGGCCGGCCTCCCGCCGCGACGCTCGATGTCCTGGCCGCACAGGTGCGCGAACGGCTGGACCACTTCGAACGATCGCATCGGCGGCTGCAGGCGGTGATCCGCGACCTGCCGCACGGGGTGCTGGTATTCGACGGCGACGCAAATCTGCTGGAGATAAACGGCACCGGACTGGCGATGCTGGGCGCCCGCGAGCGCGACGGCGACGGCGACGGCGACGGGCCGATGGTGGTGGCGGCGGCGGCGCGGGCGGTCGATCGGTACGACCTGGCGGCGCTGGCACAGCGGGCGGTCCGCGGCGAGGACACCGAGGTGGACATTTCGATACCCGGCGCTGAACCGCGCTGGCTGCGGGTACGCGGACGCCCCTTTTCCGGCGATGCCAGCGAGCACGGCGCCCTGGTGGTGCTGCACGACGTCACTCGCCTGCACCACCTGGAGCAAGTACGGCGGGACTTCGTGGACAACGTGTCCCACGAGCTGCGCACGCCGTTCACCCTGGTGAGCGGCTTCGCCGAGACCCTGCTCGACGGAGACATGTGCCCCAACCCCGAGGCGCGCCATTTCCTGGAGATCATCCACAAGCACTCGACGCGCGTGAGCGCCATCATCGACGACCTGCTCCTGCTCGCGCACATAGAGCGCGCCGAAGATCGCTCCGGCATCACGTTCGAGGACTCCCTGCTTGCGCCGGTGATCTCGGCGGCGCTGCTGTCGTGCGGGCGCACCGCCGAGCCGCGCGGGGTTACGCTGCAGGAACGGTGCGAAGCCGGGCTGACCTGCCGCATGAACGCGCTGCTGGTCGAGCAGGCGGTGACCAACCTGGTCGACAACGCCATCAAGTACAGCAGCCGCGACACCCGCGTCACGGTACGCGGCTTCCGCCGCGGCGGCGACGTGGTCGTGGAGGTGATCGACACCGGCATCGGCATCGCGGGGGAGCATCAACAGCGCATCTTCGAACGCTTCTACCGCGTCGACGCCGCGCGCAGCCGCGACTCCGGCGGCACCGGCCTCGGTCTGGCGATCGTCAAGCACATCGCCGGGGTGCACGGCGGCGAGGTGACGGTGCGCAGCGCGCCGGGCGGCGGCACCACGTTTACCCTGCACCTGCCGGGCTGACGCGGCGGACCTGACCCGCGGGGCTGACCGGCCGATGGGGAGGGGGTTATATTACTTTGCGTTGGCGATGGGCGAATCAAAGAAGGCACAACTCACCATAGACGGATCCAGCTACGAACTGCCGATCATCCGCGGCACCGAGAACGAGGTGGCCGTGGACATAAGCCGGCTGCGCAACACGGCGGGGGTCATCACCATGGACCCCGGCTACGGCAACACCGGCTCATGCAGCAGCGCCATCACCTTTATCGACGGTGAACGCGGCATCCTGCGCTACCGCGGCGTGCCGATCGAGGATCTGGCCGAGCACAGCACCTTCCTGGAGGCGGCGTGGCTGTTGATGGAGGGCGAACTGCCCACCCAGGAAGAACTCGACACCTTCAAGGACCACATCACCTACCACACCATGGTCCACGAGGACGTGAAGCGGTTCTACGCCGGGTTTCCCCACAACGCGCACCCGATGGCGGTGACCGGCGCGGTGGTGGGGGCGCTGTCCACCTTCTATCCCGACTCGATGCAGGTTACCAACGACCGCGAGATGGAGATCGCCATCCACCGGCTCATCGCCAAGGTGCCGACCATCGTCGCCTACTCCTACAAGCACTCCATGGGGCAGCCGTTCATGTCGCCGTTGAACAAGCTCCGCTACGCCGCCAATTTCCTGCACATGATGTTCGCCACCCCCGCCGAGGAGTACGAGGTGGATCCGGTGGTGGCGCGCACGATGGACCTGATCTTCCTGCTGCACGCCGACCACGAGCAAAACTGCTCGGCGAGCACGGTACGCATGGTGGGCAGCTCGCAGGCCAACCTGTTCTCTGCCATTTCAGCGGGGGTGCACGCGCTGTGGGGACCGCTGCACGGCGGCGCCAACCAGGCCGTGGTGGAGATGCTCGAGCAGATTCTCGCCTCCGGCGACGATGGCAAGCAGTTCCTGGACAAGGTCAAGAACAAGCGCGCCGGTACGCGGCTGATGGGGTTCGGGCACCGCGTGTACAAGAACTTCGATCCGCGCGCCACCATCCTCAAGCGCGCCTGCTTCGAGGTGCTCGAACGGCTCGGCGTGTCCACCCCGCTGCTCGACATTGCCGTACAGCTCGAGGAAATCGCCCTGCGCGACGACTACTTCATAGCCCGCAAGCTGTATCCCAACGTGGACTTCTACTCCGGTATCATCCTGCAGGCGCTCGGCGTGCCGGTGAACATGTTCACCACCCTGTTCACGATTGGCCGCCTGCCCGGCTGGATCGCGCACTGGACCGAGATGATCCACGACCCGCAGAACCGCATCGCGCGTCCGCGGCAAATCTACACCGGCGCACGCGAACGTCCCTACGTGCCCATGGAGCAGCGTTAGCGCCGCTACGAATCGGCGGCGGTCGTGTCGAGGTGGATGCGGCTGCCGACGGCGGCTGACTGGTGCTGGTACTTGCCCTGGTAGGGGCGGGTCGTGCTGCGGTCGAGTTGCGCGAAGACGATCTGGCAGATTCTGCGCCCGGCGCGCAGGCGAATCGGCAGGCGGTTGGCGTTGAACAGCTCCAGGGTAATGGTGCCGTCGAAGCCGGGGTCGACCCAGCCGGCGTTCTGAATGAACAGGCCGATGCGCCCGATTGAGCTGCGCCCCTCCACGAACGCCGTCATGTTGGCCGGCAGCCGTATGCGCTCGCGGGTCACGGCAAGCAGGAACGACAGCGGCGGAATGACGATCTCCTCGTCGGCGCCGGTGTGCAGGTCGAGGTAGCGCAGCTCCGAGTCCAGCGTGATCCGGTCGATGGAGTTCTCGTCCACCTTCAGGAAGTGGGTGCCGAGGGTCAGGTCGATGGATGCCGGCTGCATGTGGTCCGGATCGAGCGGCTCCACCACCACCTCGCCCGCCGCGATAAGCTCCTGCAGGGTCTCTCTGGAAACGATCACGATGCGGAGGATAGCCGCAAACCCGACAGCCCGGCCACACATTCCCAGACCGCCTTGACCGCCGGGGGCGGGAGCCGTATGCATACGCCCCTTCGATGGCGATGCCGCAGCAACCTGAGGAGTACACCCATGGCCCATGAGCATGCGAATCCCGGAGCAGTAATGGATCTGCTCACCTTCGGCGAGACGATGTCCACCGCCCTGGTAAAGGAGCGTGAATTCGAGTCGATTCTGCTCCGGCTCGAACCGGGACGATCAATCCCGGAACACAAGGTGGACGGCCCCATCACGGTGCAGTGTGTGAGTGGCGCGTGCGCCTTTACCGTCGACGGCGAGCCGCGCGAGATGGTTGCCGGTTCCTGGCTCTACCTGCGCGGCGGCGCGTTGCACGCCCTGCAGGCGGACGAACCCTGCACGCTCCTCGTCACCATCATGTTCCCGCACCACACCTGACCACCGGCATGCGGGCCGTCCGGCTGTCGCGAGCGCCCGGCGCGGCGTCTCTGCGGATCAGGACCCCTAGTTTGCTTGAGCCTTACGTAGAGCGTAGCGGTATTACACTGCACCAGCGGGCGGACGCGGCGTCACCCTTGGCGGCGGCGCCGCGCAGCCATGACAGTTACAGGGCAAGGTAGGCCGTATTGCCAATCCGCCGGCCGCCGTCATCCGGCAGCTCCTCCTCCGGCGCGGTGCGGTCGCGCAACTCGCCCCTGTTCTCTCCGATGCGCTGGTGCAGCGCGCCCATCTGCGCGGGCGTACAGATGATCGTGCCGTGGTTGTGCACCTTTGCCAGCTTCTCGGCCAACATACTCGGGGATACGGCGGCATCGATCACCAACTCCCCGCCGACCCATAGCGTGGCCGTGCCATCCAGTGCGGCGAGGCGCTGGGCGTAGAGGGTCGCTTCGCCGTCTTCCAGCCACAGCGTGCATTCGATCCGCCGGCGCAAGAGCTTTCGTGCCGCGTGCAATCGTGAGCGAACCGTTGCCGGCGGAACGCCTAACGCGCGCGCCAACTCGATCCCGCTCATCCCGTCGCCGTACCTCCGGCGCCACAGCTCGCGCAACGGCACCGGCAGCGTGTTGAGCAATCCCTCAATCTGGAGCGGTAGCAGCTCGTCGACCTCGGGTGACGCTGACTGCGGTTCCAACTGCGACAGTAGCTGTTGCTCCCGAGCGGAGCGTCGGCACTGATCGATGAACAGGTTCTTCAACACCCGGCGCAGCCACGCTCGCCGCTGCGAACGCGTCAACTGGCCCAGCAACGGCAGGTGTCCCAAGCGCGGATGAACGTCTCCTGGACCAGATCCTCAGCCCACTCCCGATCGTGCACCAGCGTCGCGGCGTAGCCATGCAGCGGCCCCTCGAGCTCTTCGAACAGCTCTGCAAATGACACTGGCCAACCTGATCGCACGCTTCCCGGTTCCTCCCCATCGGCGGATTCTATAAGGGTAACGAACCGAAGCTCACCTCTGTTCGACCTTTCTTCGGCGTTCCCGTGCTAACCTCGCTTCCGAGATGCCGCCGTACGCCGCGATTCCCGGTCAGTTTCATACGTTGCAATCCTTGCGGCGAACCCATGGATTCTTCCTTTCTGCGATGGCCCGGCGGTTGCGGACCTGCCAGGGTCTGATCGTAAGCGCATAGTTCCTTGTCATTCGAAGCCCTCCGCCGGCGTGTCCGGGTGCTGGTCGCCAAGACCCCGGTGGTGGGAATCATCCTGTCGGTCGCCACCCTGTACGGACTGTGGCTGGTGGCAACCGCGACCACGGTCCCGGAGTTCATCTCTGCGGCGGCGCAACCGTCGGACGAACGGGTGTTCTTCGCCGATTTTCCTGCTACGCCCGGCACTTCCATAACGCGAGTATCGATCGTCGACGGCAACGGAAAGCGATTCGATGCGAAGCTGCTCCGCCGCGAGAGTACCGCGGCACGAACCCACGTTTGGGCGCGCTCGGCCGGCGGGATCGAGACTCCGGATGCCACGATGGAGCTTGCCGTGGGTGAGCGATCCCTGCTCAGCTACGCCGTTGCGGTGCTGTTTCGGCGGGACCGATGAGCCCGGATCCCGGCGCCACCGGCAGGGCAGGTCAACGCAGCCGCCTGGCGTTCGCGTGGCGGATGGCGCGTGGCGACCGGATGGCGTGGGTCACGTCCCTTGTCAACGCTCTGTTCACCCACTTCTTCCGTGCTCTGCTGCCCATCGTGTACGCACTCGTTGTCGACCAGGTAATCACCCACCGGGATCTGTCGTTGGTGCCGGCGCTGGCGTTGTGTTTCGCCATGATGCTGGCCGCCAACGAAGGGCTGTTCGCCATCGGTCACGTGTCCTGGGTCTACAAGGTTACCGACTTCGACGCCAAGGTGCGCCGGCGCATATTTCGCCGCATCCTCTCGGCGCGGAGCGAGTCGCTCGAACGCCGCAAGACGGGCGACCTGGCGGAGACGGTGGAGACCGATGCGCAGCAGATCACCTGGTACGTCGACGAACTCGGCATCTGGATTCCGGATGCGTTCATCGGACTGGTCATAGCGTTGCTGTTCATGGGAGCCATCAGTCCGCTCCTGGCGCTCCTTGCCGCCATAGCCGCACCGCTAACCGCTTTCCTCTCCCACCTGATGGGGCTGCGCGGGCGGCGCGTGGCCGACGCCTATCGCACCCGCTACGGCGGCTACTCGAGTTGGCTGTTCGAAGTCATCCGCGGCGCGGCCGATCTGCAGCAGATGGGAGCCACTACCACGGTGGCGCGCTGGCTGGTGGCCCGGCTGCGGGGATTGATCCACCTCAAGGTGAGGCAGTCTCTGGTGGAGCTCTCTTCGGAGCGGGTTCGCGAACTGGTCGCGACGGTGCTGGAGATCGCGTTCTTCGTGGCGGTCAGTGCGCTGGTCCTTTCCGACCGGCTTTCCATCGGCGGTTACATCGCGGTGGCGACTTACTTCCTGACCGCCCGCGACGAGCTCAGCAAGATCAGCGACGACCTGTTCCAGATGCGCATCTACTCGGTGGGGGTGGACCGTATCCGCGATGTGATGGATTTGCCGTCCGAACACGACCGCGGTCCGGCCCTCGACGCTGCCCCGCGAGCGGTCGTCTTCGATGACGTCAGATTTCGGTACCGCCAGGACGTTCCGGTGCTGGAGGGGATTTCGTTGCGGGTGGAGCCTGGCGAGCAGGTAGCGATTGTCGGCGGCAGCGGCGCGGGCAAGTCCTCGATCGTCACACTGCTCGCACGGCTGCGCGATTCTGAGTCCGGCTCGGTCATGATCGGTGAGCACAACGTCGCGCACTACTCCCGTACGTCGGTGCGCAGATGGTTTGGATTCGTGCAGCAGGATCCGCTGATATTCAGCGACACCGTGCGCGCCAACCTTTGTCTGGAAGCCACGAACGAGAGTGCCGAGAGGATCTCCGACCAACTGCTGTGGGAGGCCTGCCGGGTTGCGCAGATCAGTGACACCGTGCACCGCTTCCCGGACAGCTTGGACACGTTGATCGGATCCGAAGGGCGGACGCTTTCGGCGGGTGAGAAGCAACGGCTGGAGCTGGCCCGGGTGCTGCTGCGGCAACCGACCGTGCTGGTGATCGACGAGGGGCTTTCCGCGGTCGATCCGGACACCGAGCGCTCCATCTACCGCCGGCTGTTCGGCGCCGACCGGTGCCGTTCGACCATCATCATTGCTCACCGTCTCAGTTCGATCATCGATTGTCAGCGCATTCTTGTCCTGGACGGAGGGGTCATTGCCGCATCCGGTTCGCACGATGAACTGATCCGCGACTGCGCCGCCTATCAGCGGCTCTTTCGGGAGCAGGTCGAGTGAACACCGGAGCCTCCGACCTCAGCCTGGACCAGACCAAGGCGGCCCTGCGCCCGGCAGGTTTGTTGACCGTGCTGCTGGTGGTGCTGAAGGGCCTCCTGGTTGTCACCACGTTGATCCCGCCGGCGCTGACCGGACTGTTCGTCGACGAGGTGCTGGTCGGTCGAAATGCGGATCGCCTCTGGCTGATGCTTGGGGCCTTCCTCGCAGTCTACGGAGTGGAAACCGTACTCAAGGCGGTGGAGATCCTGATGCAGAACCGCGCGGTCCACCGCGTGGTCTTCCGCCAGAGAATGCGGGTCTTCCGCTCCATCCAGCGGCTGCCGTGGAGCGAATTGATGCGTCATGCCCCCGGCGAGTTGCTCAAACGCGTGGAGGACGACAGCGAGGAACTGGGCGCATTGTTGCTGCAGCGGATCGAACGCATCTTCAACTGGTGTCTCATCGTGGTGGGGGGCGTGGTGTGCGTCGCCATGAGCTGGCAGCTCGCGCTGGCCGCCTCCGCGCTCACGACGCTCCTCTGGCTGGCGGGGCGGTGGATCAAACGGCAAGCCGGCGTGCGCAGTCACGCGCACCGGGAAGCCATGGGGAGGTGGTCCGCCTGGTTGCACGAGTCGCTGCTCGGCTGGCGCGAGGTGCGCATGCTGGCGATCGAGAACGAACAGAGCGCGAAGATGGCGGCCTGGCTGCGCAGAATCAACCGGCTGCGCGGGGCAAGCCATACCTTCACATACCTGCAGCACGCCATCGGACGCCTGCAGGAGCACTACGTCTCACAGGCAACGCTGTACTTTCTGGGCGGCGTGCTGATCTTCGCCGGGTCGCTGACCCTGGGCGGGCTGATTGCTTTCATGCGCTACTTCGCGCGCGTCCTGGATGCCGCCGATCGAATCAACGCACTGAACGCCGAGCTGGGTAACCTGCAACCACGCCTGAGGCGCTCCTTCGAAGTTACCGAATGGCCGCAGATTCCACCCCCGAGGGCGCGCCTCGCACCGGCTGTCGTGCCCGAAATCGAGCTGCGTGACGTGGTCCTCGCGTACGACGGAGCCGAGCCCGTGCTGCGCGGCGTCGACTGCGTCATTTCCGCCAACAGCCGGGTAGCTGTCGTGGGCTCGTCCGGCAGCGGCAAGTCCACCATTGCGCGCATCGTTGCCGGTCAGCAATTGCCCACTTCGGGCGAGTTGCGTATCGGCGCCCGCCGGTTGCAGCCGACCGATGGCATGCGGGCGCTGGGGACCGCGATTCTGATTGGCCAGGACAGCGTCGTCTACAACATGTCGCTCAGGGAAAACCTGCTGCTGGCTCGTCCACGAAGTACCGACGGCGAGCTGTTGGCAGTCTGCGCCGACGCCCAGCTGCAGGAACTGGTCGAGCGCTTGCCCGGGGGGCTTGATGCGGTGGTCGGCGAGCGCGGGCGGCAGCTCTCGGCCGGAGAGCGGCAACGGCTCATTCTCGCCCGAACCATGCTGCTCGATCGTCCGATCCTGGTTCTCGATGAAGCGATGTCGCAACTCGACGACCCCACCGCACGGTCAATCAATCAGAAAATGGTCGGCGAACGAGATCAGGGAACGGTGATCGTTATCGCTCATCGGATCAGTACGATCGTGGATCTGCCGCGCATCCTGGTTCTCGACGGCGGGCGGATCACGGCGGACGGCCGACACGCCGAGTTGCTGCGCACCAGCGAGAAATACCGCACCCTGTTTGCTTCGGAGCCCGAGTAAAGTCGTATCTCCCATCCCGAGCTACAACTGCGTGGCAAGGCGCGTGCGGACGGTGTCGATCTGGTTCAGGAGCCGGTCTGCTCGCTGCACGGAATCTTCCGCCTCCGACCGCGAGGTGGACTCGAAGTCGCCGTAGTCCACGTCGGTACGCCGGGTCATCAGCGTTTTGAAATCCTTGGCAACGCTGACCGGCAACAGCTTGGTCCTGATGAACCGCAGGCTGAGGATAGTCACCGCGCCGCCGTGTGATTCCGGATTTACGCCGTCGAGAATGAGCAGCGCGCGTACCGCACTCAGGGCGGCGTAGTAGCTGCGGTTCACCGCGTTATTCAACCGCTCGTCGGCCAAGGTTGCCCGTGCATCGGCGAGAGCCTCGCGCGCCTTGGCGAAGCGGATATCGCTGAGCGTCTTCTTGTCGTCGACGTTCAGCGTCATACCGGGATGGCCTCCCGCGCCACGTTCTCGTAAAAGGGTGAGTGGTACCGGCGTTCGAGCGCGAAGCTGGCAGAATCCTTGATCACCGGATCGAATGGGATGCCAGTGCGCAATTCCTCCTCGACGCAACTGTCGATGACGGCGCGTTCTACCTCCGGGGTACGTCCCGTGACGACCACAAGCAAGTCGAGGTCCGACTCACCCCCGTGATCGCCTCGCACGCGCGACCCGAAGGCGTAGATGGCCTCCAGCCGGACGTCTCCCTGGCTGTTCTCCAGACGTGTTCTAATCGCTGTGGCGACTCGCGCCAATGCCTGTCGTGTGGGCGTATACACTGACCTGCTCCCCCTCCAGGATAACCGAAACTCGGCGAGCGCTTCCAGGGAACGGTGATCGTCATCGCCCACTGCGTCAGTACCATCGTCGACCTTCCGCGCATCCTGGTGCTCGACGGGGCCGCATCGCAGCGGACGGCACCCACGCCGACCTGCTGCGCACCAGCACCAGGTACCGCAACCTGTACTCCCCACCACCCGAGTAGCCCGCTGGCGACTGGCTCGCGCCGCTGGCGCCCCGGCGGCTGGACATCGGAGCCAGCGTGAACCACCATTGCAGCAGCCCGCTGGGCTTCCCGGTCGCCAAGCACAACACCATCGGAGGAATGCGATGAGAGAATCCGTGCCCCGACGCGTCACCGAATCAGGAATCTTCGTATGGCCATGGGCTACGCCACACGGTCTCGCGATTGTTGTGGGCGCGGCGGGCGGCGGCGGTGGCGGGGGCGGGGCCCTTTGTCTTGAGGGCTTGAACCTCTTTGGCGCGGGCGGCGGCGGTGGCGGTGGTGGCGGCGCCGCCACCACCGTTCGGACTGGAGACAAGATACACAGGGCTGCCGGCGGCAGTGGTGGTGACGGCGGTCTGATTGACGGTAGCCCGGTCAAGGGAAAGGACGGCAAGGGCTGCCACTACGGCGTTGGCGGCGACGGCGGCCATGGTGCAATCGCACCTCGGGCCGAAGGCCGTACCGTTTCCGATGGCGGCGACGGCGGTAAGGGATTTCCCGGAGAAACCCGAATTGTCGAACTCCAAGGACTGTCGAGAGGCGACCGGTTCGAGATCGAAATAGGCATAGGCGGCCAAAGCGGTGGTGGTGGCGACGGCTACAAACAAGGTGATACGGGAGCCAGCGGCAACGGTGGAGTTGTATTGTTCGTGCCTTTGCCTGCTGAGGAAGGAGACGATTAGTGGATTCCGCTCAAGCCGAGACAGGCCGTGTTGGTCTGGCTTCACGCGATGCGTTTCTTTCGGAATTGGATCTTGGATCCCGATGGTCGTGTGGAGTTGTTGGAACTACTGTCTGGAAGGATACCTGAAGACTCGGTCGAAGAGCTGCTCGATGGTCCGTTTCGTCGACGAAGAAAACTGCGGACCAGAACGCGTTATTCGGATGGGTCGTATCCCGTGTTCTACAGTGCTCTGCAGGAAGAAACCGCCGAGTCTGAAGTGGCTTTCTGGTTTGGTAAAGAGTACGTTGGAAGGCCGAAGCGCAGTCGTACCGCCTACTATCAGGGATTCCGTTGCATGTTCGATGGTGTCGAGAAAGACCTTCGGTCCAGGGCACAGGAGTGGCCAGACTTGGTCCACGATAGTGATTATTCGTTTTGCAACCAACTCGGCGCAGAAGCCCTCGCGTTGGGCATAGATGGACTGGTCGTCCCGTCAGCCCGGCATGAAGGCGCAAACATGCCGATTTTCGTGCGCCGGGCGCTGAGCGATCCGAAGTTGGCCGACATCGTGGCGGTAACTTACCGGATCGACAGGAATGACGTAGTGGTCGCTCGTCCGAATCAGCGATAGTGCAGCGGCAGCAATGCGAACCTCCGAAACGACAACCTCCCTCGCTCGGCAAAGATTCGCGGAGACTTCCGGAGCGAGCGAATCACTCAGACCACCGCGGACTCGGGGATCGAGAGCTTGCGACGGTTAGAGTCGATGCGGAGGCGGACGCCCAGTGGCAGCACCATCATCGGGTCGGTGTGGCCGCAGTCGATGTTGCTGACGATCGGCAGGTCACGCATTCCGTACTCTTCCCGCACCGTGCGGCACAGCGTGTCCGCGTAAGCCGGGAACTGCGCCGGATCGATCTGCCCACCCGGACGCCCGAGCAGAATGCCGGCGAGCGGCTGCAGGCAGCCCATGGCCGCCAGTGAACGGATGAACCGCGCCAGCAGCTCCGGCGACGCTGCCTCTTCCGACGTCTCCAGAAACAGAATGGAGCCGTGTAGCGAGTCCGCCGCGGGGAACACCGGGGTACCCCGCAGCCAGTCCAGTACCTCGACGCAGCCGCCGAACAGCGCGCCCTCCACAACGCCCTCCCGCTGGTGGAAGACCCAGCCGGTGCACGGATTGAGCTTGCGTGCGACCGGCTGCGTCGAGGGATCCGCCCAATCCGTGTGCTCAACCGTCCAGCCGCTGTCATTCGGAGCCAGTGCGCCGATCGGCTCGCAGTCGAACAGCGTCCGGCGCACGGAGTCCACCATGTAGGGAAACATGCCCCCGTTCTCGCCGAACCCCGCCATGAACGAGGGCCCGTAGAAGGACACCAGCCCGGCCGCGCGGCACACGCAGTGCGTCACCGTGGTGTCCGAGTAGCCCATGAACACCTTGGGATTGCTCCGTATCACGTTCGTGTCGAGGTACGGCAGGAGCCGGATCGAATCGTCTCCGCCAATGGTGGAGATGATGCCGTCCACGCGCGGGTCGGCGAACGCCGCCATCAGGTCATCCGCGCGTGCCCGCGGGTTGCGCGCCAGCCAGTCGAGATCGCGCAGGGCGTGCTCGGTCTCGGTCACGGCGACCCGGAACTCCTCCTCGAACTGCCGCTTGCCGGCGGCGTAGCGATGCGGAACCGCTCCCGGCCCGCCCCAGGACAGAGAGACGGCCGCTACGCAACCACCCCGTATCAGTCGCTTCGGTTTGATCATGCAGACGGGCGGCTTTCAATCCTCGCGCCAGGGCAGCCGCCAGGTGCCCAGCGACGGCGCGAAGCTCACCACCAACAACGTCAGGCCGGCCATGGTCAGCACCGCCAGGGCCAGCACCGGGCGCCAAGCCCCAGGTGAGGTGGGTCTCCATGCCGGCCAGCAGCCCGAAGCCGAACAGGGCGGGGACGATGATCGCTCCGGATCCAACGCGATCACCTGGAAACCGAACGACTGGCGAGGTTCATGTTCCCGGACGCTATCACGAGCTCGCGCATTGCGTCAGCACGATCGTCGATCTGCCACGCATCTTGGTCCTCGACGGCGGGCCGATCACCGCGGACGGCCGGCTCGCCCCTCTGCGGCGCACCAGATCTCAAGGAGACGGCCCCGCCAGCGGCAAGTGGTGGCCCAAGTAGCGCCAGGTGAGGTCAGATTAGATTCGAGCTTGTGGCTATATTGGCGCATGCGAGGGGTCACTCGGCAGGACGCGGCAGCGGTGCGTTTCGAAGCGGATCTGGACCTGGACGGCCGCTACGCGTGCGAGACGGTGGAGGCGAGCGCGGACGAGGTGCGCGTCCTGGACGGTGCGAGGCGCACGCGGGTCACCTTGCCGCGCGGCCGGCTTCGATGTGGAGTCCTACGTGTCGAGCGGCGCGCTGTATGCGCGGGTGGACGGTGCGCCGTGCGAGCTGGTGCGCTTCACCAACGGGCGGATACCGGCGGCCGCCGCGTTCGTCCGGGCAATGCGCGACTGCGCGGCGACGGCGCGGCGACGGCGGAGGCACCCGCGCAACGCGCGGAGCAAGGCACCGGAGATACGGGGCACGCCTTTACGCGGTGGGCGGTATTCAGGCGTACGATGCGGTTCGCGCCGAGGCAGCCGGCGAAGCTGGCGTTGGTGGTGGCGGCGCTCTTGCTGCACACCGGGGCCAACGTTGCGGCACCATATCTCGCCGGGACCGTGTTCTTCGACCGCGTTCTCACGCCAGCCGACACACTGTTCGGCCAGGTGGTACTGCTGGTGGCGATGATCGCCCTGGTGCGGCTCGCCGAGTTGGTGTTCCGTGTCGTGTGGGGCTGGATCTGGGGCCTGTACCATCATCGCATCGGCCTGAACCTGCGCTCGGCCGTGTTCGCCGGGGTCCACCGCCTGTCGCTCGGCTTCTTTTCCAACAACCTCACCGGCTCGCTGCTCACGCGCATGAACAGCGACATGAACGGAGTGGGCTCGCTGCTCGGTACCATCGCGCCGAATGGCTTCGTGCAAGCGGTCATGATGGTGGGCAGCCTGACGGTGATGGCGCTGCTCGACCTGCGCCTGGCCGGGCTGGCGGTCGCCGCCCTGCCGCTGTACGTGTGGATCGTGCACCGGGTCGAGCCCGCCCTCGGCCCCGGGGTCAGCCGCGGCTACCGCGCCGAGTGGGCCGTGGGGGCGGCGGCGGACGATTCGTTCATGGGTGCCCGCGTGGTGCGCGCATTCGGGGGCGAACCGCAGGAGCGGGAGCGGTTTCGGCGCACCAACGAGTGGGCGGCGAGCGAGGAGTACCAGCGCGTAGCCCTGACCGGCACGGTGTTTCCCCTCGGCGAACTGCTGCTGGAGGTCGGCCTGCTCCTGGTGTGGGCGGCGGGGGCGTGGTGGGTAATCGGCGGTTCGGTACCGTTCGGCGTGCTGATGAGCTTCGTGGGATACCTCACCCTGATGTGGGAGCAACTCGGTAACGCGGGCGCCGCGATCGGCGACTGGATCTATGCCACCAGCGGGATGCACCGCATGAGCCGCATCCTCGCCGCGCGGCCTACGGTGGTGGAACCGCGGGACGCCGGCCCGCGCAAGCTGCGCGGAGACCTGCGCCTGCAACGCGTCACCTTCAGCTACGAGCCCAACAAGCCGGTGCTGCACGCCGTCGATCTGCACGCCGCCGCCGGCGAGATGATCGGCTTGGTGGGGCACACCGGCGCCGGCAAGTCGACCATCGTCAACCTGGTCACCCGGTTGTACGACGTCGACGAAGGTGCGGTGCTGCTCGACGGCATCGACGTGCGCCGGATCGCGACCGGGGATCTGCGGCGCCAGATCGGGATCGTGCTGCAGGACCCCTACCTGTTCGCCGGTTCGGTGGCCGACAACATCCGCTACGCGGTGCCGGATGCGACCGCCACGGCCGTGATCGCCGCCGCCGAGGCCGCGCATGCCCACGACTTCATCGTGCGGCTGCCGGAAGGCTACGACACGATCATCGGACAGGGCGGGCACGGCCTGTCGGGCGGTGAGCAGCAACGGCTGGCGATTGCCCGCGCCGTGCTGCTGGATCCGCCGGTGCTGATCCTCGACGAGGCCACCTCGTCGGTGGACACGGAAACCGAGCTGCACATTCAACAGGCGCTAGCACGCCTGGTCAGCGGAAGGACGACGATAGCCATCGCGCACCGGTTGTCCACGTTGCGGCAAGCCGACCGGCTGTACGTGATCGATCACGGGCGCATCGTGGAATGGGGCAGCCACGATGACCTGATGGCCGCCCGCGGCGTCTACCACCGGCTGGTGCAGACCCAGCTCCGCGCCCTGCACGCCATCGCGATCGGAGAGTAGGAGGTCCTCGATGCGGTTTCTCGAACCTGACCAACTGAAGATCGCCCGCACCGCCGGTGGAGTGCTCAGCCTCGACGTCGACGGCGAGGAGCACTACGAATACGTCGACGCCTACCGGGTGTTTCCACTCAGCGACGGCGAACGCTGGGTCTCGCTGCGCGTCCACGGCGGCGCCGAGGTCGGCATCATCCGCCGCCCGGAGCAGCTTCCCGAGGAACAGCGGCGGCTGCTCACCGAGGAGCTGGAGCGGCGCTACTTCGCGCCCCGGATCCTGGCCGTCGAGTCGTTGGTGGAGAAGTTTGGCGAGTCGCACTGGAGCGTCGCGACCAGCGCGGGGCCGTGCCGGTTCCGGGTGCACAGCGATCATACGCAGATTCGCGAAATTGCCGATGGTGCGCTGCTGATCATCGACGCCGACGGCAATCGCTACCGGTTGGAGCATCGGGAGCGGCTGCCGCGCCAGATCCTGAAGCGGATCGAGGAGCAGATTTGAACGCCGTCCTGCGTGCCGCCGGAGTCACCGGCCCGGTGCGCTTCGAGTTGCCGTTCGACATCGACGCCGCCGGCCGGCTCACGCAAGGGACGCTGTTGGTCACCGACGAGGCGCTGGTCGCCGTCGCCGGCGACCGCGCCGACGTGACCGCGCTCGACCGGGTCACCGCCATCGAGGTAGACGCGCTCACCTACGGCGGTCGGGTGATCGCTCGCACCGACCGCGGCCCCCTCGTGGTGGTGCAGTACAGCGCACGGCTGGCTCGCCACTACCGGGAGGCAGCGGGCGCGCTCGGCAGCTTCCTGCAGCGGCGCGGCGAAGGTTACCGTCCGGTTGGCGCCGCGCCGCTACCCCACCCCGAGCGCTCCGGCAGCGGACACCGGGTGATGGCTTGGATCCTTGCCTTGACCAAACCGTACCGGACAACCGTGGCGCTGGTGCTGCTGCTGTACCTGGTGGGTGCCGCGGCCGCTCTGACGGCGCCGCAACTCACGCGTATCCTGATTGACAGGTTCATCGTTCCGGGACGCTTCGACATCGGCGCGATCCTGGCCCTGCTGGCGCTGATCGGCGCCAGCTACGCGGTGCGCAGCGTCAGCACCATCGCACGCAACCGGGCCACCGCGCGTTTCGGATCCGGCATCGCCGCCAGCCTGCGCGCCGCGGTGTTCGACAAGATCCAGAGCCTCCCGCTCGCGTTTCTGACCTCGCGGACGGCCGGCGACCTGACCACCGCCGTGAGCGACGACACCCGCGATATCCGCGTGTTCGTGCAGGACTCGGGCGCGCAGGGTGTGTTCCAGGTGGTGCTGCTGGTCGGTCTCGTGATCGTGGTCATGATCCAGGACTGGCAACTCGGCCTGCTGATCCTGGCGCCGGCACCGGTGATCGTGCTGGTGTCGGTCAGGATCTGGAAGATGGGCCGCGCCAACCTGCGTGCGCACCTGGCGCTGCGGACGCGCGCGCAGTCGGTGGTGCAGGACGTGCTGAGCGGCATCCGGGTGGTCAAGGCGTTCGGCCGCGAGCGCTTCGAGGTGGCCCGCTACCGGCGCCGCGCAGGCCGGCTGATGCAACTTGACGTCTCCAACTACCGCCTCATGCGCGTGTACCAGGGCGCCGTCGACCTGCTGTTGAAGGCGGGCGAGATGCTGGTGTTGCTGATCGGCGGCTGGTTCGTGCTCGGTAACCACATGCCGGTAGGCGAGCTGGTGCAGTTCGCCATCTACGCGGCGATGCTGCATGCGCCGTTGTTATTCATGGGCCGCCTGCTGCGCGACATGACGGAGGCGGTCAGCGGCGCCGAACGGCTGGTGGAGATCCTGGAGCAAGAGCCCGCCATCCGCGACGCGCCCGGCGCGCGCAGCTTCCGGTTCGAGGGCGCCGTGCGCCTGGACCGGGTAACGTTCAGCTACGACGGCTACACGCCCGCCGTGCGAGAGCTGTCGCTGGCCATCGAACCGGGTGAAATGGTGGGGCTGGTAGGGCATTCCGGCGCCGGCAAGTCCACCATCGTCAATCTGCTGCTGCGGCTGTACGACGTGGACGAGGGCGTGCTGTCGATTGACGGGGTGGACGTGCGCGACATCCAGGTGAGTTCGCTGCGCGGCCAGATGGGCGTGGTGCTGCAGGACCCGTTCCTGTTCGCCGGCTCGGTGCTCGACAACATTCGCTACGGTCGGCCCGACGCCGCCACGGAGGCGGTGATCGAAGCTGCCGCTACCGCCAACGCGCACGAGTTCATCATGGAGTTGCCGGACGGCTACGACACCCTGCTCGCCCAGCGCGGCAGCCGGCTGTCGATAGGGCAGCGCCAACGCGTCGCCATCGCCCGCGCCATCCTGCGCGACCCGCGTATCCTGGTGCTCGACGAGGCCACCTCGGCGCTCGACATCGAGACCGAGGAGTTGGTGCACCGGGCGCTGATCAACCTGATCGGCGGCCGCACCACGATCGCCATCGCCCACCGCCTGGCCACCCTGCGCCGCGCCGACCGGCTCATCGTGCTGGAGCAGGGCCGCGTCGCCGAATCCGGCACCCACCGCGAACTGATGGCCGCGGGCGGCATCTACCGCCGCCTGGTGGAAGCCCAGCGCATGCTCTCCGACGCCCGCGCGCTCGCCGAACCGTAAGCAAACGGGTGGCGACGCCCCTGTTCTACTTCCGACCCTCTGCAGCGCAATGGACGCCTCGGGCACATTTGCATAGTATCGAATGTGATGCAGGAGCAGTCTCCACGGGAACTGGTGTTCGATGTTACGCAGGAGGCCGACGGCGGGTACACGGCGGAGTGCCTCGGCCATGACATATTCACGCAAGGCGCGTCATGGTCGGAATTGAGGTACAACGTAAGGGAAGCCTTGGAAGCGTACTGCTTTGACAGCCCGCTCCCCGAGTCGGTGCGTTTGCATCTGGTGCGCGATGAACTGCTCGCGCTGGCATGAAGCTGCCGCGCGATCTGAGCGGGTCTGAGCGGGCGCGACACCGGGTCGTGGTCCCTGACCATCCCGCAATTCGCATCGGAACCCTCAACTCGATGCTGCGAGCAGTAGCAGCCCACAAAGGGATCGACCGCGGAGAAATCCTCGGACAGGGGCGGTGAGTCTGAGACGCTGCGCATGATGAGCGCGTAAACGTGCGACTTGACCCGGTTCGTGGAGTACGTTCGCACCATTTCCTCCGCGCTCCACGTCGCCTTGTCCAGCACCCACACGGAGCTGCCTCGGTCGCGCCAGGTCGGCTTGTGCTTGTCGCTATCCGCCGCGGGAATGTGGCGCCGCCGCGGCGATTCGCGGCGGCTGTGAACAGGTTCGCGGCTCGTGTGCGCCGCTGCTCCGGCTGATGCGTCGGGGGGGGCGGCCCCCGGGGGCCCCCCGGGGGCCCGACTCGGGGCGCCAGGGCGCGCCGGCTCGGGCGGATGGGCGGGGCGGCCCGCCGCCGGGGACCCCGCCGAGCACCGACTTCGGCGCCGAAGTGACGACCGGCGAGCCCCGTACGCCTGCCCGCGCAGAGAAGCCACCCGCCGACGCGCCGTCCGCTGCTCCGGCCGACGCGCCGCTCGGTCCGCCGTCAGGGCACACCCCAATCGCCCGCTCCGGCGCCGCAGTGGCGACCGGCGAGCCCGGTACACCAGCGCCCGCATCGGAGCCATCCAGCAAGGCGCCGGACGCGAACTGCGGCGCCGAAGTAGCGGCGGACGCGCCCAATGGAACGCCACCTTCACGGGCGCCATCCAGGAGCGCGGCGGGCGCTGACTGACTCGGTGGAGCAGCGCTGGCCAGCACCCCGATCGGGGTCTGCTTTTCCGTAGCGGCGGTGTCGCCCGGCGGCGGCGGAGTAGCGCCGCCTCGGCGCCGAGCCGCGGCCACCGGCGCCATGTCGGCACGTGTCCGGTTCTGCCCCCGCCCCGAGGATTCGTCTACGCGCTGAGCCGATCCGGCGGCTGCCCCGTCGGCACCGGTCCGATTCGGTTCCCGCCCCGTGGATTCGCCTACGCGCTGAGCCGGCCCGCCCGCGGCGCCGGCTGCACGTGTCTCCTTCGACGTCGGCCGCGGTGATGCACCTGCGCTGTCTGCACCCTTCCGGCGCTGCCCGCGCCCGCCGCCGCGCGGGTCGTGCCGCGCCACCGCATCGCGCACCACGCGCGCCACCAGGTCGCCCCACGACATGCGCGGGTCGACATGCGACATGAGATCCTTCAACAGGCGCAGCCCCTGTTCGCACTCCTGGTCGATGCTCACCTTCAACGTGTAGCGGTCGGGCGCCACGGCGCGCAGTGTGTCGCGAGGTGGCAGCACCTCGGGAGCGGCGGCGGCGAGCAGGCTGGCGACCTGGCGGGTGCTCATGCCGGCGGCCTGCTCGATCAGTTCGCGCTGGCGCTGCGGGTGCAGCAGCGGGGCCGCCGACACCGTGCCGGGCGACAGCTCCGCAAACGGATCGCCCCGTGGTGGTTCCGGCGCGCGCGAAACGGCGTGCCGCGACTCCGTTAGAGCCATGACCGGCTCGGGCTCGGGCGTCGACACCGAGAAATCCGTCGGCGGCAGAAGTTGTGCAGCAGGGCCTTCGTCCGATGACGGCGCGGCGGCACCGGCACCGGGAGCAGTAACGGGAGCGCAGGAGGGTGCCGGAAACGGCGGCGCGTTTCCGTTCAACTCCAGCCGCGGCAGCAACGCGCCGGCCTGCCCGGCGCCGGGGGTCTGTGCCCCAGAGCGGCTCCCCCCCCGCACCCCCGGCGCGGTTCCCGCCCTCGCCCCACCCGAGGACCCCCCCCCCGGACGCGCCCCCACCCGGCACCGCGGGCGGGTCCCCTGCCGTCACATCACCGGAGCACTCGCCGGCCGGCGGTGCACCTCCGGGCGCCGATCGGTGCCCGCGCTCCCTCACATCACCGGAGCACTCGGCGGCGGGCGGCGTAAACCCTGGCTCCGATTGGTGTCCGCGACCCTGACCGACATTCCGATGCCCTGTGCTCTGGCGCTCGGCCCGCTCGGCACCGGCAAAGGTGGTCTCCAACTGACCGGCCGACGTCATACTCAACTCGCCGCACTGCAGGCTGGCCCGCACGCACCCATGGCGCCGGCACAGCCGCATCGCCTGGATGCGCCGCTGCGCGGCGGCGTCGCTGAAGCGCAGTTCCCGCACCGCGTAGTCGAACAGGCTAAAACATTGGCGTTTCAAACCGTCCCACGATGTGTTGTTAATTGCTCAACTATTAACAGTTTATTGGTACGTACTAAACGGTTGACGTATTCATCCCATCCTGCCTATTCTATCCAATATGGTGCTAACGATAGTGATAACCACTCTCGCGCCTCGTAGCCCCACACCGCGACCGTGACACAGACTCGACCGAAGCGGCTCAGCGCATCCTTCGTCCGCACCGTCAACCGACCCGGGCGCTTCGGCGACGGCCACGGTGGGCACGGTCTGAGCCTGCTCGTGAAGCCACGCGCGCACGGCGGCTGGGCGAAGTCATGGAGCCAAAGGCTCCGCA
>MKWU01000927.1_pt1 | contig 53852 bp, 53 predicted proteins | sample 809101 | NCBI WGS metagenome assembly MKWU01 (sample SAMN05860141, study PRJNA318959) | sponge metagenome | host: Aplysina aerophoba | place: Slovenia: Piran, Adriatic Sea, Gulf of Piran | collected 2013-05-07 | reverse complement strand
GCGTGGGCAGCTCCTACCTGCTGAGCGGGCTGGTCAAGTGCCGCAGCTGCCGGCGAGCCCTCTCGGGGCAGGACTCCAAGAGCGGCCAGTTCTCCTACTACGTCTGCCAGTCGCTCATGAAGCGCGGCCGGGGGGCCTGCGACGCGCCCCGCCTCAACGCGCGGCGCTTCGAGCAGCTCGTCGTCGACCAGCTCCGCGCCAACGTCCTCACCGAGTCCAACATCCGCGACCTCGTGCGCCTCGTCGGCGAGGAGATGGACGGGGTTGCCCACGAGCAGCGCCAGAAACTGGAGACGATCGAGTCCGAGCTGGCCGACGTGCGCCGCCGCCTCGACCGCCTCTACCACCTCATGGAGACGACGGAGCTCGACATCAGCGACGTGCTGCCGCGCATCCGTGACCACAAGGAGCGCCGCGAGCGGCTGGAGCAGGCGGCCTCGGAGGCGCGGGCCGCGCTCTCCGAGCGGCGCGAGGTGCTCGACGACGTGGAGACGATCACGGCCTACGCCGAGGAGATGCGGGAGTTTCTCGGGACGAGCGAGCTGACGGAGTCGAAGGCCTTCATCAACTCGTTCGTGAAGGAGATCGCCGTCGCCCCCGGAGCCGCCACCATCCGCTACACGATCCCGATGCCAGAGGACAGTCCCGTGCGCGGCGGCAAGGCCGAGGATCTCGCCCTCGGCGGCCCGGTACTGTCTACCGTCAAGTCTGGTGGAGCTGGGGGGATTCGAACCCCCTACCTTTTGACTGCCAGTCAAACGCTCTCCCAATTGAGCTACAGCCCCACGCGAGGAAGGGATCGTAGCAGGCCGCCTGTTCTCGGTCGCGGGCGGCCACTTCGGGCCATAAGAAGGCGACAAAACGATTGAAGGCGTGGCAAGGCATCGAGCGCGGGCGTACACTGAGGGGCGGTGGGGTGTCGACCGGTTCTCGCGTCGACCGCCTTGGTCTTCACAAGGAGAGCTTGATGCGAGCAGAGACCAGCGATGTCGCCTTTCGACTGCTTCTCGCCCTTGGTGAGAGCTGGGACGCTCTCCAACGAGCTTCGATCGACCCCTCCGCAAAAGGTCTCTACCTGACCAAGGAATACCTGGGCGGCTACACGCGCTTCAGCGCCGGTCCATCGACAAGCCCCCGCCTGATCGTCGAGTGGAACGAGTCAACCCGCCACCTGCGCGTGCTGCGCTGCCACGAGTGGCCGGGGTTCGAGGCTGCGATCTCGACCACGGTGGCCTACGTGCGCGAAGAGGCTCGCGAACACGGGATCATCGACAGCGTGGACAACGTATTCGTGCGGGCCTGCCAGGAGCCCTCCGCCCCTGCCCGTCGCACGGTGCTCCCGGGCGCAATGGATAACGTCCAGGAGCCCGTTCGCAAGCGCGCCTAGCGCACTCCCTCGCATCCCCTGAATCCGGGCCTCCCCTTCATCTGCGGCCGTGTTGACAAGTGACAAGTGACACCCGACATTTTTCAGTGTGATCCTGTCCTTCCGGCATCGAGGGCTGCGATCGCTCTACAACGGCCGGGGCCTCAACGGATAGCCCCCGAGCACATTCGAAAGGTGCGCCGCATCCTTGCCGTGCTCGACCGGGGCCGCACACCGCAAGACATGGATCTGCCGGGGTTTCAGTTGCATGCGCTGTCTGGCAATCGCAAGGGCCTACGCCGTTTCGGTGTCGGGCAACTGGCGCGTTACGTTCAGGTTCGAGGGCGGGCACGCCGTCGATGTTGATTACGTGGACTATCACTAGCGAGGTGACCTGATGGCGATGAAAGACCCTCCACATCCGGGCGAAATCGTGAGGTACGAGTGCCTTGAGCCCCTGGGGCTCACGGTCACGCGAGCCGCGGGAGGACTGGGGGTGAGCCGGCAGGCGCTGTCGGACCTGATCAACGGGAGGGCGGGAGTCTCGGTCGAGATGGCCTACCGGCTCGCGCAGGCGTTCGGTTCCTCCCCCGAGACGTGGCTCGGCCTTCAGACCGCGTACGACCTCTGGGCAGCAAGAGACACCGTCAAGAAACTCAAGGTCGAGCGATTCCAGGTGCCCAATCCGGCGTAGCGGCTAGCGCATGATCTCCGGGTCGGCGGGGGTCTCGGCGAGGCGCGGGGCGCGGCGGGGTTGGCGGCCCATGCGCCGGCGCCAGTGCGTGAAGCGATCGGTGAGGTCGGCGAGGCGGCGTTCGACGCGGCCACGCACCCAGGCGTGGGTCTCGCCGGTGTTGCGGTAGCGGTCCCCGCGACGGTTGAGGCGGCGCCTGGGGCGCTCGCGCTGGCTGGCCGTGAGGGAGCGCACGACGAAGCGCCGCAGGAGCAGGGCCGCCTCGTCGTGGTTCGTGTGGGCGCCCTCCCCGGGCTCGGGGACGACGGTGTCGACGATGCCGAGACGGACGCAGTCGTGCGAGGTGAGCCGCAGGCGTTCCGCGACCTCATCGACGTGCGAGGCGTCGCCGTAGAGGCGGCGGGCGGCGTCCTCGGGCGAGACAACCTCGTAGACGGCGTTCTCCAGCATGAGGACGCGGTCGGCTACGCCCATGGCGACGGCGGCCTCGGAGGCGCCCTCGCCGGTAATGATCGCCAGCGAGGGTGAGGGGACGCGCAGCATCTCGCGCATGCAGCGGGCGATGGCATCGCCCAGGCCGGCCTCCTCGGCGGCGAGGTCGGGCCGGGCGCCGGCGGAGTCGATCAGGGTGATGAGGGGCAGGCGGAACTTCCGGGCCAGACGCATGGCGCGACGGGCCTTGTGGAAGCCGGATGGTCCGATGGTTCCGGGACTGGCCAGCCCCTGAAGGCGGTTCTGGCCGATGAGGACGACCGCTTCACCGGCGAGCAGGCCGAGCCCGGCGCTGATGGCAGGGTCATCCTCGCCGCTGCGGTCGCCGTGAATCTCGACGAACGTGGTGGTCATGCGGCGAACGAGGTCGGCGGTGGTGGGGCGGTTCTCGTGGCGCGAGAGCTGGACCTGCCGCCAGGCCTCGAGGCGGGAGTACTCACGGGGCTCACGGTCGGGGCGACCGACGGGCCGGAGCTCGTAGTTGCTCATGAGAAGGTCGGTGAGGAGGCCGAGGGAGGGGCGCAGGTCTTCCCGCTTCACGACCGCGTCGATGAGGCCGCGACGGAGGTGGGACTCGGAGGTGTGCGCGTCCTGGGGAAGCTCCTCGCCGGCGCGCTCCCGCATCTCGCGGAGGGCGGAGTAGCCGACGAGGGCGTCGGGCTCGGCGATGATGAAGTCGGCGAGGTTGGCGAGGCCGGCGAAGGCAGAGCCGGTGGAGGGGTCGGAGAGGAGGGTGATGTGGGGAAGACCCTTCTCGGCGAGCTTCTGGTGGGCGGTGGCGAGGCGGGGCAGCTGCATGAGCGCGAAGAGGCCCTCGCGCATCCGTACGCCGGAGGTCGAGAGCACCGTGACGACGGCCAGGCCGCGGTTGGCGGCGCGCTCGAAGGCGCGAGCGAGACGCTCGCCGCTGGCGACGCCGATGGAGCCGCCGAGGAAGCTGAAATCGAGGGCGGCGATGACGACCTCGCGGCCGTAGAGCGTGCCCGTGCCCGTGAGAGCGGCTTCGGCGAGGCCGGTGCGGCGCTGCGCCTCGAGCACGCGGTGGCGGTAGGACTGGCGCTCGCGGAACTGGATGGGGTCGAGGGCGGTCACGCTGCGGTCGGTCTCGCGGAAGCTGGCGGGGTCGAGGATGCTCTCCACGCGCTCGCGGGCGTTCAGGTAGTAGTGGTGGCCGCAGGCGTGGCAGACGCGGTGCCGGTCGTAGCTGCGCGAGCCCGCCAGGTCGGCGTCGCAGGCGAGGCAGCGGGCAAGGCGCTCCTCCCCGGAACGGTCACCGGCGCTATCTCGACGAAGCAAGGCACGAAGGGTCATGCCTGTGAGTGTATCAAGCGTCTTCGTCCGGGGCTGAGCCGGCGAGCACCTCGCGGGACTCGCCCTCGATCCTGGGACCGAGAATGCCCTCCCGTTCGAGGGCGGTAATGAGGCGCTCCGCCTTCAGGTAGCCGACGTTGAGGCGCCGCTGCAGAAGCGAGGGCGAGAGGCGCGTGTGGCGGCCAGCGAGGTCGCGGGCATCGTCGAGGAGGGGGTCTTCATCCTCGACCTCGATGTCATCGCTGCCGTTCTGGGCGACGAGCGCCTCCTCGAGCAGGTCGTCGGCGGTATCGGGACGGAGGGCGTGGAAACGCTCGTCGGCCCAGAACTCGACGAGGCGCTCGACCTCGGCGTCGGAGACGTAGACGCCCTGGATGCGCTTCGGCTTTCCGGCATCGGTGGGCAGGTAGAGCATGTCTCCCTGGCCCAGCAGCTTCTCCGCGCCCCCCATATCGAGAATGGTGCGGGAATCGGTGATGGAGGTGACGGCGAAGGCGATGCGGGTGGGGAAGTTCGCCTTGATGAGGCCGGTCACGACGTCGACGGAGGGGCGCTGGGTGGCCACAACGAGGTGGATGCCGGTGGCTCGCGCCAGCTGGGCAAGGCGGCAGAGCAGCTTTTCGACCTCGAAGGGGGCGACCATCATGAGGTCGGCGAGCTCGTCGATGATGAGCACCCAGTAGGGGAGCTTCTTGAGCACGCGGGCATGGCGGTTGTAAGCCTCGATGTTGCGCACGCCGATGTCGGAGAACTTGCGGTAGCGCGCCTCCATCTCGGCGACGACGGCCTGGAGCGTGCCAACGACCTTGTCGAGGTCGACGATGACCTCGCTGAAGGCGAGGTGGGGCAGGCGGCTGTAGGTGGTCATCTCGACCCGCTTGGGGTCGATCATGATGAAGCGCACCTCATCGGGGGTGGCGTTCGTGATGATGTTGGTGACGATGGCGTTGAGGCAGACGCTCTTGCCGCTGCCGGTGGCGCCGGCGATGAGGAGGTGGGGCATCTTGGCGAGGTTGGCGACGACGGGCACGCCGGAGACGCCCTGGCCGAGGGCGATGGCGAGCCTGGACTTGCGGCTCATGTCGCGGTACTCCGAGCTCTCCATGCCCGTGCGCAGCGTCACGACAGTGGCGCTCTCGTTGGGCACCTCGATGCCGACGATGGCGCGCCCGGGCACAGGCGCCTCGATGCGGAGGCTGGGGGCGGCGAGGGCGAGGGCGAGGTCGCTCTGGAGTGCGGTGATCTTGTTGACGCGTACGCGGGTGCGGCCCGTCTCGACGCGCTCCTTGGCCGGGCGGCCATCGGCGCCCATGACGGTCTTACCGTCGGCGTCCTTGATGGCCACTTCCTTGTAGCGGACTTCCCAGCCCGGTTCGACACCGAACTGGGTGACCGCCGGGCCCTCGTTGATCTCGACGACTGAGGCGTCTACGCCGAAGCTCGCGAGCGTATCGACGATGAGCTGGGCGCGGGCGGCGTTGTCGTGCTTGTGGTCGCTGCTGGGCCTGGGCTCCTGCAGGAGCTCGATGGGTGGGAGTTGCCAGCCGCTCTTCTCCTCGAAAGCGAGTTGCTGGGGTTCTTCCTGGCCGTCGGGGTCGTCGGGCGGGTCTTCGGGGGTTTCCTCGACGGGGTCCTCGACATGGGGAGGCTCGACGGTCTCGTCCTCGAACTGGGCCGGAGGGGAGGGAGGCGCGTCGACGGCGGCGGCCTGGGGAGCGCCGGGCTCGACCCGGGGCCGGAAGATCACGGGAGCCGGTGGGGACGCGCCGGCGGCTTCCCCGGGGGCGCCGATGACCGCTGCATCGGCGCGGTGGCCACGGCGGCGGAAGAGGCGCGCGATGGCGGCGAGGCCGCGCCAGAGGGCGGCGAGGGTCAGGTGGGGCCAGCGCTCGGCCCATGCGTAGGCAATGCCACGACGGGTGTACTGCAGCGTGGCAAGGGAGAAGCGCGGTGCCAGCAGGGCCAGCGCGAGCACGCCCGAGGCGAGCCAGACGAGCACGTTGATCCAGCCGCTCACGATCCAGTGGCCGATGTCGCCGCCCAGCGTGACCTCCCGGAGGTGCACGCCGGCGATGGTCCAGTCGGCGGTGTTCAGGCCGAGGGCGCCCCAGGCGAACAGGCCGAGAAAGGCGGTCCCGAGGACGCGCCGCCCGAAGAGCAGGCGCTCCTCGCGGTTGCGGCGCCAGCCGGCAACGCCCCACGCCACCAGGACGGCGGCAATGACGCCAAGGCCGAGGCCGAAGGTTTCGAGCAGCCAGGTGCGAACGTCGGTGGCGATGCCGCCAACATCAAAGAACCAGGGAAGGGCCGCGACGGCCGCCGCCACAAGCACGACAGCGACAATCTGGGCGCGGAAAACACGGGAACCTGGGAGGGCAAACCGCGGGCTTGCCTGTTTACGCCCGGACGTGGACCGGGCTCGCGAGCGAGCCGTCATGCGGACGGTACCCCTGCGCGGACGAACTCCCCACCGACGCTGCCCAGATACGAGGATTCTCGACTACACCTCGACCGTGACGGGCAGCACCATCGGCCGTCGCCTCGTCTCATCGTACAAGAACTTGCTCAAAGCGTCCTTCAGGCGGGCGTTGACCTCGCCGGCGGGGGCGGCGTGCTCGCGCCCTTCGAGGGCGCCTTCGGCGACGCGGGCGGCGCGATCGAGGAGGGCGGCGTTCTCCTCGTTATCGACGAAACCGCGCGAAAGCACCTCGGCGGGACGCACGAGGCGGCCCGTTTGGGCATCGACGGCGACGATGACCACGAGGACGCCGTCGGTGGAGAGGTGGGCGCGATCGCGGAGGATGTACTCGTCCACGTCGCCAATGCCGAGACCGTCGATGTAGACGTAGCTGGCCTCGACGCGGCCGGCCCGACGGGCCTCCTTCTCGTCGATCTCGAGCACGTCGCCATCGGTGAGGACGAAGGCGTTGCCCTCGGGCACGCCCACGCTCTCGGCGAGGCGGGCGTGGGTCACGAGGTGGCGGTACTCGCCATGGATGGGCACGAAGTACTCGGGCTGGAGGATGCTCTGGATGATCTTGAGCTCGTCCTGGCTGGCGTGGCCGCGGACGTGAACGTTCTCGACGCGGTTGTAGAGGACGCGCGCGCCCTGGCGGAAGAGGTTGTCGACATTGCGGGCGACGGCCTGCTCGTTACCGGGGATGGCGTTGGCGGAGAGGACGACGGTGTCGCCCTCGGCGATGGTGATGTGGCGGTGGGTGCCGTTGGCGATGCGCGTGAGAGCGCTGGTGGGCTCGCCCTGGCTGCCCGTCGTGATGATTGCGAGACGTGCGGAGGGCGTCTTCCGCATCTCCTCGACGCCGACGATGGTGCCTTCGGGCGCTTCGAGGTAGCCCAGCTGGCGGGCCATGGCGACGTTGTTGATCATGGAGCGGCCCGTCACGAAGACCTTGCGGCCCGTGAAGACAGCGGCATCGACCACCTGCTGGACGCGCGAGATAAGTGACGCGAAGGTGGCGACGATGACGCGCCCCTCGGCGTTCACCATGATGTTGCGGAGGGAGTCGCCCACGAGCTGCTCGCTGGGCGTGTGACCCTCGACTTCGGCGTAGGTGGAGTCAGCCAGGAGGAGGAGGCAGCCTTCGCCCCCCACCTGCCCGAGGCGGGTGAGATCGGTGTGCTGGTCCATGACGGGGGTGTGGTCGAGCTTGAAGTCGCCGGTGTGGACGACTGTCCCGAGGGGGGTGCGGATGATGAGGCCGCAGGCATCGGGGATGCTGTGGGCGACGGGGAAGAACTCGACCTCGAAGGCGCCGGCTTTCACGGTCTCGCCAGCCTGCACTTCGTGGAGCGGTTCGAGCGGGAGCTTGTGCTCCTGCAGTTTCACGCGGACGAGTCCCTGGGTGAGGCGCGTGCCGTAGATGGGCGCGCTGAAATCGCGGCAGAAGTAGGGGAGGGCGCCGACGTGGTCCTCGTGGCCGTGGGTGAGGAAGACGCCCCGGAGCTTCTCGACGTTGGCCTGGAGGTAGGAGAAGTCGGGGATGACGAGGTCGACGCCGAGCATCTCCTCCTCGGGGAACATGAGGCCGACATCGACGACGATGATGTCGTCGCCGTACTCGAACAGCATCATGTTGCGCCCGATCTCGCCGAGGCCTCCAAGAGGGATGACGCGGAGGGTCGAGTTGGTGGCGGTACTGGTCATGCGGTCATTCAAACAACTTCATCTGCTGGGCGGGCGTTTCTTCCTCGGCGGGCTCGGCCCCGGCCACACGACCGGCGCGGGCGCGCTCAAGCAGCTCGGGGAGGGTGCGAAAGTCGTCGATGATGACTCCGCGCAGGCGCTGCTGGTGGAGGGCGGCGGCGGGGTGGTACATGGGCACGAGGATGCGCCCGTTGGCCTCGCGCGGCCTGCCGTGGATGCGCGAGATGGCCTGGTTGGGGAAGAAGCGCGACATCGAGTAGCGCCCCAGGGTGACGATGAGGAGGGGGTCGATGAGGCGGATCTGGGCGCCGAGGTAGTCGCCGCAGGCCTCGATCTCGGTGGGGAGGGGGTCGCGGTTACCGGGCGGGCGGCACTTGAGGACGTTGCAGATGTAGACCTCGGGGCGCGTGAGTCCGGCTTCGCCGAGGAGCTCCTCGAGGAAGGCGCCGGCCTGGCCTACGAAGGGCCGGCCCTGGCGGTCCTCATTCACGCCGGGGGCTTCGCCGATGAACATCACCTCGGAGTCGAGCGGGCCCTCGCCGGGGACGGCCAGGGTTCGCGTCCGGGCAAGGTCGCAGCGCTGGCAGCCACGCACCTCGGCGTAGAGCTCCTCCACCTCCTGCGCGACGGTCATGCGGTGGCCTCCTCCACACTCTCATTAGCGCCATCGCGTGGCGTGTAGAGGATCTTGGCGAAGAGCACGCCAAGGAAGTAGAGGCCGAGCAGCGGGATGGCCACGACCGACTGGGTAAGGGGGTCGGGGGTGGGGGTAGCGATAGCGGCGAGGATGAAGACGAGGACGATGGCGTAGCGCCAGAAGCGCATCAGCTGGCCGGCGGTCACCATGCCGACGCGGGCGGCGATGGCGAGGACCATGGGCAACTGATAGGCGATGCCCACCCAGAGAATGATGCGGGTGACGAAGCTGATGTACTCGTGGATTCCGGTCACGTTCTCGACGTTTTCGGCGGCGACGTTGAGGAGGAAGTCGAGGGCGCGGGGGAGCACGATGAAGTAGGCGAAGGCCATGCCGGCGAGCATGAAGAAGATGCACCCCAGCACACCCATGAGGAGCACGCGTCGTTCACCGCCGGTGAGGCCGGGCACGATGAAGGCCATCGCCTGGTAAATGATGACGGGGAGGGCGAGCAGCAGGCCGCCGTAGACGGAGATCTTGAAGATGGCGGAGATGCGGTCGGTGGGGGAGAAGGAGGCGAGGCGGAAGTTCTCCTCGCTCTTGCCCCCGAGGTAGTCGACGGCATCCTGAACGGTGACGATCTCCTCGAGGTCGGCGAAGGGCACTTCAGGCGTGCTCAGGCCCCGCGAAGCGCGGCGCAGCACCTCGTGCAGGATGTCCTCGATCTCCCCCTCGGAAAGGCCAAGACACTTGTATTCGCAATCGCCGCGAAATTCGGTGTCGGCCGGCACCTTGCTTGGGTCGGGACTCTCCCGGTGGACCTTGAAGGCCGTGACCTCCTGGACCAGCCCGAGGTTGACGTCGATGCGGTCACGGGCGGGGTCGAGGAGGATGTCGAAGGTGTTGGGCAGGGATTCGGGGGGATCCCATGTGAAGAAGAGGACGGCGATCACCCCGACGAGGAGGGCGGCGGCGGCGACCATGAAGCGGTTCCGCAGCTCGATGAGGTGCTCCATGATCGTGAGATCGGAGCCGTCCTCCTGCCCGATAGCCCCTTCGGGCCCCTGTTCGGGGTTAACAACCGTGCTGTCAGTGACCATGTGAATTAGAAGACGAGCGGCTTCTCAGGTTTCGCCTCAGCCTCGTCCTCCACCTCTTCCTCCGCAGGGCTGGGCGTAGCGGCAACGGGGGCGGCAGCCTCGCGCGGCGCGGCCGTGGCGATGGGGGGCATGTAGGAGGGGCCGGCAACGCCCCTGGGCGGGGCTGCGCCGTTCACGTCGGATTCGGCGGCGGCGCCGTTGCTGGTGGCGGCGGCTGCGGCAGCGGGGGCGCTTGCGCCCGGCGCCGGGCTGGCCGGCTCGGCGCCCTCGCCCGCCCCGGCGGCAACCTGCTCGATCCCGGCACGCACTTCGCTCAACTCGCCGACGGCCTCGGAGGTCACCTCGTCGACCTCGCCGCGGACTTCCTGCAGCTCATCGCGGACCTCCGTGACGGTGGTGCGCATCTCCTGCACGTCGGCGCGGACGGCTTCCATCTCCTCATTGAGGTAGGCGAACTCCTCGCTGAACTCATCTCGAACGACACGGGCGTAGCGCTGGAGCTTCTTCACGCCGCGGCCAAGGTAGTAGGCCATTTCGGGCAAGCGGCGCGGGCCTACGACGATGACAATGAGGGCTGCCACGAGCAAGAGTTCCTGGATACCGACGCCCAGGATTTCCAAGGGGGACGCTCCAGCGCGGCGTGGGGACGGGGAGGCTTACCCGCCGTCCTCGATGCCGTGGTCTTGGACATAGTCTACCGCGTCCTGCACGGTGACGATCTTTTCGGCATCTTCGTCGCTGATCTCAAGCTGCACGTCGCCGGAGAATTCTTCCTCCAGCGACATGATGAGCTCGACCAGATCGAGGGAATCGGCCTCGAGGTCGTCGACGAACGAAGCCGTGGGCACGACATCGCCTTCATCGACGCCCAATTGTTCGACAACGATGGCTCGGACACGCTCAAAAATGGAAGCCATCCTAGGTCTCCTGGGGGGTAGTAGTGGGCTTACCCGGATCTTGCGCCCGGGCTGCGCTGATTTCTTTGCTCACCGTTCGCAACACACCGTTTACGAAGCCTGCTGACGTCTCGCTTCCGTAGCGATGCGCGAGCTCGACAGCCTCGTTCACGACGGCTCCGACCGGCGCCGAATTATCGTTAAGGAGTTCCCAGAGCGCAAGTCTGAGGATGGTGCGCTCGACGACGGGAAGGGTGCCGACCGGGTGGCGGGGGGCCACCGGCTGGAGGCGGCGGTCGAGATCGTCGCGGGTATCGAGCACGCCCCGGAGGACCTTGCGGCCAAAGGCCGAAGGCCTCTTGCCGGCCACCTCGCCGTCCTCCGCGGCTACGTCGTGCAGGCGGCGGTCGTAGGCGTCCTCGGCGCTGTGGCCGGAGGTCTCCGCTTCGTAGAGGGCCTCGATGACGAGGCAGCGCGCGCGGCGCAGGACGTGGTCGGTCACGCCATCACCATGCCGCCATCCACGTGGATGCACTGGCCGGTGATGTAGGAGGCGCCGGGTCCGGCGATGAATCGCACGAGGGGCGCGACCTCCTCGGGGGCGGCGAAGCGGTCGAGGGGGACCTGGACACGCACGTTCTCGCGCTGCTCCTCGGTGAGGGGCGCGGTGATGTCGGTTTCGATGAAACCGGGGGCGATGGCGTTCACGGTGACGCCCCGGGAGGCGACCTCGCGGGCGAGGGAGCGGGTGAAGCCGATGAGGCCGGCCTTGGAGGCGGCGTAGTTCACCTGGCCGGCATTCCCCATAACGCCAACCACGCTGGTGATGTTGATGACGCGGCCGGCCTCCGAGCGCAGGAGCTGTCGCAGGGAGGCCTTCGTAACGGCGAAGACGCCACGCAGGTTGGTGCGCTGGACGGCGTCCCAGTCATCCTCGGACATGCGCATGAGGAGGCCGTCGCGGGTGATGCCAGCGTTGTTCACGAGGATGTCGAGGCCGCCGAGCTCGGCGGCGGCGGCTTTCACGAGGCCGGCGGCCTGGTCGCTTTCGGCAATATCGCCGGAAAGGGCGGTGGCGACACCGCCCTCGGCCTCGATGGCGGCGACAACCTCGCGGGCGGCGTCCTGGCTGGCGTTGTAGTTGACGGCGACGCTGGCGCCGGCGCGGGCAAGCTCGAGGCAGATGGCGCGGCCGATGCCCCGCGAGCCGCCGGTAACGAGTGCGCGACGCCCCTCAAGCTCGGACATGGTTAGAGCTCGACGTGGACGGACTCGGCGCTGTTGACGGTGATACAGGTCGAGCGGCGAAGCATGCGCTTGATGATGCCGCTGAGGACCCGCCCGGGACCGAATTCGATGAAGGTGTCGACGCCCTGCTCTCCGAGGAACTCGACGGTGCGCGCCCACTGCACGGGGCGGTGGACCTGGTCGACAAGCTCGTTGCGGACGGTTGTTATTTCGTTGATGGCGGTCGCCGTGCAATTGGCCACGACGGGCACCTGCAGCTCGCGGAAGCTGGTTGTGGCAACGGGATTGACCATGCCCTCCGCAGCGGAGCGCATGAGCGAGCTGTGGAAGGCGCCGCTGACGCTGAGGGGGATCACCTTCTTGGCGCCGCGAGCCTGGGCGTAGTCGAGGGCGCGGACGACGTTGTCGCGGGGCCCGCCGATGACGATCTGGCCGGGGGCGTTGACGGTGCAGACCTCGGCGCCGGACTCGCGGCAGACGTCTTCGCACTCGGAGATATCGAGACCGATAACCGCGGCCATCGTGCCCGGACGCGCCTTGCCGGCGGCGGCCATTAGTTCGCCGCGGGTGCGGAGCAGGCGGATGGCGTCGTCGAAGGTGAGGGCGCCGGCGGCCACGAGGGCCGGGTACTCGCCGAGCGAGTGGCCGGCGACGAAGGCGGGTTTCTCGAGGAGGTCGGGGTTCAGGTCGGTGGCGACGCGGAGGAGCGCGAGGCTGGTGACGGCGATGGCCGGCTGCGTGTTCTGGGTCTGCTGCAGCTCATCCTCGGGGCCCTCGAAACAGATGCGGGAGAGGGGGATGCCGAGAATCTCGTCGGCGCGGTCGAAGAGCTCGCGGGCAACGGGGAACTCATCGCAGAGGTCCTTGCCCATGCCGACGACCTGCGCCCCCTGTCCGGGGAACACGAAGGCGCGGCGACCCTCGGCGCTTTCGCGCAGCGCGAGGAAAGCGGTGGAGGACGTGGGCGCTACCCTTCCAGATCGGGATCCGGGATGCGCAGGACCTCGCGACCCCGGTAGGTCCCGCATACCGGGCACGTCTGGTGGGCGAGCCGCGGCGCTCGGCACTGGCTGCACGTCACGACGTGGGGCGCGCGCAGGCGATGGTGTCCACGCCGCTTGCGCTGGCGGGTCTTGGGGTACTTGCGCTTTGGAAGGGGCGGCATCGGTTCGTTCCCTCAAGGTTGTGGCGCTCGCGGCCTTCTCGCTCATGGTGATCACTTCCGGTCCGGCACGCGAGTCAGAGCTTGCTCTCTCTCAGCTTGGCCAGAGCCGCCCATCGGGGGTCGCTGGCCACAGGCTCACAGGCGCATTCGCCCGTGTTTCGGTCGATTCCGCAGCTGGGGCAGAAGCCCTGGCACTCGATGCTGCAGAGCGGCTGCATAGGCGCAGCCGCTTCACAATACTGCCGCACCCCTTCCGTAATGTCGATTTGGTGGCTGCGGGAGATGGAGAAGGCCTCGGGGTCGTCATCGCCGTCCTCCAGATGTGATCCGCTGTTGACGTCGTAGTGCTGCTCGTAAACCTCGTCGAAGGCGATGCTGGTTGGGAGGGCGAGGGGGGAGAGGCAGCGGGAGCACTCCGTCTCGACCGTGATCTCGAGGGAGGCGCGCACGAGCGCGCCGGCGCCGATGCGCACCAACTCGACCTTGCCGGCACGAAGCGGACCGGAGGGTGGCAACTCGTGGACGCGGGAGGCGCCCTGGCCTTCGGCGAGAAGCTGAGAGACGTTGAAGACGAGGGTCGGGAGTTCCATACCGCCCCTCCTGGGCGCCGGAGCGCGACGCCGTTCAGTATAGCGCCGGGGGGAAACGGCCCCGGGGAACATAAGGGCGCGCGGGCGAGACAGATTCGGGCGGGGGCCGTTTACGGTCCTGCTCCCCGGGCCTACGCTTTTCGCTAGGGTTAGGGTCCGAATGCCACAGGTCGCAGACCTCGCTTCCCTCCAGGAAATCGACGACCACCTCGCCAGATTGACCGCCGATCTGGACGAGGCGCGTGCTGATCTGGAAGACGACGAAGCGCTGGAGTCGGCCCGCAGCGCACTCACCGAGGTGGAGGAGCGCTGCTCCGCCCTGGAGCGGGAGCAACGGCAGCTCGAAGGGGAGATCGACGGGCTGGTGGCGCGCGTGGAGAAGGAGGAGGGACGCCTGTACGACGGTTCCGTGAACCTGCCCAAGGAGTTGGCGAGCCTCCAGCAGGAGATTGCGTCGTTGCGTTCCCGCCTCTCCGACGTGGAGGACACGGAGCTGGCGCTGCTCGACAGGCTGGAGGAGGCGGAGGGGGCGCGGGAGGAGGCCCGGGCCGCGCTCCAGCGGGAGGAGGCCGCCTCGGCGGAGAAACACACCCGGCTGGGCGGTGTCATCGAGAGGCTGGAGGCGGAGATCGCGGCGAAGCAAACAGAACGGGAGACGTGTCGGACGAGGCTGACCGCCGCGCTGGTGGCCCAGTACGAGGATCTGCGGCGGCGGCGGGGCGGCGTGGCGGTGACGCACATGCAGGGAAGCATCTGCACTGGCTGCCGTGTGACCGTGCCCCCTTCGGCACGCAAGCGCGCACTCGACCCCGAGACGCCCACCCTCTGCCCGAACTGTGAACGGATCCTGGTGGGGTACTAGGGCGATGAAGGCAATCGGGTACTTCGTCGAGGGGGCGCAGGTAAATGGGGAGGAGCGTTCGCTCAGCCAGCAGACCGAGCGGTTCCTGGGCTTCTGCCAGGAGCACGGCTACCAGGTGGCGGCCACATTCGTCGATACGAAGGAGGCGGAGGAAGGGGAGAGCGGCTTCCGCCAGATGTTGAGCTTCATCGAGCGCGGTGACCACGGATTCGTGGTGGCGGTGGTGGGCGGGGTGGGCGTGCTCGGCAGCGACCTCGGGCGGGCGGCCACGAAGATGCTCACGATCGAGGCGGCGGGGGCGACGGTGTACGAGGCGGAGAGCGGGGAGGAAGCTGCCAAAGCCATCGTCGAGCAGTGGGGCGGGAAGGCGGGGGGCGCGCCCGTCTCGGAGCGGGTACGGGCAGCAATGCGGCGGCGGGCGGTGCGGGGGGAGGCGCTGGGGCGTCCGCCCTACGGGTACTGCGTGGGGGCGAAGCGGCGCCTGGAGATCGTTCCGGACGAGGCGGTGGTCGTGCAGTACATCTTCCGGCTCTACCTGGAGGAGGATCTGGGTATCCGGCGCATCGCGGGGCGGCTCAACGAGGACAACATCCTCACGCGCCGGGGCGGCCACTGGAGCATGGTGAGCGTGCGCGACATCCTGCGGAACCGCGCCTACCTGGGGACGTACTCTCGCTTCGGCGTGCGCATCCCCGACAGCCACCGCGCGCTCGTGAGCCCCTCCGACTTCCGCAAGGTGCAGGAGAACATGGCCAAGCGACGGCGCGGAGGGACGGGGCGGTCGCTGCAGCCATTCCTGCTGAGCGGCCTCGTGTTCTGCAGTCGCTGCGGGAACCGCATGATCGGGGTGAGCCGTCGCCAGCACTGGACAACGAAAGCCGGGGACACGCGCAAGGCCACCTACCGCTACTACCAGTGCGAGAGCCGCACGAACCAGAACACCTGCTCCTACAACACGCAGCGGGAGGCAGAGCTGGAGGCGCGCGTTCGCGAACTGCTGGCCGAGCCGAACGGGTCGACGGCGCGGCTGCAGCGGGCGGGCGGAGCGGAGGCGTACGCCGAGGAGGTGGCGGGGGAGATCGAACGCATCGAGGGGCGGCAACGGCAGAACCGGCGGCAGGTGGAGGCGCTGGTGGGGGAGGCGGCCAGTGGCCAGCTCCCGATCGAACGGATGAAGTCGCTGGGGGCGGGAATCGTGAAGGAACAGCGGGAGCTGGAGCGGGAGGCGCAGGAGGCTCGAAGCCGGCTCGCGGCCGAGCGCTCGGAGGCAGAGCGCGAGGAGCATGCGGAAGCGACCTGCAAACGGCTGCTGACGCGCTGGGACGACATCCCCCTCGACGAGCGGCAGGTGCTGCTGCGCGAGATCGTCGACCGGATCGAGGTTGACGGGGACGAAGCGCGCCTGTTGAGGCGGCACTGATGCGCCTGACCGTGTACGCCGACGGCGCGAGCCGCGGCAATCCCGGCCCCGCCGCCATCGGCGCGAGCGTGCAGAACGGCGCGGGCGACGAGCTCGCCTCCGTGAGCGAGACCATCGGGCGGACGACGAACAACGTGGCCGAGTACAAGGCCGCGATCGCGGGCGTGCATGCCGCGCACGACCTGGGCGCGACCAGCATCGAGTTGCGACTCGACAGCGAGCTGGTCGTGCGCCAGCTGGCAGGGCGCTACCGGGTGAAGAACGCGGCCCTGAAGCCGTTGTTCGGGGCGCTGGTGGAGGCGCTGGAGGCTGTGGGGCCGTACACAGTGGGGCACGTGCCGCGGGCACGGAACAAACGGGCGGACGCCCTCGCGAACGAGGCGCTCGACCGTGGGCGGGGCGGGCGCTAGCCAGAGGGCAGGGGCCGCCGTACGCTGGGCAGCGATCAGCGGGCCGGGCGGCCGCACTGGGGCGCATGCGTCGCGGTGAGGAAAGTCCGGACTCCGCCGGGCAAGGGCGCCAGGTAACGCCTGGGCGGCGCAAGCCGACGGAAAGTGCAACAGAAACATACCGCCCGCGTGCTGCGGGTAAGGGTGAAATGGTGCGGTAAGAGCGCACCGGTGTCCTGGAGACAGGGCAGCCGTGCAAACCCCGCCCGGAGCAAGGCCGAATAGGGGAGAAGGGCGCCCGGCCCGTTCGAACTCCCGGGTTGGCCGCGTGAGCGTCGCAGCGATGCGGCGCCTAGAGAGATGGTCGCCGCCATTCCGACTTAACCCATCGGAGGGCACAGAATCCGGCTTACAGGCCCGCTGATCACCTTCCTGTTCCCGCCAGCCGCCACCGGGCCGCTGTTCGCGTCAAAGGTGGCTCCGCGGGGGGCCGAAACGGGGTCCCAGAGTTGACACCATGAAGCGCCCGGCGTACAACAAAATCGGTTTGCGCCGCGATTCACAATCTCCCACGAAACGCGATTCCGAGAGCGTCCGTGGCACAACACACACCAGGGTGAGGCGAGCAGGAGGAGGCGAGATGCGCCGCGTGCCGCTTCCCCGGCGTTTGCGCCTGTTTTTCGCGACGGGCGTCGCTGCCATGCTCGCGCTGGCGGCCACGGGTACCGCCTCGGCGATCCAGCCCGGCGGCATCACCGACGAAGCGCGATTGATGAACGAGCTCTTCTGGATCGTGACCATCGCGGGCCTGGCCGTGTTCGTGCTCGTGGGGGCGGCGCTGGTCTACGCGATGATCCGCTACCGGCGCCAGGGCGACGAGCTTCCGCCCCAGTTCCACGGAGGCGCCAAGATCGAAGCCGCGATGGTGGGCGTGCCCGTCGTCATCGTGATCGCGCTGTTCACCATCTCGATGATCACGCTCGTCCAGATCGACGACAAGGCAGAGGACGACGCCCTCACGATCGAGGTGACGGGTTTCCAATTCTCGTGGCAGTTCGCCTACAACATGGACGACCTCGGGACGAATACGGACGCCGCCGCCGAAGGCACGATCGCCATCATCGGGACGCCACAGAACGACCCGGTGCTCGTTATGCCGGTCGACGAGCCGGTCGAGTTCCTGCTCAAGTCGAACGATGTGATCCACTCCTTCTACGTGAAGGATTTCCTCTACAAGCTGGACCTGATCCCGGGACGGGAGAACTCGTTCACGGTGACCGCCCGGGAGACGGGCGACTTCAGCGCGCAGTGCGCCGAGCTCTGCGGTACGAACCACGCCCTCATGCGCTTTGTCGTACGAGTGGTGGAGCGAGACGAATTCGACGCCTGGGTAGCCGAAGAGGCCGCCCGCCAGCTCGGGACCGGCACACGCGTGTCGGCTTCGGGGCAGTAGAGAGACCGGGGAGACCTGATGGCGAGCGTCGCAGTCCCGCAGCTGAGCGGCTACCAACGGCCGGCCGTGCTCGACTGGATCATGACGGTCGACCACAAGAAGCTCGGCATCCTCTACCTGTACTTCACACTCTTCTTCTTCGCGGTGGGCGGCATCCTGGCGCTGCTGGTGCGGACGCAGCTGGCAGTCGCCGATAACAGCTTCGTCGGCAACGACGCCTACAACCAGATCTTCACGATGCACGCCTCGGCGATGCTGTTCCTGTTCATCATTCCGGTGTGGGCGGGCTTCGGGAACTACCTGGTGCCGCTCCAGATCGGCGCGGCCGACATGGCCTTCCCGCGCATCAACGCGCTCTCGTTCTGGATGCTGCCTCCGGCAGGCCTCCTCATGTTCGCCGGCTTCATCGTCGACGGCGGGGCCGCGGACGGCGGCTGGACGGCCTACAGCCCACTCGCGCAGCAGACGGGCGTGGGCATGGACATGTGGATCATCGCGGTGATCGTGCTGGGCATGTCGTCCACGATTGGCGCCGCCAACTTCCTGGTGACCATGTTCCGGATGCGGGCGCCCGGCATGACGATGTTCCGCATGCCCATCTTCTGCTGGACGATGCTCGTGACGGCGCTCCTGCAGCTGCTGGCGACGCCGGTGCTGGCGGCCGCGCTGGTTATGCTCTTCATCGACCGCAACTACGGCGGCCAGTTCTTCGATCCGAACGGCGGCGGCAACGTGGTGCTGTGGCAGAACGTGTTCTGGTTCTACTCGCACCCGGCGGTCTACATCATGATCCTGCCGGGCATGGGCATCGTCTCGGAAATCCTGCCCGTGTTCTCGCGCAAGCCGCTCTTCGGCTACAAGGCGTTCGTCTTCGCGACGATCGGCATCGGCGGCCTGGGATTCAGCGTGTGGGCGCACCACATGTTCACCACAGGCTCGGTGCTGCTGCCCTTCTTCGGCTTCATGACCTTCATGATCGGGGTTCCGACGGGGGTCAAGATCTTCAACTGGCTGGGCACCCTCTGGGGCGGGTCAATCTCGTTCCCGACGCCCATGCTGTTCGCCCTCGGCTTCGTCAGCATGTTCCTCATCGGCGGCATCAACGGCACCTACAGCGCAGCCGTGCCCGTCGACTTCGCCCTGCACGACACGTATTTCGTGGTGGCGCACATCCACTACGTGCTGTTCGGAGGCTCGGTGTTCGCGGTCTTCGGCGGGCTCTACTACTGGTTCCCGAAGATCTGGGGCCGGAAGCTGAACGAACGCCTCGGGAAGCTGCACTTCGTGCTGATGTTCGTCGGGTTCAACGTGGCCTTCTTCCCGATGCACATGCTCGGGCTGGACGGCATGCCGCGACGCATCGCGGTGTACGCGGACAGCGCGGGCTGGGAAGCCCTCAACATGCTCTCGACGGGCGGGGCCTTCCTTATCGCCGTGAGCATGATTCCGTTCCTGATTGCGGTGGTCATGGCCTTCATGCGGCCCAAGGACCAGCCGGACGATCCGTGGGAGGCGAACACGCTCGAGTGGGCGACGACCTCGCCGCCGCCGGACTACAACTTCGACAGCCTGCCGCCGGTACGCTCGGAGCGACCGCTCTTTGACGCCAGGCACAGCAACGGTGAGGGTCACTAATGGCTGCTCACGGCACAGCGGAACGGCAAGGCATGACGAACTCGATGCTCGGGTTCATCCTTTTCCTCGCCTCCGAGGTGATGTTCTTCGGCGGGCTGTTCGCGGCGTACTTCATCGCCCGCGCAGACGCGCCCTCGTGGCCGCCGGAGGAGCTGCTCTCGGCACAGCAGATCGCGGAGGGCGTGAAGCTGGAGCTCGAGGTGCTGCTGCCGGCGATCTCGACCGGCATCCTCGTGCTCAGTTCAGTCACGGTGCAGTGGGCGGTCTGGCAGATCCAGAAGGGCAACCAGTCGGGGATGCTCTGGGGCCTGTTCATCTCGCTGGCCCTCGGCATCGTCTTCCTCACGGCACAGCTGTACGACTACACGCAGCTGCATTTCCTCGCCGACGACACGATCTACGGGACGACCTTCTACACGCTGACAGGCTTCCACGGCGCTCACGTCGCGGCAGGCGCGCTCTTCATCGCGGTCGTGGCGATACGAGGGCTCGGCGGACAGTTCACAGCAGAGAACCACGAGGCGGTCGAAGCGGCGTCGATGTACTGGCACTTTGTCGACGTGGTCTGGATCGCCCTGTTCACCGTTCTCTACATCATCAAGTAGCCCACAAGGACGAAGGCTTTGGAGCACGAAGGCAGCGAGCACAACGCCCACGTAGGGCCCGGGGTCCATCTTCCGGATCCGAGCATCTGGCCGTTCGTGGCCGGCATTGCGATCATGCTCCTGACGGCAGCACTCGTCTGGTGGGCTCGGGTTGAGGATCAGCGCAGCTTCAGCGGCCCGCTGCTGGGCGCCTCCGCCGCCATCACGCTGGGCGCGGTGGCCGGGTGGGCCTACGAGGACGGGCGCATGCGGCAGAAGGCACGCGAGCAGGAAAAGCATGCACGCGCGGCCGCCCGCCGGACGCAAGTCATCACCTTCGCCATCGCCGAGGGCCAGCTCAAGACGAGCGTGGGCGAGGGCGGGGTCATCGACGCAATCCAGAACGCGCACGATGACCTGCGCGGGGCTCCCGGATTCGAGGACCTGCGCATCAACGTCTCCAGCGCCGAAGACGGCCCCTCACAGGTGATCGTCGAGACGACGTGGTCGTCGGCGGACGATCTGGCCGCGTTTGAGGGCACGCAGCGAGCGATCCTGGACCTGATCAGCCAGCACCCGGACGAGGTGCTCGCCGGTTCCACGCAAACGTTCGACATGCAGGTGGTGCGCGATACGAAGGACACGTCGGTGCGCTACAGCCTGGGCACGGCGGTGTCGCTGTTCGGCGCGCTGATCGTGGGCGGCTTCGCGGTCGGCGCCGGGCTCAACCTGTTCGCGAGCGAGGCATCGGGGGAGGGCGGCGGCGGGTTCGTGCCCGTGGATGTTGGCCCCTTCGTAGATACGCTCACGATCAAGGCGAGCGACTTCAGTCACGAGGAAATCACGCTACCGCCGGGCGTCGACTTCACGATGACGCTGGACAACCAGGACGATTCCGTCGCGCACAACCTCATCTTCTTCCAGGGCGACGTGGTAGGCGTAAACGAGCCGGTCCTGGAGGGATGCATCAGCGGCTGCGACGAGGATGGCACGCAGGTGCGAACCGCACTTGAGCTGGGCATCGTGCAGCAAACCTTCACCTTCACCACGCCGCCGCCGGGCCGCTACGCCTTCTGGTGCGATGTTCACCCGGACACCATGACCGGCATCCTCATCGTCGAGGAAGGCGCGTCGATTCCGGGCGAAGCGCCCCCGGTGGACGATGCGGCCGCGGGCGGGGGCACAGGCGCTGCAGGCGGCGCCGGCGAGACGGGTGAAACCGAAGGCGAACCGGCTGAGGACGAAACCGAGCCCTAGGCCCGGACCGCCCCCCTACTCCAGCACACCCTCCACGAGCAGCTCCGTGAACTCGTCGTCGCTCAGGCCGAGCGTCCCCTTGAGCACGCGCTCGGTGTCCTCGCCGAGGAGGGGGGCGGCCTTGGTGGGGCCGCCGGGGGTCTTGGAGAGGCGGAAGGCGGGGGAGTCGTAGGTCCGGACCCCCATCGTTGGGTGCTCCAGCGCGGCGTAGTGGCCACGGTGGCGCAGCTGCGGGTCGCGGTGCATCTCCTCGGGCGACTTGACGATTCCGGAGGGGACGCCGTGGTCGCGCATGGCCTTGAAGGCCTGGGCGGCGGTGCGCTCGCGGCACCAGAAGTCGATGTGTCGGTCGATTTCCTTCTGCTCGTCGAGACGGGACCACTTGCGGCGCATGCGCTCGAGGTCGGTCCAGTCGGGGCGGCCGATGGCGGCGCGGAAGCCCTCCCAGTCCTGCTCGGTGAAGCAGGCGATAACGACGTAGCGGCCGTCCTTGCAGCGGTAGGCGCCGTGGGGGGCGGCCTCGGGGTCGCGGTTGCCGAGGCGCTCGGCTTCGCGGCCGTTCGCCGTCCATTCGAGGATGGCGGGGCCGAGGGCGTGGATAGCGCCCTCGAACTGGGAGAAGTCGATGTACTGGCCCTGGCCCGTGCGACGGCGGTAGTCGAGGGCGGCCACGAGGGCGAGGGCGCCGACGTGGGGCACGAGGAAGTCGGTGTAGGCGATGCCGGTGCCAATGGGCTCGCCGTCGGGCCAGCCGGTCAGGTGGTTGAAGCCGGAGGCGGCCTGGAGGACGTGCCCGTAGCCCATGTAGTGCGCCCAGGGACCGGTCTGGCCGAAGAGGGGCATGGAGATCATGACGAGGTCGGGGCGGACCTTGCGCAGCTCCTCGTAGTCGAGCCCCAGCTTCTTCAGCGAGCCGGGGGTGAACGACTCCGTGACGACATCGGAGACAGCGACCAGGCGCTTCAGGAGCGCCTTCCCCTTGTCCGTCTTGAGGTTGATGGTGATGCCGAGCTTGGAGCTGTTGAAGTTCGCGTAGTACCCGGAGTTGTCGTAGTGGGGCTCGTTGTTGGTGAAGGGACCGGCCCGGCGCAGGCCCTCCATGCGCGTGGCGGACTCGACGCGGATGACCTCGGCGCCGTGGTCGCCGAGGTATTTCGCCACGGTCGGTCCAACACCCACCCAGGAGAGGTCGGTGACGCGCAGCCCCTCGAAGGGTTTGGGCTTGCCGTTCCGCCCGTTGCTGGTCATGTCAGATCACCATCGTACGCCGGAGCTTCGCGACTTCGCCGGGCTCAAGCCCGAGGAGATCGCCGTACACATCTTCGTTATGTTCGCCCAAATGTGGGGCGCGGCCGCGCTGCCTCCAGGGCGTACTCGAGAGCTTCCAGGGGGCGCCCGGGTAGACGAACGTTTCGCCGATGTCTTCGTGGCGGACCTGCACCCAGTAGTCGCGGGCGGCGAGCTGGTCGTTCTCAACGATCTCGCGGGGGCTGTAGACGGGCGCCCAACCGGCATTGCGGGCCTGCGCCTCACGCACGAGGTCGTCCTTTCGGCGGGTGCGACAGAACCGTTCCATGATGCCGACGAGCAACTTCTGCTCGTCCTCCTCAAGCGGCTGTACGACCGCCAGGCGTTCGCGCCAGTGGGGGGAGGTGAGGGGTCCGGCTTCGCCGGTCTCGTCGAGCCAGTCGATCATGGCGCCCGAGCTGGGCCCCACGAGGCCCCCCATTCCCAGCGCCGCCACCCAGCCATCGGCGGCCTCGTAGATGTAGCGGGGGCCCTCGCGGCCGCTGACCATGCGCCCCGAGCCGGGACCGCGGTTGTTGATCTGGAGGATGTCCCAGGTCTGCTGGGCGTTGTCCATGGCGTTGGCCATGGACTCCTGCATGGAGACGTCGACGTGCTGGCCGAGGCCGCCGTTAGCCCCGCGCGCATAGAGCGCGATGGCCGTCCCGACGGCGGCCTGGAGGTTCACCTGGGCGTAGGCCTGAGGAGCGGCTGTCCGAACAGGGCCCCGCTCTTTAGTGCCGTTGAGGTACATGTGGCCGCCCGTGGCGGAACCGACGATATCGGTGGCGGGGAGGTTGCGGGCAGGGCCGGTCTGGCCGTAGTTGGTAATGCTCACGACGACGGCGCTCCGGTTCACCTTGGCGAGGGTGCGGGGGTCGGCGCCGGAGTCCTTGGCCGTGCCGGGTGCACTCGTCTCGATGACGGCGTCGGCGCCAGCGACGAGGCGGTGGAAGAGGTCGCGGCCTGCTTCGCTGCGCAGCTCGCAGGTAACGGAGCGCTTGCCGGCGTTCATGGCCCACCAATAGAGGCTCGACTCGCGGCCTTCCTCGTCGCGGAAGAAGGGGCCGTTGGAGCGTGTGCGGTCGCCCGTTCGGGGCTCGACCTTGATGACGTCGGCGCCGAGCTCGCCGAGGAGGCGGGCGCAGAGCTGCCCCTTCTCGTCGGCGAGGTCGAGGATGCGGTAGCCGCTCAGGGGGCCGTCGGGGTGGGGAAGGGGAACGCTGTCGTCGCGATCGGACACGCGCGAGTTCTACCGCTGCCTGGCGGCTGTGCGCAAGGGCCGGGGGCGGCGGTGGGGCAGGTCGGGCCGGCAACTCTAGCGATCTTCGAGGTCGCGCCCCCAGATGCGGGCGACCCACAGTTCCGGCCCGGGGAGCCAGAGGGAGAAGGGAAGCAGAACCGCGGTAGCAACCACTTTCGCGGTGAGCAGGGTGGCTTCACCAAGCCACTGCATCGCACGGTCTGCGCGAGTACACACCACCTCCAGGAATCTCAGCCGCTGTGCGCAAGGGCGACGGCGCCGTTGGCAGGGAGGCCGGGGCGGTCGTCGAGGGCGTCGTCGATGGCTTTACGGAGGGCGTCGATGCCCCAGCCCTTGCTCGCGGAGATGTGGCGAACGTCGCCGGGGACGGGTCCGGCGCCGTCGAGGAGGGCGCGGGCCTCGGCCTCAGTTGCAGGCGGGGCGTCGTCGTCGCCGGTGAGGGCGTCGATCTTGTTGAGGGCGACGATGGTGGGGCGGCCGAGGACGCTCAGGTCGCGGAGAACGCCCTCGACCGTCTCGGCGTGGACGCCGGCGTGGGGGTGGGAGACATCGACGACGTGCAGGAGGATGTCCGCCTCCTCCAGCTCCTCGAGGGTCGCGCGGAAGGACGCGACGAGCTGGGTGGGGAGCTTCTGGATGAAGCCGACGGTATCGGTGAGGAGGGCGGGGCGTCCCGAGGGGAGGGCCATGCGCCGGGTGACAGGGTCGAGCGTGGCGAAGAGCTTGTCTTCGGCGCGCTGGTCGGCGCCGGAGAGGGCGCGCATGAGGGTCGTCTTACCGGCGTTCGTGTAGCCGATGAGGGCGACGACGGGCACGCCGGAGCGGCGCCGCTTGCGGCGGTACAGCTCGCGCTGGACGCGCACCTGCTCCAGGTCCTTCTTCAGCTTGCTCATGCGGCGGCGGACGAGGCGGCGGTCAGTCTCGATCTGGGTCTCGCCGGGGCCCCGCAGGCCGATGGCGCCCTCCATGCGTTCGAGGTGGCTCCACTGTCCGCGCAGGCGGGGCAGGAGGTACTCGGTCTGGGCCAGCTCGACCTGGAGGCGGCCCTCCCGCGTGCTCGCGCGCATGGCGAAGATGTCGAGGATGAGGGCGGTGCGGTCGATGACCTTGAGCTGGAGTTGCTCCTCAAGGTTGCGCTGCTGCGAGGGTGCGAGCTCATCATCGAAGATGACGGTGTTGGCGCGCTGCTCGATGCAGGCGTCGGCGACCTCGCGCAGCTTGCCGCTGCCGATGTAGGTGGCGGGCTGGGGGCTGGAGCGTCGCTGCAGAGCGAGGCCGACGACCTTTGCGCCGGCCGTGCGGGCAAGCTCGGAGAGCTCCGCGAGGGACTCGCGGGCGGGGAGGGCGGCCCCGGGGCGGTCGACAGCGACCAGGTAGGCGCGGTCACGCTTGGGGGCGGTGGAGTGGAGGCGTTTGGCCATCCAGCCAGCTTAGACCATTGGCGGGAAACGGCGTCGCTACGCTGGCGTCGATTCCCGGGGAGCAGGCGCTCCACGCAGGAGCCCCGCGGTGCTCAGGTCCTCGTCGATGTCGGGCCAATGGATGCCGAAGCCACCGCCAGCGACGCGCCAGTTGGTTCGCTGGGCGGCCGTGGTGTGAAGAAGCCGCGGGTACCACGCAAGGGGCACGGAGATCGTACGCCCGTCGAGGAGGTCGACCGTGAGTGTGTCATCGGTCACGCGTACATCCTGCACTTCTCGCCCGCTCCCGGCATGTCCAGCTAGAACCCCTTCCATTCCTCCAGGCGCTGACAGCCCTCCTCGACCTGATCGTCGGGGGTGGTGAGGGAGAGGCGGACGTAGCCCTCGCCGTTGAGGCCGTAGCCACGGCCGGGCGTGACGACGACGGCGCACTCGTCGATGAGGCGGGCGGCGAAGTCGCCGCTGATGATGCCATTGGGGAGCTTCGCCCAGACGTAGAGGGAGGCCTTGGGCGGGTCGACTTCGAGGCCCATCTTGCGCAGCGTCTCAACGATGCGGTCGCGGCGGCGCTGGTAGATGGCGTTGTGCTCGTCGATGACGTCCTGGGGGCCGTTGACGGCCTCGATGGCCATCTCCTGGATGGCCTGGGGGATGCCGCTATCGATGTTCGACTTGACCCGCATGAGGGCGTCAACGAGCTCGCCGTTGCCGACGGCCATGCCGATGCGCCAGCCGGTCATGTTGTAGATCTTCGAGAAGGAGTTGAACTCGATGGCGACATCGCGGGCGCCGGGCACCTGGAAGATGGACATGGGGCGGTAGCCGTCGTAGGCCACGTCGCAGTAGGGGTTGTCGTGGCAGATGGAGACGTCGTACTCCTTCGCCCAGGCCACGACCTTCTCGAAGAAGGCGAAGTCGGCGACGGCGGCGGTGGGGTTGTTGGGGTAGTTCAGCCAGAGGACCTTGGCCTTGGCGGCAAGGTCTTCGGGGACGGCGTCGAGGTCGGGTAGCCAGCCGGCCTCCTGGCGGAGAGGCAGCTTGATAGTGACGCCACCGGCGAACATCGTGCCGATCTCGTAAACGGGGTAGCCGGGGTCGGTCGAGAGGGCGACATCGCCGGGGTCGATGAGGGTGAGCGCCATGTGGGCGATCCCCTCCTTCGAACCGATGAGGGCGAGGGCCTCACGCTCGGGGTCGAAGGAGCACTCGAAACGGCGCTCGTACCAGTTGGAGATAGCCTGGCGCAGCTCGGGCAGGCCCTCGGACTCGGGGTAGCGGTGGTTGGCGGGGTTATCGGCTGCGCGATGGAGCGCGTCGAGGATGTTGGGGGGCGTGGGGAGGTCGGGGTCGCCGATGCCGAAGGTGATGACATCGATGCCCTGGGCCTTCTTGGCGGCGATAACCTTGGAGATCTGGGCGAAGAGGTAGGGGGGCAGCTCTTCGACCCGCTTGGCCAGTCTCATGACTTCTCCTGGTGGGGTGCTCCCGGGGGTCAAAATCAAGCGCGCCGCTTGCTCCGGCGCGCAACGGTGCGATGGTACCGCGCGCCGCCCGCAGCCGCATGCGGCGGGCGGGAGCGGGCTGCTACAGGTCGGCGAGCCGCTGGATGAGAGGCTCCCAGCCCTGCACCTCGGCAACTGGGGCATCGCTGTAGGGAGTAATCGTGACGGTCGTTACCCCCTCGGCGGCAAACTCGGCCATGCGGTCGAGGAAGCGAGCGCGCTCGTTCTCGGTGTCGAACGCGGGGCCGGTCCAGGCAACGGTCTTCTCGATGGCGTCGTAGTCGGTGCCCTCGGTCTCGCAGTGGCCGCGGAGAACGCTGAGCTTGTGGCGGACCTCCTCGACGTCGCTGCTGGTGAGGTTGCAGGCGTCGGCGTAGCGAGCGACGAGGCGGAGGGTCTTGCGTTCGCCGCGGCCACCGATGAGGAGCTCGGGATGGGGCCGGCTGATGGACTGGGGGGTGTTCAGCGTCTCCGCAAGCTGGTAGTGCTTCCCGTCGAAGGGGCCGTTGTCGTCGCTCCACATCTGGAGGCAGATGCGGATGGCCTCCTCGAGCCGCTCGAAGCGCTCGCTGAGGGGCGGGAAGGGAACGCCGAGGCCGACGTGCTCCTGCTCGTTCCAGGCCGCCCCGATGCCGAGCCAGGCGCGCCCGCCGGAGAGCACATCGAGTGTGCTGATCTGCTTGGCGAGCATGCCGGGATGGCGGTAGGTGACGCCCGTGACAAGCAGGCCGAGGCGGATCGTCGAGGTGTGGCCGGCGACGAAGCCAAGCGCGGTGTAGCCCTCGAGCATGTCCATGTCGGGCGGGCCGATCCACCCGATCTGGAAGAGGTGGTCCATGAAGGACAGGCGGGAGAGGCCGACCTGCTCGGAGACGGCTCCAAGTTCGGCAAGGCGCGGCCCCATCTCCGGGGGGCCACCTTGCCAGGTGAAATTGGCGACGTGGATTCCGGCGCGCATGAAGCGCCTAGGAGACTCCGCGGCGCTCGAGTTCCCGAGGCATCCGCTCGGCGTCGGCGCTGAGCATCGGACCCTTCTGGTCGTCGGAGAGCGTGCCGGCGGCATCCGCGCCGAACTTGGCGGCGTCGAACAGGATCCACTGCTCGGGCACGACTTCGAGGACGACTCGCAGGGGCGAGTCGAGCGTCGCGACGAACGCGGCGGCGGCTTCGGGGTTGGTGGGGTTCAGCTTGGCGGCGAACGCCGGGTAGAACCAGTCCTTGGTCTCGCGGTCCTCGTGGATGATGCAGCGCCCCTTGGCGGTGGCGGCGCCGAAAGGCCCGGCGTAGCCGGGAGGGCCGGCGGCGCCGCTCACAACGACGGAGACGCGCGGGTCACGGCGAACGGCGGAGATGCGGTGCCGGTGGGCGCCGGCGGTAATCCAGAAGCGCCCGTCCTTCCAGAGGAACGACATGATGACGCCAACGGGCCAGCCATCCTTGGTGCCCCAGTTGAAGGTGCACTCGCCGACTCCGTTCAGGAGATCCTCAAGCTGCTTGTTATCCAGCGGGTAGATAGAGACGGTTTCGTGGTCGTCAACACCGGGCATAGTTGCCCTCCGATCGCACAGGCTTTCGCCCGTTCGCATGCTCGAAGCAGCCGGCGGGCGAGCCGGCTAACACTGGCAGTTTGGCCCCGCTGGCGCAAGCACAAGGGGGAGGCTGGTGGTCGGTTGAGGGACTGCATGGAGAGCCCGTGCTATGCTCCGGCGGAGGTTCTCGGTTCAGATCGTTCCCATGAGAGATTCCAAACTCACGCTCGATTGCCGCCGGTACCCAGCTAATGCCCCGGAGGCAAATGTATGACGTCGTTCGTCGATCGAACCCTGACCTGCTCCGACTGCAGCGCTCAGTTCACCTTTACGGTGGGCGAGCAGGAGTTCTACCAGTCCCGCGGATTCACCAATGAGCCGCGGCGCTGCCCCGAGTGCCGCCAGGCCCGCAAGGCCTCGCGCGGCGAGGGTGGCGGAGGCGGCGGTGGCGGAGGCTACCGCAGCTACGACAGCAACCGTGAGATGTTCAGCGCCGTGTGTGCCGAGTGTGGCCGCGAAGCGCGTGTTCCCTTCCAGCCCCGTGGCGACCGCCCGGTCTACTGCAGCGACTGCTTCCGCTCGCGCGGACCGCAGCACGGCGGTGGTGGCGGTGGTGGTGGCGGCGGCCGCGACCGCAACTGGTAGGCCACTGACCCTTCCTCCGTTTCTTCCCCTGAGCGCGTAGCCGCCTATTGGCTGCGCGCCCTCGGGGTGGGCTCAGCGCCTATACTCCGCGCAGCCCAGAGGAGGGCGGCGTGGAACCAGAGACGATTGAGCGGCTCCCCGAGATCCTGCGCGCGTACCTCTCCGAGCGAATGCCCGAGGTTCGCAACGTCTCGATCCACAATGTCTCCCGCTCGCCGGGCGGCAACTCGCGCTCGATGTGGTTCTTCGACGCGGACTGGGAGGGCGAGGCGCCGGTCTCCAGGCAGCTCATGTTCCGGGCGAACGAGAGCACCTGCTTCCGCGACGAGGAGGCGAGCCTGGAGAAGGAATACCGCATCTTTCGCGCGCTCCAGGAAACGCCCATGCCCGTGCCGACCAACTACTGGTACGAGCGCGACCCCGCGTGGGCAGGCGAGGACTTCGTCATCCGCGAGCGCGTGGAGGGCGACACCAACTTCCGCGACCTTTCGGCCGAGAGCCAGCGGTCCATCCTCGACCACTTCGTGGAGCTGCTGGCGATCCAGCACGGCCTGGACTGGGAAGCGATGGGGCTGGGGTTCCTGGGTGCGCCGCAGGACGGCCCCGAGTGCGCGCGGATGGTGATCGAGCGCTGGGAGCGGGCGACGAAGCGGGAACTGCTCGAACCGCAGCCGGTGATGACCGCCACGATGGCCTGGCTGAAGCGGAATCTGCCCACGGAGGTGGACCGCATCGTGCTGGGGCAGGGGCAGGTGGGGCCGGGGCAGATCCTGTTCCGGGACGACCGCGTGGTAGCCTCGCTCGACTGGGAGTCGGGGTTCATCGGCGACCCGATGTCGGACCTGGCCTATCTGGACTTCATGGTGCGCCCGATGATCGGGGACGACGCGATGGAAGGGCTGATCACACGTTATGGAGAGCTGAGCGGGCTGCCCATCCGGCGCGACAACATGCGCTTCTACACGGTCTTCCAGTCGTACTGGGCCGTCTCGGCGTGCCTGGCGGCGGTGAACCGCTTCGCCACGGGGGAGATGCGGAAAACGCAGACGCTCGTGCTGGGCATGGCGGCGCCGCGCTCCTTCCTGCGGCGGATGGAGCGCATCGTGCGCGAGGACGCGGCCTAGCCATGCGACCAACACCAGCGGAGATCGTCGAGGGGCTTGAGTACAACCTGCGGGCCGACCTGATGCCCGAGCTGGAGTCGCCGTGGGCGAAACGCATCGCGGGGAACATGCTCTGGGCGCTGGAGCACCTGAAGCAGCGGCTGACCGAGGAGCACGCCCTCGCGGTCGAGGAGAACGCGGACCTGCGGGCGGTGCTCGTAAGCGCGTCCTCGGCGAGGGGCGGGAACGCGCAACTGGCGGACGCCCTCGAGGGCATCGACCTGGCCCCGGGCGAGGCGCGGGAGTGGCCCGCACCCGAGGAGCTGACGGACGAGAACGCGCGCCTGCGGACGGTGGTCGACGCGATCGTGGAGGCCTTCCCGGCGGACCGGGACGCCGCCGCGGAGGAGCTCTGGCGGGAGATCCTGGGCTACATCGCGCGCCAGACAGACCGCGACGGCACGCTTATCGAAGTGACGCCCGGCTGAGGGCGAGCAAGCAAACCCAACCCCAGGAGGAGAGCCATGACCTACCCCGAGTACGAGAACATCATCGTGGAGCCCCTGGCCGAGGCTGAAGGCGTCGTGCGGGTGACCCTGAACCGGCCGCAGGCGCTGAACGCGCTCTCGGCGGACCTGCTGGACGAGTTCTTCGACTTCCTCGACCACTTCGAGGACGACCCGCATGCGTACGTGCTGCTGCTGCGGGGAGCAGGACGCTCGTTCTGCGCGGGGTACGACCTCGCCTCGAACCGGACGGTGGAGCCGGGCTCGCCGGGCGACATCCTGCAGGAGCAGAGCGTGGGCCGTTCAAGGCGGACGATGATCGACTCGGTCGACCGTTATCTGCGGCTGTTCAACACGCGCAAGCCGACGATCGCGCAGGTACACGGGCACTGCATCTCCGGCGGGACGGAGCTGATCTCGATGTTCGACTTCGTGATCTGCACGGAGACGGCCAAGTTCGGGCACATCGCCGGGCGGCACATGGGCACGCTGCGGACGCTCTCGCTGTGGCCGTGGACGGTCGGGTACCGGCGCGCGAAAGAGCTGTTCATGACGGGCGAGCTAATCGACGGGAAGACGGCGGACGAGTGGGGGCTGGTGAACAAGGCCGTGCCCGAGGGTGAGCTGGAGGAGGCGACCCTGCACTTCGCGCGCAAGATCATGCGCATCCCGCTTGAGGTGAACATCCTGCACAAGCACTCGGTGAACCGCTGGATGGAGATTCAGGGGCTGCAACCCGCGATCCACTCGGCGGCGGAGTTCGACGTGTACACGGCCTTCATCGACGGGCGTCCCGGCTTCCGGGAGCGCGTGGAGGCGGACGGCCTGCGGGAGGCGCTGAAGTGGCGCGACCGCGAGTGGCGAGGCACGGAGCTCTGGGACCATGCGAAGGAGCAGGAGTCCTGACCTCGCCGCAGGATAACGGCATGGACGTGCTGCCCGGGGCAGACGAAAAGGCGGCAGTCGTGCGGACGATGTTCGACCGCATCGCCCCTTCCTATGACCGCATGAACCGCATCATCACGCTGGGCTTCGACCAGCGCTGGCGGCGTGCGCTCATCGACGCGGTCGGGGTTGGCGGCGGCGACACGGTGCTCGACCTCGCCTGCGGGACCGGCGACTTCGCGGCGATGGCGCGGGAGAGGGGAGCGCGGGTGGTGGGGCTCGACTTCGCAGGGGCGATGCTGGCATCCGCGCGTGAGCGCTGTCCGAAGGCCGTCTCGCTCGTGCGCGGGGACGCGCTGCAGCTGCCGCTGGCGAATAGCAGCGTGTCGGTGGCGGTCTCGGGGTTCGCGCTGCGGAACTTTGTCTCCATCCCGCCCGTGCTGGCGGAACTGGCGCGAGTGCTGCGCCCGGGGGGGCGAGTGGGACTGCTTGAGGTCGATGAGCCCCGATCGAGCGTCCTGCGACTGGGGCACGGGGTCTATTTCCAACGGGTCGTGCCGGCGCTGGGGGCGCTGCTGAGCGACGGGCGCGCCTACCGGTACCTGCCAGCCTCCGCGGCGTATCTGCCCGACGGGGAGGGGCTGCGCGACATGCTTGAGGAGGCGGGATTCACGCGCATCGAGAAGCGCAGCCACCTTGGCGGGGCGGCACAGTCGATCACGGCGGTGCGGGGGTGAGCACCGAGCGGGCGCTGCCCGCCCCGGGCAGCCTCGGGGCGTGGCGCGCGGCCGCGCGGCCGCCGACGCTGACGGCGGCGATCGCGCCGGTGCTGGTGGGGACGGGCGCGGCCATCGGCGACGACGTGTTCTCGGCGGGGCCGTTCGTGGCGGCGCTCTTCGGGGCGCTCTGCCTGCAGATTGGCGCGAACTTCGCGAACGACGTGTTCGACTTCCTGCGGGGCGCGGACACGGGCGACCGGCTCGGTCCGGCGCGCGCCACGCAGATGGGCCTGCTCACGCCCACGCTGATGAAGGCCGGCATGTGGGCCGCCTTCCTGCTGGCGTTGCTGGCCGGCATCTACCTGGTGGTGGTGGCGGGGTGGATCGTGGTCGTAATCGGGCTGGCGAGCATCGTGGCGGGGCTCATCTACACGGGGGGGCCGTGGCCGATCGGGTACCGCGCGCTGGGCGACGTGTTCACGTTCGGGTTCTTCGGGATGGTGGCGGTCGTGGGGACGTATTTCGTGCAGGCGGAGGCGGCCCCGGGAGTGGTGTGGCTGGCGGCGGTGCCGGTCGGATGCACGGTGACGGCGATCCTCGTGGCCAACAACCTGCGCGATATCGCGACCGATCGAGCCGCGGGCAAGACGACGCTGGCGGTGGTGCTGGGGGAGCGGGGGACGCGCGCGTGGTACTTGCTGCTGATGGTGGCCGCCTACGGGGTCGCGATTGCGCTCTGGCCAGCGACGGGCGTCGAACGGTGGGCGCTGCTGGTGCTGGCGAGCCTGCCGTTCGCGGTGGCGCCTCTGCGGGCGGTGGCGGGCGGGACGGCGGGGCGTGCGCTGAACGCGACGCTCGTACAGACGGCGCGCCTGCACCTCATCTTCGGGGTGCTGCTGGCGCTGGCCCTGACGGACTGGCTGCCGGCCTAGCGCCCCATGATCTCGTCGGCGTAGGTCGTCGTGATGTGGCCCCCGGCCTCGAGCTTCGCGTACTCCTCGTCGCTGACGCCGAGGAGCTCGCGGTAGACGTAGTGGTTGTGCTCGCCGAGGAGGGCGGGCGGGGTGCGCAGGGTCACGTCGGAGCGGGAGAAGGTGAACGAGGGGGCGGGGAAGTCGGTGGTGGGGTAGTCCTCGGTCGCTTCAAGGCGATGGTAGGCGGGGGACTGGTTGGCGTGCGGGTCCTCGGTGACGTCCTTCGCGCTGAGCACGGGACCGGCGGTCACCCCGACTTCCTGGAGGTCACGGAAGAGCTCCTCGCGGTCGCGGGCGGCGATCCAGGCGGCGAGCTCGGACTCGATGGCGTCCTCCGAGGCGCGGCGACCCCCGGCGGTGGCGAACTCGGGCGCCGTGGCCCAGGCAGGACTGCCGAGGTAGTCGACGAGGGCGGCCCACTCGGCGTCGCTGCGACAGCTGAGGGCGAGCCACTGTTCCTCGCCACGGGCGGCGAAGACGCCGTTGGGAACGAAGCCCTCGGTGCTGCGGTTCCCGATGGACCCGGTGGCACGGCCGTTCCAGGCGGCATCAAGGGCAGCCTGGGGGAACATCGATGCGGAGCACTCGGCCTGGGCGAGCTCGATTGTCTGGCCCTGGCCGGTGCGGCGGCGGTGGCGGAGGGCGGCGAGCATGGCGAGGCCGCCGTGCATCCCCACGAAGAAGTCGCCGGCGAAGGTCTGGACGTTGGTCTCGGGGGCGGAGTCGCGGTAGCCGCGCAGGATGGTCGAGCCAGCGACGCCATCGATGTGGGCGCCGTAGCCGCGGCCCTCGACGTAGTCGCCGGTGCGGCCGTAGGCGGGGAGGTGGAGGATGACGATGTCGGGGCGAGCGGCGCGGATGGCGTCGTCGTCGAGGCCGAGCTTCTCCAGGGTGCCGCGGGCGAGGTTCTCGGCGAGCACGTCGCTGATAGCGATGAGGCTCTTGACGATGGCCAACCCCTCGGGGCGGCGGCTATCGACGGTGAAGGAGCGCTTGTTGCGGATGACGTGGATGAAAGCGGGGCTGTTGTTCCAGGGACGGGGGCCGGGGTCGTTGTCGGGGTGGCCGGCCATCCAGGCGGGGAGCATCTGCGCCACGGGCGCGGGGAGGACGGGGGCGGCGGCGCGGGTGGCGGGGTTCCAGACGTACGGGTTCTCGACCTTTATGCAGTCGGCGCCGAGGTCGGCGAGGTACATGGTGGCGGTCTGGCCGGCCCAGACGCAGGCAAAGTCGCAGACGCGGATACCTTGGAGGGGCAGGTAGGCGTTCATGCGACGGCCCCCGATCGCCGGAGTTCCGTGACGGCGGCTGCGTCGTAGCCGGCCTCTTCGAGGAGGGCGTCGGTGTCCTGTCCCAGCGTGGGGGCGGCGCGGCGGATGGCCCAGGGCGTCTCGCTGAGCATGTAGGGCCGCCCGAGCATGGGGAACCTGCCGAGGGTGTCGTGCTCGACCTCGGTCCAGAGGCCGCGCTCGCGGAAGACGGGGTCTTCGTACAGGTCGGCCGCGGTGAAGAGGGGGGCGAGGATGGCGTGCGCGTTGCGGGCAGCCTCCCAGATCTCGGCCCGGGTGCGTTCGGCCAGCCAGGGGTAGAGGGCGACGTCGACCTCCTCGCGAGCCTGCGGGGAGTTCATCCACTCGCGGTCGTTCCACTTCGGGTCCTTGAAGTCGGGACGGTCGATCATCTCGGCGAAGCGGTGCCAGTACGGTCCGGCCGAGGCGGTCATCTCGACGTAGCCATCGGCGCAGGGGAAGACGCCGACTACGCCCGCTCCGGTCGAGGGACCGGCGACCTCGGGACGGTCGTTGATCCGCCCGGAGAAGCGGTAGGCCATGATGGCCGAGCTGCGCCGGTCGACGCTGTTGAGCTGCACGTCGAAGAGGGAGACATCGACGCGCTGGGTGATGCCGTGGACCTCGGTCGCGTAGACGGCGCCGAGCGCCCCGATGGCGGCCATCGCGCCGCACTGGGTGAGGGAGGCGGTGCCGCCCATCTTGAGCGGCTCGCGGCCGACGGAGCCGTGCGAGTACATCTCGCCGCCCATGGCGTAGAGCACCGTCTCGGAGAGGGAGTAGTCGCGGTAGGGGCCGTCCCAGCCGAAGTTCGTGAGGGAGAGGACGTTCACGTCGGCCACGCCGCGGAGGGCGTCGGGTGTCAGGCCCAGGCGTTCGGCGACGGCGGGCGGGTAGCTGGTCACGGCGACATCGGCGAGCGGGAGGAGGCGTTCGAGCGCCTCGCGGCCGCCGTCCGACTTAAGGTCGAGGACGATCGACTCCTTGTTCGTGTTGAGGAACTGGTAGGCGCCGCTGCGCTCGGGGCCGGGCTCGTCGTTGAGCCAGGGGCCGAAGGCGCGGATGGGGTCGCCGCCGGGCCGCTCGACCTTGATGACGCGGGCGCCGAGGTCGGCCAGCAGCTTCGTCGAGTAGGGGCCGGCGATGTGCGCGGTCAGGTCGAGGACGGTGATGCCGTCGAGGGCGGCGGGCGCGGCGGCATCGGTCGTCACGTGCGCTCTCTCCTAGTGCGTCTTGAAGTCATTGTGGTGGGGGTAGGTCCTCTTCTCCAAGATTGCGTAGACCTCGAAAAGGGTCTGCTCCAATTGGTCTTCAATTGCCACCGCCTGGAATGTCATGCCCCTCACGGTCTCCCGTCGCTTGCGAAACTCCTGGCCATGGCGCTGTTCAATCTCTGGGTCGGTAAGTGCAGACTCACCCAGACTTCTCTTCAACAATTTGAAGGCAAACGTGGCTCCATGGCGGTCCGAACTATCGGCGCCGTGACGGCGAATTCGATCCCTCATCTTGTTGGAACGGCCCACATAGGTGGGCTCCCCGTTCTCGTATAGCACGTAGACGCCCTGCCACGGAGCCTTGCTGTAGTCGCTCCACTGTCGTCGTTCACTTGCATCCAGCTCGGCCATGAAGACCTTCATCTTGTCGGCAGCCCTAGCAAACTCTCCACTCATGCTGACTCCCTAGAGGATGCGGTAGTCGTGGGAGCGCCAGCCGGCCTCGTAGTACGGGGAGACGGTGGCGCCGGGGGCGATGACGGCGTCGATGCGATCGCGGTCCTCGTCGGTGATGACGACCTCGGCGGCGCCGAGGTTGTCCTCGAGCTGTTCGAGCGTACGCGGGCCGATGATGGGGCTGGTTACGCCGGGTTGCTGCTCGCACCAGGCGAGGGCGAGTTGCGAGAGGGTGCAGCCTTTGTCAGCGGCGATCGGTTCGAGCCCCTCGATGACGTCGTAGACGCCGTCGGTGAGACGTCGGCGCTGCTGCGCGTTCATGGCGTAGCGGCCGTCCTCAGGCAAGGGCTCGCCGCGGCGGTAGCGGCCGGCGAGGAGCCCGCCTCCGAGCGGTCCCCAGGGGATGACGCCGATGCCGAAGGTCTGGGTCATGGGGAGGAGCTCGCGCTCGGCGCGGCGGTCGAGGAGGTTGTAGGGCGGCTGCTCGCAGACGACGCGGTTGAGGCCGAACTCCTTCGCCACCCAGAGGGACTCGACGATCTCCCAGGAGGCGAACGTGCTAGTGCCGATGTAGCGCACCTTGCCGGCGCGGACGAGGTCGTCGAGGGCGCGCAGGGTCTCGTCGATGGGGATGTCGGGCTGGGGGCGGTGCAGCTGGTAGAGGTCGATGTAGTCGGTCTGGAGACGGCGGAGGCTGGCCTCACACTGCTCGATGATGTGGCGGCGGCTGTTACCGCGCGCATTCGGGTCTTCGGCGTCCATGGCCCCGTGCACCTTGGTGGCGAGCACGACCTGGTGGCGGCGACCGTTGCGCTTGAGCGCCTCGCCGGTGATCTCCTCGCTGCGCCCGAGCGCGTAGACGTTGGCGGTATCGAGGAAGTTGATGCCGGCGTCGAGAGCGCGGTCGATGATGGCGTAGGACTCCTCTGGTTCGGTGCGGCGTCCGAACATCATGCAGCCGAGGCAGAGGCTGGATACCTGCACGCCGGTGCGACCGAGGCTCCTGAGCTCCATCGGCGGCATTCTACGGGTCCGGTCGGAGAGCGAGTACGGGGCTCTCGACGGTTGCGAGCGATCGGCGTACACACTGGGGAGAACCGACGCCGGGGAGGACGTGACATGGCAACACCGGACGAGCTGCGAGCGACGCTGGCCGAGGCCCGCGCAACGTTTCGCGAGGCCATCGAGGAGGCCGAGATGGGGTGGCGGCGGGGGCCGGGCGACGGTGCGTGGACCGCACAGGAAGTGGCGGAGCACGTCATCCAGATCGAGGCGCGCATCACGACGATGGTGTGCGAGGCCTGCGGCTATCCCGGTATCGAGGTGGGCGAGCCGGACTGCGCCTCATCGATCGAAGCGGTGGACGAGTTCGACGCGGTCGTGAGCCGGTGCGACGCCAAGCTGCAGTACGTGACGGCAGAGGACCTGGAGAAGCCGCACGAGCACTTCGGGAACGTCGCGGCGATCTTCGAGATGAACGCACAGCACCTCGCCGAGCACACGGCGCAGCTGCTGGGGGCATCCTCGAGCTAGAGCGTCGCTCAGGCGCCCGCGTAGAGCCTGAATCCGAAGTCGTTGTAGCGCCGCTCGGGCGAGAGGCTGGCGCGCGCCGTGAGCCGGGTGAACTTGACCGAGTGGCGCCAGCTTCCGCCACGGCTGACCTTGCGGGCGCGCTCGGCGGGTTCGCGATCACCGGAACCGGGGTTGGCGTAGGCATCGGCGTGATACCAGTCGAGGCACCACTCGTGCACGTTCTCGGCCATGCAGCGGAGGCCGTAGCCATTGGCGCACTCAGGGGCGGGGGGATGGGGGCGGTCGGCGGCGGCTATGCGGCCGGCGGCGGGGTGGCCCTGCCAGCGCTCGCCGGGCCAGGGCCAGCCGGCGCCCTCAAGGCCGCCGAGCGAGGCGTATTCGCGTTCGGCCTCGGTGGGGAGGCGGTAGGGGATGTCCGTGTCAGCGGCGAGCCACTCGCAGAAGGCGACGGCATCGAACCAGTTCACGCCCACGACGGGCTGGTCGGGGGCGTTGAACTGCTCGTCGTCCCAGAAGCGGGGCGGCTCGTGGCCGGTCGCGAGGAACTGCGCGAACTGCGCGTTCGTCACCGGCGAGACGGCGACGCGGAAGGGGGCGATCTCGACGCGATGGACGGGCTGCTCGTCGGGGCGGCCGCGGTCATTGCCCATCAGCAGCACGCCGCCTTCTAGGTTGACCATTTCGGGCAGGGGAAGGGCGTCCACGGGGGCGATCTTACGGCGGACCCCGGACAGCGTCGCTCCGCCCGGCCTGTCCCCTGAGCAGACCCCTCGATAGACTCCTGCGCCATGACTGACGCAATCGTGTGGCTGGACGAGCCCGGGGCGCCGGAGCGGCGCGTCGGGGGCAAGGGCGGGAGCCTGGCCCGGCTCTCGGGCCTGGGGTTCCCGGTTCCGCCGGGTTTCATCGTGGCGGCGGAGGGCTACGAGACTTTCGCGGAAGCGCACGAACTGGCGGCCGTCACGGCCCCACTCGCCGAGCTGGAGGCACGGACGCCGATGGCAGCCATCCGGGCGACGCTTGCGCCCGTGGCGGAGCGGCTCGATGGCGCGAGCCTGGACGAGGGCGCGCGAGGCGCCATCACCGAGGCGGTGACGGAGCTGCGGACGCGCTCGGGACCGCACGCGACCTTCGCGGTGCGATCGAGCAGCCTGAACGAGGACAGCGCCGGCAGCTCGTTCGCGGGGCTCTACGAGAGCTACCTGAACCTGCACACGGACGACGAGATCCTGGGGGCGGTGCTCGACTGCTACCGCTGCCTCTGGCAGGAACGGGCGGTGCAATACCGCACCTTCCGGGGCATCGAGCACGCGGGGGAGGCGATGGCGGTTGTCGTGATGCAGGTCGTGCGAGCGCGCTCGAGCGGGGTCGCCTTCACGAAGAACCCGATGACGGGCGCGACCGACGAGGTGCTGATCAACGCGTCGTGGGGGCTGGGGGAGGCGGTCGTATCCGGTTATGTCACGCCGGACTCGTTCATCGTGGGGCCCGGCGGAGAGATGCGCGAGCGCGCCATCAGCGAGAAGCACGAGCAGGTCGTGCTGACGGGCCACGGTACGGAGCGGACGGCCGTGCCAGGCGAGCGCATGGCGGCTCCGTCGCTGAGCGACGACGAGGTGCAGGAGGTCGTCGAGACGGCGCACGCCGTCCAAAGCGAGTACGGCAGCCCCATCGACATCGAGTTCGCCTACGACGACTTCGGGAAGATGTTCCTGCTGCAAGCGCGCCCCATCACGACCTGACCAGCTCCTCGATCTCGGCTCGCAGTTCCTGAAGTTCGCCCGCGCCCAGCGTGGCCTCGGGGGCGCTGCCGAGGCGCGCGAACCAGCGCTGCGTCAGTTCGCGGACGGCGGGGTCCACGGCGAGTTCCGTGCGCCGGTGCCCAAGCAGAGCGGCAGGGCCACCGGCCTCCTCCACCTCCGCCTGGCCCGTGAGCACATCGATGGCTTCCAGCAGGTGCGCCGCGAGGACGGCTGCGGCGCCGCGCGCATGGGCGACGCTCGATGCGGTCGTGAGGATATCGAGGAAGCGGAGGGCGTCCTCGGCTTCGCCGGGCGGCATCGCAGCTACGCGGGGCCCTGGAGGACTTCCAGCTGGCTGGCGTGGTCGAGGGAGTGGACGCGGAGGGTGAGGAGCCACTCGCGCCAGTTGAGGTCACCGAGGAAGGGGTGAAGCCACACGATCTCGGCATCGGGGTCGGCGTTGCCCTCGCGCACGGCCTTGATAGCGCCGGCGATGACCCCGGCGTGGGTCGCGAGGACATCCTCGCGGGTCTGGGGGACGGCGGGGATCTCGTCGGGCACAACACCCTCGGAGACGACGCCGCGGACGCGGGTGGCCGTGCCGTGGTTCACCTCGGCGACGTGGCGGATGCACTCGAGGGGGCTCCACTCCTGGCCTTCCTGGCGCACCTCAAGGAGGTCGTCGGGCACGGCGCGGGCGGCGGCTTCGAGCTCGGCGACGGCGGCCTCGACGCGCTGCGCCATTTGCTCGGGGGTCCACTCGGCCGCCTTCCTGCGGACATAGCTGAGGATGACCTCGGTTGCGCCTTCGGGGATGGTCACGGGCGTCCTCCTGGGCGATGTCGCGATCGTCGCCGCAGGGGCGATCCTAGCGCATCGCCGGCGGGAGGCGTCCCCCGGCTCGCCCGCTGGGAGCTTCCCCGTAGAATTCGGTCCATGGTCAGCATCACCCGTCCGGCGGAACGCGACGCAGGCACGGCGCAGACGCCGGGCATGCGCCGCGAGGCGGGCATCTCGGGCGCCCTGACGGGCTCCGAGGGGCTGTGGATGGGCGTGGGGCGCAACGACCCCGGGGGCTGCTCCGACGTGCACCACCACGGCGAAAGCGAGTCGGGCATCTTCGTTATCGAGGGGCGCATGCGCTTCCGCTGGGGGGACGCGCTCGAACACGTGGCGGACGCGGGTCCGGGCGACTTCATCTTCGTTCCGCCCTACGAGGTCCACGCCGAGGAGAACCTCGACTCCGACAACGAGGCGGTATTCCTGCTGGCGCGGACGACGATGGAAGCGATCGTCGTCAACGTGCCCGACCCAAGGGGGACATAGCAACATGGCGCTGCTCGCGATGAAGGTGACGCTCACAGACGGGAGCGAGGTGGTTGTGGAGGCGGATTCACGCGTCGACACGGTGGACGAGGACGGGAACCGGATCATCCGGCTGATGAAGAATGGGGAGATCATCCAGGTCTTCAAGCAGAGCGACGTGCAGGAGCCCATTCAGGGCCTCACCCACGATCTTTAGGGTCCGCACCAGCAGTACCTGACGACAACCTGCGCCGCGAGGGGCGCAGCTGGGCGCTGTCGCCCGGTTTGTCAGGCGCTGTCGGGGCGGTAGCCGCCGAAGAGGGCGCCGCCGAGGCGTTTCCAGAAGCAGTCGACGTGCTCGAAGCCGGCGTCGCGCAGCCAGCCGAGGTGGCTATCGAGCGGCTCCAGGTGGGAGTGGTGGCGGGGGAGCTCGGCGGGTTGCGGAGGCTCGTCGCGGGTCTCCTGCTCGCCTTGCTGGATCTCGCGGTAGCGCGCTTCAAGCACGTCGTCGGGAGCGTGGACGAGGTCGAGGTTGAGGAAGGCGCCACCGGGGGCCAGGCAAGCGAACACCTCGCCGTAAAGGCGCTTGAGCGCCGCCTCGGGGAGGTGGTGGATGGCCGCCGAGGAGATAACCGCGTCGAAGGGGCCGTCGAGGTCGCCGGGGAGGGCGCCCTCGCCAAAGTCCCAGGCGACGTAGCGGTAGCGACCATCGAACCGGGCGAGCCGCTCGCTCCCGACTCGCATCATCTCCTCGGAGGCATCGACGAGGACGGCGGAGGCTTTCGGGAAGGCGGTCAGGAAAACCTGCGCCTCGGCGCCGTAGCCGGCGCCGAGGTCGAGGATGCGGAGGCGTTCTTCGCCGTCGCGCCCGAGGAGCTGGGTCATCAGCTCGAACTGGGGGGCGCGCTCCTGGGCGCGCGCGTCCATGCGGGCGACGAAGTCACGCACGCGGGCGGGCTCGCGCCAGTGCTGGCCGGTATCGCCGTGCCCATGCCCGTGCTGGTGAGCCGCCTTCTCGGTCAACTCGGTGTCCTATGCACCGCGGAGGCGCGGGTCGAGCACGTCACGAAGGGCATCGCCGAAGATGTTGAAGGCGAGCACCGTGAGCGTGAGCGCGCCACCGCCCATAGCGACGAGGATGGGCTCCGAGCCGAAGAACTGGCGGCCGTTGTTCACCATGGCGCCCCAGCTCGGGCCTGGAGGCGCGAGTCCGAGGAAGGCCAACGTCGCCTCGGCAAGGATGGCGCCGCCGATGGTCGTCGAGAAAATGATGATGATGGGCGCGAACACGTTCGGGAAGACGTGCCGGAAGATGATGCGGGGAGGGCGAGCGCCCATTACGCGCGCCGCCTCGACGTAGACATCGTTGCGGACGGCGAGCGTGGCGGAGCGCACCACGCGCGAGACCCCGAAGATATTCAAGAACGATAAGGCGATGATCGTCCGGGGTAAGGTGGCTTCCCCGGTCTGCAAGAGGAGCAGCAGGAAGAGCAAGGGCGGGAAGGCGATAAACGCGTCGACGAGGCGCTGGGAGACGAGGTCGACTACACCCCCGAAGTAGCCGGAAACGACACCGAGGATGGCGCCGAAGATTGTGGCGATGGCGGCGGCGCCGAACCCGAGCAGCATCGAGCGGCGCGCCCCGTGGAGGACGCGGGTAAAGAGGTCGCGATTGAGGTGATCGGTCCCGAGGAGGTGATCCCAGGACGGGTTCTCCAGGGTGAGGAAGGTGTAGGCCTCCCAGTGATCCGGATCGTCCGAGGAGAGGTCATAGTTAGGGTTGTCGACGCGGAACACCTCGTCCTTGTCGTAGGGAGCGACCCACGGCCCAATGATGCCAAGCACAAGGATGATGGTCGCGATAACCAGGGCAACGGCGCCCACCGTCTTGTTCGCGAAGAACCGTCCCAGCGCAATGAGCGCCCTCATCGGGGGTGATGGGTCGTCGGGGGGCGTGAAGCCAGCCAGGGGTTCTTCGGAGACTTGGGCCGCTGCTTCGCTCATGCGTCAGCTCCTGCCACGGTGACTCGCGGATCGATGAGGAAGTAGCTGAGGTCCACCGCGAGGTTGACGAAGACGACGGCGCCTACCAGTAGCAGCGTAAAGGTCTGGGTCACGGGTATGTCGCGGATACGGATGGCCTCAAGGATCTCATTGCCCATGCCGGGGATAGCGAACATCGACTCGAGGACGACGTTGCCGGCCACGAGGGCGGCCACGAGGAACCCGAAGATGGTGACCACGGGGATGAGCGCGTTCCGCAGGACGTGCCGGGCGATGATGACGCTTCCGGCGAGGCCCTTGGCGCGAGCCGTACGCACGTAGTCCTGGCGCAAGACCTCCAGCATTCCCGAGCGCAGGAAGCGCATGAGGATGGCGCCCACCGCGAGCCCTCCGGCCAAGGCGGGAACAATGAAGAGCTGGAAGCTCGCCCAGGGATCGTCCCAGATGAGTTGCTGGGAGGTGACGCCGATCGTGAGCACGTCGTACTTGACGGCGTAGGCAGAGGCGATGGCCGCCGTAAGGAACGCAGGCGCCGCCAGGAAGAAGATCGCGAAGACGCGTAGGGACGCGTCAAGGACGCCGTCTGGGCGGATGGCGGAGAGCACGCCCACAGGTAACGCGAGGAGCACCGCGATGATGAGCGACATGATGCCCAGCTGAAGGGTGTAGGGGAGGGCGTCGCCGGCGACGCTGTAGGAGGGTTCGTTGTACTGGAACGACTCCTGGGAGCGGCCGCGCAGGATATCCCACCAGAAGCGGGCGTACTGCTCGTAAAGGGGCTTGTCCGTGCCGAGCTTGGCGCGGAGGTCGGCGAGCTGCTGCTCGCGCTGCTCCTCGGAACGGGCCGCCTGGGCAAAGAACTGGTTGGCGAGCTGTTGCTCGGCGTAGTCGCCGGGGAGGACGCGCAGGACGAAAAACACGAAGGTCAGAACGATCCAGATCGTGACCAGCGCGAGGAGGAAGCGGCGGATGACGTACTCGGTCATGGAGGAGGAACCTCGCTCCGAGATACTCCGGCGCCTCCCCCGCACGAATGCGGAGGAGGCGCCGGGAAGATGTTCACCGCGTCAGGCGGGGCGCTGCTTCCCCTGGAAGGTGGGATCGTTCTGGTCGATCCAGAGTTCCTGACTGATGGTCGTGCCGTAGGTGATGAAGAACGGCCCCTTGCGGTGCAAGTAGGGCCACTTCACCCAGCTGGTGAGGCCGCCAACCATCTGCAGGTGCCCGGAGCCCGCGTCCGTGAGGGCGAAGCGCTGGGCGTCCTTGATGATCTCCTGAGCTCGCTCGTTGTCGAACTCCTCGAACATCGCGTTGATGTACCCCTCCATGGTCGGAGTGGTGTACTTCCAGAAGTTGATGGTCCCGCGACCACCGTCCTCTGGATGCGCCGAGTAGACCTGCGCGAAGCGGGTGCGCGGGTCGGGGCTGTTCCACTGGTCCCAGCCGCCGAGGTAACCCACCGACGCCTGGCCCGAGTTGTTGTACTCAAGCAGGGAGGTCACGGGAATCGCCTGGGCGCTCCACTTCTCGGTGTCGAGGCCGCGGTTGAGCATTGCCGGGAACCACTCAAGCAGGGGCACGTACTGGGGGAAGTCCACGGTGGTTACGCGGAAGTCGACATCCTCGTGGTTCTCGGCGTCGGCCTGCTCCCAGAGGGCGCGGGCATCAGCGATGTCCTGGTCCTTGGGCTGCCGGTAGCCGGGCGCCTGCGAGAGCTCCTCCTGCGAGAGGGCCCAGGCCGAGAACGGCCAGTTGACTGCCGGGTTCGGCCGGCCAAGACCCTGGAAGTGCTGCTGCGCAACCTCCGCCCGGTCCGTGGCAAGGAACATCGCCATGCGAATGCGCTCGTCGGAGAGGGCGCGGTTGGTCGTGTAGTTGTAGGCGAACTCGAGGTTGTTGTTCGGGTCGCCAACACGGAAGGCCTCGGCCTCCGGGTTGTTCGCCGCGATCTCCTCCATCACCGCCTTGTCGCGGGATGAGAGCTCGTCGATCTGCTTCTGCTCGAAGGCGAGGCGCTGCGGGTTGATGTCGCCGCCGAGGTTCACGAAGAAGAGCTCGTCGACCATGCCCGGGATCGTCCCGTCCTTGCGCAGGAAGTAGTCATCGTTGCGCACGCCGTGGGCGCGCTCCTGCAGCTCGAACTCGTCAAAGATGAAGGGGCCGGTGCCGAGCACGTTGTCCGCGCTGAAGACACCGAACTCGTTGTCGTCCTCGAGCTTCTCGCCAATCTCCGGGTAAAGCATGCCGTTGAACTCGTCGGTCATGTCACCCAGCCAGGTGACCTGGGGCGAGTTCATGGAGACGGTGAAGTTCGTGCCGTCGACGTAGTCGACGTTCTCGATGTTCTTGTAGATGAGCGGATGCCGGAAGAACGTCGTGTCGTCGGTGCCATCGGCGCGCTTGCTGCTGCGCTGGCGCTCGATGTTCCAGCGGATGTCGTCCATGGTGAGGGCACGGCCGTTGGCCGGCGGCTTGTTGTGGTAGTTCACGTCGTCGCGGATCGTGAACAGGTAGGTCACCTCATCCGGCTGCTCGGGCAGCCCCCGCGCGATCTCGCCGGAGATCACGAAGTTGTCCATGTCCGTGAACTTGAGGAGGTTGTTGTAGGCGTTGCCAGCGGTGTAGGCGATGCCGCGGTAAAGCTCGCGGTGGAGGTCGAGCGTGGTGCCGCTGATGCCCGTGTACTGGCTGAAGAAGCTGCCGTCGGTGGGGCCCATCCCGGCTGCGGCGGCTTCGGTTGCTTCGGCTTCAGCCTCGGCGGCGGCGGCCTGGGTCGCTTCGGCCTCGGCCTCGGCGGCGGCTTCAGTTGCCGCAGCTTCGGTGGCGGCGGCGGCCTGGGTGGCGGCGGCCTGGGTGGCGGCCGGGGCGTCGTCGTCATCGTCGTCGCCGCAGCCCACGGCTACGAGTGCGCCAGCGCCGACGGCGCCTGCTGCTGATGCCTTGAGGACTGTTCGGCGGCTAAAACGCCTTCGTGTCCAGTAGTTTTCGCGCATGCACTTCCCTCCACCGCAGTCGCGGCGTGCGATGCGCGGGAGCATACGGAATGCGCGATCAGGGAGTCAATGCGCGCGAAACCCGAGGGCGGGCTCCGTTCGGCAGTCGGTGGGCAGTCGCGGACACGCGTCCGCGCACGGCGAGGGTGGGCATGGAAGGGCACTCTCCGAGACACTCGGCGCCTCCCCCGCACGGATGCGAAGGAAGCGCTGACCGGTCGTCCGCCAGGTCAGGCGGGGCGCTGCTTCCCCTGGAAGGTGGGATCGTTCTGGTCGATCCAGAGTTCCTGGCTGATGGTGGTGCCGTAGGTGATGAAGAACGGCCCCTTGCGATGCAAATAGGGCCACTTCACCCAGCTGGTCAGGCCTCCAACCATCTGCAGGTGCCCGGAGCCCGCGTCCGTGAGGGCGAAGCGCTGGGCATCCTTCATGATCTCCTGGGCTCGCTCGTTATCGAACTCCTCGAACATCGCGGTGATGTACCCCTCCATGGTCGGAGTGGTGTACTTCCAGAAGTTGATCGTCCCGCGACCGCCATCCTCGGGGTGCGCCGAGTAGACCTGCGCGAAGCGAGTGCGCGGGTCGGGGCTGTTCCACTGGTCCCAGCCACCGAGGTAGCCGACCGAGGCCTGCCCGGAGTTGTTGTACTCGAGCAGGGAGGTGCCGGGAATCGCCTGTGCGTTCCACTTCTCGGTGTCCAGGGTCCGGTTCAGCATCGCCGGGAACCACTCAAGCAGGGGGGCGTACTGGGGGACGTCCACGGTGGTGACGCGGAAGTCGACGTCCTCGTGGTTCTCGGCGTCGGCCTGCTCCCAGAGGGCGCGGGCACCGGCGATGTCCTGGTCCTTGGGCTGGCGGTAGCCGGGCGCCTGCGAGAGCTCCTCCTGCGACAGGGCCCACGCCGAGAACGGCCAGTTGACCGCCGGGTTCGGCCGGCCAAGACCCTGGAAGTGTTGCTGCGCAACCTCCGCGCGGTCCGTCGCGAGGAACATCGCCGTGCGGATGCGCTCGTCGGAGAGGGCGCGGTTGGTGGTGTAGTTGTAAGCGAACTCGAGGTTGTTGTTCGGGTCGCCAACGCGGAAGGCCTCGGCGTCCGGATTGTTCGCCGCGATCTCCTCCATCACCGCCTTGTCGCGGGATGAGAGCTCGTCGATTTGCTTCTGCTCGAAGGCGAGACGCTGCGGGTTGATATCGCCGCCGAGGTTCACGAAGAAGAGCTCGTCGACCATGCCGGGGATCGTCCCGTCCTTGCGCAGGAAGTAGTCGTCGTTGCGCACGCCGTGGGCGCGATCCTGCAGCTCGAACTCATCGAAGATGAAGGGGCCGGTGCCGAGCACGTTGTCGGCGTTGAAGACGCCGAACTCGTTGTCGTCCTCGAGCTTCTCGCCGATCTCCGGGTAGAGCATGCTGTTGAACTCGTCCGTCATGTCACCCAGCCAGGTGACCTGGGGCGAGTTCATGGAGACCGTGAAGTTGGTGCCGTCAACGTAGTCGACGTTCTCGATGTTCTTGTAAATGAGGGGGTGCCGGAAGAAGGTCGTATCCGGTGTGCCGTCGGCGCGCTGGCTACTGCGCTGGCGTTCGATGTTCCAGCGGACATCGTCCATTGTCAGGGAGCGGCCGTTGGCGGGGGGCTTGTTGTGGTAGTTCACGTCGTCGCGGATCGTGAACAGGTAGGTCACCTCATCGGGCTGCTCGGGCAGTCCCCTCGCGATCTCGCCGGAGATCACGAAGTTGTCCATGTCGGTGAACTTGAGGAGGTTGTTGTAGGCGTTGCCGGCCGTGTAGGCGATCCCGCGGTAGAGCTCGCGGTGGAGGTCGAGTGTGGTGCCGCCGATCCCGGTGTACTGGCTGAAGAAGCTGCCGTCGGTGGGGCCCATCCCGGCTGCGGCGGCTTCGGTTGCTTCGGCCTCGGCGGCGGCGGCCTGCGTCGCTTCGGCTTCAGCCTCGGCAGCTGCGGCCTCGGTTGCCGCAGCCTCGGTGGCGGCGGCAGCCTGGGTGGCGGCGGCCTGGGTAGCGGCCGGAGCGGCGTCGTCGTCATCGTCGTCGTCGCCGCAGCCCACGGCTACAAGCGCGCCGGCGCCGACGGCGCCGGCGGCCGATGCCTTGAGCACTGCTCGGCGGCTAAAACGCCTTCGTGTCCAATAGTTTTCACGCATGGGTTCCCCTCCCAACCAACAGCAGCGTCCGATCAGACGAGAGTAGGGATGCGCGATCCGCAAGTCAATGACAAAATACAATGCTCCTCATGATGCAGGCGTATTGGCCTGCCCGACCCCAGGTCGCATCTTTATCCGCAGAAACTGGCCACGGGCGGCCCCGCGGCCTAGGCTTGAAGGCGGACGGCAGGAGGGACCGCATGCGCGAGCAGCCCAGCGAGAAGTCGACGAAGAAGATGTGGAACTACGCGGAGAAATTCGCGAACAAGTCGGGCACGCACCTGCACCCCGACCGCGCGATCACCGAGGCGGTGGTGCTGGGGCTGGCCGACAACGTCGACAAATTCGGGCGCCCGATCTGTCCCTGCAACTTCTACCCGGAGAAGGACGAGGACGGGAACTGGCCGGAGGGGCTCTACCTCCCGCGCGAGGAGGAGGCGAAGCGTCGCGACTGGATCTGCGCCTGCGACGAGATGCAGAAGTTCAAGTACTGCCACTGCCTGCTGTTCGTGAACGATGAGGGGCTGCCGATCACGGAGCACCTGCCCGAAGACCACGAGGGCCGCGAGATCTACGGCCTCATCGAGGACCCGACGCCAGACAAGGGACGGGCCCTGGGGCGGGTGCTCGAGGACCGCTAGCCGCCCCGGTAGCCGGTCACCGGGTCGTAGACGCGAATGCCGTCGAATCGACGGAAGTCGATGTCGTGCGTCCAGATGGTGTCGACGCCGTGTTGTCGCATGAGGGCAACGAGGTGGGCATCGTGGATGAGGCCGCCATGCGCGTCATGCCGTAGCGCCACCTCCCGCAGGACCGACCATCCATCGGCGCCGTCGCTTGCGAAGCTGACGTGGTCCAGGGCGAGCAACTGATCGATGCTGCCGAGGGCCTGGGGGACGGCGACCGGGCGTGACAGGAGCGTGCGGTGCGTCACGTTGCGCAGGTAGGCAAGCACGGCCGGCGCGAAGAGAACGACCCGCTCGGAGCCGCTCCACGCACCCGCCAGCGCCGAACGTGAAGCCTCGTGCTCGGGAGCGTTTGCGTTCGTCTCGTAGATGAGAATGTTGGCGTCGATCGTGAACGTCACGCCGACTGCGGCTCCTGCCGGTCCTGGCTCTCGCGGTGGCCGGAGCCAAGAGCACGGTCAATATCCTCCTGGAGGAGGAACTCCTTGACCGCCGCCCAGTCGCTCAGGTCGACACCAGCCGGCCCCATCGTCCCTAGATTCCAGGCGGGCCGTTGGACGAACTCGGCATCCTTCGGCTTCTGCGCTTCCTTCTTCAAGCCGGAGGCGATCAGGTAGGTCGCGGCCTCGCCGAGGCTGAGACCCTTTTCGGCGGCGTACTCGGCCAGCTGCCGGTGGATGTCGAGGTCGATATTGAGCGTGGTTCTCGGCATGATGCGTTGATGCTAACAGAAGGCGCATCACCGCATCACTTGTCCGGGCGACAACCCGTCAGGCAGCGCCGGCGGCTGCGACGGCCTTCTCCGCGGCCTCGCCGAGGCTCTCGGCACGGATGACGTCGAGGCCGGCCTCGGCAAGCAGTTGCTCGCCCTCGGCCAGGTTCGTGCCGACGAGGCGCATCACGACGGGCACATCGAGGCCGAGTTCCTTTTCGGCGTCGATGACGCCCTGGGCGATGATGTCGACGCGGGCCATGCCGCCGAAGATGTTGACGAGGATGGCCTTCACGGAGGGGTCCTCGCTGATGACGCGGATGGCGTTCACGACGCGGGCGGGGTCGTTCACAGTGCCGATATCGAGGAAGTTGGCGGGCTCGCCACCGGCGAACTTGATCGTGTCCATGGTGGCCATGGCGAGTCCGGCGCCGTTGACGATGCAGCCGATGTTGCCGTCGAGCTTGATGAAGTTCGCAACACCGAGCTCGTCGGCGAGCACTTCGAGGCGATCCTCTTCGTCCTTGTCGCGCAGCTCGGCAAGGTCCGCGTGGCGGTAGAGGGCGTTGTCATCGACGGTGAACTTGGCGTCGAGGGCGAGGACACGGCCTTCCTCGGTCACGACGAGCGGGTTGATCTCGGCGAGGCTGGCGTCGCTATCGACGGCGGCCTGGTAGAGGCTGCCGACGAGCTTGTTGAGGGCGGCGGCCTGCTCACCGGCGAGCCCGAGGCGGGCGGCGAGGGTGCGGCCGATGTAGGGCTCGTAGCCGGAGGCGGCGTTTACAGGGAGGCGGACGATGGCGTCGGGGTCGTTGGCAGCGACGACCTCGATCTCCTGGCCGCCCTCGGTGGAGGCCATGATGAGGGGGGCGGCCTGGGCGCCGTCGATGATGATGGCGAGGTAGAACTCGCTGGCGACGGCCGACTGCTCCTCGACAAGCACGTTCTTGACGAGCTTGCCCTCGGGGCCGGTCTGGATGGAGACGAGGTGCCTGCCGAGGATGTTGGCAGCTTCCTGTTCCGCCTCCGCGGCGGTGCTCGCGAGACGCACGCCCCCCACGCGATCGCCGAGGACCTGGCCCTCGTTGTTGGCCGGGTCCGCGGTAAGGCGCTCGTACATGGCGGCGGTCTCGCCCTCGGAGACGAGGCGGCCCTTGCCGCGCCCACCGGCGTGGATCTGGGCCTTGACGACGACCTTGCCGCCGAGCTCCTCGGCGATGGCCCGGGCCTCGGCGGGGGTTGCGGCGACGCTGCCACCGGGTACTTCGACGCCGTACTTCGCGAAGAGCGCCTTCGCCTGGTATTCGTGAACCTTCATCGTTCCTCCGGGGCGGCCACGAGCGCCTTTCGGCCGGGCCGTATCCCCCGGGGCAGCCTACCGGCGACCGGTCACACGGGAAACTCCGGGCGAGGGGACACGCTCAGGCGATGTGGTCCGGCTCGCGGGCGGCGTTCATACCGGCGATGTAGCCGAAGGTCATGCCGGGGCCGAGGGTGCCGCCGGCGCCTCCGTAGACCATCGCCGTGACGCCCGCCATGGCGTTTCCCACGGCGTAGAGGCCAGGGATGACGCCGCCCCGGGCGCGCAGCACCTGTGCCTGCGCGTTCGTCTTCGGGCCACCCTTGGTGCCGAGGGCGCCGGATTCGATCAGGGCGGCGTAGTAGGGGGGCGTGTCGATGGGTCCGAGGGTAGTGAAGGGGGGCTCCTGGCTGCGGTCACCGTTGTAGCTGTCGTAGGCGCTGACACCGCGCTGGAAGTCGGGGTCCTCGCCCCTGACGGCGCCCTCGTTGAAGCCCGCGACCGTCTCCTCAAGCCCGGCGGCGTCGACGTCGATCTCGGCGGCGAGTTCGGCGAGGGTTTCGGCGCGGCGAATCCAGTCGGGGGCGTCGGGGCCGACACGGTGGCGAGCGATGGGGGCCTGGTAGCGGCTGTCGACGATCAGCCAGGCGGGGAGGTTGATGAACTCGAAGGTGTTGGGGTCGAAGGTGTGGAAGGCGTGGCCGACGGCGTTGTAGTTGGCAGCCTCGTTCATGAAGCGCTTCCCATAGCGGTTGACGATGATCGAGCGGGGCCAGGTGCGCTCGGCGAGGATGAGGCGGGCGAAGGTCCTTCCGCGCATCTCGTCGCCGGGGACGTGGATGCCGGGAATCCACCAGGCCTCGGACATGTTGCCGAGGGCGGCGCCCGCGTCCATCGCCATCAGGAGGCCATCGCCCTCGTTCTCGGGGGAGGAGGTGGGGGCGGTCATGGGGCCGCGCAGGAAGGCCTTGACGAGGTCCTCGTTCCACTCGAAGCCGCCGGAGGCGATGACCACGGCCTTGCGCGCCTTCACGAAGTAGTCCTCACCGTTGCGCTCGGCGCGGACGCCGACGACGGCGTCGCTGTCGTCGAGGATGAGCTCGCGGGCCCGGGTAGCGGTGTGCACGGGGATCTCGCGGTCGAGGCAGCCCTTGATGAGCGAGCCGGCGAGTGCCTGGCCGGTGGAGCGCATGTCGCGGGCGCGGCGCGCTTCCAGTACGTCCTGCGGGATGGCCTCGACCTGGCCGGTATCGATCTCCAGCATCGTCGCGGGGAAGAAGACGGCGTCGGGCTGGTGGTTGATGCGCTCGGCCCAGGAGCCGAGCTCCTCGAAGGGGAAGAGGTCGTTATCGAGCGAGCGGCCACCCTCGGGCTTTCCACCGGGATTCTCAGGGTGGTAGTCGGGGTAGCCCTCGAAGACGTGCAGGGAGACGGGGGTGTTGTCCTCCATGTAGCGCAGCATCTCGGGGCCGGTATCGATGAGGGTCCCGACGAGCTCGTCATCCATCATGCCGAGGGAGAGGGAGTTGAGGTAGGCGAGGGCGTCCTCGCGGGAGTCCTCGATGCCGGCCTCGGCCATGTGGTGGTTGTTGGGGACCCAGAGGACGCCGCCGGAGAGGGCGGTCGTGCCGCCGACCACGTCGGCGCGCTCGAGCACGGCGACCTCGGCGCCGTTGTCGCTGGCGAGGATGGCGGTCGTTGTCGCGCTCGCGCCGGAGCCGAGCACGGCCACATCGACTTCCATGTCCCAACGTTCGGGAAGCGCCATCGTTTCCTCCTCGTAACTCGCGCCTGGAGCTGGCGCGCGACGACCTCCGGGCGGTCGCGATGGCGGCATCCTACGCCGCTTGCGTGGGCGCTAGAGGGAGCACGTGGTGGCGGCGATGGCCGTGCCTTCGAGGTAGGCGAAGAGGTTGCAGCCGGATCCGATCAGGGAGCTCTGCGGCCCGTCTTCCCCGTAGAGGCGGAAGCGGGGGGCGTGGTTGACGAGGGCGAACCAGAAGGCGTTGTGACCGGGAAGCCGCTCGAGCTGTTCGCCGGAGGGGCCGACGAGGGCGCCCTCCGTGGCCGTCCAGCGGTCGCCGGCGGCAGTTGTGGCGACGCCGCTGTCGACGTCGTACGACACGAAGCGCTGGTCGCCGGCGGCGTAGGCGCGTCCGCCGCTGCGGTCGGGGGTGGCGAAGACGACGACGGAGTCGCCGCCGATCTCGTCCTGGAGGAAGTCCTCGGCGCCGAGCAGGAGGATGGGATAGCCGACGACCTCGCCGTTGAAGCGGACGGCGTAGACGCTGTCCTTCACGGCGAGCGGGCCGCTGCGGTCGGGGACGGGGAACATGAGGCCGGAGCTGGCGAAGTAACGGGCGTAGGCCACTCCCTCGCCGTAGTCGCGGGCGTGGCCGGTGTTGATGTCGAGCACGAGCGTGTCGGGGTGCTCGGCGAACCACTCGTCCCAGGTGGTGTGGACGACGGGGAGGACATCGAGCTGGATGCCGCTGCCGACGAGGTCGCCCCAGACGGGTTCGCCGGTGAACTGCTCCCAGAGGGTGTTGGTGGTGCGGTCGTACATGAGCTTGTTGGAGCGGTAGAGGAGGCCGCTGGTGCCGAAGCGGTAGACCTCGTCGCCGACGCGACCGTCGTAGAGGATGGCGCTGCCACAGAGTGTGCAGTAGGCGAGGGAGACGGGGACACCGCCGACGGTGTCGTTGACCATCTCGTGCCAGTCGATGATGCGGCGGGGGTAGGCGCGGGCGTCGCCGTTGATCTCGACGCCGATGACGCGGTCCTTCGGCCCAATCCAGTCAGAGGCCTCTTCGGGCGTGATGAAGTTCGGCAGCTCAAGGGGCGGGATGCCGTCGACACGGACACCTCCCCAGAAGATCTCCTGGGCGGAGAGGGTGCGGGGTTTGTCGGGGTCGAGGAAGGCGCCCATGTCCTCCTGGATGCCCTCGATAAGGCGGTGCTTGAATTCCACGTAGAGGGCGGTCTCGTCCTCTGGCGTCCGAAGGCCAAGCTCCTCGGTGAGAGGGAAGATGGGGTAGGGGTGCTCGGGGCGCAGCTCCGTGAGGAGGTTGTAGACGAAGGCGCTGTAGGGCACGGGCACGGCTGCGAGGTCGACGAGGTAGGGTAGCCACTTGCCGTCCGGGTCGGCCGCCATGGCGCGCAGGATGTCGCGGGTTGTATCCGAGGTGCCGGGGAAGAGGACGTAGCGGTTCCAGAAATCGATCTCGGTCCAGTAGATGAGGCTGAGGACGTGCTCTTCGGTAAGGTCCTCGGGGGCAAGGGTGGGTTCGAGCCGGGGGGTGGCGGTGTCCTGGGAGGCGGAGACGGTTGTCTCGGTCGCCTGGGGGGAGGCAGTGGGGG
>MKWU01000925.1_pt1 | contig 53855 bp, 44 predicted proteins | sample 809101 | NCBI WGS metagenome assembly MKWU01 (sample SAMN05860141, study PRJNA318959) | sponge metagenome | host: Aplysina aerophoba | place: Slovenia: Piran, Adriatic Sea, Gulf of Piran | collected 2013-05-07 | reverse complement strand
ACACGGAATACGAGGCGGAGTACTGGTACTGGCTGGACATAGAGGACACGATGCTTACGAAGCCCGGAGAGCCCACGAACCTGGAGAGGAACGTCATGACCGGTCGCGTGATGAGGTGGACCGAGCGTTACGAGGAAGACCGCAGGAAGCTGAACGAACTCTACGAGTGGCTGGGCATCGCACAGGACACGCCGATTGCCCAGGTCATAGGCGCGACGAGCGGGATAACGCTCACAGGCAACCGGGAGAACTCCTCTCCGAAGAGCAGCCCGGCCCTCCTGTCGTATATCGGCGTCTGAAAGCGGATGTCATCGGGCTATTCCCGGTACCGTGCGGCACACGCCCGGGATCACGCCTGCGAGGAAGAAGCAGCGGATCGGGGCAGCCCCGGACACTTAACCGGCCTGCCCCGGTGCAGAGAGGGTGCGGGATTTTCTACATCCCGCACCCTTTCCAAATTATCACAGAAAGGAAACCTGAAAAATGAAGAAGAGAGAGTTCACGGACTTCGAGAGAGTCACACACAAGGGCAAGTACGCCGTCGTGTACGACGTTGCTCACGACAGGGATGGCGGACTGTACTACCTGAGCATGGCGGGCAGCCGGCAGATGACCGAGGGCATCGCGGCGGCATTGCTCGACAGCGGGCACCGCAACAGGAACGATGTATACCTGAACACGCCGCTCAATGGAGAGAACGGGCTGTGGAACAGGTCCACGAGAGTAAGCATCGCCACGCACACGATAGGCGCGATGCGCCGCATCACCAGGAAGGTGCAGGGAACGCGCGTGTTCCAGGTCGTTCTGGTGTCCAGTCTGCTCAGATGGAATTACAACTACGCCCACATCCAGACAAAGGCGGTGATCGACGAGAGGGACGAGTCGGACTACGCAAAGGCGCAGAAGGAGCTTGCGCAGCGGCGCTTCATCCTGATGGCGGACGATGAAGAGGACGATACGGTGACGGCGCAGCGCTGGTTCGGCTACCTGCCCGGGCGCGTGAGCGAGCCGATGCTGGCTGAGTGGGCGCAGCCCCTGTGGGACTACTGCGTACTCGCCAGGAAGGGCATCGAGCCCCTGACGCGGCAACGGGGCAAGGCGTTGCTGTGCGAGCCGTCGAGCGAGGTGCTGAGAGACGCCATCGGCTACCTCGGCAGGTCAGGCAAGCTGCCCTTGCCGGAAGGGTTCCCGGACGCTGCGCAGCCGGTCGGGTACGAGATGGCCGCCGACTAGAAGCCGGTAAGAAGAGGGGAGTCAGGGCCGAGGCGGAGAGGGAAAGCGCGAGGGGCTGCCAGCTCTGGGCTGGCGACTTCTACGCGCTGTAGTTATGGGTGGTTCGGCATCGCGCTCGCCGGCCGGTAACGCCCGGGCACAGAAGCAGAGGGGAGGTCGTAGCTGACGCGACGGCCTCCTCCGGCATCCGAAAATGGGGCATTCTTGCGTTTGGGGCCTCTGCGTTCGCAGCTCAATCCGCTCTCACTCCATCCCGGTGTCGGTCTCAGAAGGCGCGAGGAAAGGAACTCACAGCTCGCGGGCCGCCGGGTTTCACCTGCCAGCGTCAACGCCTGCACCGGATGGAGCGCCAGCCGTCGCGATCGTAGCGAAAACACCGCGCTGAAACCGACTTATTGGCCCATTCTAAATGCGTTACAATTGTGTGCCCTAAGATTGGCCGGACATATCGAAACGATACTGCCTGAAGGGATGGCACCGAGCGATTCAAGCAGGAAGGATAATGACACCTTTGCAAGTAGGGCCACTAGGAGTCACATTAATTTTCATCCTTATCGGATTATTCCCAATCATTGGAGGTAGCGTGTGTGCCTACCTCGCATCGCGTAGGGGGCAGAACCGCCCTTAAGGGGGCCGTCATTGGAGCAGCACTCAGCCTATTCGGGTTGGTACTGCCGATAATAGGGGGGATAATAGGGGTCGTAGCCGGAGTAGCCATAATCTTGATGATGCCGAACAGAAGAAAGGTACGCTAGGAAACCGAAAGCCACGAAAGCGCACAGTCAGATTCTGATTAACTTGGAACATGATATGGCGGTCCACCTAATATCAATTCGCTTTACTTATGTCATGAAAGAGATGGCTTGAATCACATGACACGGACCACGCAGACTATTGTACGAGCGCCAGTCCCCGTCATATCAATGAGCGTTTTCTTTATACTGATGACATTAGCATGCGGCGCCCGTGATGAAATGCTAGTCAGTAAAGGATTAGAAGATACTGCATTCTGGCAGACAGCTAAAACGGAAGATATGCAGACCGTGATGGATGAATGGCTAGTTGGTGGAGAGGGAGGCGTAGCACCCTTACACTACTCGATACTACTTGGAGCAACTCCCGAACTTGTTGAAGGTCTGCTGTATGCCGGCGCGGATGTAAATGACGCTGTGAACAACCCTGAACTACCGTTGGTTGCTGGTGGCCCGCTGTTAGAAGGCTATTCAGAAGACTCATTAGTGCGCCATTTGTCGGAAACAAGCGGAACCTTGGATGGCTGGTCCCCTCTCCATATAGCCGCTTTCCGTGGAGACGAGCTACTCGTCAGCTTGCTTTTGGATGCGGGTGCGCGAATCAAGGAGAAGGACAAGGAAGGCGCAACACCACTACATATAGCGGCTATTTACGGGAACACGGCAGTGGCGGAAGTGCTTCTCAAGCACGATCCGAACCTCCATGCGGAGAGGGACTTTCAAGGAAGAACTCCTCTACACATGGCGGTAGACCAGTATCACTTTAATGTTCTGGGTGAGTTTCCCGTTTCGTACCCATTCTTGTCCATCACATCCTTGGAGCACGGCGATGCCATCATTGCTCGCAAACCATCCGTGGTGAAGGTACTACTGGAGCATGGGGCGGATGTCGAAGTTGGAGATAATACAGACAATACGCCGTTGATGAAAGCGGTACGTGTTCTCGGTAAAAGCGAAATACAACGACGTGCGGCCTATGACAACGCGAATCTGCTGTTACAGTATGGCGCGGATGTAAATGTCGTAGTAGGAGTGGAGAGGTACGGAGGTCTTTTTGCTGCTACCCCTTTAATTGAAGCCGTAACGTCTTCCCTGGGCGTTGAAACAGTCGCATTGCTCCTCGATTACGGGGCAAATGTCAACTTCGGTTGGCAAACCGGACGCACGGCAATCCGCTACGCGGCTGGACAAGCGGACCACGATACATTGAAACTTTTACTTGAGAGTGGTGCTGATACCCACATAAATACATGCGACGACTTTGCAATGACTCCTTTCTCTGAAGTCGTATGGCGCGGCACGCTTGAGGCCGTGAAGTTGTTCGTCCAACACGGCGCTGACGTGGACCATTACTGCGACACAGAAGTAACAGGTGGGCGTATTGGCGGTCCGAATTTGCCAGCCCGGAGCTTCCCAATTTCTACCGCTACTTATAATCCAGATCCTGAAGTGTCCCGACTGCTACTAGAACTCGGAGCCGACCCAAATGCTAAAGGCATTATTGATTTTCAGACACCGCTCTTCCGACCGGCAAACCCTGATGTCGCTGAGGTATTCCTGAAGTACGGCGCAGACATTAAGGCCCGTGACTCTTACGGCAGAACGCCACTGTTATTCCATGCCTATGCTGATGTATTTGACGATGAAGGGGATCGCGTGAAGGTAGTTAACCTCCTTCTTGCTCATGGCGCTAATGTAACTGCCCGGGCAAACGGCGGCTACAATGCACTTCACCATCTTGCAGTGAAGTTGGGCGCCCATGGTCCAGAAGACATCCACTTAGCCAAGCTATTCTTGGAGCGTGGCGTCAATCCTGATGAACGATCCAACAATGGACAAACACCTTGCCTCCTTTTGGAAGAGGGAGGTTGGCCTGGTGACTACAAGGAAGAGGTGCAGGACCTGTTATGCCAATAGGGGATGTCCTGGATAGGTGATGGAACGCCATAAGAAGTCAACGTTTTATACCAATTCGCTTTACTTATGACACAAAAGGAACTGACTTTTTGCTCGAAAAATCTGAATGTCAACACGCCTTGCTAGAATATACATGCAAGCAACTCTAAACATCATCCGGAAAGTTGAGTAAATGAAACTCTTTATAGTGAGTCGCGATTCGTATTTGTTGCCCACTCTGCGGAAACGTCGTGTAGATATGCCACCTTACGCCACCCTTGAAATCATCAGCAAAGATGCCCCACGTTATGAAGATACCGTCTTCAACTTTTATTTTCAATGTATTGTCGGTGACGATCGTCCGCTGGGGAAAAACGAGTTAAATGCGCTTACAATTCAGAAGCCAATATTCCGTAATTTACCTGTAAGCTCCAGCAGTCTTGGTCCTGTGAAGTTGGAAGACATCAAAGAGATAGTTGCATGCGAGATGTCCAACGATCTTGACGGAAATTACGATGACGAAAGTAAAGTCGAAGTATGGGTGTTGTTCGACCCATCTAAAGAATTCGGCATCAAAGAAGACCTGATAAGTGCGACCTACAATCTGCTTCAATTACCAACACACAGAACATACCCGAACTCAGATTATCGTGGGAATATCTTCATTCATGAGAAATCTCTATGTCCTCCGCTGTATCTTTACGAGGAGCTGGGGCTAGGTAAAGGCGTAGTGGTATATGTCCGAGGCAATCACTCTGCCATAAGTGTGAACATTCCAGAAGAAATGGCACCTCTTTTGGAGTGGCCTGAAAATGCCTTTGAAACTATACCGAAGGATATGAGTGCAGTTGAGAAGGTCGTGATGGAGCAATTTAGGCAGAAGTATCTCCCTAGACTTTCGCCTCTTTTCTTAAAGCACGAGCCGAATGGAAAGACGACCTTTCCTGACTACATCATAGATGACTATCCGGCATATTTTGAGATTACGACATTCCGTGACATCTTCCAAGACAGAAAGATGGATTTAGATAAAGGAAGTCATCATTTAGACAAGATGAATCTCACATACGGTAAGTCTGAGGCTAAAAGAACGCTAAACAAGGCAGTCAACACGAAGGCGGAAATGGTTCAAAAGGTTCCAAAGAATCATGCCTATGTACTCATTTTGGTGTCGGAATTCTATCCTCTACACAGTAATTACAGCATTTGGAAAGGTTTAGATCTTAGCCCGTTCACTGCGGTCTTCATTGCCAACAGAAAGATAGGTAGCAAAGACTATGAGTTCGAATACGAGCGGGTTTCAAAATAGGCCTCCGCCTCTTTTATGACGTAAGTAAAGCGAATTGGTATAAAACCCATCGAGTATCACATCTACGTCCGCGCTTCTACCAATCTTTGTGACGGCAGATCCCAAGTCCAGTCGACATATCGTCGAGGATATTTTCAAGCTGCGAGACGCCCGCAGGGACGCGACTCTCTGCCCGGACTGCCAGGACGAAGTGCATCCGAGAGACGTCAGGTCCGACCTCTACGGCATGGGCAGACACTCGACGGCGCATCTATACTCAGTGCCGGTGCTCGAAGGATTCGACGCGGTGCGGAACTGCTTGCACAGCAGGCGGAGTACCGATGACGACAGAAGGGCTTGGTGCAAGCCCCAGAAGGCTGTGGCCGTTCTCAGGCAGGAGTGCCGGCGGTACGTGAAGGGTGTGGACGAGCTGCTCGCCGCGATCAGTGGCCGGGCGACGACAATCTACGAGTTCGCCGATGGGCCGGTGGCGTATTTCGCCCCGGAAGCGCCCGACTTTGGAGAAGCCAGAGAACTGAAGGATGATGACCTTGCGGCGGCCCGGCGAATCCTAGAAGAAAAGGGAGAGTCGGAAAGGCACGAGCAAAAGCCCTCTCTCACTCGCACACAATGCTGAGATTTCGCGCCTCAGCGTAGGTGATCCTGCCGTTGTTGTTGTCGTACATCGAGCGCGGAAATGATAGACTTTCGTGACCTTACGACATTCTTGGTCCTACTACTCAAAAAGTAGGACGCTATGCAAAGAAATGCCGTAAATCCATTCATCAAACCTTCACCACAAAGGGGCATCTTCCTTGAGCTTCACATCGAAAACCACACTGGTATCATTTCTTGCTGTTGCCGTATTGAGCCTGCTGCTCTTGGCATCCCCTGAGCCGCGCACCGTCATCGCGCAGCAGCCCGACTACACCACACAATGCTCCAACGGCATCGCCGTGCCGAACCCGCAGAGCAATCCCGGCCTGGTCGCAGACTGCGCCGCGCTCCTCGCCGTGAGAGACGCCTTCGCCGCTGACCCGCCCCTCAACTGGTCTCCCGACACCTCAATACATGACTGGGAAGGCATAACCTCAGAGTCAACACTGGTAGGCTCTTACTTTCGGAATAGGGTAGTCAGATTGCGTCTACATAACGATGGGCTAACCGGCAGCGTCCCGCCTGAACTGAGCAACCTTGCCAATCTGGATGAGTTGGATCTTAGTAGGAATCAACTGACAGGCAGCATACCGCCCGAACTGGGCAACCTTGCCAATCTGGATGAGTTGGATCTTAGTAGGAATCAACTGACAGGCAGCATACCGCCCGAACTGGGCAACCTTGCCAATCTGAGGAAGTTGTATCTTAATGAGAATCAACTGACAGGCAGCATACCGCCCGAACTAGGCAACCTTGCCAATCTGTGGATATTGTATCTTAATGAGAATCAACTGACAGGCAGCATACCGCCCGAACTGGGCAACCTTGCCAATCTGTGGATATTGATGCTAAGTGGCAACCAGTTGACGGGATGCATACCCGTGGCCTTGCGTGATGTCGGCGATCACGACTTCGGCTCGCTAGGCTTGCCCCTCTGCGACGCGGCAGACACTACACCTAATCCCACACCGCCACCACATCCCACCGCCACGCCACCGCCTATCGCCACTCCAACACCCACCGCCACGCCCATACCGCCTACCGTTCCCGATGATGTTCTCAACAGACTGGGCGTGATCGAAAGTCTGCTGGCGACGCTACAAGGACTTATCTCCGCACTGGAGAGCAGAATAGCCGCATTGGAAACGGATGCATCGAGCCCCACGCCGACGCCCGTACCAGTGGTTCCCACACCGACACCCATGCAAGGGGAACCTACGCATACACCTGTCGTGCCCACACCGACACCCAACGACAGGTGCATCGATGAGGTCACCAATTCCGCCAGCAATGATGGCAGCTGGGATGCAGACTGCGAATCGGTCACCAGCCGCCACATGCTTATCGACAGTGGCAGAGGCAACGGCCCTCACTACGCCCTGTATTACACTTTCACGCTCACCGCACCTGCCAATGTGACGGTCACACTCGATTCCGATGACCAGGACACATTCCTATACCTGCTGGAGGGCAAGGGAACGAATGTCGCCGAGATAGGGGCGCTGGATATGCGCCACTATAACGACGACCACGGCAACCATCAAGACACCGACGCTTGCGCCAACGACGGCACCCTCGAAGAGTACGACTCATGCATAACCAAGTCACTCGCGGCCGGCGACTACACTTTAGAGGCGACTACTTACAATTCACGCGCCACGGGCAGTTTCACACTCACGGTGAGTGGCATAAGATAACGGCCTGTTCCCTCTCATTCTGGGAGAGGGTTATGGGTGAGGGCGAGGTGAACGAATTGAGCCACCATAAGTTCTTCTCTCTGTTCGCTCTGCCAAGACAGAAGAGTATCCCCTTTCCAAACTCCACAGGCTTCTATCGATCGCCACCCCACTGCTTGGACGCTACGAGCAAAAAGCGTTTCGCAACACAAAGCCGAATGCAAGAAAATACGGCAATCTGTTGCGTTGAGATCAGGTTGCCGCAAGGCTTATAATCGTCTTGAGCCAGCAGTAATATAGTAGAGCGCCAACTACGAGCGTCCCCGCCTTCCCTTCTGGGATTCTAAGGCCAGCCATCGTAGTCGCCACGTACTGTCATCCTGTGCTACGAGGTGGAATGCAGTCCACTGACAGTCAATTAACGTACCAGAGCCTGGGTAAGTCGCAAGGGAAAACAGCATGCCCGAAACCGACTCCAACACTCGCCACGATTTCTTCATCAACGACATCGCGCGCGAGGCCGGCCTCACTCAACGCTTCTGGAACCAAGCCTACTTGAGATTTCTGAAGGAGGCGGAAGGGGATACAAGCGTGCCAGTATTCGATAGGTACGACATCGCTCGCATCGTCCGAGTCCCCTTCGGCCCCGGAGGCTTTGATGTACTCGTGCGGTGTCAGCCGGACCCGAGGGAGCACAGGATATATCGACTTACGGCGTTTGCGACCGGTGGTGAGCGACAACCTCTTGAAGTATCCGAGGCATACGATCAACTCAGGGAGGATCGTGCCGCGCTGGTAGAAGCCGTCCTGCTGGATAGCAACCGCCGATGGTAGTGAGCGTGCCAGCCTTCACTCTTGAGTTGAAGTCCCCTCATCGCATATTTCGTCTGTGGTAGAATCGGACTGAGCAAGGAGAAGTTCATGACTACCAGGTCCGCTCCCGCCATAGTCTATCCCGAAACGGACGGTATGCCATTGCCTGACGGAGAGTACCAAGCGCCGATCTACCGCAGGATAGTGCGCGACCTTGACGACCATTTCAGCGAAGTCCCGGGCGTCAACGTGAACGGCGACACCTTCATCTACTACGTCGAGGGCAACCCCCGCCGCTCGTTCTCTCCTGACTGCTACGTGGTGTTCGGGCTGACGGAGGCCGCTCTCCATTCGCTGTCGCTTCAGGGGAACAACACTTATCTGCTGTGGGAGGTTGGCAAGGCACCTGACTTCATCCTGGAGATAGGTTCTCCGAGCACGGCTGCGACTGATATGGGTAGAAAGCGCGAGTTGTACGCCGAGCTTGGCGTTGCGGAGTACTGGCGGTTTGACGCCACGGGTGGAGAGTTCTACGGCGAGCCTCTGGTGGGTGAGCGCCTGGTGGACGGAGAGTACCGCCGTCTGGAGATGCGCCGTGAGGATGATGGTCGGGTGTGGACGCACAGTGAGGCACTGAGCCTGGACTTGTGGTGGACGGACGGAGACTTGCGCTTCTGGGACCCTGCTGCGGAGAGCTGGCTTCTGAGGCGAGAGGAGGAGCGTGCAAGGGCGGAGGAAGAGCGGGGCGGTCGTCTGGCTGCTCAGGCCCGTGCCGAAGAAGAGCGGAGCGGCCGTCTGGCTGCTGAGAGTCGCGCCGAAGAGGAAGAAACTGCTCGCCTGGCTGCCGAGGCTCGTATGGCCGAGCTTGAGGCCGAGCTTCGACGCCTGTGTGGCGAGTAGGACTCTTCCCTCTCTCGCCTATAGTCCGTTGGACACGCTTCCTCGCCCGCAAAATTCCTCTCAAACCTGATGCAAGGAAATACACGAAAAGCTTGCATCCACGGCCACCCTCCCTACCTGGCACACCCCCTTAAGTTGGACAACCTACCACTGATTTGCAAGGATGTATCGGTATAAGTCTTGCGTCAAAAGTCCGGCTGCCCGAATGACCACCAGAACCGCCGTGATAAAATCCTAGTGTGAGTCTTTTACGATACCGGTGAGGAAGTTCGGCTTTGCTCAGATTGACGGTGACGGGAATCATGCTGGCCCTGGTGGGCTTGTCTATCATGTCGGGGTTTATGCAGTCCCTAATCGACCGGCCGGCGAATCTGTTCATCTTCAGTGGAATTGCGGCGGCGGTGGTCGGCGGATCTCCCATGATCTTTGGAGACCTGGTGGGCAGGGTAATCGGAGTGGCGCTGCTGACAACGGGAATTGCCGTTGCCGTGATGGGTGTCGTGATGAAGGTCGTCCCTCTCCTGTGGTTTTTGCACTGGCTCATCTGGTCTGGTGGAACGGTGATGTTGGTCATTGGGATAATCATGGCCGTCATCGGATTGCTTGGGATCGTCAAGGGGAGTGGCAGGCGACGATACATCAAGTACGGCAGGGGTAAGTACATCTACTACTAGATGAGTAAGCGCCGAATTACGAAATCAGGCTATTGCCGGGCCTCCGCTTCTGGAGAGAATGTTGCGCTGAATCAAGGTGTTATCCGGATGACCACACAAGCCGTGGCCCGCCATCGCAGATTCCACAGCAGGGCACGGTTATGAAACGCCAGACAAGACGAATCACCGACTGCTCGGACTGCCGCAAGCGCGGATGGTGTTTCCAATTCTTCGAGCAGCGGCCGGATGGAACGCCTCGTGGTATCTGGCTCTGCAGCGATTGTATCGACAAGCGCCCCGCAGCGTTGCATTAGAGCAACTTATGCGATGGGCATGACTTGCAACTGGCGTCAGCGGCGATTATCACGATTTGTGATGGGAAAGAGCCTGAAAATACCGAGGACCTGCGCCGACCTGCGCGACGGCGGGCCGAGGTGGGCCTACGAATGACAGGTCCTGCGCGCTGCAGGAGCGTACGGCATCACAAACGATGATAATCACGAATGCGGGCAACACATTCGACGTGACTACTGAATCTTCTGCCGCAATCCCCCGCCGGCGTAGGCCCCGCGGGCGCTATCCCAAGACGCCCGATGGTGCAGATCCCAAGCGCCAGAAGCGCATACCGGAGTACCTCGAACCCGACGAGGTGAACGCCATCATCAGAGCAGCGCCAAACCCAAAGGCGAAGCTGTTGATGCTGGAGCAGTGGCGGGCCGGTCTCCGTGTGTCGGAGGCATTGGTTCTCGAAGTGCGGGACCTGCCCCTCGACACGCCCAGTCCGACAATCAGGGTGCGATCTGGGAAGGGCGGCAAGACGCGGATGGTGCCGGTGCATCCGGAGCTGCACGGCGCACTGGGCAGCGCACTGGCCTACGGGGACATCAGCCAGGGAATAATCGTAGACGCTCACCCGGCGACAGCCTGGCGCTGGGTGCAGGCCGCGGTGAAGCGTGCCGAGGAACTGGGCGCGATTGTGCCGGGGAAGCGGGTCGGGACGCACACGCTGCGTCATAGCTACGCCCGTCACCTGCTGATGAACGGCATTCCGATCAATTACCTCTCCCGCTGGTTGGGACACTCGTCGATCCAGACGACATTGATCTACTTGGAGCTTGTGCCAGATCCGACGGGGAGCTTGGCGATGGTGCCCTGAGTCTTAGAGGATGCTACTGCCAAGCCAGACACATCACTGTCAAAGTGGCCTGCATAGAAGACAATTGAAGGCAAAAGCAAGGTCCAGTGCCGCGTAAAGGAATACCTTGGGATGGACACAGACTGGGATGGACACAGACTATGTAGCCTGCTTCCCAATGTTTCAGGAAAGACTGTCACCAACGCAGTCGCTTCTGGTATTTGTCCCTAAGGAGTCGGAAAGTTTGCCTTTCCCGCTAGAACGATCCATTATTCTGACGGGCCCTCTATCACCTTCATTGAAAGTGGAGTTGTTAACTGGGGAACTTTGAAAGGGGACGGAATAATGTACGCTCTGTCTGGCCTCGGAGGAAATGACATCCCCATATGCTCTTGAATCAATTTCTCGTACGCTTCGTTGTCAATCCGAAACTGCGGCAAGAGATTCAGGACTCGGTTGGCTTCCGCTTCAGCCTCTTCCTGATTGGGGTGGAACCGTTTGTAGTCGGGAAACGGAAACATCTGTCCCCAGCCCTCAAATCCTATTGTAAATTCTATTGATGAAATTGAAAGGCTCCTACCGTTTATCGTTCAATCGACGCGGTTGACTTTCCGCGGAGTTAAGGTCAATACGAGCATGCAACCATATAGAGGACTAGAGAAGAAGGCCGAGGCATCATAAGCACCGCGGTACACCGTCTTCTTATGAGTGTCGGCGTGGATTATCAAATACTAGTCGCTAGGCAAGTCCAATTCATTCACGAATGGGCTTATTGCGGCTCCCGTTTTTGTCAACATGATAACTCGTTGCTGTGCCCTTGTGAAAGCCACATAAAACAATCGCCTTTCTTCCTCAATTCCCCTCTCGCTTTTTGCTTTGCGGTAGTCAGGCCAGACATCTTGAACCGTATCGAGCAATATAACTGTCTCAAATTCCTTTCCTTTTGCTCGCCAAGCCGTCATTAGATGTAGTGGCCTTTCCCAAACGCGCAGTGTCGAATTATCCTGAGCGCCCTCCTCCAAGTCTCGATACTCTTGGATCTGTGCCTTAGCAGTCTCAATTCTGTCGATCAAGTCGTCTGCGTCATACCCCTCGGTCTCCGCAATCTCTGCAAGTTGGCGTAGAGGCGGATCAGTGTGCCAGATACTTTCCTCTTGTTTATCTAGGTCGAAACGAAGTCCGGCGAATTCTTTGTCAATCACCTCGATAGCCTGCTTGAGATCATCTGCACTCAGAAACGCCTGTGCAGTTTTGTGGAGGTCGGTATGGCTCTTCCCACTCAAAGAAGTTCCCGTATAGTCCGCAATAGCTTGGACTGCTTCGTACGTAGTCCTTGGACGTTCTCGTTGTAGATGTCTCGTCAAATTGGGAGAGTCTCTCCTATTCAATGGAAATCTCTTAATGAGATTGCAGATTGCTAATGCGTCATTCACCGCTTGCCCTGGACGAGTCCTGTCAGCAGATCGACTCCAGACACCTAGAAGGTCCGTGAAATCGTCAAACGCTTTGGCGCTGAAGATGTCCAAATCGGCGGCAGTCTTGAAAGGAGCGCCATCAGACGCGAAGTAAATCTCGTATGGAATCAGATGACTGCGTCTGTGCCCAATCACAGCGACTTTGCCAGGGTATTCTGTGTTCCGCACAATGTCAGTCACATATCGCAAACGGTCGCTAATGCTGTCAATCGCCATGACACTGATCTCAGCAGTGCCGGCGTTTTCGGCAGCTTTCACTTTCTTGATGACTCGATTCTTGTTGTGCGAGATCAGATTTTGGGAATGATTGACTATGTTCGTCGGGGACCTGTAGTTTGTCTCAAGTTGATAGTCTTTGAATTGAGCACCGAAGTATTGTTGCGGTTGTAGTATGTACTCCGGACTTGCGCCGCGCCACTCATATATGGCCTGGTCATCATCCCCAACGATTGTAAGGGTCGATTGATTGCGCTCAACTATGACCTTGATTAACGCCAAATCCAAAGGGTTGATGTCTTGAAACTCGTCAACCAATATGTGGTCATATCGAGCAGCGCCATAGATGTACGGTTTGGATTTTCCGTCAGGCCCAGGAGACCTAAGGTCCAGGTATGACCAATACTTCTGGTCCTCGAAGGTAAAGGTCGACTGCGCTAATAGGCTAGATGTGGCTTCGCGCCAGAATGTGAAGAATCTGTTGTAGAAGGCTCGATTATCTCCTGATGTCCGACGATTATCGACTCGGTCATGAGCGTCTAGAATTCCCATTCCGGTGAGTAGTTCGAATTGTTCGTCTATCCGCCAAGATGCGCCCTGCATCTCCAAGTTTCGGATTCGCTCTAAGAACTTGTCCATATTAGTGTCAAGGGTATGATCGAAGCCCATTGATTTCAGATTATCCATAACGTCCAAGAGTGTTCGGGCATTCCGTCCACGTGTTGTAACAACTGGTTCTATATGCGATTTACCGATCCACACTGGACGCAGCTGGTTGAGTACTGCAAAGTGCCGCTTCGTCCCATTAGTAAGCAATTCGGCATTACTTACGCGGTTACTGTTACGAATGCGACGCCAACCGTAGGCATTTAGTGTATTAACCGTGACTCTATCTCGGAGACACTCAAAATCGGGGTCGTTCACTTGACGGTCCTTGATCTCCTCAGCAGCCGCGTTTGTGAATGTGATCATTAGGAAGCGCGGATTGCCTGATGCTTGAGATACAAGGCTACGGCAACGATGAAGCAATGAAATGGTCTTGCCACAGCCCGCGGGTGCCAATAACCTTATGTTGCTTTCAGTAGATTCACAGAATTGCGATTGCGACATGTCTAATGAGCTCATAGTTCGGTGGTTCCTTCCTTTTTAGTTTAGAGATTGCTCATATAGCGGTTAGTACAGAATGCCACCATGAAGTACTCACTTCTTAGCCCTATCAAAAAGCTAACCTATGACGACGTTCCCCTCGGTTTCGGTGAAGCACAGCCTGAGCCCCAATCCACCGAAAAGATTGTGAGGATGGCGAGGACGCAAGAAAGTGCTCCGTTGCCTGTGGGATAATAGTTTGGAATACAACAGGCCGACCCCAAACAAGGGGCACCAAAAAGATGCTACCATGCAACGACCTCGACCGCATCCACAAAGCCTTCGACGATCCCTGCCTGGTGGCCAATGCCGGGCTGATCCTACCGGTCGCCCTTTCGCGCGAATGGGCCTTGGTGAATTGGCCAATAGCCGCCTTTACCTGAGGGATGCGCCGGGTCGGGCGAGCCCCGGGGACAATATGCTGACCTTTGTGGCATCGGCGCTAGCCGGCGGAGACTGCATCGATGATGCCGACTCACTGCATTGTAGCGGAACCGCACGAGTGCTGGGCTGTACGGTTAAGGCACCGTCCACCCTAGGGACATCCCTGCGCATCTTCCGGTGGGGACATGCAGGCCAGGTGAACCGGGAACTTCTGTCGCGAGCGTGTTCCGAGGATGCACGCCTCAGTGAGACGCGCCGAGGAGCTGGACGCACTTGCGCGAGGGAAACGAGTCGGGACGCATACGCTGCGTCACAGCTACGCACGGCACCTGCTGATGAACGGCATCTCCATCAACTACTTTGTATGTTGATAAAGAGCTGCAGAGATGTCATTTTGGAGTTTCGGGGAGAGGGGCGAGTCGCAACTATCTGGAGCTTGTGCCGGACCCGACGGGGAGTCTCGCGGCGGTACTGTGACTTGCAAAAGAAAATTCAACCAAGCCTCGCTTTCACAGCTAACACCATTCTGATCGGTTCGTTCCTTCTTGCTCTTACCTACCTTACACTCAGAAGCGATGCCCTTCTAAAATTTCATTCGCATTGGAGCCAAAGCATCGCGGGACAGCACCTAATGAAATACTTCTTTAGCCTATTCTGCGGGGTTCTTGCCCCTTGATTAGCGTCCGCCGCGTATGACGATTTAGGTTAATTCCAATCTTTCCATCTCTTTCCACAAGCTTTCAAATGCCTTGAAAGGCACAAGGCGGTAATGGGCTATCTCATTGCGCAACGTCCTACTCAATGACACGATTCCCAACAGGTCGGACTTGTTTCTAAATTTCTGTTCGTATTTCAACAGGTATTCGATATGTCCAAATTCGGCGCCTCGGGGATTGTCCGCCACAGCTTTAAGTTCGTAGTCTGTCTGAGGGCTCTGAGGGTTTATCGGCCAGTCTTTCCCAAAACTCTCCGTCAATATGTCGCATATTCTGATTCTGACGTAATTCAGAATAGGCAACAGCAATTCAGATTGACCCCGCCAGAGTCTTTGTTCAACATCGATTCTACGCCCGGAGTGCGCGAGTAAGGCCGGGTGATACTCGGCACCGTACTCAGGAGTAGACAAAATATTCCCACTACCCCATTGCTCTCGGATAGTTGATGGAGGAGACGATGACGAACGTGGCACGTTGAATTCATACATCTGTTGGTCGGGTGGCGAAGACAAGCCCTTAAGAAGAGCATACTCTTCCAAAGTTCGAATCACTTCATCCGTAGATTCTAAAACGGAATCCCAAAGGTGTTCAGCCAGATCAAAATCCGTGCCGACGATAGCCGGCAATACCTGTTCACGCCATCTGTTCGCGGCTTCGTCAGCAGCAACTTTCTGGCCATCAAATCTACACGCCAATCTCACCTCCAGAGATGAAGGGAAGCCCCACCACCAGTAAATCGATAACCCGTCCCGTTCTTCAGGCGGCTTGAAATCGAAGTCCCTCAATTTAGCGACGAGACACAGTTTAGGTACAGACCCGGCGGCGAGACCTGCGTCGTTTCTGCTTTCCTCAATCCATTCTTGAATGAGGCCCAGCCAACGTAGGCGTGATGCCGCGTTTCTGGTGTCTCTAGTGCTGAAGTCACGAATATGAAGGAGGTCAGGCAAATCTTCACATCGCAAAAGGTTGCGAACGTTTCTAACAGCAAGCGGCGACGGCCATTGAATGTCCAATTGATCAGCAATCGACAATGCCGGAAATTGCTCTCCCGCGTACCGAATATCTCTCCAAGCCCCATTTGCAGGTCTTCGCAGGACCTCAAGCCTATTGGAAATTAGCCTGGCAACCATGACTCGACTTATCGTATCGGGTATCAGCGCCACAACTGATCTGGTTCGAGAGGCGTTACAGATGTCGTCTATGAATCGACGCACCGATGGCAGCGCCAAGACTGTATCTTCTATCCTCATTACATTGAGCCTTCAGGATTCGTTACCGACCCTCTGAAATCTTCACTATCTCATCAATGACATCTTCAGAACGTCCGAAAACTCGCGCAATTCTTTGGCTGCGCACGCGATACCCCGTACCGTGCTTTACAAGAATGCCCAAGCCAACGAGTTCATTGAGCAACGATTCCAATTCTACGTCGCTGAGTTTACTTTCGTCGAAATTGTCCCATATCTGGTCATTTTGTATTAGATCACGCACCAGATCTCTGACGGCGCTAACAGATAGTGGTTCAAGAGCCGGGGACTCAGGACCATGATAGTGATGTATCATGGACAGACTAATGGCCCGATAACGTTCATCCAATTCAAAAGTTACTTCATACCTGCGGCGAATCCCTTTGCGAATATGCTCGCTATTCGCAACTTCGTCCACGTGATTTTGCCGGATTGAGTATGGCGGAGTATCCAAGATCCCGCTCTCTCGCAATAACGCCACAAGGCGATGACAGAAGAACTGAATTTCCGCAGGATGGCATTCCGTGTGCGTCAGAATTGTATCTACAAGAAGAGGACTTTCAAACTCTATCCCTATCGCTCGCATGGGTTCGACGACAAGCCGTTGTGCTTCGTCGTATTTGAAAGGGCCAAGACCGCCACGCCTTGGAGTGCTAGGATCAAATCCGAAGCTATAGAAGGGTGTATTCTCTCGACGCGTGAGTGCGAACCTTTGAACCCTGTGAAGTCCGGCGAATACGACCTTGAAGCGATCATTCGTATCCCTCATCAGAGATCTCATAGCTTCGACGACTCGTGAGCCTGAGTCCATATCTAATTCCAGGAATCTGTCGGATTCATCAAGCAGAATAAGCACTCTAAACCTGCCATCCTGTTGAATAGTCCCTCCCAAGAGCCCAGGAATAGATTCTGAAGGTACTTCTGACGGATCCTCTCCTAACAAGCCGTCTTCCTTGAAGAGTCGGAGCAACATCTCCCACACGGCCATCGGATCTTTGTCAGGGGCTCCAGATATATATCCTTCGGCCTTTAGGTCAATAAACCAAGTGAAGCGCCTCCCTTCACGATCGTTCCCCCGTCGACGAATATGCCGCAATAGAGCCGTTTTGCCCACTTGGCGCCCACCAAAGAGAAAATGCGTGCTTCCGTACTCAATACCAGCAGCAATGCTCTCCCTGCCATAGAACATTTCGGGAGGCACGGCTTCGCTCAATCTATCTTCAGGTATGTATGGATTGGGCGCCGAATATGCAAGCGCGCATTTGATGAAAGTTTCGAAGCGGGATTGCCTGTCGACAGTGGCTAGAAATTCGAAGAGTATCTCGTCCAACAAGGCAAAGGACAAATTATCCCTAATACAGTTTGTCCTTATCTCGTTTCGTGCGGGCTTCGTCAGACCGCCGAAGTAAAATACGATCAATGCGCGCTGACCGTTGCGTGCGCTTCTGGTTACTGTGCTGAGTGATGTAACCGCGTGAGGACTGTAATTCCATGTGCATACGACGTCATAAACGCCATTGGAGTCAGAGCCAAACTGCGGTGGGAAACCCCTCTGTGGAACTATTCCTTCTTGGTCCAATTCAACTGTGAGCTCCCTCCTGGCAGGACCGTTTCTTCTACTTCTAGTAGCATCTCCAGTAATTCCACGAGAATCGCACTGCAGTCCCACAAACCGCAGTATTTTGAGTATATTTTCAAGCGCAGGCCGCTGCTCACGATTATTCCACTGGGCATTTTTCAGTGATATCCACGCTTGGATAGCGTCGGCTACCTCAGCTTTCCCGGCTTCTGATTCAATTGAATGTTGACGTAGATTTACCATACTGAATGGGTCTCCTACTTAACTCAATCCTAGGTGCGACTGAAGTGAAACCAAGCCGCCGCTACCTTTGACGTATTCTTCAATGTCCCATTTGTCATCGACAAAATCGACAAATTCTGTGAGTAAGTCATGCTCAGCATCAATAGCGTCAGAAGCGGGAAGCGGTTCTCCTAGCGAATGGTCGTTCAAGCGTATCACGCACTCTTCCATCACTCTTATAATGCGATTATCTCGCGCTTCCTCGAACTTCTCTCTCCAGGCAAGCACTGCCGGAGCCTGATTCTCCGTAAGTCCAGAGAATGCATTGTTCCACTCCTCTTGAAGAGCATTCTGCCTTTCATATTCCTGGCGTTCTATCTCCTCTCGAACGTCCTGCAACTGAACCGACATCGACGCATAGTTGAGAATCCTATCTTCGGCATCTACAGTCTCTGCAACGTCCCCGATCACTAGGTCGTAGAGAATCCAGTTGTCATCGTCAATCTCGATAACGCCATCCCTGACCGCCTGAATAACCTTTCCCCGGACATCTTCTACGTGGCTCTTCAGCGTCACCAACGAGTCCTGTTGCGCAATCTCACATTGGTTTTTCAAGCTCTCCTTCTGTTCAGCAGGAAGGGGAGATTCCAACATTAATTCGAAGAACCTGAAATCTTGAATTGCGAATCGTTGTTGTATGGCTTTCTCCAAAGGTATTGTTTCTGAAATGCCTCTTGCCAGCGAGTGAATCACCTCTTCTAAAGATTGGCCTTCCCAAGTGCCGTCGTCTTTAAAGTTAACGGCATCGGTCCACAGCAATCGCCTCGCTACTGCGATTGAGAGTGTGTGGCTGGCGGAGCGACGATTGATGTCTTTCAATTCGTTGACTACGGAAGAGACAGGAGGAATGTCAATATCGATATTGATTTCTAGGGATTGCATAACTTCACGCATAGCACGAAGTGCGCATTGGGCTGCCGCAGCGATGTTCATCGGCTGGGAGTCGGCGGTCAATTGACTTAGTGCTTCGATCAATTGATGGGAGTGTTTTTGAACTTCACTGCGCAAGTTCGTTACCATATCAATTAGATAACTGTCGTTTATTCCTTTCCGCGCATCCCGCTCATTCTCCACTAACTCACACCAGCGTTCGGCCAAACTCTTGGCTTCGGTTATCCCATTCAAAAGCCAATTTCGGGCGCGCCCGGTTATCGCCGCCCAAGGGCCGTCTGCCAAGGAACGCCCAATTCTATCAATAAGATCGTCGGAGTCTTCTTCGATGAATTCTTTCACCGATTGAGCTCGCGTCCGATCATCATCTATGACTGGAGTAAGCATCTCACTAATCGCGCCACCGTCGCCAGTGAGATAAATCCATAAATTCGTAGCCGGTTGAAAAGTGCTGTATCTCCTGGCGGGCGCACTTTCAAGCCAAGACTTTGCGTCTTCACTTGCCGTGACTATGTCCTCCTGATAACGCATAGATTCGCCCATGCCTGCAATGTACTCCGGTCTCAACGCATGTCCATAGCGGGCGAATTCGCCAAATGTCGATTCGATGGATCCGGCGGACGAGCAGGCTTCAGGCGTCTTCAGTAATCCCCACATGTTCGAATGAGGAGCTATCAGAGACGAACGAAGAGAAGCGGCCAACTCCAGTAACTCTCGCGGGTTGTTGGCGTTAGCGCCGTCATATTCTTGGGTGAACTCGAAGAGTTCACTCACGTATCGATTGGAGTCAGGAACTAGCCACCTCGACCCCTGTATCGCCATCAAGAGTGACGAGGGGACGACATTATTGTAGTTCTGGTCAGACAGATGTCGAGCCACCCAATACGCCGCAGACAAGTCGTCCTCTGCGACAAGTGACCACATTAACGATTCAAGGTCGCGAAGCGAAGAAGTCTTCAAGTAGCGATTCGCCGCCGAATTGGAGTCCTCAATCCCCGTTCGTATTTTCTCCGGCTCTGGAGCGGATTCGTGTATTTCTTCGACCGCAAGCTCCGTGCCTTCACCCGGAGTTGCGGAATCCGTGCTTTCAGTCTTATCTGCAAATGTGACGGTCGATGCTTCAGACATTGGGTTGTCGTCGCCGGAATCATCTTTAGCACCCGCAACGTCTTCCAACGCATAATCGGTTTCCGGAGACACCTCATCAATGCCCTGCCCAGCGTTAGCAGGCTTAGGTCCCTGTATACTAGAACCCTGAAATAGCGGCGTTCCAGCATCCTCATCTTCGGAAGATTCGGGGCTGGTTACTACGCCATGTCGCAGACCGTCGTTTGTGACGACTTCCCCCGGAGCGTATTGCTCTCCGCCCTCAATTTGCTCCGCCGCTTTGTCCTCCGGTTCACTGGGGATGTCACCATTCTGTATTTCCAACTCTTCAGGAACTGATTCGGTGAAGGTGTTGGAAGGCTCATCTTCAGCTGCACCATCGTTTTGTTGGTCTTCGAAATGCGGTCTCTCTTCAATAAGGTCGTTCAACGCATCGTAGCGCGCCCTCGACAATGCGGCAGCTTGATCCAGTTTTGCTACGTTTCGGATCAGGACTTCGTGGTCTCCTGAATTAACGAGCGTTCTTCTTACTTCCTTGTAGTCGACGAGAGACGCCTTGAGGGATGCGATTACTTCCAAGACGCTCTCTAGATTGTCGTGCGCGTTTGCGATGGTCAGCGACGACAATCCCTCCTGCAGCTTCAGAAACTCTAATTCTTCAGAGAATTCGCAAGTTATGATACCGATGGCACCAACTACTTCCGCAAGTCGATTGCGCTCCATCTCTTTTTCCGCAACAATATGAGCCATTTCTTCAATGAACTGTTTTGCGAACTCCCACTGCGATGCGCCACTCGGCATCTCTCGCAGTTCATTGATCCACTCCCGAAAATCTACTGTACCCATCAAAAAAGCCCTATCTACTATTCGCCGCACATCAGACGACAACTGAAATAATACGGGAATGCTTCTGCTTGTCAAGCGCGGCCATCGCATCCCATTAGTTGCCTATCAAGGGCGAAGTGATGATGGACGGACACTGCGGAGTGGCATCCGTAGAAGACTCGACCTATTCATTCAAAAGGCGGAAACCGGGCTGGTACCGGTTTCGGTCAAGCATACGAAAGCCGCGCGACAAGCCTGGACGATGTTAACCAAGGGCAATCACCATAAGGGATCAAACTTAGGGGACTGCTTTACGCATGCGTCTGCAGAAACGACCGGTGGACCGTTTCTGAACAAAGGCGAGGGCTTGGCACTCAGAGACGTGCGTCTACATAGAAGCTTTAATTGCCAACATGCGAAAAAATGATAGAAACGGGATGGTGGTGGCGGCATTGACAGGCAGGCGTAGGCCCCGCGGCCGATTCCCGATGAGTGCCGCCGGCGATCCCCGGACGAGAATCAGGCCAATATAGGAGTACCTCTAAGTCGAAGAAGAGAACTCCATCATCAAGGTTGCACCAAGCACGATGTCACAGCTGCTTGACGCTCAAGCAGTGACGAACCGGGCTGCGTGCGCCGGATGTGTTGAATTTCGAGGTTCGGGAGCAATCGCTGCATGCGTCCAATCCGACAATCGGCGGAAGTTTCGACAAAGGCGGGAAATCTAGGCTGGATCAGTTGCATCCTGAGTTACATGGTGCTCCGACTAACGCACTCGCCTTCGATGCCATCGGCTAGGGTAGGATCTTCAAAGCGCAACCGCCACCCGCTGGGTCCAGGCAGGAGAACTGCAGCATAATGTGGCACGAACATCACAGATCGTAGGATGCACGCTTGGACTAGATTGACGTCACAAAGAATCTGGTCCCATCGCCTCAATATCTGTCGCCTCTATACTAGTGATCAGGCTATAAACCCTGCCCGCCTCCTTAGCGCCGTCTATGTAATCTTGGTATGCTTCCAAGGCATTGTGAATTAGGCTATCGTAAGTGACGACCCGTGAGTTGTAAGCTCGGAGCGCTTCACGCGAACGACTTTCACCGTCTGGTGTGTCATCCCAGCCCCGGAGTCGTTTGCCGATGACACAGATGATCTCCAGAGGCTCATTTTCTCTCTGCAAGTCCCTGAGGACGTTTGTAGCAGCTCCATGATACTTCGTCACTTGCGCTAGGAGGTCATTACTATCCACGACTCTTCCCGAGCGTTTGAGTTCGATGATCACGTGTTTGTTGGCAGTCGTAGAATAATAGACATCTAATCTGGCCTTCTCTTGTTCGGGCGTCAACGACTTGTTGATGCCATTAAGTGCCTTGTAGATCCGCGTCTCCATTCGCTCGGTGCTTGTGGCTCTTTCCCAAGACGGATCCAGTAGCCACAAATGCTTATGCAGGTGATCCTGCATCGCTTTCTCTTTGGCATTGTCGTCCGAAAGGTTCATTAGCATGCGAATGACTTCAAGGCGATCCTTGACGATTTGATAGTATGCACTAGCCTCAAGATCGTCCAGCTGCACGAAAACATCTGCCAGTACATCAAGGTTTTCGACCGAAACCTCATCAATGCGGTGTAGAAGTTTACGAAGCCTAAGGCTCTCGAAAGCTAAGACGCCACTTATCAACAGCTGGCGCTTATCCTTACGGGCGTCAATTGGCAATTCATTAATTCTGCCGAAGAGTTTTTCCGCAGATCTCTGATGGTCGAGACTCAATCCCTTGTACCATTCATCAATTTGTGGGAACTGCACCGCTTCATCACGGCCGGCAGTATTCCTCAGTTTTGTCCATTCGCTTTGGACAGTTTTCAACTCAGACTGCAATTTCTCCTTGAGAGCTTGGTATCGGGGATCCTCTTCGATGATACGCTGCCTCCCGGTGGTTGCGATGTCTTCTTCTTCATCGTGATCAAGAAAGTCAGCGTGGATTTCACCGATAATGTACTTGCTGTATAGTCCGCCTTCTCCAAACTCGTCGAGCATGTCCTCCTGCGCTAGTTTGCTGCGAACCATCACCACTAATCTGTTAATGCTTTCCGCAGTATCGGCATCCCGAAGTTGCCCCGCCTCCCTAGCTGTTCCAATCCAACCATCAATTTCATAAGTGTTTCCATTTACTGACCATTGGCCTTCGCAGGGCCTGGAGCGCTCAAGATTCTTCGCGGCAAGCGATGCTTCCTTCCCGCGATCACCGAAGGTCCAGACATACTGTAACTTGTCGTAATACTCGCGGTCTTCGATTGTGATCGATGTTCCGTTCAGTTCAATCTCAAAGTTGTGCGTTCCGCCGATGATACTGAATCTACGAGCAAGACGCCGCCTCAACCATCTGCTGGTCTGCTTAAGCTGACGCTTTAGATCTGTCAGGATAATCAGAGTTCCCTGATCTACAAGGAGTTCAGCGGGACTCAGTGGTTCCGGTAGATAATTTCCTTCCTTCCCTTCTTCGCTTCCTCGGATTGCTTCTTCGATTTTGTCGAGATCCATCCTGAACCCGTGCCGTTCTGCTGCTCTTGCTGTGTGGACTTCCACAGTCTTAGCGATAGAGAAGAGTGATAGTTTGCCGATGCCTTTTCGCCCCATTACGGATCTGCCGAACTTTGGGGACTCTGCGCCGTGATCTGACTTCCGTCGTTCGTAACCGACATATAGATAACGCCTGTTCGCGTCCTCCACAGTCATCCCATGTCCATCGTCTCTGATAATTATCCTATCGTCTTCAGGGCTGACATTGATGATGACGTGTTCCGCATCCGCGTCCCACGCATTCGCAACGACCTCCGACAGCACAGCAGGCACATTGCTGTAGAGTCCGATGCCTAGATGCCTTAGAACATTCAAGCCAAGTGTCATCTGATATTTCGGATCATGTTTATTCACTAGAACGCCTCTCAAGGTGTGAAATGATCGATATCCCTGTGGCTTTACCGAACTTCACCGGTATCGCGCTTTCAAGTAGTTCAACTATAGTCCAAATGTGTGTTAGGGGACCGGCTAGTTCGAAAGAACAATCTGCGAGACTATCCAGGCCAATTGCCCTTCCACATCCGGATCTGCTTATTCGGTGAGTAGATCTCCGACGCGAAGCTCGTTGAACTTCATAAGCAGTGTCGGGACGTCACCCGCAATTTGTAAAAAGCATTCAGCACAGGCGTCGTCAATCTCCACCAGTCTGTCGAGAGCTTTCGCGCATTCACTTAGAAACTGCCACCTCTTCTCGCTCCTCCTAGTGCGTAGCACATGGCGGTCTTCACGCTCGGAGTGAGATATAACTGATCATGATGCCAATTGGTTCTGACACTTTCCTGATTAAGCATATTTCCTGCCCACAATTCAGGCTCTTGTCCTAGACTTCAGAGTTCGGCCCAGGTTTGTCGGAAAAGGCTCTTATCGTCGTCTCGGTGAGACTATTTGGACGGGGAGACTGCTTGGTCAGAACAACGATAGATAATGGTTGGACGTTCCATTTTATTGAAGGAGCGATTCTACGAATGACGTTTCAAGGCTCAAGACTACCTCCTGACTGAAGAGACCCATCCTGCTTGAATTGTAATCTCCTCGCAACTACGCACATAGTGTTTGAAATTCTCGGCTTACCAGTTAAGAGAAGGACTTCAGTATCGTCCGCCAGAAGTAACAAGTACGTCAGCGTTACTCAGGCACCACATAGCTGTCAAGAAAGCCGTCCAGTATCTGGACCTGTTCTCCGACTACCAAGACGCCGAGCTCCAAGTTGCGGGCCTCTAGAGCAGCCGCTGTGAGATTGGCACTTCCCACATATGCAGTCTTTCCGTCCACGGTCATGACTTTCAAATGAGGGAACGGGACACCTACGAGAGGTTCCAAGACGGTCAAGAATCCTATGTCTCCATTCGCATGCACACTTTCGAGCAGGGCGGTCAACGCGTCCTCCTCTCTTTGCCCGGAAACCGATCTCACGATTTCTACATCAACCCGCCTCAACGTAGCTGCCACTAGGCTGTCCATCAAGTAGCCGAGACCTTGGACGTCCATGTAAGGAGCCGCCAAGCGAAGTTTCTTAGCGGCATGGTTCGCCAAACCGATGAGAGTCTCCGCAGTAATGCGTTCTAGCCCTTCCGGCAATTCCATATTGGACGGAATGCTGGCCACAGCTTCCCACGAATGTTCGATGGACGCGGATCTCCTTCCAAGAACCCAAGCGGCACCTAATGCGCTAGCGTGATCGATCTTGTGGGCGTCGGCGAGGTTCAGATTGCGCAGAGAATCGACGAGCAGAGGATCAAGCCCGGCCTCCGCCGCGATCCCGACGTCAGTTTGCGACGATTTCAGCAAATGGGCGAGAGTGCGAGCGGCGGCGGCAACGTCAGAGGCCGAATAGAGCACTCCGCCGAACAGTTCTGCGTCATTCATGGTGCGCGTTCGAGACGAACCCATTTTCTCCGAACAAAACTTCACGGTCCAGGAATCTGTTGAACCAACGACACGAAGGCTCCCCTAGGTGCAGGCAAGCCATGCACGCCCCGCCGCCGGCCCTGCATCCGGGGTCCAAAGGACACCTGGTCTCGCCCGCCACGAAAGATTCAAGGGAAAGATGCAACGCCGTCTCGAAGACCGATTGGAGACCGCCTAGCACGAAATCCCCCCTTGACGAGGCGTACACGATCAGAGACAGATGGTGAGGCAAGAGATATTCCGATAATTCGTCACGCTCGATTCCCGAATTGAACGCGAGATGGCGAATGAGGCGATGAGCGTAAGAATGCAAGAGTGTAATCACTGCTTCGCCTAGGCCTTGAGGCTCGTTCTCGCTAGGGTGCGGTATTCGTACCGTCTTCAGCAACTCGACCCTGGCGGATTTGGCATCGGGCGCATTCGGAAGACTGAAGCCCCGCTCTCTCAAGTGGCCAAGGACTTGGACGGGATCCAGCTGGAAGAGAAGCGCCTCGGTATGCGCCTGCAGTCCGTAAACCCTGATCGTCCCACGCTCTCTGTCTCGGAATGGAACGAGCGTCGTTTCAGCGGGATCTCTGCCGTCTCTCGTGAAACCGAATGCAAGAGTTGTAACGGGAAAATCGGTCAACAGCTCGACGTTGGCGAGACCGGCCCGCTTGATCTTGGGTGGATAGGACGACTCGTACAGCGCCTTGAGCGGAGGACCCGACCCATCGATCATGCCCTGCACCCTGAGACGCCCACGGTCCAATGCGGTCATGAGGTCTATCGCTTCCTCCTGCGCGAGTTCCCGAACGTCGTGCGGCAAGTCCACTCGACCCCCATCCGACCCTTCAGCCACTTCTCCTCTTTCCAAGGCGTTCTGAGCCATCTGTTTCGCGAATTCAGGAGTGAGACCGTTTTGTATGAGCATTTCCTCCAGACCCTGTACCGTCTGTTGGCCAGCTGACGGATCTTCGCCCGACAGTCCGTTCAACACCCAGTCAAGGGCCCTTGCGCCCCCTCCAGTGGAAATCAACCTTGCGGCTTCGGTCGGGTCGGGTGGATTCACCAATACGGTGTAGTGAGGACTGAAAACCACGCCTGAGCGATGAACGTTCAAGTCCATCCTCTCGTTGGTTCCGCAGTCGCAAGGCTTGTATGGAAAGCCCCTCGACAGTTCGCGATTGCATTCAGGACAATAAAAGTAGAGTTCCCTGGCGGCGGCAGTGCCGGGCAATCTGACAGCGACCTGCCCGTGCGTACGGCAGCGCCGCAATTGAGGCTCTTGAAGCCGGCCACATTTGTGATACGCCACGAATTGCATCTGGGCAAATCTCGTCGAGCCGCAGGTGCAGCGGCGATCTGACGCCGTCGTCAATCGATTGCACTGGCGACAGCGCCACTGCTTTGGAAACCGTTCGACGCTTACGCCCCGCAACTCGTTGACTCGAACGAGTTGCACTTCCTCTTGGGCGTACAATAAGGTGGAGATTCCGCTGTCGTCGCCGTGATCGGCCCAAGGTTTCACTGCCTGAAGCAAGGTGCGACGTAGCGTAGCCTGATCGATTGAAATCGGCACTGGATCTACCCAACGCGACACTCGCCAGACGCCGCCTTCCAAGTCGACGGTCTGGCTCGGCAACATGCCGAAGAGAATCTGAGACGCTCCTCTGTTCGCTCTCATTCTCCGCCTCTCGAATAAATGGGAATCTGCTTCTCCACGTCTCGAAGCGAGAGCATCGGGTCCTGACGAAATAGATCCGACGGCCATTCGGCATCGCTGGCAGGGTCATTCAGAGATCGGTAAAATTCTCTGAAGTACTTCGCGAGATCGTCGCGCAAGTTCGCGTCGAGAGGTCCTTCGTAGTCCAACGCGCTCACCAGCGCCTGCAGCTCGTCTTCTTCCTTGATTCCGAGAACGGTGAACGCCCGACGCAACGGCGCAGGCTTGGTCAATTGCCTTAGACCCCGATCTATCGCCTCCGGCTCGTGGATTCCCTGTATCCTGCTCATTTCCAGACCAGGGAACGTCAACTCCAGAACCCGACGGCTCTTGCCCGTAATGGGCACGGGATCCACCAGACGGTCCATGTGACGGATGAACGAAGGGAAGGTTCTGAACACCGCCGCGTCTCGCTCGCGTCCGATCTTGTGCATGACGAACACCAAGCCTGGATGGGTTCTCCCTACCCTAGCCGTCGTCTGAATGAACTCCGCGGTAGCCAGTGGGAGCCCCAGCATCACCATAACGTTGAGTCTATCCAGGTCGACTCCGTGAGACAGCATCGATGATGCGGCGATCATATGGATTCGATCCGCGAACCGCGCCTCAGGCTGCTTCACCCGTTCGATTATGCTCCTCACGTCGTCCAGCGGAGTCCTGCCGGTAAGCATATGAGAGTTCATGTCTTCGATCTGAATTTGGGACTCGAACGACCTCGCGGCAGCCTCCACGTCCTTCAAGGTGGAGCCGTAGGTCACGCCGACGCCGTAGGCCCATATCAAACCGTCGATTGCGCGTTCCGGTACGCCGGACTCCTTGGCGACCAACTTGGGATGGCCCAGCGCCTTTCTCAAGGCTTCCTGAACGGTAGTCGTCAATTGATCGTTGGCGTATTCGAGCGTGACCCCTCGTGGAGCGAGACCCACGTAGCGGCGAGCCAGCCGTTGGGAGTCCTGCGTCCAGAAGGATCTGTCCGCCCACGGGCCCGGAGTCGGAAAGGTCCGTCCCTTCCGACGATAAAGGGCGCGCACTTGCTCGGAGTGTCCGGCGAGGGTCGCGGATGAAGCGATTATCTTGGGAGGATTTCCCGCATGGTCCTGCAGGTCGTCCAGTATCGCCTCGTAATGAGAGTCGATTGCGCCCAAACTGCCCCTGAGAAGGTGCAACTCGTCCTGCATGCGAATCGACGGACCGAACAAGGATGCGTCTTGAGGGAGAGGAACGGTTTGTCGATTGCAGTCCGGAAAGAGGCATCCATAGCGTCTTCCTCCGCGTGGAGCGTAAGTGAAACCGTGGCCAGGCACCGGACACAGTCCCGAAGGGGGTCCGTAGAACCCTCTCATGGCCGCCTGTCGCGAGACGTTAGCCGCCTTGTCGAGAGTGCCCAAGACGACGGTCGGAAGCAATCGGTATATCTCCTCGTCCACGATATGGAATGGCAACGGCATTCGTCCCCAAGGACACTTGGGATTCATGCAAAGATGCTGGAGCCACCACGTCACTTGGTCGAAGCGAATGTCCAAATCGGTGGACGAGCAGAACGGACAATGGATGAGTATCCTGTATCTCGCCCTGGTCTCCGCATCATGCAGATCCGAATCCGAAACGTCGTAGGCACGCGCACGAGCGCTCTTGACGACTCTATTCGGACTGCCGCTGTTTCCGACGAAAAATCCAAGACCGAAGACGGTGCCCGGTATCATTTCGCGCCGTCTGATCAACTCGGCGGCGGCCAGCACGTCCGCGAATCTCTGAGTCTGCTGAAGAGAGAGCATTCTCAGAGGAAACCTGGCCCAAGAGGAAATTCCATATAATTTCCCTTGAAGTCGGTCCAGAAACGCAGCCGTCAAGGTGAAAAGTAGGTACGTCTCGGTCTTGCCGCCACCGGTGGCGAACCAGAGCGTATCCAGATATTCGCGCTCCTCAAGTGACGTCTCACGAGTCAGAGAGCCGATGTTCGCTAGCACGAAGCCGACTTGGAAGGGTCTCCAGGAATCGTAGTCGATCGTGACCGTGCGCTCGAACGCCTCGTTGGCAAGTGAAAACGCCCTGAGCAACATGGGGTGCGTATTGAGAAGCTCCAGTCCGGAGCGCAGTCGCCCTACTTCCGTCCGTGCGGTAAGTGCCTCCGTGCGAGCTTCTTCCTTCATGTCTTCCGACCAGTCTTCCCGAGAGGCCCGCTCCTTCAAAGTTTCAGAGCTCCAATTCTCACGCGTCCATCCATGAAAACTCTCGACGAGCACTTGGAGTTTCGGCAACGGATCCTGCGACAGATCGCCGAACGTCAACTTGGGGGCTGCAAATTGCGTCGCTTCGTCGGAATAATTCGGCCTGTGCCGCTCACCTTGCGCGTAATCCACGGTGGCGAAGACGGTCGTGTTCTTCTGGACGACTCCACCGTTGATCCCATATGCCGGCACCGTACGATCGTAACGAAACGAGTCCGCCAACGTATCCAGCCTAAAAGGCTGGGTGGGCCCTACGTCCACCTCAAGTTCCGTCTCGTAGAGATTCGTGTCGATGCCGTCAATCTCGGGCTGAGACACGTTGACCAAGGTGATCACCAGTTCAGGACCCAACTGGCCCATTTCGATTTCCGCTTGTATTTCGCCTGCGAGTCCGTCAGCCGAAGCGGCGGTCAGACTTGCCGAGATTTCTCTTCGTCCAGACCTTGTGGCTTCACCAGGCGCATCCGGACACCGCAAGTCGACTTCAACCTCTACGATATCGGTCTTCTCCCACTTATCGACGTCGGGTTCGTTCCCATGTCCGGGTATCTCCTTCCAAGCGACCATTTTTGCACGGCATTTGAGGTCCCGCCCGTCCAGGGCGGTGGGCCTGACACGGAAACCGGTGGCGCACGGGTCGAGACGCTCGGCGCGCTCTCCTAATGGACTGTCCTGCACCGACGCCTCAGGTGCCAGACGTCCAAGCCAGAATCTCCCTCTGGGCGCAACGCGTAGACGCTGGTAGCCGTCCCCTCTGGCTTCGCCAGTTACTCCGTCGGCGAGCCATTCCAAGAAGGCTTCCGCATGTGCCTGCTCAATTAGCATTCAAAGTCACTCCCGGCGCAAGAATCCCGTTTCGTTCAAGGGAACCGGTTCTGTGCATTTCAGAACCCTGACGACTTTCGCCTCAAGCACCAATTCTGTCAAGTCGCTTATCGAAAGTCCAGTTTCATCGTCGATGACGTCGTCCATGGAAGACACCGCCGTCTTGCGTGCGGCTTCCGCCAAGGAACGCCCGAGTGCGCGCCTAAACGTTCGTTCTCGTTGAACGGCCTGAAATGTTTGGCTGAGCGCGTTCCCGTCGTAGCCGAGATCCAGTACGGAGTTCAGCATTTTCAGATCCGAAAAGTCCCTGGGAGCGATCGGGCCGTCTTCTCTGACGTAACCCCGGGCGGCTTGATAGGTCTTGTCGAACCCAAGCCGAACAAGCCTCCTGTGCAGTTCCGCATATTCGAATCCCGAGCGTCTGAAGCCTTCTCGTGTCGTCGCCCCAAGATCCCTGATCAGTAGATTCACCACGTACAAGTCGGGTCTCTGAGCACGCATTCTCTCGGATACTGCGTTCAACAGTCCCGCGCTGCCCGCCTGTCGATTTAGGATGAGGAACATTCCGGGAGATAGTCTGTACGCGGGCAGCGACTCCAAGGAAGTACGAACGCGCGCATCCACTGCACGATTCTTCGGGAAGAGTATCGTGCCGGCGTCGGTGACTACTTCTACGGCGTCCACTTCCGCTCGCCAACGTCCGTCTTCACCCCTCTCCGCCAAGGTGTCGCTTGGCCCTTCTTCCGAAAACAGAGGACCCGGCATCAGCAGTGATTCGAACGCCTCGAAGGGATTGGGTTCTTCGATGAATCTCGCCGCTCCCACCATTTTGGGAGCGGATAAGTTCTTGCGCTCCATTCTTGGACGAGGTGGAGTCGACTCACCGATGACCTTTCGCCAGACTTGCGTCCGCCTGTCTGCACTCGACCATTTTTGCCGAGCGAACCAGAGACTCTCCAAGGATCGAACGCATGCCGAAGCTTCGTCGTCACCGAGCACCAGCAAGTGTAAGTCTCGGCATATACCCGAGTCGAGTCGATGCCATTCCCAACGCGGCGGCATCCCTATGACGAAAGCATTCTTCCAAGTACCAGATCTGTGGAGGGTGCGCACGGACACGAAGCGGCATGAACCTACGGCTCCCGTCCTTACGTCCCCGCCTAGTTCATCCACGAGCGCGCGCATCGCAGTCGCATTCTTGACGACGAACAACGGTTCGTTGAGTTGAAATCCCAGGTCGTGAACCATTTCCGATATCTCCGCTATGAACGGCGGCGAGGCTTCGAGAGCGACCCTCAGGTCCGCTATGTCGCCTGCGATGATCTCCGCCAATTCACCTATCTCGCCCCCCACCGAGCGAGCCCACGCACTCAACTCAGGCTCGTACGTGGAGGTGGGTCGCGCGGCTACGGGCGGCACTCCTGAGAAACGATCGAATTGAGAAGGCCGCACCGGCATGGCTTGGAGCGTGCGGTAATGATGCCAAGCCGCTCGCAGCCCTCTGAGCAACTGCGACTTCGGACTGCCGCCGGCCATCTGACGGATCGTGAGCAAATCGTCTTTGAGCGCTTTGGACGCTCGTTCCGCTTCTTCGTTGTGAGCGACGTGAATCGTTCTCGCGATGCCGTCCGCAACCGTGGAAAGCCTGTCGTTTGCCACCGAGAACGGCAGGCGCGAACCCCATTGACGGCCTTCGAAGCTCTGCAAAGTCCCCAAATCTGCAATGCCCCAGCTCCAAACCAAGGCACCGCGATTCGCGGAATCCTCCAAAGAGCTGTCGAATGGATCCGCGTATAGGTCGATGGTCGGTACCTGCGGCGACGAGCCGTCCACGAGTCCCCCGAGACGATCCCTTATCACGACGTCGACGGGCCAATCCGCGAAGCGACGCCCGACCATGACGCCCCTGAACGAACTTCTCGTCCGTTCGTACACGCCGTCAGGGCCCGTTCTCACGCAAGGAAATACGTCCGAAATCGGAGCGCGTCCGCCTGCGTTTCCGAACGTGATTTCATTCCACACTCGAGCGAGCGGCGTCACGTCGGCCGTCACGATCCCGACCGAAGGCGAGGGATGACGACTCAAGAGGCGTGATATGAGGATTTGGGCGGCTAGCAGCGCAGACACCTCGCCCGCCGCCGCCGGATAGACGAAAGATATGTCGTAACGTCGAGAGAGTGCCGCGTCGACGAGTGCCAACATAGATTCGTCGATCAGGTTCAGTTCGACTCGCGTGACCGTCCCTCCGACTCGACGTGACAGCCGACCCTCGCGCGCCACATTGACCAAGCTGCCTAACCCTTGCCCTTCAATGAGGGCGACTTCCCAAGGTAGGGCGGCTGGATGTTCGTCTTTCACTGGGACTTCCCCATTCCATGAATTAAATCGGCGGCAAAATTCGCCAAGCAGGCGAGACGCCGGGCACGCCAGGGACCGGCCACTATTGACATTCCACAGAGCGAAGGCTACCGATGAGTCAGACAGACCTCAAGCGGAGCGAACAGCGGAGAACTAACGGGAGAAGCGACGGCAGTGTATCTACAAAGACCGCCTCGAGAGCGAGGGTCGAGTCAATGATCGAGCCTAACCTGATGAGTATTCAGATGCGACACGATGGACTTGCCGATCACCTCGCCTAGCAAAACTGGCACGGCGTTGCCGATCATTCTTCCGACCGCGGTCATCGATATGACTTCGCCTTTCGGCGTGAACGAATAGTCCTTGGGGAAGGTCTGAAGCAGCGCGCCTTCTCTCAGAGACAAGGCACGATCTTGCTCGGGGTGACCGAACCTCCCGTTTCCGTATCCGTAAAATTGGGAAGTGATGGTGGGAGCGGGCTTGTCCCACTCCATTCGACCGTAAACGCTCCCATAGGACTTCCCACTGTCCTTCTTGTGACAGCTCGACACGAGAGACTCGTCCCAGTCACGCCAAGTGCCGCCAGGCACGGAGTTCTGAATCCGCTTTAGATTGTCTTCGCCCAGCGCGCTGGATCTATGAAGAGGATCCGTCTCGGACGGCTCGCCGGCTACCAGCTCGTCCAACGAATGAATCGTATCTTTTACCGTCTTGAATTTCTCCTTGGAATGGGTCGGCGGAATGAGTTCGATAGGGCCCAACTTTGAAGCCAGCAATACCAGGCGTCTTCTCGTCTGAGGGACGCCGTACTCGGCGCATCGAACGACCTTTACGCTACAGGAATAATCCTCCGACTCGAGACCCGTCAGGAAGTCGTCGAATATCCCGTCCCCTCTCAATAAAGGCACGTTCTCCATCGTGACGACCTCGGGCTGAAGTTCCGCTACCAACTCTCCGAATTTCTCGAGAGGGTTCCAGTCGTCCCGTTCGATCGACTTCCCGCGCGTGTAGGAAGAGTAAGGTTGACAAGGGGCACAGCCGGCCAGTATTTTCTGAGAACGATCACCGAACAACGACTTCACGAAGGCTGCCGAGACGTCGGATATGTCCTTCTCATGAAACGCCGCGCCGACATTCGTTTGATAGGGGTGCCGACAGAGAGAGTCGATGTCGATTCCGGCGAGGACGTCGATTCCGGCCTGCTGAAAACCGTAGGAGAGTCCCCCGACACCACAGAAGAGGTCGACCGCGACGGGGGTGTATGTCGAGCCTTCAGCGGTGGACATGTCGGACAAACACCAAGTTTTCAGCGTATTCGTAGTTCGACACCATAGTACCATATCGGTGCCATGCGTCAACTATCGTCAAGTCAGTCTCGGTGTTTATCGTCCTCGTCAGGAGGGTGACACGGACTCAGTCCAGGAATGAAATTAGACTGCCTGCAAGTGTCGGCAAGTCTTGCAGTTCGCACTCCCACACGGTCATCACTCCCCAGCCTCTGTCGGCCAACAGGGCGTAGTTGCGACGGTCTCGGTCTCGGTTCCTCTCGAACTTCGCCGACCAGAATTCGCGGTTAGTCGCTGGGACCGTCGCACGGACGCAGCCTGAATGCCTGTGCCAGAAGCAGCCGTTAACGAAGACGATCTTGCGCCGGGACGGGAACACTAAATCGGGACGCCCAGGCAAGTCTTGGCGATGCAGCCGATACCGATACCCCAAACCATGAAGCAGCCGACGCACCGTCATCTCCGGCTTGGTGTCCTTGGACTTCACTTGCGCCATGATACGACTGCGTATGTCGGGAGGCACCGTATCGACCATCTGTAGTCCCTACAATCCGGGAGAAACCGGGCTTTTCGCCCAACCCGAGCGCTCAAAGGGGGCGACCATGTCCTTGGGGCGAGTATACGAGACGCCCAATGCATCCAAGCGAGCTTCGACCGCCGCCACCTTGCAGTCCGGAAGGTTATGGACTATCGATCCATCGTCTTCGTCTATCAAGGCGCTACAGTCACTGCACTCCACGTAATCGGCACCGTAGTGGTACAGAGCCGACTCCACGAGGTCCTTGGCCAACGCTATGGCTTCCTGGTGACTGAATTCCATATCTCCTCCTCAGCCATTCATAGAGTCTCGCGACAAATAATCGCTTTCTTCATTCTAGCACTGGGTTCCATCGCGAACATCAGATATACCTCTTGCCGAGGACATCAGGCGCAGCGCGGAGAGCGCCTGTCCCCTCGCTTCATCCACCAACTGAACGATTCCCGGACTCGGCGACTTTGAGACTGTCTTCTCAGGCAATGACTCGGTTAGAAGTCGAAGCGTTCGACGGGCCGCCTCGATTGACTCTTCACGCCCACCCGTAGCATGCAGAGCGCAAAGCGAGAGCACGGCCGCATCTACGACGGTGGAGTCGGCTCGAAGTGACAATTGGTTGAGGATATCACCTTCGAGGCTTTGCCCATATCCATTGAGTGCAGATAATAGATCGGCGTGACATCTTAGTATCTTGATGATCACGCCGTCGACACGTTGGGGCAACGCGAGGCCCGCCATTGCGTCGTTGACTTCCTTGCCGTCGGTGTGGGAGAGTCCCATGTCAATCAGCAGCGCGGCGATTTTGAGGGCCGTCAGGCGGTCGACGCCCTCTGAAACCGGGCGTGCGAAGTGGGTCCGGAGTCCATCGCATATGGAATCCTCCACGAGGAGCCTGTCCACAGAGGCCGACAATCTGAACCCCCAAGTTCTCTTGGAGCGCCGAAGGCGGTCGTAGCTTACGATCGGCCAGCGCAGCAATCCCAATTCGTCCATCAGACGCAGCGCACGACCGTCTCTCGACGCTCTCAACGCGGAGAGAAAATGAGGTTTCCCTGATGCGAAGGGTCTGACGGTATGCGCGTTCCCCCGTATGTCCTCCCCCGCCTCCGGGTCTAGTTCGAAGTCGTACTGCACGGCCAAGCGTATGGTACGCATCATTCTGCTTGCGCCCAACCATTGCCCGGGCACTGCCTTTATGACTCTATCCTCCATATCCCGTATCCCACCGAATGGGTCCACGACCGACGGGCGCAACGTGTCGGGTTGCGCGAATAAGCTGGGATCGATATGAAGGGGAACGACCATGGCGTTTATCGTCAGGTCACTTCGGGCGAGGGATCGGTCAAGCTCGTACATCGCAGTCACGTCGAAGGACCGGGAGCCGTCCGATGGGGTGACCCGCACGACGTCGTATCCTTCGAGATGGTCGTGCCTCAGTAGGAGCGCCTTCCCTCCGACTACCCTTGCGAGGCATCCCGCGTATTCACGGACGTCGCCTTCCAGGGCGATGTCCCAGTCGTTGGGGATTCGACCGAGCAGAGGATCCCTGACCGCCCCGCCTACCCAATATATGGGCTGCATGTCACCGTGTCTGGAAGTTTGTACAGATGATCCTCGTACGCCGGACATGTGGCGAAACTCGACATCGGTCCAACTTTGCCATTGCCAGTTAAGCCAAGTGCTTGGTAATCGACTTCCCGTAAAAGGCTCAAATGGACACCCCGGCGTACATGGAGAGCATTCACTGTTGGAGGCGAGCCAGTCGATGCGCTAGAGGAATCAGGAGTTCCTCCGCTATCCAAGTGACCGCCGGTACGCACACGGCGTCACCGAAAGCGCTGAGGGACTGCCGTTCGGAATTCGCCACGATGGAGTAACTGTCGGGCACACCCTGCAGTCGAGCATATTCTCGCGCCGTCAGCGTCCTCATGCGAATCGTACCATCGCCGGCGGACACCATGAACTGCTTTCCGCTTCCACCCACTGCCGTCCTCAGGCAACCGGCTATGTCGTCGGATCGGACCTCCGCTCTTTGGCCGGCGGGACGCCTGCGACGGAAGAATGTCCTTTGACTTTCCTGGTCGCATTCCGCCATTGTCTCCACCGTCTTCCGATGCTTGGGAGACATCATAGCCAGATGCTTGTCGACCTTCTCCCGAGACCACCATCTGGAGCTGTCGACGGAAAGATCCTCGACTATATCGGAGGAAAAGCCGTGACTCAGATCGAGAGGTGGCTCCGAAATGTCTAGATGCATCCAGTCGATGTCGTCGGCTGCATGAATCAGCTCTTTCAGTTTGGTCGGCATGAGCCTCTTGCTTCTAGACCGGGCGGAGCGTTCCTTCCAGATTTCGCCCTTTGCCCCTATCATGAAGACTCGAGGCCTGCTCTGCGGGACGAACGATCGCGCGTTGATCGTGAATACGTCGCAGGCGTAGCCGAGGTCGTTCAAGGCTTTGGCGGTGGCGTAAAAATCTTCGCCCTCGTTGGAATACAGCCAACCGTGCACGTTTTCCAGCAAGACCATTGGAGGCGACGCCTCTCCTTGTTCTTCGAGCAGACCGCAAAACCCCCAAAAGGCTCCCGTGTGCTTGCCGTGAATTCCTTGCTGTTTCCCGGCGAGGGAAAGGTCTATGCAAGGGAAAGAACATGTAGCCAACGTCGCTTGAGGAATGGTGTCCGGCGATAGGGAAAACACGTCCCGCACTTCGTAGCTTTCGCCGAAAAATCCTTCATACATCTGAGCGCGTTCGGCACTCCAGTCGGTGGCGAAAACGACGCGCCATCCCGCGGCCTCGAGCCCCATTCGAAAAAGCCCGATGCCGGCGAAGTACTCGACGGCGGTCAATGCCAATCGCGACTCATCGGTCGACGAAGCCGACTGGCGGATTGGTGTCACGGTAGTGGTCATTCAGGACTCCAAGCCCGCGGGTATGTTGATCTGCAGCGACAGATCGGTTTCCACCTCTGACACCCTCTCGTTGTATTTCTCGAAAAGGCCCTTCAATCCTTGCGGCACTCTTGAACTTGCGAATTCGGACAATTCCTCTATGTTCTGAGAAACGAAAGATTCGATCGATTCCACAGACGCCTGCCCGCTGGTCAGTTGATTGGAGATGTTCCGCGTGCTGCCGACCATGTCGTCACGTACCAGAATGAAGACGCGGAATCCGTCGGATATGTTCCGCTGGCACTTTTCGTAGTGACCGTTGTTCGGTGCCACCGTTACGTGAAAGACGCTATCGTTTACCTGAAAGTCCCCCTGCTCGGCTGACTGAACATCCGCCGCGCTGGCAGCCGAATTCCTGATGTCATAATCGGGAAAGCGAACCGCAAGCTTCGCTCCCACCAAATACTCGGAGACCTCGCCCGCCTTGCCTCGCTCGTCCGCCGCATCCAATATGGCACGGATGATGTCGTGTGAGGCCATGTTCCGACTGTAATCGAACGACAGCTTTTCCGCTTCGAACTCATCCCTTGCTCTATCCGCAAGGAAAGATTGCATTCTGTCGAACTCCGCCTCCCGGTCTTCCTGACTGAGCGCTTCGAGTCCTGCCAGAGACAGGTTCTCCAGAAGAGGCGTAAGCCTGTTTACCAAGCCTCGACTGGTGCGTCCTCCTTCCTTGAGGAGGAGGCGGTTTTCGCCGAAACGCGCCAGAACGCTTTGAACGTTGGAGCGCGTGGCGTTTCTCAACTGATCGCTGTTGACGGCCTTGTGGGAGTCGACGTCGAAATCGAGCTCATCACCCATTTCCCGCAGATTTTCGACGAGAACGAGTCCTCCGGCTATGTGCCCGCGCGTCTGGGTTCCAAGCCGTTGCCACCAGTTCTCGATGATTGCCTGACAGGGTGTCTTGTCCGTCACACCGCCGCTCCTTGGGCCGTCGGTCTTGATACGCATTCTTATCGTACCAGGTACACGTGTTTGCCGAAATCTTACGCTCTCGGCCAATGAGCGTCAACTTGGCGAACTGCCACGGCGGAGTTCCCGTTCGTCGTCAGGCAGAACTTTCGACAGGGCTTGACCCAGGGGGGCTCTCCTGGCCACCTGTCCGATCTATTGGGCCCACCCCACTCTGCTGATTTTCGAGTACTTCCAGAATGAGCCTGGCATCGAACTCCGGATCGCTGATGTGGCCGCGGCGCAGCTACCCGTCCTGATAATGTTTCGCGAGGTTGGGGCACTGTGGGAATGCCAGAGGATGAGCATGAGCGTGTCCACCGCGGGCGTCTTGAGCAGGCGAAGATGTGGGGCCGCAGTGCGAAAGCGGGGAAGGTCGAAGTGGATAAGGTTGTGACTCAGGACGAAGGCTTGCCCCCTGCCCGTTCGTCAAGACGCGCCAACGCCTGATTCAGGGAACCGTTCTTGTCGTCAAAGGTTAGGGTCTCACCCGAACCGGGCGCAACCGCGGCGAAGGACTGGATGCGCTAGTCGTCACGGCCGACTTCCAGGTCCAGGGACAGGCAGTCGAGCAGCGCGGAAGGAGACTCGGCGTGATTGCCTCGTCTCAGAATGCTGGCAATCCAGTTCATAGAGCCTATCGATCAGGTTGTGTGCGGCCGCCCGATACCCAAGGGGCTACAGAAAGACCACGGAGTTCACAAGAGGCAAAGACTATCGTCAGCGATAACTTCAGCTGCCGTGCAGCAACTTCACTTCGTAAGTCGACGGATCCGCGACAGAAACGGGGATGCGAAGCTGTCTGGCATACCTGGTCTCGAGGGTCACGCCTACACTGTCTTGCCATCCGTCCAGTCCGAGAATCCGCAACTCGTCGCAACGCGACAGCATCTGGAGTCCAAGAGCGTACCAGGCGCTGTTCGAGATGGCATCCTCATCTAGCGAAGCGCCAAAAGACAGCGGAGAGAAGACGAGGTTGTGTTGGCGGATCAGATATCCACAGTACCTGTTGACGCTGTCGAACCTCTCTTGCTGAACGGATGGGTCCGGATGCCCTAGCGGGGCGGCCAGGTAGATGAGAGGACCGTCGAATTTCCTAAATTCGTCCAGAGCGTCTACGGGCAGAAAACTCGGCAGGGGAACTGTGGTCATTGCTAACTCTCTAAATTAAGCGGAGGCATGCGATGGGGTGTTCACTTCCAGCTATGCGCGACACCGAGCAGCATGATGGGACGACGCGGCACTCATGGGCGTCCTGCGACGGACAAGCAGAGAGACGACACCCTCAAATTGTGGCGATTCCGACATCACAAGGCGAATCGCCCCTCCTCTATTTCCCTCAGTCTGTGAAGTGCTCGAAAGTCGACCTGGCGTCGTAGATGCCGGGGGTAGATTCCAGAGTCAGTTCGACGCCCAATTCGTAAAGTATCGGCAAGGCCAGCATCGCAGTCTCGACGGAGTCCCCCACCACAAGCGAAGGCAGAGCATCCGCACTCTCCAGCATCTCCACCAGCGCGTCTCGGCGCTCTTCATACGACGGCGATGCTCCAAGCAACTTCATTCCCACTATCAGCGTCGTGGAACGGTCGACCGCGAGCGCCATCGTCGGAAAATATGGGCGGCTTCCTCTCTCCTCCTGAACTGACGTGCGCACGTAGAAGACGCCAAGCTCCCAGACCGCCGACCCGTTGGGTATGGACAGGCTGAGGCGGCGGAGGCGCTCGGCGTCGTGATATTCGGGCGCAGGTGCGGGGGTCACCGGTTCAGGGAACTTCATCCATCGATCGACCCACGCCCCGTCATGAAAGACGCGCATCAACATGAGATCGGAGTTGTCTTCGCCGTATAACACCAGGTCTCCGGATAACACTCTCGATGCCACATCGATCATGTTGCCGAGCGCAACCGTGAGAAAGACGGCCTCATCCTCGTCCAGTCGCCACGGCAGGTATCCTGGCCGCAGGCTGCGGAAGATCGGCCACGTACCCCTGTCCCTGTAGCGGAGCCCCGCACGACGCATCGCCGCCCGCTCACTCTCGCTCAGACTCTCCCTGTCTCCGCGCACCGCAAGCAGCGCGTTCATCCTGTCAAAACCCTCCGGAGACTCCGGATCCACCTCGTCATTCACCAGGTCGAAGTATCCGGACAGTCCCTCATCACCTATGAACACCGCCAGCCCGTACTCCCTGAACGCAGAGCCCAGTACAGAGCAGTACCCGGTGTACCGACCCGAAGGGTGCTCGACTGCCACCACGTCCAGGTCATCGAGCACCTGCCAGGGTCCGGCGTCCCAGAACTCGCCAAATTTACCGTGCAGCTCTCGCAACTGCTCTCTCGTGGGATCTGCCATAATGTCTGTCCGCCGCTTCAATGCTATTGCCGGGCCATTTCACGGGGGTGTTCGCGCCGCCCATGGAGCGCCCTGTGCCCTGGGGTTCTCAAGGGGTTGACGGACATCCCGGCTCATTTCGGTCCCCCAAAGATGGATCAAGCCAGGGCCGGTGTCAATGCTGTGGGCTATTCCGTTTGTGGCCCCAGGTCTCTGGCCTCTCCTCCTCTGCTGCCCAGGAATGCACGGATGGCCTCAAGACCGGCGCGGGCTTGCTCGTATCCGGGGTCAACCCTAATGGCCTCCTCGTAGCACTCGACTGCCAGCTCGTACTCGGCGACCATTGCGTACGTGCTTCCCAGACAAGCGTGCGCCTTCGCGTGAGCGGGGGCACGAGCAACCGCGGCCCTGAAGTCTGAGATGGCCCTGTCGTACCGTTCCAGATGAATATACACCAGCCCACGCAGGTAGCGGTATTCGGCTTTGTCACCGTCCAGCCTGATCGCCCTGTTGAAACTCCTCGCGGCCCTCCCGTGTCGCCCGCGCCTGACATGCTCCATACCGCTCTCGTAACGCGCCTGGACTCTGCTCAGCCTATGCAGGTTCATTCGTGCCGGCCGATGCTCATTCATGGACTCTGCCCCGTCACAGTTCTCTTACAGTTGTATGGATAGATCAGGTAATGCGGGGCCGAAAGGAACCGCTCGCCCCGCAGATGCCTAGGCGCCGTTTCCAAGCCCGGCACACGCACACTTCTCGGCTGCTCGACAGATTAGCCCGTCTGTGTTGCCGCCGCAACATACGGGTAATTGTCGTTGACCGGGACCGCCTAGATCACTCTTGCCCAGTCAAAGTCTTTCGACCTGCTGGGTTGGCGAGGCTGCTTCTCGTCTTCGATAACGCTTACGCAGAACGTTCCACTCTCGTCTTTGGTCAACCGCAACCAGCACGACAGAGGCGGAGGACCATCCTTTTCGTCATCCCACGCCATCTTGAAAGTGGCCACCAACCCGTCATAAAGCGCGAACCCTCGGTACTGCGCAAACAGAAAGACCTCGCTCATCATCTCCTTTCCGACTTCGAGCCTGTCCAGTATGTTGCGGTCGCTTGCGGGTCGAACGCTGAATATCGCCGCTATCTCGGCTTCGATCTGCTCCATCTCCGTAACTGCCATCGGGTAGCTCCTTCGCTCCTTATATCTACAGCCTTTTCATTCAAAACCTGTCCCGATACATTTTCAAGCCAGTATCCACACCAGTTTAAGCCAATAGGTATTTCCACGATGGCTGTCAGGGTTCAATGCGTCCTCCATCCCTGCCACGAACTCCCCGCCCAGTTCAGGGATGCGCCACGCCTTGTTCCTCAAGGGCTTGAGTTAGTTTTCCCAAGCCCCGGCGCACCGTCTCCCTCGCTATGCTCTATACATAGCCCTATTCCACAGCCTTGTCCTCAGGCTGCTTCAGCGTCCAGCGCGTATGACCCTCGGGAGGGTCGCCGCACACTATAGCTACAAGGTGCGCTTCGGCTTTCCGGTTGTCGATCCGGCCTTCGTCAGTCCTGAGCAACGCCAGCAGCACTCGAGTGGCAGCCGCAATCGACTCGTGCTGTTGACCTAGCACTCAGTTATATGCTGAATCGTGTTGGCTTAAGCCGGTTCATCCTAGGTCAATTAGGCATCCTTGATTTTCTCGATCACCGATCTCGCCGCAACACCCGGGTTACGCCTACAAGAGGGCGCGTGCTGCGTCCTTGTCGCGCAAGGCGCTCCGCTGATTTTCGAATACATCCTGAGTTAGCCTGGCGTCGAGATCCGGATCTTCGATGCGGTCGCGGTGTCCAGCTGCATAAGTTCTACCGACGGGTGTGCGGATGCGCCGTCCGGAACTGGGGTCCAGTCAATCCAGCTCTCACTGGGTCGCACGGGGCCTTGCAGAACCATCCTTCCAACTCATTGGGGCTGTAGCCACTTTGCTGACATGCTGTTGTCACACCGGGATTTCGCTTCGAGGAAGGTGGGTTGGCGCAGGAACTCCCTCTCCCAGTTGAGCTAGGTATCCTGTGCCACGCTACACGGCGTGCATTGTGTCAGGAGTTTGTGTCTGTTAGCATCCCTGCATTCAGTCATAGACTTGGAGGTTGGGGATGCCTCTCGCATGGTTCTCGCGCGAGGAGTGCGATTTCTACCACATCAGCATAGATTGTTACTTCAACGAAAATATCCGACGCAAGGACCTGGCGATTATGTCGGTCCAGGACGTGGAAGACTTTACGGGCTTCGATATGTGTCCAGTGTGCGCTGAACTGTCGTATGAGGGTGATGATGGGCTTGAGGCTGAAGAGCCCGCTCTCATTAGCGATGAAATTCTGGATGTCGTATACGACAAGAGTCGGCGCCAGAGTTTTCGGGTATGGTTCCTGACTGCTCTGAACCGAGCTACTCGGTAGCATGCCTGCGCGGGAATCTCGGCCCACCGTAGTGAGTTACTGAGATTCATCCTTGCGATAATCACTTTTGCAAGCGTCATTACGGGCGCATATGGCAAGTATAATAGGAAGTACTCATTGGCCATACCCATTCAGACCCCACCGCACCGTGTCCAGTTGATGCAGCCATTCGCCCTCAATCAGCCCGTCATCTTCCGCGTCATAATATACCGACACCTGCGCGCTTGGGACATTCTGTGCGGCCATCACTCCAGGAAAAAGCCAAGCAGCCGAGCTGCCGTATTCGAGAGGATTCCCTTCAATATCAATCCGACGCCACGACATTTCCCTTTGTGAATAGAAGTCGGTTCTAATCGCGCCACATTCTACACTACCAATCGCCCCCTTCCCGTCCATTTGTGTCCGTCGCGAAGAACATCCACCGGAAGCTGGGAAAGACGGCAACAATCCCATCTACACCCTCAGCGTGCAGCGCGTCGTCTACCGGATGAAGAAGGGTGAAATAAAGAGGAGTAATGGTGTCGCCGGGATTATGTCTGCCTGGTCTCTTCTTCCGTATGAGCGTCTCTTGCTTTACTGCCGACCTTGCCTTTGAGGGGTGTGAGGGTCCTTTTGCGCTTCAGGCGATAGTTCTAAGCCACATACCCTCCCACCTCCGTGTGTACCGGGCTTTTCTGTTTGCCGGAAACTGGCGCAAAGCGGTAGAATGTCAAATGTAGATGCGGGCCATCCAAAAGGAGGACAAATGAGTGACGTGAAGACGCCGGCTCACGCGCGGGGGTTGGGAGCCGCAGGGCGTCCGCGCCGTCCTGGCAAGGAGACAACCCGCCTCGCCAAGGAGATATATGAGCGGGACATCCGGCGGCAGGTCGAAGACGCCCATCACGGAGAGATCATCTCCATAGACGTGGAAAGCGGCGATTGGGCCATCGGCGACAGCGTGATACACGCTACGGACCGCTTGCGGGAGCAGCGCCCGGATGCCAACGACGTATTCTCTTTGCGGATAGGATACGGTGTGCTGCGCCACTTCGGCGGCAGGCCTTGGCGGAGTGCCGAGTGATTGAAGGCATAGTCAACGCTTACTACGAACCGGTTGTCACTCTTTCCTTGCAGGGCCCTGACGGGCAGATACAGGAAGTCGAGGCAGTGGTGGATACCGGCTACAATGGCCTCCTGACCTTGCCCCCTTCGGTTGTATCGGATCTACGGCTGCCTTATACGAGCCGTGGCGAGGCGAGGCTCGCCGATGGCAGCGTAGCGGAGTTCGACATCTACGGCGTTACTGTGCTTTGGGACGGCCAGCCGAAACATATAGAGGCCGACGAAGCAAGCTCTATCCCCTTGGTGGGTATGATGTTGCTCGACAGGCACAACTTGAGCATCGACGTTGAGAACGGAGGCCGCGTCCTCATACAGGCCAAGGGCTGACTAGGCTCCGAACCTTCCGGTTCTTAATAGCCTCTAAATCCTCCGGCAGACAGGCGCATAATCATGGATCCAAAAGAGTAGCCGAAGCCCGCGTCCGCGAGTTGGAATATTTGCCCGGCGCTAAGGCCTGTGAGATGCGTTGCGCTGAGTGGAGTTGCATTAGTGTGACTATGCCCCTTCCCTCCTCCCTACATCGAGGCCTCCCAGCGAAAAGTTCGCAGTTCAGTACGCCTTGGCCCACTAATGGGGTCTCAAACCGCCCACCAGCCTCCACGAAGCATCTCCTTTTAGATAAGACAACATTCTACGTGCAGCGGAATCCTGTCGTTTTCCTCCCCCTGCAGCGCACTAGCAAAGTGTTGCACTTCGTTTGTGAGTTAAGGCAATCCGGTGAGACTGACGGCTTGTCCGGACTTAACCATCAGCGTGTTTAGATAACATGCGGCCAGACCTTTGCATGTCGAGGAATTGGGGTGCAATAAATCGTGCCCGCCCTCGCTAAATTGCCAGATAATTGGTAATCATAAGAAATTAGAACATACAACCCGATACCAGCTATTGACGCTGCGTGAAGGGCGCTCGTATCGTTGAATTATGACGCCCAAAATCACATCAGGCTTGCCTGTGCGTCAGTACGGCAGGTTGAGCGAACGCGGTAGGCAGCGCGGTCTGCTGTCGCCGCGACTCGAAGCCTACCGCGACTTCTTGGAACATGGAATCGAGCAGTCGGTTCGCGCGATGTCGGAGATTCGCGGCGATGGCCCGTGGCTCTACTCTCTCTGGCTGGACGCCCCCCAACTCGAACGGCCTGAACGGATTCCGGCGTACTGCGTGGCGAGCGGACTAACATACGACGCGAGAGTCACGGTCAAGGCTACGCTTACCGCCCAGGACAGTGGCGAGATAGTCGAGCAGCGCCTGCTGCTGTGCAGGATGCCACTGATGGACCACTCCGGCGGCTTCGTGATCAACGGAGTCCGCCGCACCGTCATCCACCAGATAGTTCGAGCGCCGGGTGTCTGGTTCGGTCTTGACCGCGAGCGTCTGACGGGGCGCAGGCTCGGCAGGGGACGCATAATCCCGGCAAGAGGCCCCTGGATAGGATTCGAGACCAGCGAGCGTGACGAGCTGCGAGTGAGGCTGAACGGGGGGAGTAGCCTGAGCGCGCTTGCTGTGCTTCGTCTCTTCGGGCTGGAGACCGACCTCGACTTGACGGATGCCTTCAGCGCGGTGGATACGGCTCCGGGCAGGCATTTCATCGAAAACACCCTAGCCGTCGGCGACTGCCTTAGCCGGGACGAGGCGCTCCTTCAGGTCTATGCGGAGATAGCGCCTGGAGCGCCGCCTAATAAAGGCAGCGCCGAAGAGCGTCTCAAGCGACTGTTCTTCAATCCCCGCAATTACAACCTATCAGTAGTGGGACGACACCTTCTGAACCGGCGCTTCTGCGCAAATGATGCAAGCCTCCTGTTGACGCGCGACGATATGGTTCGGATCGTGTCGCACGTGATCAGGGTGTCCCAGGGACACGAGGAGCCGGACGACTTAGACCACCTGGCGAATAGGCGCGTGCGCACGGCAGCCGAGTTGGTGCAGGCGGAGTTCGAGGCGGGGTTGTACGAGGTTGCCAGAGCCGCGCGTGAGCGACTGGAGATGCGCGGCGGTCGCCCGAAACTGCCGTCGGAGGTGCTGAACGCAACCCCTCTGATGAAGCGACTCGATGCGTTCTTCACCGGCTCGAAGCTGTGCCAGGTAACGGATGAGACGAACCCGATTGCTGAACTCACGCACAAGCGCCGCGTAACCTCTCTTGGACCCGGCGGGCTGAACCGGCAGAATGCAGGTGTGGACCCGCGGGACGTACACCACACGCACTACGGCAAGATCTGTCCTGTCGAGACGCCGGAGGGACAGAACATCGGACTGCTTTCGACGCTGACCACGGAGGCGCAGGTCGATGAGCACGGGTTTCTGACGACGCCAGTGCGCCGTGTGATAAAGACGATCGCAACCGACGACGAGGGAATGATTGGGCGCCAACTGGCGCAAGATGTATTAGTTGACGGTCTGCTGCTGGCGGAGGCCGGTCAGGTCGCTTCCGGCACGCTGCTGGGACAACTAGCCAAATGTCCGGCTCAGAACATTGCCGTGCGGCCGTATGTGTCGCAGGACATAGAAGGAATTGTATTCCTCAACGCCTTTGAGGAGCAGGAAGTAACGATAGCGCAGTGCAGCGCCGAACTGGACCGGCTGGGACAGTTCAGCGAGGAGAGTGTCAGTGCCAGGCGTGGGGATGAGTGGCTGAATGTCGCTCCCGAAGACGTGGACTACATCGACCTGAGGCCCCGGCAGGTGGTGAGCGCTTCGACGGCGCTCATCCCGTTTCTGGAACACGACGACGCCAATCGCGCCCTGATGGGCTGTAACATGCAGAGGCAGGCCGTGCCCCTGCTGCATCCACAGACAGCTCTTGTCGCCACCGGAATGGAAGTCGATGTGGCTCGCGACAGCGGCAACCAGGTCAGAGCGGTCACCAACGGCACGGTGATGTCAGTTTCCGCCGACCGCATCGAGGTGATGCCGGACGACGGTGGTGGAATGCAACGCTACGACTTACAGAGCGCGGTCCGGTCGAATGCCTTTACCTGGATTGGCCAGCGGCCAATCGTAAACCGATTCCAGCGCGTGGAGGCCGGGCAGCCCGTCGCAGACGGACCCGCTAGCAGCGAGGGCGAGCTCGCACTGGGTCAGCGTATCCTCGTCGCCTACATGAGCTGGGGCGGCTACAACTACGAGGACGCCATAATCGTTTCCGAGCGCGTGGCGCGTGAAGGCAAGTTCCGGTCGCGCCTCCTGAAGAAGTTCCGACTGGACGCGATGGACACCCCGCTAGGTCCGGAAGTCATCACGCAGAACGTTCCGGATGTCGCGGACTGGCGCAGGAACCTGCTGGACGAGGACGGGGTAGCTCCTGTCGGCAGTTACGTCAGACCAGGGCAGATTCTGATCGGGAAGGCGACGCCGAAGCCCATACCTGCGGAGTATCAGGACAGGGAACGCACCCCGGAGGAGAAGCTGCTGTTCAAGTTATTCGGAGAGACTTCGGACAACATACGCTACCAGGACAACTCGCGTGTGCTTCCGAAGGGTCAGCAGGGGCGCGTGGTGAGCGTAAAGATAATCCGGCGAAACGATGGCAGTGAAGCCGCAAGGTCGCTTCCTTCAGGCTGTCACACGCGCGTCGAGGTCGAGGCTGCGGGGACGCGCGACCTGCAGCCCGGCGACAAGATGTCGGGTCGCCACGGCAACAAGGGCTGCGTCTCGATTGTCGTGCCGCAGGAGGACATGCCGTTCCTGCCGGACGGAACGCCGGTGGATGTGATCCTGTCACCCCTCGGTGTGCCGTCGAGGATGAACCTGGGCCAGCTGATGGAAGTGCATCTGGGGTGGGCGGCGCACAGACTTGGCTTTCGCGCCAGGACTCCGGTATTCGACTCGGCCTCGTGGGCGCAGATCGAGCAGTGCCTCGCGCAGGCATGGCTCGTGGAACACGCCGGCGGTCTGCCTGCCGAGAGGCTGCCCGCCGATGATGTATGCAGCGTCGATTGGGAGCGGGTCAGGAAGTGGACGCTGAATCAAGGGTACGACTTCGAGCTTCTATTCGGAGATGGCGCCGAGGAAGGGACCGAGGCGGAACGCGTGTGCTTGGAGCTGTGGATGAAACAGGAGGGATTGGATCCCTCCCCCTTTACAGGGTACGGGGAACTGCGCCGTGAAGCTCTGCGGCTCGACCGCGAAGAGAATCTTGCCGCGCCGATAACGGGCAAGCAGACACTTTGCGACGGCAGGACAGGCGAGTTCTTCGACAGGCCGGTGACGGTTGGCTACAAGTACATGCTCAAGCTCATACACATGGTCGAGGACAAGATGCACGCGCGCTCGACGGGCACATACTCGATGATCACCCAGCAGCCTCTCGGCGGCAAGTCGGCTGGTGGCGGGCAGCGTCTGGGTGAAATGGAGGTCTGGGGGCTTGAGGCGCACAGCGCGGCTTATGTCCTCCAGGAAATGATGACGGTCAAGGCGGACGACGTGGAGGGGCGGGAGGCGCTGACCAGGGCGATTATGGTCGACGACGGCAACGGCCTGAGCGGGGGTACGGTCCTGAAACCGGGTCTGCCTGACAGCTTCGGGCTGCTGCTGTCCGAACTCAGGAGTCTGGGGCTTAACCCGGAGTTGATTTGGAATCAGTCGGAGAAACTGACGCAGCCGCTTCGGCGGCCGGAGGAAATGTATGGCGAAGTTGCAGCTGATACGGGTGACTAGCCGCTTTCTCGCGTTCACCCTCCTGACTGTGGCTATTGCGACGGCAGTGAGCTGCGGCGGTGACGATGAGGGCGCGTCAACTGATGGGAAGTTGGACAGCGAGCGCATCGCTGCGCTTGAAGCCCAGATGAAGTCTTTCCAGGACTACATCGTGGCTCAAGCTCAGAAGGAACGCTCCGGAGGCGGCTCGCTTGCGAGCGGGGAGGCCGCCGGGCCTCAGTACACGCTTGCAAAGAAAGACGCGAGCGAGAACGAACTTGAGATTGTGCGCTGGATGGCGGATTGCACCGCGCGAACTTACCTGAACCCCAATCTCCCCGAAGAGGTGTTCAACCGGGAAATAGAGGAGTCGGAGCGCAGGATGTGGGAGGCTCTGGAAGCGGGGCAGCACAACAGCTTCGAGGCCTTTATCGGCATGGCCTTCAGCTTCTGTCAGGCCAGGGTCGTGGAGGAGAACAAGGAATGACATTTGGCCGTAGGCGACGAGCGCAGCCCGGACTGCTCTGCGGGATGCTGCTCGCTGCGCTGGTCTTCGCGGCATCTTTGGGCTGTCAGACTATCAGCGAGTCTGATGGCGATGTTTCCGCGAGCGGCGATACCGTGACCGCGGAACATGCAGATGGCAGTAATGGGGCAGAGGCCCAAAGTGTGGGAGGCGATGAGGTCGCATCGATGGTTTCGACGGAAAGCCCGACTCGAACTCCCACACCTGAGCATACGACCACGCCTCGGCCGACGGCGACGCCATACGGGATAATCTGGGCGACGAGAACCAACACTCCAACCGTCACTCCCACGCCCACCGATACACCGACTGTGACTCCTACGGCAACGGCGACCCCGACATTTACGCCAACTGCCTCCAACACCGCAACTGCGACTAGAACTCCTACACCTACCGGGACGGCGACGCCGACGCCCACTGAGACGTCTACATCGACGCCCCTGCCCACGGCGACGGGCACTGCAACCGCGACGGGAACCGCTGCTGCTACGTACACGCCTACCATCACGCCGACACCCACGAAGACGCCACCACCTTGCACGCCCGCGCCGGGCGCTCTGCTGGTCGGCTGTGACTTCTCCGGGCGGGACCTGCGAAGGCTTGACCTGACCGGCGCGAACCTGGCGAACGCCGATCTCAGAAAGGCGAACCTGAAGGACGCAATTCTCAAGGATGTGTCTCTGTCGGGCGCTATCCTGGACCAGGTGAACCTGTCAAACGTGGACCTGAGCAGAACCGACCTGTCGCGGGTAGTCTCGTTCGACAGAGCGATCATGCACAACACGACCTGGCCGGCTGAAGCGCTGCTGCTGGATGTCAGCTTCTACGGTACGGACCTGTCCCGCAGCACGTTTGGCGAAGGCGCGGTCCTCGATGGAGCTTCCTTCGTCTCGGCCACTCTATATCGGGTCAACTTCAACGGAGCTTCCCTCCGGCGCGTGAACTTCGAGGACGCCAACCTCACCGACACGGACTTCACCGGAGCCAACTTGGGTGAGGCCAATCTGGAGGAAGCCAACATGACGCGAGTCGTCTTTGACAAGACGACCGACTTCAGCCAGGCGAACCTGCGGGAGACGATCTATACCGGCTTGACGCTCAGAAGCATCGACTTCACCCAGGCCAGGCTGGTTCGAGCGGAATTCACGGATGTTGTCCTGCTGGACGTACTGTTCGACGGCGCCGAACTGCAGCGGGCGGTGTTCGTCAGGGCGCGACTGGAGGATGCAAGGATTCGCAACGCCGACCTGCGCAACGCGGACTTTACCGACGCAAGGCTTGAAGACACTTTTCTCAACGGCTCGGAGGTGCGGAACGCGAAGTTCGTCAGGACAGACCTCACGGGCGCGGAGTTCGACAGGGTTTCGGGTACGCGCGACGCCGAGTGGCGCGATACGGTCTGTCCTGACGGAAGAAAGAGCGACGACTGCCCGGGTGACGGCGCGATGAATAGGCTGCCCTAAGCGGGGCGGTCTAGCGCTTCATGCGATAGTTGGGCGCGCTGATGCGGACGATAGTGGTCAATGAGCGATCGCATATCCTCGTGGCGATCGGGCCGGTTTCCAGCGGCATCTGCACCGTCGTGGTAACGACTGTGGGAAGACGCGCGTCGTGCCGGTGCGTAATGAGGTCCTGTAGTGTCGCCCTTGTCCAGTCACTATCCGACTCGGCGCCGAGGTCATCCAGGATGAGTAAGGGAGCGTCACTAACAGCTGCAAACAACCTGTCGAAGTTCAGGGAACTTTCCCGGGCGAACGTGCTACCTAGTTGGCGTATCAACTGCTGTGTCCTGACGTAGTATGGCTGGCGTCCCGCCTCTATTAGCCGTGCTGTGATGGCGACCGCGAGATGTGTCTTGCCAACGCCCGTAGGCCCGTACAGGAGGAGCCAACCTTCAGGGTTCGAGGCGAATGTCTCAGCCGCCTTCAGAGCGTCTTGAAGAGAGGCCCGCCCTTCACTGTCCGCTCTATTCCCTTCTCCTCTGAAGCTCTCGAAGGTCATGCGCGCGAGCATCGGCGGATGCGGCAGTCTGGACGGTCCTACGGAGTTCTGCGTGGGACTTGGAGCGGCAGTCGGCACCACACGAGAGAACCCGGAATGCTCCAGCCTTACTCGGATGTGGGGATCGAGGTCAGACAGGTTCGATGCCGTTGTAAAGACTGTGGGTAGCTCTGCATTGAACCGGTGGCTGATTAGCTGCTGGAGCTTCTCCTGCGCCCATGGTGTGGCGTGATGCGTGCCGAGGGCGTCAAGGATAAGAATCGGCGCTTCGGCGACTCGCTCGTAGATGTCGGAGTAGGCTATGTCGCTTGTCGGAGCGTATCCGGACCGGAGCTGGTCAAGTAAATCAGGCGCCGACATGAAGAGCACGATCTGGCGGCCTTCCATCAGGTGATTTGCGATGGACGCGGCTAGATGCGTCTTGCCGGAGCCGGGCGGGCCATTTAGCACGAGCCATCCTTCGGGCTTCTCCGCGAAAGCCGCAGCTGCGCGACAAGCGTCTCTGAAGAGCGCAAGGTTTGCTTCTCCACCCGCAACATTGTCCTCCCTGAGAGTGCCAAACGTGAAGCGGCGCAGATGGCCGAGGTTGCTGTAAAGTTGAAGTCGCTCTATTAGCCCGGCCTCGAAGTGTGGCTGCTGGCACTTGCAGGGGACATACTTGGGATATTTGTCCGGGCGGCGATCGTTGGGGTCAGCCTCCAGCAGGCCGTGTCCATGGCAGTCAGGGCAGCTTGCCGAGGTAGCATCTGCAGGAGGGTCAGGCGCGGGTTCGCCTGCCGCCTGTAAACGAGCTTCACGTTGTGACATTATGCGCTGTAGGATGGAGGAAAGGGATTCGGCGGTCATAGAAGATGCCTACGTCGTTGCACTAGTCCAGCCCATGTTCACGATAGACTCGCTCAACTTCGGGTATCAGCGGGCGTAGGACGAATTCTCTTATGGAGACCTTCTCCAGAGCGGCCGCGACTCTAATTTGGTCGAACAACTCCTCAGAGACGGAGACGCCGAGCTTTCGATATATATCTCCGTCGCTATCGATAGTCCGTGTGGGCCCTTTCCTCGCCGGGAAGCCGCTTGCCCTTCGATCTCGCCTGCGGTCTCTGCCGCCAGGCGGCCTCATATTTATCTCATTCATCGTTTCGTTCCTTATGAGTTGGGTGCGTCAAGCGGATTGGAAGACTATCTGAAAACATACTCGAAGACTGCACGAAGCTCTCCGATGCCCTTCGGGTCGAGCGGTCTATACTCGTCAATAAGCAGTCCGAACGGCACTGCTCTTCTTATGGAGGTTCGCTCTCTTATCACGAGTTCTGAGTGCTTGACGTCTCTAAACCTTAGTAGTTCTCGTTGTGCTGCGAGCAAATCCTTGCTTGCATGGTGTGTGGATGCACGATTGATGACGGAGCAGACAGTTAGTTCACGGTTTACGTCCAGGGCATCGCAAGCCATTTCATCCAGGAGGTCGATGGTCCAGACATCCATGCCGTTCGGCTGCACCGGGACTAAAACGAAGTGAGCCACTCGCATCACCGCCTCTATCGCCGCGCCGTCACCGGAGCCTATGTCCACCACTACGTCCTCGTAGCGTCTTGCGAGGTCTCTGACGGCACGTCTTAGTCCCGTGTCGAATTGCCTGACTGTCGATGGAGCTGGCAACTTCCGTTCCACCCTGGAATCCACCCACATGCTGGCGCTGCCTTGGCGGTCGGCGTCCACGAGCATCACGTCTCTACCGGCACACATGCGCCAGCCTGAGAGATGCACGGCGAGTGATGTCTTGCCACAGCCCCCTTTTTCTCCTGCAACGGCAACTATCATGAGTATTCACCTGACATCGAACAAAACATCCAAGGTTAACTAAGCAACTAGAAACTTTATATATTATCTACCTTATTAACTAAAATACTAGGTGTCAAGTTACATAGAGGACTATTTCTGATAATTGAACGCTGACTGAGGGTGATCTACGTCGCATTGGTTGACAATGTCACCTGTATCACGTGGCTTCTATATGTATAACTCGTGTATTTGTCAGAATAGCTGCCAGATATAATGACATATACTCCTGATACCCACAGTGTTATCTTGGATTACTCGTAAGTTAATCAATCATGCCTGCTACCAAACACGAAGCCTTCTTCCGACGGCATCCGGTGTTCACCGGCGAGGATCTATCTGCGCATCTGTCTTCAAAGGGTGAGGTGGGAACGCGGACGCGAGAAACCCTCCTGAGCTACCACACGAAGGCGGGACGCCTCGTCCGAGTGCGCCGTGGGTTGTTCGCAGCCATCCCACCAGGAGAAAATTGCGACACTTACCCGGTGGACCCTTACCTGGTTGCCGCAAAGCTGACTGGAGATGCCGTCCTGTCTCACCATACGGCCTTAGAATTCCACGGTCGAGCCTACTCGGTCTGGCAACATGTCAGCTACATGTCGTCGCGGCCGTTGAAGACACTGACGTTTCGTTCCCACGTATTTCGCGGAACCAAATTCCCGGAGGCGCTTCTCCGCGCCGGAAAGGAACATTTCGACGTGCTGAGTCGTGAGAGAGCCGGGATGTCTATCAAGGTCGCCAGCCTTGAGCGTACTATGGTGGATGTCCTGGACCGCCCGCACTTCTC
>MKWU01000924.1_pt1 | contig 53927 bp, 47 predicted proteins | sample 809101 | NCBI WGS metagenome assembly MKWU01 (sample SAMN05860141, study PRJNA318959) | sponge metagenome | host: Aplysina aerophoba | place: Slovenia: Piran, Adriatic Sea, Gulf of Piran | collected 2013-05-07 | reverse complement strand
ACCTTCTATCCCCTGTGCGGGCCGGTTCCGGACAGTATGAACCCTGCCGCGGTCCGCTCGACGTCGGAAACGAACCGCCGGTGTATGCGGCTATCTACCATTGTGCAACGAGCCTGTGACAGATACAGCCTGCTCGTGGCGTTGGTCGGTTCCGGTTCGGCTCATCAAGCCCGGAACGCAAGCGAAACAGAGATACAGGACACTAGGAGGGTAGTGAGAATCCCGCCTTTGACCCGAAGCCGGGTGACAGACCTCGAGTTCACTGAGCGGCGGGACAACTCTCGTCCCCTCTGTGAGCATGCTCCCTGGGGTCTGCGATGAACCAGCAGGACAGGGAAGCGACCCGCCGCTTCGAGTGGTTGCGCGGCATGGGGATCGCTTCGTGGAGCATCGTCGGCGCTTGCGCGGTACTCGCTTTACTTGTCTGGATACTTCTCCAACTCAGGATCATCTGGCCTCCGCTGATCTTTGCCGTGATCATCGTGTATCTCTTCAAGCCACTCGTCGACCGGCTCGAGCGGTACCGGGTGCCGAGGGTGGCCGGTGGCTGCCTGGCATACCTTTTATTCGGTGGGCTCCTCGTTCTCATCGGGGTCCTCATCGTTCCAGTCATCAACGAGCAGACCGTTGAGTTGGTCCACCAGTTCCCGGCGGTGATAGACAACACGTCTTCCACGGTCACCGACCTGGCCGCCCGTTTGCCGCTACCGGAGACTTTCCAGGGTCTTGATCCGCTGGGGGAGCTGAGTTCGTGGTTCGCCGATCCCTCCAACAGGGAGGTGATCCTCGGGTGGGTCAGCCAGGCAGGTGAGATCGCTCGGGGGGTCCTCGAAGTAGCGGTGGTGGTGTTTCTCGCGCCGGTCCTGGCCTTCTACATCCTCGTGGATGCACACAACCTCCGCCAAGCCGGCGAGCGCTTGATCCCCTCCGCGGACCGGGCCGAGGCGATCCACCTCATGAGGCAGATCGGGAAGGCGGTAGGTGGGTTCATCCGGGGCCAACTCATGGTCGCCCTGGTAGTAGGCCTGCTCTCCAGCCTGACTCTCCTGATTCTCGACCTGCCCTTCTGGATGCTTGTCGGCCTCCTGGCGGGCCTCCTCAACATCGTGCCGTTCATCGGGCCGTGGGTAGGGGGTGCGCTCGGTGTCTCCACGGCTCTGATCGTTGGCGATCCCATCAGGGCCATCTGGGTGGCAGTGGCGTTCCTCGCCATCCAGCAGATCGACAACCATGTGGTGAGCCCCTTGATTCTCCGGGTCGCGGTGCATCTGAGCCCGGTTACGATCATCCTCGCACTGCTGGCCGGCGGTTCGATCGGGGGCCTGCTCGGCGTCCTGATAGCGGTCCCTGCGACCGCTGTTCTGAAGATCGTGGCGGGTCACCTCTGGCGGACCCGTGTGCTGGGGGAGTCGTGGGATCAGGCTATGCAAGCGGTTCTGGTCGAGTACCAGCCGGAGCCCCTGAAGGACCGCATCCGTCTCGGTCGGTTGGAGGACCGTCAGACCGGGTCGGGGGCTGAGCCGGGGGAGGAGCACACCATCACGACCGATGCGGAAAAGCCCGAAGACCCTGAAGAGGATCCGCCCGGTCCGGGAGCAACAAACCAGCCCTGATTCTCCATGTTTCCAGACACACCCGGGGCAGAATGCCACATCAACCACATCATCGCTACCGGGCCGGGCTTCGCCCCATGGATGAAGGTAGCGCCGGGCCGAGGCTGGACTGTTGAAACGGCCGTTATCCCTGGTCAGAAGCCTCGTATTCCACAACCCATCAGCCCCACTACGAACCCCCACATGAAGAGTCGGGGCTAGGTGCTCGACTTCCTGCTCGGGGCGGGTCTTGTCGTTGCCCTGTTCCGAGGATACAGACGGGGGTTCCTGCGTGTCGCCCTGGGCCTCGTGGTCACGCTGGCCGCTATCTGGTTCGGCTACCGAGCCGGTCCTTCGGTGTCCGGGGTCCTGCAGTCGTGGGCAGGAGTGGGTCCCTTCGCAGGGAGGATCGCTGGTTCCCTGCTGGTGTTTGGAGCAATTCTGGTGGCGGGAACGTTCGTAGCTCAACGATCCGTGGCGATACTGGGGGCCCATCGGGTCCTCGACCGGATGGGCGGCCTAGTGGTGTCGGCCGTCTGGTACGTAGGCATAGTGACTATCGTCATACTCCTAGCCGCCAGTACGCCCAACCTGTTCCCAGGGACGCAGGGAGTGCTGTCGTCCTCACGTGCAGCGCGGCTGATCATGGCGGAGGACGCGCCGGTCGCCCCGGCCGTGAGCCGCCTCCTAGGGGACCGGGTACTCGAGTCGTTGGTCAACCTCAACCGCCTGGTAGGACGTAGCCAGGTGGTAATCGAGGGTGCCGAACGTGTCGACATCCCCCCGATCAAGCCTCCCGAACTCCTCGACCGCCCGCAATCGGCACAGGAACTATTCGAGAGACTGAACAGGGTCCGATTCGAGGAGGGGATTCCGGTTCTGTCGTGGTCGGGAGCACTGGCCGGAGTAGCGGGAGGGCACGGTAGGGAGATGTACCAGGAGGGCTACTTCTCGCATGTGTCGCCGATCACCGGGGCGGTCGACCGCCGTCTCGAGGCGTTGGGAATACCCTTTCTCGTGGTGGGCGAGAACCTGGCGCTCTCACCCACGGTCGACAGTGTTCACGAGGGCCTTCTCGCCTCGCCCTCTCACCGTGCCACCATGCTTGATTCCCGATTCAAGCGGGTCGGAATATCTGTCGTGGAAGGACCACTCGGTCTCATGGTGGTGCAGGTATTCTCCGGATAGGATGATGAGGATCGGTGACTAGCGAGGGAGACCATCTCGCACGGGCGCTGGTTTGCGCCTACGGGGACTACGTCCGAGACGTAGTCGCCAGGCGGAATCTCGGGGACACGGAGGGCTTGAGCGATGCGATCGAGAAGGGCCGGGGATGGTTGCGGACAGCCCTCGGGGAGTTGCTGGGCCGCCCTTACCCATTGCAGGACCGCGGTCCACTCGAGATCTTCCAAGAGGCCCTGCGCTTTCCGACAAAGGTTCTTGAGCGGGCCGGTCACCCACCGGCGCCGCGCGATCTCGCGGCTGCCAATGCTCTGCCGGGAGACCTCTACGACCTTGCTCCGGTCTCGTCACGCGATCTCGGAGAGGCTGCCTGGAGTCACCACCTCGCATGGGGTTTGGCCAAGGCAGTTGCCATGACCCGTAGAACCGTCGGGATCCTCACCCGGAATCTGATGGACAGGTCGAAGTTGGAGGCCGGCCTCACTGCCGCAGGGTGGGTGACGGTTCCTTTGAAGGGAAGGCAGGCCGCTGAGGGCCTCGATGCGCTGGTGGTGGACCTCGAACACCCGGCCGCATTCGGGGTCCTGGAATCCGCGGACTCCAAGGTTGCCATCGTGGCCTACGGTCCACATGTGGATGCGACGGCACTCGAGCGGGCCAGGCGGGTTGGAGCGAGCCACGCGTTGCCCCGCTCCGTCGTGTTCCGGGACGTCACGGCCCTTGCCGTCCGCCTGGCTCAGGGCCGGAGCTAAGGTGCACCTTCTCGGTGCTTGCCATAACCTAGTATTGACGACACTTACAACCTATACCTATTCAAACAGTTAAGCTCGGCAGCTTAGTAGAATAGGACACTCTGGGAAGTTGGACTAAGCTGCTCGCTTTGGTCTACCCTCTAGTAGCTACTTCTCAGGGGTGTTGCAGTGGAGTGTATAGAGTAAGTAGGGCCTTGTGGCTCTATCAACCCTGAGTCTGTGGCCGGTTGAAGCCGTACCAAGCCTGTCGAGCCCGAATCGATCGGTCGACTAGCAGGGTGCTGAACAATGACGATTGCTCGGGCCTGCGGCCGCCGGCCCAGGCATTTTGTCGGCGGTTGGCAGGCCTCTGGTGGATTGCTCTGCACCCTCTTAGCACAATCCCCGCTCACCGACCGGGTTGCCTCTAGAATCGCCGGGCGGATGGCGTACTGCGATTGTCACACCTCGGTTCATCCGACGAGTGCCGATTCTGGATGTGATCCTGCTGAGGGTCCGCGACGCAACCCTCTCGCAGTTGCGGTCCGGACGGCGCTTCTTGCCTACGCAGGATCTGGTCACCGCCAGTTGTCTACGATCGGTCACGGATGTCGAACACCGCAACCCGGCCACATGCACCGCCCGATCGCTCTGGGCCTCGAGCGCCTCGGCAAGGGAGTCACGTTGGTTGACCCGACCCGCATGGAGTCTCTAGCCTTGGTTCTTCATGTTTCCAGACACACCCACGGCAGCAGGCCACATCAACCACATGATCGTGACTGGGCCTGGCTTCACCCGACGGGTGAGGGTCCCGCAGGGCCGAGACGGGGTTGTGGAAATGGCCGTAGTCCCTGGTCAGAAGCTTCTATCGCGCACTCCGCTCGCCTAGGAGGGTGCTGAACAATGACGATTACTCGGGCCTGCCGCCCGCCGGCCCAGGAATTATGCCGGCGGTTGGCAGGCCGCTGGTGGATTGCTCAGCACCCTCCTAGTACAAACCCCCGCATGAAAAATCGGGGCTAGGGAGCATGGTCTCATCTGAGGACTCGGCGCCAGTGGACGGCCATCCCGAAGGACAGCCGTCCAGCCTTTGGCGAGGTTGCACACCCCCCGGCGACATGGGTCGTCTCGTGCGTGTGTGTTTCGGATTGCGCTGAGAACTGTGACGGGAGTCGAGGAGCGTGCGGGGCTCGGTTGGTGGTGGATGAGTGCCGGCATTGCGGTGGGGTTCCTGCTGTGGATGACCCCCGCCGGCGCCGAAACTCCCTGCAGTTCCGATGCAGTGATTCCTTCGTCGCAACCAGCCCTGCGGTCCGAATGCGAAGCGTTGTGGGCCTTCTACACGAGCCTCGACGATCCAGGCATCCTGGACGACCCGGACAACCCCTCTGCTTGGATCCCAACGGTGCAGTTCTCGCAATGGTCGGGATTGGTGGTGGCGAATGGAGCGGTCGACGCGCTGATCCTGCCTTCGGCGGGACTTGAGGGAGTGTTGTCGTCGGCACTCGGAGAGCTAAGGAAGCTACGCGCTCTCGACTTGGGTGACAACCGTTTGCGGGGTTCCATCCCCCCCGAACTCGGGGGGCTGACCAGACTGGAATCCTTGTTCCTCCACAACAACCGCTTGTCGGGACCGGTGCCGGAGGAGTTCGGGTCCCTGACCGGGCTCAAGGTGCTGGAGCTCAGCGGGAACGAACTGAGCGGCCCTATTCCTCCCGAACTCGGTGGGTTGACCGCTCTGGGAGGTCTGTTCCTGCATGGCAACCGCTTCTCGGGGCACATACCGAAGGAACTGGGGGCTCTCGCCAAGCTGCAACGGCTCTTCCTCCAGGGCAACCAGCTGGTCGGTGCTGTGCCCCCGGACCTCGGGGCGCTATCCGAACTCGTAAGCCTGGATCTCAGCATGAACGATCTGTCAGGGCCGGTCCCACCGGAGTTGGGACAACTCATCAAGCTGGAAGCCCTGAGGCTTCATGGCAACAGGTTGTCTGCATCCGAGTTTGCGGGGCCGTTCTCCTCGATGCCTCTGGTCCCCGAGCCGGCGGCCGCATCTGGAGAGATTCGGGAGTCGGCCTCCGGACGGTTCGTCGATGACGACGGGAACGCTCACGAAGAGAATATCGAGGCCATCGCCGCGCTGGGTGTGACGGTCGGATGCAACCCACCGGAGAACGATCGCTTTTGCCCGCATAGCCTGGTCAACCGGGCGCAGATGGCGGCGTTCCTGTCACGAGCGCTGGGTACGAGAGCCAGAGCCGAGGCGACCGGAGCCCGAGCTACCGATGTACGCGCGGATGCATGGTACTTCAGCGATGTCGAACGCATGATCGCGACAGGAGTGGTCGTACTTCCCGCAGACGGCACGTTCCGGCCGCTAGAGCCGCTTACCCGCCTCGAGATGGCCTTGTTCCTCGTTAGGGCCTTTCCCGCGCTCCGCGAGGTAGCGGAGCCGGTTGGTGTCTTCTCGGATGTGCCGGCCATGTGGAACGGGGCGGGGGCCGTCGAGGGCATCCTCGACGCCGGGGTCACCTCGGGTTGCCCTGCGGAATCGCTCTCGTACTGTCCCGATCAGCCCGTGACCCGCGGCCAGATGGCATCCTTCCTCGTGCGAGCCCTCCGTAGCCTGCCGAAGGATGCGGACCGGGCGACCCTTCCGGGCAGTGGCATTCCGGTGAGGATGGCCCGCGCCGTCTGGCCTTCCGGCGACTTCCACGCCGCTCTCTACCGTGCCCTCTTCCTGGAACTGGGCTACGAGGTCGGCGACCCGGCGGACCTCGAACTGGCACCATCGGATGCCTACGTCGGGATGGCCGAAGGCCGGATCGACTTCTGGGCCAACAGCTGGTACCCGGATCATGACGCCTTGACGGACCTGCGAATCGAGGACGGCTCACGGGTTCGCGACCATGTCTCACCGGTGGGCCCCCAGATGGCGGCTGGTGGACTGAGAGGCTTCCTGATCTCCAGGACCTTCGCCGAGAAGCACGGGATCGAGACCATCGACGATCTCGACAGGAATCCCGCCGCCCTCGCTGCGTACGACGCTACCGATGTCAACCCGAACAACGGGCTTGCCGATATCTACGGATGCCCCCCTAGCTGGGCCTGCTACGACATCATCGATAGCATCATCGCCCTCTCAGGCTGGAACAACATCGATCAGGTGACGGGAACATACGAGTCCATGCATGCCGACGCTCTGGCCAAGCTCCGGCAAGGAGCACCGATCCTCGTGTACGTATGGGCTCCGAGCAAGTACGTCGCAAGCATCACGCCAGGCATGGATGCGGTGTGGCTGGGTATGGAGCACGTCCTCGACGACTCCAACCCGAGGAACCGGCCCGGTGGCGAGAGTTGGGATCAGAGACCCGGGAACGCTCCGGTCAGGCCGTCGATGTGTCCGCAGGCGCGCGAGTTGGGCAGCTGCCGTCTCGGCTGGAGAGCGTCCGACATCCGAGTGACGGCCTCCCACGATTTCTTGAGTGCCAATCCAGTGGCCTCGAGACTGTTCGAACTCGTTCGGCTGGACGCAGCCGACGTGTCCCGCCAGATCGCTATGCAGAGTAGGGGTGCTGAGGCGAGCGACCTGGCCTCCCGGTGGATCGAAGAGCATCGCGGTCTCGTCGACATCTGGCTAGTCCAGGCTCGGATGGCCGCCATCGACTGGGGGCAGTCCCAGCCGGACGGGACCGGGGAGTCAGACTCGCCTTAGGAGGGTGCTGAACAATGACGATTGCTCAGGCCTGCCGCCCGCCGGCCCAGGAATAATGCCGGCGGTTGGCAGGCCGCTGGTGGATTGCTCAGTACCTTCCTAGCCTCTGGAGTTCAGTTCTTCGGTCAGCTTCGGGAGTACTTTGTGAAGGTCCCCGATGATTCCGAGATCGGCAACCGAGAAGATCGGTGCTTCCGGATCCTTGTTGATGGCCACGATGCGCTTCGAGTCCTTCATGCCGACCAGATGCTGCATGGCTCCAGAGATCCCGCAAGCCATGTAGACCTCGGGTTTGACCGTCTTGCCCGTCTGGCCCACCTGCTTCGCGTAGGGAACCCACCCTGCATCGACGATGGCCCGGGTGGCGCCGGTGGCGGCATGGAGCGGTTCCGCGACCTCGTCGATCAGGACGTAGGCCTCGGCGCTTCCCAATCCTCGCCCTCCGCTTACGATCACCTTCGCGTCGCTGAGTTGGGGGCCCTCGGCTCTCTCCACGATCGTGTCGACCACCCGGGGTGATCCCGAACGACCGGCTTCCTGCAGCGGGATGGTCTCCACCCTCGCCACCGATCCTCCCGTCCGTTCGGCGGCGAAGGACTTGGGTCGTACCAGCACCAGGAAGGGACCTGGGCCCGTGAACGACGTGCGGACGATCTGGCTTCCGCCAAAGATCTCGCTGGTCACCGAGCAGCCACCGTCTATGTCGACACCGACCGCATTGGACACGACCGGCCGGTCGATCCTGGCTGCCAATCTCCCTGCTACATCACGCGACGTGTATGTCTGGGCGAACAGTATCGCCTGCGGAGACTCCCGCTCGACGAGTCCCGCCAGGGAGCGGGCAGCCGCGGCGGCCGGAAGATCGCCGCCGCCCTGCAAGTGGTACACGACACCTGCTCCGTAGGCCCCCAACGTCTCAATGCCGGCGTCCGAACCGTCACCGAGATAGGCGACCGTGACGGGACCTAAAGAAGCCGCCTTCGTGATCACTTCGAGGGCCGACTCTCCGGGACCGCCTCCTACCTGCTCTGTAAAAACCCACACGGACATCTATATCACCTTCGCTGATTCCAGGAACTCGACGATCCGCAGATGACCGGTTCCATCGTCCTCCACTACCTCTCCGGCCTGTCGTTCCGGGGCAGGCGCCACCGATACGACTTCCTGGCGTGGATCGCCGCTCACCATCAGGTCGCTTGCCAAGACTCGGTCCACGGCCTTCTTCTTGGCGGCCATGATTCCTCGGAAGGTCGGGTAGCGGGGTTCCACTGCACCCGCGGTCACAGCCAGCACCGCCGGAGTAGCGGACTGAACGATATCGAACCCTCCGGAGGTCTGACGTTCGATCCGTAGAGCAGTGCCGTCGAGTTCGACTTTCCGGGCGTACGTAAGGGCTGGCACATCCAGGATCTCCGCCATCATCTGCGGAACGACCCCCGAGTATCCGTCGGTCGATTCGACACCGGCCACCAGCACGTCGAATCCCTCCCGGCCGGCGGCGGCGGACAGAACCTTGGCAGTGGTCAGCGCATCGCTGCCTTCAAGACCGGCGTCGTCGATGATCACCGCCTTATCGACGCCCATGGCCAAAGCCTGGCGGATTCCCTGCATCGTCCCCGTCGGTCCCATCGACACCAGCGTGACCGAGCCGCCGGTCTTCTCACCGAGTTGGAGGCCAACCTCGATACCGTAACGGTCGGTGTCGTCCAGCACCTGTTCCGGCGGCCGGACCAAGCGGTTGGTTGCCGGGTCGAGCGACGAAGGCGAGGCAGGATCCGGGATCTGTTTTGCACATACCACCACCTGCATGTTCGTGACTCCTGATTCGTCTGATAATTTCATCGAGGAAGGTGCGTCGGAGACTCCCTATTGCCTGACTCGCGACGGCAGGAGCCGTGTCAGCGGCAGGCGGACCAACGATTCCAACCTGTTTACCACCTTCCTGGTGGTAGCGCGATGGTAGCGATCTCTCAACCGATCTCGTCCAGGATGAGTGGCCACGGGTGGGGGGCCACAGCCTCGATCCGGAATGCCGCCGCAACCCGAGCCGCAGCCGTCTCCACGTTACGGGAAGCGTTGAAGCGCAGCGTTGCCAGCAGATCCCCGTACGAGACGGCGTCTCCCACCTTGGCGGAGAGGGTAATCCCCGCCGAGTGGTCGATCGCGTCGTCGACCGTCTGGCGACCGGCTCCGAGACCCATAGCCGCCAGCCCGATCTCCTTGGCTTGGATCGACACGACGTAGCCTTCCCGGTCGGCTCTGAGCCTCCGGGAGTGGGCAGCCCGCGGCAGCGTATCGGGTTGCTCCACGACGGACGGGTCGCCGCCCTGCGCTTCGATCAACCGCTCGAGCCTTGCCAGCCCAGACCCCGACTGTATGGCATTCTCAAGCCGGGTGGGCCCATCCTCGATTCCAGCTTCAGCGAGCATCGCCGACCCGAGCACTTTCACCAACTGGAGGAGGTCGGGGGGTCCCTTGCCGCGAAGCAACGTGATCGCCTCTTCGATCTCGTTGGCGTTCCCCACCTCGAAGCCCAGCGGCTGGTCCATGCGGGTGAGATACGCCCTGACCCGTGTCCCATGCGACTCGCCGATTCTCGCCATCGAGCGAGCAAGCTCTCGCGCTCGGTCGACCGTCTCCATGAATGCTCCGCTACCGACCTTGATGTCTAGCACAAGCGCGTCCAGTCCCTCGGCCAGTTTCTTGGACATGATCGACGAACTGATCAGCGGAATCGACGCCACAGTGGCCGTCGTGTCACGAAGGGCGTAGAGGATCTTGTCCGCGGGGACGATCCGTTCCGACTGGCCTGCGATAACCGCTCCGCACGAGCGGACCGTCGCAGCGAACTCGGCGGGACTCAAGGAGGTCCGAAACCCGGGAATGGACTCCAGCTTGTCGAGCGTACCGCCGGTGTGGCCGAGCCCGCGTCCGGACATCATCGGGACCGTCACACCGCACGCTGCCACCAGCGGAGCGAGACAGATGCTCACCTTGTCGCCCACACCTCCGGTGGAGTGCTTGTCCACCTTCGGTGTCGGAGTCGTTATGTCGAGCCGGTCCCCGGAGTCGATCATGGCCGCAGTGAACTCGGCCAGTTCCTCCTCGGCCATACCCCGGAAGTAGATGGCCATCAGCATGGCGGCGGTCTGGTAGTCGGGTACTGAACGGCTGACTACGCCTGCTAGGAAAGCCCTTATCTCTTCCCGGTCGAGCTCTCCCCCGTCACGTTTGCGGCGGATCATCTCAGAGGTGCTGCGCAAGGTGAGTCTCCAAGCCTTCAGGAGATGGAGCGTAGCCGGTCGTGCTTGACGGGCACTCCTTCCGCGGCAAGCCGTCGAGCGTGTTCCTCCTCTTTGCCCGGCACCAGCCGTCCGGTGGTGGTCACCACCCTCCACCAGGGAAGACCGGTCGAGCCGGCTAGAACCTGCCCTACGGCCCGGGCCGCTCCCGGTCGTCCCGCTTGGGCTGCGATCTGTCCGTAGGTGGTTACCTCCCCGGGGCGTAGGGCGGCGACTGCTCGATGGACCCGGTCGGCGAATCCTCCGTGCTCGTCAACAGTCTCCTCGGGTATCACAACGTGGCGAACAGTCGATCCCCCATGTCCCCGAGGCCCGGGACTATGTAGAAGTGATCGTTGAGATGAGAGTCGACGGCTGCCGTCACAACCTTGACGTCCGGATGTTCCGTGTTCATCCTCTCCACGCCCTCAGGCGACGCCACCACACATAGCGCGATTATATGCTCTGCTCCTGCGGCCTTGACACGTTCGACTGCCCAGGCCAGAGATCCACCTGTCGCCAGCATGGGCTCGAGCACCAGCACGAGCCGGCCCTCCATCGCAGGGAACTTCGTGTAGTACTCCATGGGACGGGCGGTCTCCTCGTCGCGCTGAACCCCCGCGTAACCGACTGCCACATCGGGTAGCATGTCGATCACCGCATCGATCAACCCCAAGCCTGCTCTGAGTACCGCAACAGCTACCACCGGCCTGGCCAGCCTCAGTCCGGTCGTGTGGATGAGAGGGGTCTCAAGGCCGTATTCCTCAAGGGTCGCCTCCGCGGTGGCCTCCATCAGAAGAATGTACGCGAGGCGGCGCGAGGTGTGGCGGAACTCCTGCGGGTCCGTGGACCGATCACGGAGGATGCTCAGGTAGTGGTGGCTGAGTGGATGGTTGGCGACGGTTATTGGCAAAACTACTCCCAAGATACGTTAGGTAGGGTGGTCAAGATCCTGCCTGCCCTGCGGTCGATACCATGATGCCGTGTCGGCAGGTGCACGGACAACCGTTGTTACCGTACTTGATCACCTTCCCAGGAACGGCTACCGGATACGGGCTGAAGGGTAACCGAGCGGTCGTATCCCGTGGTCGGCTGACCGGGAACGCGGATAGATGCTTACCTGGGGTGTCACTGGGGTTCCGGCTGCTGGACCCAAGCGGATGAAGGGGGGATTCCGAGTAGCAGCCGGTTACGTCAATGACAGGGGCGGTCGGTCTCCGCCTCTCCGCGCACCCTCCTGTAGAGGGGAGGGTGCCAGAAGCGTGACGGTAGGGCTTGCCTGCCGTTCTCTGACCTGGGAGTCTGTCATTGACTGCCCGGGCCGGCAAGGTGCTTCTCAGCAGCGTCGTTGTCCGGCAGGGTTGGAGAACATGGAGACATCTGGCCACCGGCCATGACCACGAAAGGAAGAGCTGGATCGTGTTCGAATCGCTGACTGCTCGCTTCGACGGGATCTTCGACCGGCTCCGGGGTCGCGGACGTTTGAGCGAACGCCAAGTCGACGAAGCTCTCTCCGAAGTACGCCGAGCGCTGCTCGAGGCCGATGTAAACGTCGGAGTGGTCCGCCGCCTCTTGCACCGCATACGCGATCGGGCGGTCGGCAGCGAGGTCCTGAGGAACATCGCTCCGGGCCACCAAGTGGTCAAAGTGGTTCACGAGGAACTGATCGAGACGCTCGGAACCGAGGCAGCCCCGCTGGCTACCGCAAAATCGAAGCCGCTCACCACGCTCATGGTGGGACTGCAGGGTTCGGGGAAGACCACGTCGTCGGCCAAGCTGGCCCGATGGCACCGGCGCTCGGGCCGGAGCGTCCTACTGGTCGCAGCGGATCTGGTGCGTCCCGGTGCTGTGGAGCAACTGCAGTTGCTGGGACAGCAGATAGACGTTGAAGTCTTCGTAGGCCGTCAGAGAAACGCTGTCGCGGTGGTCCGCAACGCCCTGCGACATGCCCGCGACCGTGCTTTCGACGTGGTGATCGTGGACACAGCCGGCAGGCTGCAGATCGACTCCCGTCTCATGAAGGAGTTGAACGCTATTACCAGGATCGCCGCACCGGATGAGGTGTTGCTGGTCGTCGACGCACTTACAGGACAGCAAGCCGTATCCGTGGCGGAGGGTTTCCTGCGGCACACCAACGTATCCGGGGTGCTCCTCTCGAAGCTGGACAGCGATGCCAGGGGAGGTGCGGCCATCTCCGTTCGGGAGGCTACCGGGTGCCCCATCAAGCTGGTGGGCACCGGGGAGCGTCCTGGCGATCTGGAGGTCTTCCATCCGGAGCGGATGGCGTCCCGGATCCTGGGTATGGGCGACATCCTCACGTTGGTCGAACGAGCGGAGGAGGCTTTCGACGAGCAGCAGGCCGCCGGCATGGCAGATCGCCTGTGGAAGGCCGAGTTCACGCTGGAGGACTTCCTGGACCAGGTGAGGGGTCTGCGGAAGATGGGGTCGTTCGGTGAACTTCTTGGTATGATTCCAGGAACTCGGACCGGTTCGGCGGACTCCCAGGCGGTGGATCGGCAGATCCGCCGCTCCGAGGCGATAATCCGCTCGATGACCCCGGCCGAGCGGGTTGACCCCAGGGTGATCGACAGCAGTCGAAGGCGAAGGATCGCGCTCGGGTCGGGAACCTCCACCCATGACGTGTCTGGCCTCTTGAAGCAGTTCGACCAGGTACGGAACATGATGCAGTCCCTTTCCCAGGGAAAGGCGCCTGGGGGGATACCCGGGATGTCCGGAGTGCCGGGCGGCTTCCCCGGCATCCCCGGGGGTGGTCTACCCGGTGGGATGCGGGGGATGCAGGCCGGCAGGAGGAGACCAGGACCCAGGAGCCGGCGCTCCGGGAAGAAACCTAGAACACCCAAGAAGCTCCAGAAGAAAAAAAGGAAGAGGTGACTATGGCGGTGAAGATCCGCCTCAAACGCATGGGCAAGAAGAAACAGCCCTCATACCGAGTCGTGGTGGCCGACTCCCGATCCCCGAGGGACGGTAGGTTCATCGAGTCGATAGGCCGCTATGACCCCCGGCCGTCACCGTCGACTGTCGAGATCGACAACGAGCGGGCCCAGTACTGGTTGGGAACCGGCGCGCAGCCCACCGAGCGAGTGCGGAAGCTCCTCGAAATATCCGGAGCCGTGGAAAGGCCGAAGGTCTCGCGGTCCGGAATCTACCGGCTCGACGTTGACCCGGTCGCTGCCTCCGAACCAGCCGAGGGGACCGAAGTCCCCGCGGTCTCGGGCACAACTGATACGGACGTGCCGGCATGAGCGGGGAAATCGTCGAAAGAGTGGTCCGATTCGTGGTGTCGTCCATCGTCGACGACCAGGAAGCGGTACAGGTGACGATGGTTGAGCGGGACGAGGATGAGGTCGTAGCCCAGGTCCGGACCGCCCCCGGCGAGATGGGACGAGTAATCGGCAGAGGAGGTCGCGTGGCCCGCGCCATCCGCACGGTTGCTCAAGCGGCCGCCGAGGAGGAAGGCCTCACTTCCGGTGTGGAGTTCGTCGACTGAGGCGACGCTCCGCCCAATCTCGGAAGTCTGCTGCCTAGGAGGGTCCTGAACAATGACGATTGCTCGGTCCTGCCGCCCACCGACCCTGGAATTATGCCGGCGGTCGGAAGGCCGCTGGTGGATTGCTCAGCACTCTGCTAGAGCTGCGCGGATAGTCCGGCCGCGACCGCCGTTGTCAGTGACCGTATCCGGTTTCCCACTCGGAACATCCCTGTTCATCGGCTTGCGTGTCGTAAACGGCAGCATGGGCGTTTCCCGAGGTGAGCAGCTATCCGCGTGCCCTCTTGGACGAGCGGCTCGGAAGTCCAAGCGTCCGGACCTGACCTTCGCCGGGGTATCCGGGAGGTGAGACGCGTACGTTCGGCCACTTGCCATACATCGCCGCACGAAACGCGCTCGTGAGTCCGTCGGGACCGACCAAACGAGACATGGCGGTGCCGTCCGAAGAAATGGTGACGGTGGGCCTCGTCACCCGGACCCACGGTGTGCGGGGTGAGGTGTACGTGCGAGCCGAGTCGGACAACCCGGAGCGTTTCACGCCGCCGGCGAGGTACCACACGAACCTGCCTGCGATCCCGCTGCTGATCCTGCGCGGAGCCCGAGTGGGTAACCACGGCTTGATCGCCGAGTTCGCAGGTATCACGTCCCTTGAAGCAGCGTCGCCGTTGGTGGGAGTCGAGTTGCTGATTCCGGAGTCTGACCGGAGGCGGCTCGGAACCGGCGAGTACTGGCCCGATCAACTCGTCGGCCTCGAAGCACGGATCGGGGAGGCTCCTGTCGGACTCGTAACCGACGTGGTCCTCGGTCCGCAGGACAGGCTGGTCGTGACCTGTCGGGACGGGACGGCCGGTGAGGTGCCCCTCGTAGCTCCGCTGGTTCCCGAAATCGATCTGGACGGGGGGTGGGTACGGATCGAACCTCCGGATGGACTTCTCGACCAGCTGTGAAACCCGGCAACCGTGCCGTCTCCGCCCCAGCTGCGCCGCGGGTCAGAGGAGGCGTCGGGCAACACCCTTGGCTTCGTCCATCGTCTCGACGAAGTGATCCTCGGGCACGGTACGCAGGACGTCCAGCGCTTGAAGGCTGGTGGCGGGAAGACCCGCCAAGCCCATAACTATGCACTCGGTTCCCTGTCCCTGCGCCGCGGTCACCAGGCGTTCCACCACCAGGGCGGCGCTGTCATCCATGTAAACCGTCTTGGAGAAGTCGAGAATGACAACTTCGTGATCCCGGATGTCCAACCCGATGGTCGTTATCAACTTCCTCGAGGAGGCGACGGTGAAGGTCCCTCTGAGCGATACGAGTCCGACCCGGGCGGCGAAAGGATCGATGTCCGCGTCCATACCGAAGATGATGCTGTCCAGCAGCGGCACCGATACCACGCTGTCCATTTCCAGCCGCTCGAACTGTCGGGCGCTGGTCATGGCCGCGGCGATGAGACCGATCGCTACCGCGATCACCAGATCGACGAACACCGTAAACCCCAGGGTGAGCATCATCACCACGAATTGCTCCCTCTGGATGTGCCGGAACCGGACGACGAAACGCCGGTCAAGGATGTCGAAGCCTATCTTCATCAGTATTCCTGCCAGCACCGCGTGGGGAATCATCCCCACGTACCGGCCCAGACCGAGCACGAGGGCCAGCAGGATCGTGGCGCACAGGATCCCTGAGACGCGGCTCCGACCGCCCGCCTGGATGTTGGCCACGGTCCCGGTGGTGGCACCGGCGCCGGGCACCGCCCCGATGAGGCCGGCAAGGACATTGCCGAGACCGACTCCGATCAACTCCCGGTTGGGATCGTGGTTCTCGTGGGTCATGGAATCGGCTATCAGCGCCGTCAGCAGGCTGTTGATGGAGCCGATCAGGGCGATGGTGACCGCGGGCACGAGAGCGCCCAGCACAGAAGCCATGGAAAGGGCCGGCATCGTGATTCCGGGAAGACCGGTCGGTACCTCACCGATGACGGGCGCATCGTTCAACCACACGATGCCCAGCAACGCGCCGATCACCAGTGCCGCCACAGTGGGGGGAAGGATCTTTCTCAGGCGGGGAGGCCAGAAGACACCTACCGCCACCGTCACCACCGCGAGGATCAAGGCGCTGAGGTTGATGTTGCTCACCACCTCCGGCCAGCGGCGCACCGATGCGAGCGGTCCGCCCAGCGCCACGGGAGCTCCCAGGAAGGGAAGGCTCTGGACGAGGATGATGATCGCGCCGACGCCGGTGGTGAAGCCCGAGATCACCGGGTAAGGCGTATACGCCACGAAGCTCCCCAATCGCAGGGAGCCGAGCAGGATCTGTATCAGGCCGGCGAGGGCGGCTATGGTCAACGCCTCGGTCAGGCTATCCGCGTAGCTGGTGACCACCACTGACATCGCGACTGCGAGCGGTGCGGTCGGGCCGGATATCTGGGTCTTGGTCCCTCCGAAGACCGCGGCGAAGAAGCCCACCGCTATCGCCCCGTACAAGCCGGCGATCGCCCCCAGACCCGATGCCACACCGAAGGCGAGGGAGAGCGGCAGAGCCACGACCGCTGCTGTCAGTCCCCCGAACGTGTCGTCGCGCAGCCGTAAGAGATCGTAATTCACGCTGTTACACACTCTAACCCTCCCTGCCGGGGAAAACCCGGAGATGCACCGTTGTTAGCCCACCGCCGACCGCCGGCTGCCCGAGCAAGCGGCGGATGGCGGTGCCACTGATGCCCAGGTGCTGGTAGATTCCTGATCCGAATGGTCCACCCGCCCCCTGACCGACAACTCGCGATCTCCTATATGGATGGATCACGGGATCCGGCATCCTTGTTCGCCCATGCGCGCCACCTCAGGGACGAGGGGAGGGGACGCACCATCACCTTCAGCCCGAAGGTGTTCATTCCCATAACCACCCTGTGCCGGGACACGTGCACTTACTGCACGTTCGCCAAGCCACCAGGCGCCGGAGGCGAGTACCTGAGCCCGGATGACGTCGTGGCGATAGCCGAAGCAGGCGATGCCGCCGGATGCCGGGAAGCGTTGCTAACCCTGGGGGACCGTCCCGAGGATCGGTGGCCCCAGGCGAGACGGTTCCTCGAGTCGCAGGGCCATACGACGACGATCGGATACGTTCGGGCGATGAGCGAACACATCGTCGCTTCCACCGGTCTGTTTCCCCACGCCAACCCCGGTGTCATGACCTCGTCGCAGATGGCCGGTCTGCGCCCGTCCAACGTGTCGATGGGCATGATGCTGGAAAACATCTCGCCCCGCCTTATGGAACCTGGCATGCCCCACCACAACTGTCCCGACAAGGATCCGGTTCTCCGGATGGGGGTCATCGAAACCGCCGGGCAACTCCGTATCCCTTTCACCACCGGCATCCTGGTGGGGATAGGCGAGACGACCCCGGAGATCGTCGACAGCCTGTTTGCGTTGCGCGAGGTGGCCGACCGGCTGGGCCACATCCAAGAGGTGATAGTCCAGAACTTCCGCGCCAAAGCCGACACGAGGATGCGCCGGTCCGCCGAGCCGATCCCGGCCTGGTTCGCCATAGTCGTAGCAGTCGCTCGTTGGATCCTCGGACCCGAGACGAACCTCCAGGTGCCGCCCAACTTGACGGAGCGGTACGAGATCTATCTTGACGCCGGAATAAACGACTGGGGTGGGGTGTCTCCTCTCACAATCGACTGGGTCAACCCGGAAGCGCCCTGGCCCCACCTCGAGGAGTTGCGGGTCCGCACCGAGGCCAAGGGTTTCGAATTGGTCCCGAGGTTGCCGGTCTATCCGGAGTACATGGATGATCAGTGGATCGACCCGGGCTTGCTAGGACGGGTTCGTGACGCTGCCGACGAGCGAGGGTACGCTATACGCCGTCAGAGGGAAGGTGTCAGATGACCCGAGATGCAGTCCAGAGAATCACGTTCCTCAGAGTGCGGCCCGCTTCGGCGGTGACCGAGGTCACGTCATCCACCCGGCGTGCCGAGGGTACGACCTGCTTGGAACTTGACCGGCCTTCGCCCGAGTCGGTCGATGCGTGTCTGGCCGGCGGCACGCTGCCGGTCTCCGTAGGGGACACCGGGACCGGGGTGATCGCCTGGGTGTTGCAACCGGATCAGGCCCTTGAGTTGTCAGGGGACGGTATTCCCGGTTGGCGCCTGTCGGTGCTGCACGGCGCCGACCGGGCCGCGGTGGTCGATTCTCTCGCCCGGACCGAGGCGGCCTTCCTCCGGACCGGACGGAGCCGCGTACGGGAAGCAGCCGACATTTGCGGATTGCCATCCTTGGACTCCAGCGTGTCGGTGTTCGTGGACTCGGTTGGCGAAGCGCTGGCGGCCATCGGATCGGGAGCGACCGACCTGCTGCTGCGTGATTGGGACTCGGAGCGAATCGGTGAGTTGCGCGACGCGGTTGACGGCAGGCTCGTCGAACGGGTTGCGGTTCCGGGCCGTGTTCCCGTCGACGATGCTCGTGCGAGTCTTTCCTCCAAGCTCTTCAAGGCTTACCTGAACCTGGTGGATGGTTCGGGGCATGCCCGGCCCCGTTACTCGTGGGCTCCCGGAGCGCCGATCGAACCGCCGCTCAATCCTCACCGTATCTCGGCTGCGTGGCCTGACGCCCTGTGGACCTCCGGGTCGGCCGCCGGCCTCGCCGGGGCGTCGAAGCCGGTCCGGGACGTGATCGAGGCATCCCTGGACGGAACACCTCCCACCGTGGATCAGACGGCCCTGCTGTTCTCCGCACGGGGAGCCGACGTCGAGGCGATCGCCACTGCGGCTGATCTCCTCAGAAAGGACCGGGTGGGGGACACCGTTACCTACGTGATCAACCGCAACATCAACTACACGAACGTTTGCTACTTCCGCTGCGGGTTCTGTGCCTTCTCGAAAGGTCCGCGGAGTCTCAACCTGCGGGGCGACCCCTATCTGATGAGCATCGAGGAAGTGGTGAACCGTACGACCGAAGCAGCCGCGCGGGGAGCAACGGAAGTCTGCCTGCAAGGAGGCATCCACCCCCGCTTCACAGGGCAGTTCTACGTGGACGTACTCTCCTCCATCAAGGAGGCGGTTCCGGGAATGCATGTCCACGGGTTCACTCCACTCGAGGTATGGCAGGGAGCAGAGACCCTGGGTATGACGGTCAGGTCCTTCCTGGAAATGCTCAAGGAGGCCGGTCTCGGAACCCTGCCCGGCACCGCCGCCGAGATCCTCGACGACCGGGTGCGCAAGCATCTGTGTCCCGACAAGATCCGGACTTCCCAGTGGGCGGAAGTGATGCTCATCGCCCATGACCTCGGCCTGAGGTCGACTTCCACGATCATGTTCGGCCACATAGACGACCCGATGGCCTGGGCTAACCATCTCGAGGTCATCCGCGAGATCCAGCGCCGTACGGGTGGATTCACCGAGCTGGTCCCGCTCCCCTTCGTGCACATGGGCGCTCCGATCTACCTCAGGGGCCGGGCGCGACCTGGCCCGACCTGGGACGAGGTGGTGCTGGTGCATGCGGTCGCCCGGATAGCCCTCGACGGGTTGGTGCCCAACATCCAGGCGTCGTGGGTGAAGCTGGGTCTCGACGGAGCGGCCCGGCTGCTCGATGCGGGTTGCAACGACTTCGGCGGCACTTTGATGAACGAGACCATCTCACGGGCGGCAGGTGCTTCACATGGGCAGGAGGTGCAGGCGGCCGACTTCGAGGCCGTAGTCACTCGCAAGGGTCGCATTCCCAGGCGGCGTTCCACCCTCTACGAACTCCTCGACGGGGCGCCCCAGCCCCTTTGGCAGGAGGGTGCTCGAGAACGAGGATGGACGTTGCCCACCGTTCGCTGATCTGGGTTTGTCATCGACCGTCGGGCCAACGGTGATGGCGACTGACCACTGCCGGATGGGTTCGGGGTCGTTGTTTCCCACTGGCCATCGAGACGTCAGCCGGCCTTACCCCGGGCGTGGGCGGCCACCTGTTCCGTGCTGCCCTGCGTTCCGCTGCTCGACGGGTTCGGCAAACGCATGAGGATTGCCGTGATCACCCTGTTTCCCGAGTTCTTCGACGGCCCGCTCGGTATCGGGGTGGTGGCCAAGGCCCAGCGGTCAGGATCGTTGCAGATCGAGTTGGTCCACCTGCGTGAGTACGGGGTAGGTGACTACCGGCAGGTTGACGATGCCCCCTTCGGTGGTGGGGCGGGCATGATCCTGATGGCCGGGCCCCTGACCCGAGCCATCGAAGGGCGACAGGATTCGCACAGGATCCTGTTCACGCCGGCGGGCCGTCCTCTCACCCAGGCAACCCTTGACCGGTGGGCGGGCCTGGACTCGCTCACCCTGGTGTGCGGACGCTACGAAGGGGTTGATGAACGCTTCGCGGAGGCGTCCATCGACGAGGAGGTCTCACTGGGTGACTACGTCCTCGCCGGTGGGGAGGTAGCGGCTCTGGCGGCAATCGAGGGGATGGCCCGCTTGCTTCCGGGTGTACTCGGCAACCCGCGCTCGACCGAGGTCGAGTCATTCCGCGGCGGGCTCCTCGAAGAACCTCAGTACACCAGACCCGCGGTGTTCCATGACATGGAGGTTCCGCCGGTGCTCCTGTCAGGGGACCACGCCAGGATTGCCGCGTGGCGTGCCGAGCGGCGGTTGAAGCGGACTGCGGCACGCAGACCGGACCTCCTGGAAGAGCCGCCGCAGGACCATGGCGCGGGCCGTTCGTAAGGAACGAGGAAGCGCGCTACACTCGTGCTGCTGCGGATCAGTCCGGAGCGGTCCCCACTAGCCCTCCAGGAGGGTGCGAAAAGCCCCTTGTCTCTCCGGCGGTCGATGGCAGAGCGCCACGCCGGCCGATGACGGGCGGCGTCGTGACCGCTTTTCGGGCCTTCCTGACCGGCTGGCTCGCGGGATGACGCCAGGATCGCGATCATGAGGAGACCTCGATGAACGACCTCCAGTATGTAGAGCGCGCCCACCTGCGTGACGACATTCCGGATTTCCGCCCCGGGGATACGGTGCGGGTGCATGTCCGGGTCGTGGAAGGCGGACGGGAGCGGGTTCAGGTCTTCGAAGGAGCGGTCATCGCTCGGGATGGCGGCGGCCTGTCCGAAACGTTCACGGTCCGCAAGATGAGCTTCGGGATCGGTGTCGAGCGAGTCTTCCCGGTTCACGCGCCGATCATCCAGAGGATCGAGGTGAAGCGGCGAGGACGGGTTCGCAGCGCCAAGCTCTACTATCTCCGAGGTAGGGTGGGAAAGGCGGCCCGCATCAGGGAGAGGCGCTAAGCGGCGCCGAGACTGGAAGCCGGATGCGGAGCCGTGACGGAGCCTCTTGGACCGGCTCGACCGACTACCGCACCCCTCGGACACCGGCTGACCCCGATCCGGACGCCGATGAGGCCGGTCCCTCCCATTCCGTCTACCGCCACGGCCGGGATCGCCCACGGGTTTTTCGCTTCTTCCGTGAACTTCCGGGTGTCCTCCTGCTTGCTCTCGTCCTGGCCGTAGTGATCAAGACATTTCTCCTGCAGGCATTCTTCATTCCGTCCTCCTCAATGCTTCCCACCTTTGAGATCGATGACCGGGTACTGGTCAGCAAGATCGCCTACCGGCTCAGTGGGCCGCAACCGGGGGATCTGATCGTTTTCGACTCCCCCTTCGCCTCGGACTCTCCTCAGGAACCCCTCTGGGAGCGCGGGGTGCGCAACGTGCTGGAGTCGGTGGGTGTCCGGACTGCGCAAGTGGAGGACCTCATAAAGCGCGTCATCGCGGTGGGCGGGGACCGCCTCGAGATTCGCGGCAACCGGGTTCTGGTCAACGGCATTCCACTCGATGAGCCTTATCTCGCCGCCGGGTACCGGATGCGGGACATGGCTGCCTTCTATGTTCCCGCCGGCCACGTGTGGGTGATGGGTGACAACCGTGACAACAGCCAGGACAGCCGCCGCTTCGGTCCCGTTCCGAGCGAGGACGTGGTCGGGCGGGCCTTCGTCCGCATCTGGCCGCTCACCCGCTGGGAAGGCTTGTAAGGGGACCCCAACGGGAGGGGGCTACGACTTTCCTCGGACCCGGCTCTCGATGGCGGGATGTCGGGTTGGTACGAGGTGGTACGAACGGAGCCGGCGGTCTCGGCGCCGTCGGAGGGCTTCTGTCACACGGCTCGCAGTTGGCTGCGTAGCTTCGATACAGCCTTGGCCGGACGTGTCCGACCCACCCGGTAGCTTGGTACGGGCGGCAGCATCGGAAGCGAGGAGTCCTCCAGATGACCGACAAACGGATCGCCGGCCACCGCAGCAGCCTCGGAGCGTTTGGCGAGACGATGGCCGCTTCGTTTCTCGAACGCAACGGAGCAAGGGTCATCGCCCGCAACGTGGCGGTCGGACGGGGGGAGATCGACCTTATGGCAGACGAGGGAGAAGGCCTGTTCGTGGTCGAGGTCAAGACCGCTACGGAATCGGACGACGATCATCCCCGCTGGAACTTCACCGATCGCAAGGCCGATCAGGTAGCCCGCCTGGCGCGGTCGATGGGGGTTCGGAGGGTGGATCTGGTGACTGTCGTGGTCGGCGCCAACGGGTTGGACCTAGAGTGGCACCGAAGGGTTGCCTGAAGGTCTCCTCCTGCCCGTCAGCCTCCTCTGCTCCTTGTACCAGCACCCGTGGTGCCAGTGGCGGCGCAGGTCCGGGTCGTCCTCGGGAACGACCACCAGGTGGAACCGCCCGACCGGGATGACCCACCTGCAGCCGGGACAGAGGTAAGCCTTGACGGCAGACCGGGGTTGGACGTCGCGGACCGTCAGCCGCCCAGAAATGCCCATGTCACCAACGCGGCGGTAACGAGAAGCGTTCCGGCGACCATTACCAGATCGGCCGTGCGGCGCTCGTGCTTGCGGAACGGGTTGAAGCCCATGCTTGGATGCTATCGCACTTACCGGCCTTCTCCAGCAACATCCGGTGAGATGTGTTCCTCTTACGTAATGGTACCTGTCACTGACATGCCTTATATTGGGTGATATGTTCGCATCAACCAATTCTGTAGCGCTGGTCGGCGTGAAGGCGCGCGCCGTCAGCGTGACGGACCAGACATCGCCTATTCTCCCAGGTCAGAGGTATTTGGTCGAATCCGGTTATGCCTTTCGCTATGCCCATCTGGTCTGCGGTAGGTCATGCGGCCATGCATGGGCGGGTCTTGACGCCCGAGCGGTGAGCCCCCCTCCTTTTCCTCCTACCGTGCCACTCAAGTCGCTAGAGAGCCCCCGGACGGCCATCCAGGGGCTCTCTAGGTTGCTGAGGGTCTCGTCCGACACCCAGATCACCTTCGTCGACCCACCTTCAGATCACCGGCTGTTCTACTCGGTCGCGGACCCTGACCTCTTGACGTGAAGGTCAAGAGTCGCCAGAACATCTGGATACCGGCGGCCGTCATCCGGGTCGCGCTGCCGATGGGCTTCCATGATCTTGGTAACCGCTCGCTCCACAGCCTGAAGCGACGGGAACCTGTAGGACTTACCCTCACAGGGCACATCCCATGGTGGAGTATCCAAGTAACCGTCCGTAGCGTCCCGGAGATCAGCCAAATCCGCTATCCGGCGAGTACTGGAGCCGCCAGGTCCGCTTCGATGCTCCTCTTCCCAACTCGAAGTCTTGAGTCAGGTCCCTCGTCATTGGGTTCCGTGCCTTCCTCACTGGTGTGAGTGAGGATAGCGGCCCTTACGCTACGGTCTCCGCGGTGGGTTCTGGTGAGGGTCCGGCTGTACAAGCTCGACCTCTACCCCGGTCTTGGTGGCTACTTCCTCGGAGACCAGCACGCCGAGCGGGGCTAGCACCGCGTGTAGGACTTGCCGCCACGCCTCCCTTGATGCCGTACCGTCAGCCGCCGAGTAGAGAGCACTCGGGAATCCGACGGCGGCCCATATCTCGGCGGTGGCTTGCTTGGCCAGCATGACCAGAGGCTCGGGCGGGTTGGCCCCGAGGCGTTGCGGTTTCCATCCGCCGTCCCGCGGCCCCTGCTTGGCGTCCGCGGTCCAGTTACCCGTTGCCTGAGACTCGACGACGGCCAGGTTCCCGCGCAACGTCTTGAGGTCGGCCTTGAGCCTCTGGACCGTCGGATCGTCACCGCCTACCGGGATCGGCAAGAGCGCCCGCGGGTACCTCCTGCTTCATCGGCCAGCGCGTTGGCAAGCTCCGCGGAGAGACGACCGGCCAGGGCCGCGGACTCGACGGGGCCGACACCGCGCCCGGGCCTCTCGGGATCGACCTGGTAGCGCGGGTGTAGGACTTGGTGGGCGGGTACGTACTTGGTGGCGGTCTCCGACGGGCCGGGGAGATTGAGGCGGTATTGCCAGGAGTCGGCCCGGTAGCTCCCGGTTATGTCGTGGTCGGCCGCGGCGCGGAAGGCGAGACGCCCGCCTTCCATATCGGCCCACAGCACTACCTCTCCCGAGCGGATCAGAGCCCGCCCGATGAGGCTACGGGTGAGAGGACAGAGGGCCGAGCGCACGGCCTCGGGGGCCTCCACCTCGCCGGCGGCGAACGCACGTCCCACAAGCCCCGCAGCGGCCTCCAGGGCGGCGGTAGCGGTTGCCTTGACAGACTGGCCGCCCGCGGTCGCGGTGAGGAGGTCGACGAGTACATCGGACATCAGAACCTGATCTGGGCTCGGGTGCGTCACACAAACCAGCTGCGACACGCTCTGCGCGAGTACTACCCGGCAGCGCTGGAAACATTCGATGACCTGGCCCATCGCGACGCTCTGGCCATACTCGGTCGGGCAGCCACCCCCACTCGGGGCGCCCGCCTGACACTGCCCCAGATCAGAGCAGCGCTACAGAGAGGCGGACGGAAACGCAACCTCGACAAGGTTGCCCGCCGCATACAGAAAAGCCTCAGAGGTGCCCACCTCACCGCACCCGGCCGGTCGCGGACGCCTACGGGACGATCATTGTTGGAACGATGGGTGATCTGCAGGTCCCCTTCGGGGTGTGTCGACGACTACGGTGGCTGACCCGCTCGGGTGGTGGGCGTGTCCCCGGATCCGCAGGCCGCAATGCCCACCACCAGAACCAGCAGACAGGCCCGCAGCGTCACCGTTGACCCCTCCGAAGACTGCTCCCGACGTTGAGGCCTCCCTGCCGGCTTCGACGTGGCGGAGCATCCCCCGGGGGCTGAGGTCGATCACCCGGGGGAGGTGCCGCACGGGTCTGGAGATGGGCTGGTGTCAGCTTCGGGGTGCAGGGCGCAACCGTTCCGGTCAGCCCCGGCCCGGTGGTAGGCCCCCTGTTGACGGGCAGTCGGCAACGATGTTGGCGATCACAGACAGGGCCTAGCCCAACCCGCACATAGATCCCTCCCCACCGGGCGGTGGTGCCACCCCCTCCGCCTCTAATTACACATACTCCCAGGTAGAAGGCCCTTTGTGATTCTTGGTTATCACTTTTGCTGTACTTCGGTGTTTTGGTTGTGCACATGTGGCCGGTCGGGTCGAACCTTGGCGGCCTTCGGTAAGTAGTCAGGTCCGGTAACAACGACGACGCACCGATTGGGTTGAGCATTAGCACCAATGCCTGGGGGTCTGGCTGCGCTGGTCGTACTCGTAGGCGGATGCGGGCCGGCTAGCGATCCCAGACGAGTGCTCCTGTTTCAAAAGGGGGGAGTTGGACGAACGCTCGGACGATCGTGACGTGACGGGGCTTCAGAAGCGGCTGGTGGTATGGCCCTGTAGCGTATTCGGTGCTGTTGTCGCCTACTACATCTGTCTTTGTCGAATCCGCCAGATAGGCTGGGAGAGGCTGCGTCAGGATTCGAACCCCAGAGGGCCAGTATCAAGTAGCACGGTCCTGTGTCCGGGAGAGTTTGGGTATCAGCGGCACCGCTGTAATCGTCTCGGGTGAGCGTGGACTTCGCTTGAGGGATTCGTGAACCGTAGAGCTTCGGTGTTGGGCTTCGGTTTGTACGGTTCCCCCGACCGGGCTGTCAGCGTTCAGCTGACGCAGCGTCGTGGGATACCGTCGCCGAGCACACAGAATATGCTTGGGTGTCGACGGCCAGAAGGTAGAAAGGTCGCGATGCCGCTATTCGAGATTGGAAACGACGAACTGGTTCCCTTCCGGAGAGTACAAGCTGGAGAGGGGCTCTACGAGGAGGAGATCGTGGAGTTGCTGTGGGCCAACCTTGAAGCATTCGTCGGGGTGCCGCTCTTCCCAGTCGCACGCGAGCCCACCCTCAGCGGGAAGCTCCGGGCCGATATTGTGGCGCTCGACGACGGGGGGCATGTGCATGTGGTAGAGGTGAAACGGGACGTCGCCCGTGACCAGCTCGCGCAGTGCCTCGAGTACGCGGGCTGGGCGCGGGGCACCAGCCTTGATGAGCTGGCTGCCATGTTCCACGCCGGGTCGGAGGCGTTCTTCGATGCGTGGGTGGAGTTCACTGACACCAAGGCGCCTCGGCTGATTCAAAGACCGCCACAGCTCGTGCTCGTCGCTCGTGATTTCGACGACCGGACCGACGCTGCGCTGCGCTATCTGGCAGAGAACGGCCTGCCGATCACGGTGTTGGGGGTCACCGTTTACCAAGACCGAGAGGGCCGCCGGTTCGTGGATGTCGGCGCTGACCACAACCCGAGATCCCCGAGAACGGACGCGACGGTCGGGTTAGACCGAAGCGTTACCAAATCGGCGGGCGTCGTGTCGTTGTAAGCGACCTCCTCGATGCTGGCCTGATCGAACCGGACACCCCTTTGACGTGGACCCGACCACGGATCGGCCAAACCTACAACGCGCGGGTTCTCAGCACCGGTGACATCCGCCTCGAAGACGGCCGAACCTATTCGTCGCCTTCGCGAGCAGCTAAAGAGGCAGCCGGCATTGTCGCCTACCACGGGTGGGTCGCATGGACGGTACCCGACGGACGAACCCTGTTAGATCTCCGTTCAGAACTACTGGAACAACAGGATCACAAATCAAAGAACTAACAACGGTCGTGATACTCAACCCACGACCCGCGTTCCCGATGCGGGAACGGTGGTACAGAATTCGAGGCAAAGCCCCAACCGTCGTGCCTCGCTATGGAGGGTAGACCGCTGCCCACAGCGGCAAACAACCAGGTATCCGGCGGTGGCAGTCGACAGCCGAGTGGTGGCGTCCCACGTCTAGTACCACGATGCGGCGGGAGAGAACCCGGTAATCGCCTCTCGGGTGTCCGTTAACTCGGGGCCGTAGACGCAACGTCAGGATGCCGGCTAGCTCCAGCGACCTCAAGAGCCCGTGGTGTATCGGGTATGCCCTATAATGGTTGTGGTGTGGCAGGTCAACGCAACCGCCGTGTTCAAGGACTGGTTCGATCAGGGTCTCAACCACGCGCAGCGGCAAGCGGTCCGAGTTGTCGTTGATTTGTTGGCGGAGCGGGGACCGGGGCTAGGACGCCCGTACGCGGATCGGGTACACGGGTCGAGATACCACAACATGAAGGAACTGCGGCCCCGAGGGTCGGCAGCGCGCAACATCAGGATCCTGTTCGTCTTCGACCCGGAACGGCAGGCGTTGCTGTTGTTGGGGGGCGACAAGACAGGGAAATGGTCGGTTTGGTACCGGCGAGCGATCCCAGAGGCGGAACAGCTGTACGAGGAGTACCTAGATGATCTGGACACGGGTCGAGTAGACGATGCGGCCTGGGGAAAGGAATAGAGGCCATGACCACAACCCGGCAGAAGACCACGAAGAAATACCACACGTGGGACGAGGTCAGAGGTGAGCTGAGTCCCGAAGAGGAAGCAGAACTCGAAGATCTGCGGGCGGAGGCCGCCAGTGAAGCTGTCGCTTACAGTCTTGGTGAACTCCGACAGGCGCGGGCGATGACCCAGACCGAGTTGGCTGATCGTCTGAAGCGTGCCCAGCCCACGATCTCAGAGATGGAAAACACCAACGACCATCTCATATCCACTATCCGCTCAGTTGTAGAAAGCCTGGGTGGCCGCCTTGAGATAGCAGCAGTGTTCGACAACGAGCGGATCCCCATCGTCGCGCCACCCCGCACCCACGCAGCCAGCCAGTAAGAAAGAGGATTGTGACCACCAGGGCGGTCAGCCTGGACCGCGTGGCAACCCCTCGTCGAGGTCCGGAAGCCGGGAGAGAGCCATGACACAGAAGCGGCCCTCTGCCCCGTTTGCAGCTGCCGTCTTCCAGGAAGTTTGAGCGTCGTTTTGGCTAGGACCTGCCACTGCGGCCACAGTAGAGCAACTTCCCGAAAGGGCACACATGGCAACGGACCTCGGTGAACTCCAGAACAAACTGTGGGAGGCGGCAGACCACCTGCGGGCCAACTCCGGGCTGAAGGCATCCGAGTACGCCTCACCAGTGCTGGGGCTCATCTTCCTGAGGTACGCGGACGAGCGATTCGCTCAAGCCGCCACAGTCGTGGGCCCGGGATCCGATCGCCGCCCGACCGGGCCCGAGGACTACCAAGCTATCGGCGCGCTGTACCTGCCAGACAAGTCAAGATTCGGGACGCTCCTCAACCTCCCGGAAGCCGCCGATATCGGCAAAGCCATAAACGAGGCTATGGACGGCATCGAGGCCCACAACCCCGACCTCAAAGGTACCCTGCCGAAGGGCTACTCCCGCATCCCCGACGGCATCCTCGGAGAGCTCCTCCGGCTCCTGCGGTCACTACCAGAGGTGATCGAGGGTGACGGGTTCGGGTTGATCTACGAGTACTTCCTCGGCAAGTTCGCCTTCGCTGAAGGCCACAAGGGCGGCGAGTTCTTCACACCCACCTCGATCGTCCGGCTCATCGTCGAGATACTCGAACCCTTCCACGGTAAAATCTACGACCCCGCCTGCGGTACGGGCGGGATGTTCGTCCAGTCCGCCCACTTCGTCCAACGCCACCGCCACGACCCCAGCCAGGAACTATCGATCTACGGCCAGGAAAAGACCGGCGACACCGTTCGGCTCGCCAAGATGAACCTCGCCGTCCACGGCCTCGGCGGCGACATCAGAGAAGGCAACACCTACTACGAGGACCTCCACGACTCGGTCGGCAAGTTCGACTACGTGATGGCCAATCCCCCGTTCAACGTCAACAAGATCGACAAGACCAAACTAGAAGACGACCCCCGGTTCCCGTTTGGCCTGCCGAAACCCGACAACGGCAACTACCTATGGATCCAGACCTTCTACTCCGCGCTCAACAACACCGGCCGGGCCGGCTTCGTCATGGCCAACTCCGCGTCCGATGCCCGAAGCAGTGAACTCCAAATCCGCCGCAAACTTATCGAGGATCGAAGCGTCGACGTGATCATCGCCGTAGGCACGAACATGTTCTACACAGTCACCCTGCCCGTCACGCTCTGGTTCCTCGACCGAGGCAAAAAGCACACCGACCGAGCCGACCAGGTGCTCTTCATCGACGCCCGCGAGATCTACAACCAGATCGACCGAGCCCACCGAGACTGGACACCCCAACAAACCGAGTTCCTAGCCAACATCGTCCGCCTCTGGCGAGGCGAGGAGCCAGAGTTCGGCGCAACAAGCAACAAGCAACTGACAGAGCAGTTCCCAGAAGCCACTTATGCTGACGTACCCGGGCTATGTGCGGTCGCCACCATCCGAGAGATTGAGTCAGAGGGCTGGAGCCTGAACCCCGGGCGCTACGTAGGCTACGACGAGTCCTACCCCGTTGACCTCGACTTCCATGAACGCTTGGAACAGATGACGAGAGACTTCCGGGCTCTCGCCCGGCACTCGGATGAGTTGACAACGAAGGTCAGTAGAGGCCTGACTGCGATTCTGGGGGGCTCGTGACGACTTGCTGGCCACTAGCCAAACTTGGTGACCACGTCGACCTTCTCGCGGGCTTTGCGTTCAAGAGCCGATACTTCACCGGGGAACCCGGTGACATACGACTATTGCGCGGGGCCAACATCGGTCAGGGGAGCCTGAAATGGGATCAGGAGCGACGTTGGCCGCGTTCAAGGGCTGACGGACAAAGCAAGTTTAGGCTTGCCGTAGACGACGTCGTACTCGCGATGGATCGGCCTTGGATCAATGCGGGACTGAAGTGGTCGGTTGTACGAGAGGCGGACCTGCCCATGCTCTTGGTACAGCGGGTCGCGCGCCTGCGAGCGTCGGGATCGCTCAGTCAGGACTACCTCCGATACTTGATCGGAAGTCCGCAGTTTGAGGCATATGTGCGACCAATTGTCACCGGAGTCAACGTTCCGCACATTAGTCCAACACAGATTCGTAACTTCTCCTTTCAACTCCCCCCGCGTGATGTGCAAGACTCTGTGACGAATCTTCTCCGTCCGGTAGATGACCTGATCGAGGACAATCGGCGGCGGATTGAGATTCTGGAGGAGATGGCCAGGTTGTTGTTTCGGGAGTGGTTTGTGCATTTCCGGTACCCGGGGCATGAGGATGTCGAGTTGGTCGACTCCGACCTAGGCCCGATCCCCGAGGGTTGGGGTCAGACTTGCATAGCCGACGAACTCGATCTCCAGCGATTCAACGTCAAGCCGTTCGAGTATGTGGACGAAGTGTTCGACCATTACTCGATCCCGGCCTTCGATGATCGAAGGCTCCCGTCGCTTGAACTCGGTGCGAGGATCAAGAGTGGCAAGTATCTTCTAGAGGGCGAGAGTGTGATGGTTTCCAAGCTCAACCCACGGTTCCGTAGAGTTTGGCGCGTGGATCGTTCCGGCCTCAGCCGTCGAGCGGTCGCTTCGACCGAGTTCATGGTCTTCGCGAACCCTGTCAGATGGACGCTTCCCTTTGTGTACGGTCTTGTAACCTCGACCGGGTTCACCAGCCGGCTGATAGCGATGGCCGGAGGGACTTCAACCAGCCACCAACGCGTGAAGCCCGCCGACATCATGAACATGAATGTGGTGAATCCACCTGCGGGGATAGTGCTGAGATACTCGGACCAGGTGCAGCCGATCTTGAAGCTGACCGACAACCTTCTTCGGCAAAACGAGGTATTGCGTGAGGCCCGTGATCTGCTGTTGCCTCGTCTTGTGTCTGGTGAGTTGGACGTGTCGGAGCTGGATCTGGTGGCGGTGTGAGTCCAGTGGGTTTGACCGAGGATGTGCTGGTTGAACAGCCGGCTCTCGATCTGCTGTCGGGGTTGGGTTGGGGGGTGGCGTCGGGATTTGAGGAGGTCTTGGGGCCGGGGGGCACGCTGGGTCGCGATTCGCAGTCGGAGCCGGTGCTCAGTTACCGGCTCCGGGACTCGTTGCGTAGTTTGAATCCTGGTCTTCCTGAGGCGGCGCTGGATGAGGCCGTGGAGCGGCTGGTTGAGGATCGGTCAGCGATGGGCCGGGTTCGGGCTAACCGTGAGGTTCACACCCTGCTCCACGAGGGGGCACGGGTCGAAACGGCCGGAGACGATGGGATACCGCGGACGGTCACGGTCCAGTTCGTTGACTGGAACGATACCGAAGCGAACGACTGGTTGGCGGTTTCGCAGTTCTGGATCGTTGGTGACATGTACAAGCGGCGGGCCGATGTGGTGTTGTTCGTGAATGGTATCCCGCTGGTGTTGGTTGAGTTGAAGGTGTCTCATAAGAACGTCCGCGACGCCTACGACGGCAACCTCCGCGACTACCGGGACACAGTCGGGCATCTGTTCTGGTTCAACGCTTTTGTTGTGCTCTCGAACGGGGCTGACACTCGGGTTGGTTCGACGTTTGCCCCGTGGGGGCATTTCGCCGATTGGAAGAGGATCAACTCCGAGGGCGAGCAGGGTGTCGTGTCGTTGGAGACCGCCCTGCGGGGTACGTGTGAGCCTCGCCGGTTGTTGGATCTGGTGGAGAACTTCGTTGCTTTCACGGAACGCCCGGGCGGTTTGGTGAAGGTGTTCGCGAAGAATCATCAGTTCCTTGGGGTGAACAATGCGCTGGCGGCGTTGCGGGAGTTGAAGGAGCGTGAGGGGCGGCTGGGGGTGTTCTGGCACACTCAGGGGTCGGGCAAGTCGCTGTCGATGTTGTGGTTCACCCAGAAGGTGTTGCGCAAGGAACCGGGCAGTTGGACTTTTTTGTTGGTGACCGACCGCAAAGAACTCGACGAGCAGCTTTATGAGGAGTTCGCCGATTCTGGGGTGATCACCACCGGGCAGCATGTCCACGCCCGCACGTCGGCGCATCTGCGGGAGTTGTTGGGTCAGGACCATCGGTATGTGTTCACGCTGATCCACAAGTTCATCCCACCGGAGCGGGGCCAGCCGATGCCGGTCCTGTCTGAGCGGGACGACATTGTGGTCATCACCGACGAGGCCCACCGGTCGCAGTACGACACGCTGGCCGCCAACATGCGTTTGGCGTTGCCGAACGCGTCGTTCCTGGGTTTCACCGGCACGCCGCTGATCGCCGGCGAAGAGGAGCAGACCCGGCGGGTGTTCGGCGATTACGTGTCGATCTACAACTTCCGGGATTCCATCACCGACGGGGCGACCGTTCCTCTCTACTACGAGAACCGCATTCCCGAGTTGCAGTTGACCAACGACGACTTCGACGACGAACTCGAGGAACTGCTCGAAGAGGCCGAGTTGGACGACGCTCAGGAGAAGGCGGTCGCGCGTCGTTTCTCCCAGCAATACCAGCTGATCACCCGACCCCGGCGCCTCGCAGAGATCGCCGAGGACCTGGTCAGCCATTTCGTCAACCGGGGATTTCGGGGCAAGGCCATGTATGTGGCCATCGACAAAGCCACCGCTGTGCGCATGTACGACTTGGTCGAAGCCGAGTGGGCCCGTTACTTGGCCCACCTCGAAGATCGGCTGGTGAACACACCCGAGTTGGAACGTCCGCATCTGGAGACGCTCATCGCTTTCATGCACAGCACGGACATGGCCGTGGTGGTGTCCCCAGCGCAGAACGAGGTAGCGGAGATGGCTGCTGCGGGGCTCGACATCGCGAAGCACCGCAAACGGATGCTCGCTGAGGACCTCGACTCCAGGTTCAAGGACCCCGACGATCCGTTCCGGTTGGTGTTCGTGTGCGCGATGTGGCTCACGGGGTTCGATTCGCCGTCGACGTCGACGGTGTATCTCGACAAGCCGATGCGGAACCACACGCTGATGCAGACCATCGCCCGGGCCAACCGGGTGTTCCACGACAAGGACAACGGTCTGATCGTCGACTACGTCGGCGTGTTCCGGAACCTGGAGAAGGCGCTCGCCATCTACGGCGCTGACCGCACCGGGTCGGCCCGGGATCTGCCGATACGACCCAAGGACGACCTGGTAGCCGAGTTGGCCGCGGCGTTGGGCGAAGTTGCTGATTTCTGCGACGCGAACGACATCGACCTAGACGACATGGAGGCGGCGCAGGGGTTCGAGTTCATCGCTTTGCAGAAGGCCGCTGTGGAAGCGCTGCTGGTCGACCAACAGACCCGCCGCCGGTATGTGTCGCTCGCCCGTCAGGTCCGCAAGACGTTCAAGGCGCTGCTACCTGATCCCGAAGCGATGGCGGTCACCCACCGGGTAGCGGTGATCCGCTCGATCGCATCGAAGATCGAATCGGCGTCCGAAGCACCCAACATCCGCAAGGTGCTGGACTCGGTGTCGGAGTTGTTGGACCGGTCGGTCGGAGCAAAGGAATACATCATCCGCAGCGCCGGTGGGTTCCATCCACTGATCGACCTCAACCAGTTGGACTTCGAACAGCTCGCCCTGCGATTCGCTGCCAACAAACGCACAGCCGCCAACGCCATCCAAACGGACCTCAAGAAACGGCTCGACGAAGCGGTACGCAAGAACCCGACCCGGCTAGACCTGGCAGAGAGGTTCCGCCAACTCATCGAAGATTACAACGCCGGCACCCACAACCTCGAGGAGTTCCTCCGCCGGCTCAAAGCCATCAACGACGAACTGACCAACGAAGAGCAACGCGCCGTCAGACAGGACGCTACTGAAGCAGAGCTGGCCGTCTTCGACCTGCTCACCAAACCGGAGCCGGAACTGACTGACACCGAAGCGAAGAAGGTCAAGGGCGCTGCGAAGAAGCTACTGGAACACGTTGAGGAGAAACTCGTCCTCGACTGGAAACGCCGCCAACAAACCCGCTCCGCAGTCCGGGTCGCAGTCGGCACCGTCCTCGACGATGAACTACCCGACGTCTACGGCCCCCAACTCTTCGACCAGAAAGTAGACGCGATCTTCGACCACATCTACGCCAGCTACTTCGACAACGGCCAAAGCGTCTACGACAAACCCGACACTGACACCGGCACCTCGACAGCAGTCGTGACATTGCCGACCACCGCTGAGGAGGTCAACGATGACCTCCTAGCCCAAGTCCGCACCGACCCCGAACTGTTCGCCCGCCTCATGGAGACGGCCTTCGGCGCCAACGCCACCTGGGCATCCCCGACCCAAGAACTCCTCATAGACGACGAGACGAGGACAGTCGAGTACAAACAGACCGCCCGATGGAACGTGCGGGAGCAGCGCAGAGACAAAAGGATGGAACAAGTAGTCGTCAAAACCGTCGCCGGCCTGCTCAACGACCGGGGCGGGACCCTGCTGATCGGCGTCACCGACAATCGCGAACCGGTCGGCCTCCACGACGACTACGCCCAAGTCAAACCCCCCAACGCCGACGGCTACGTCAACTGGCTCGACACCCTCTTCGAGAACAACCTAGGCCACGCCGGCGCCAACCGCCTCGACATCCGCATCGACCGCGTCAACAACCACGACATCTGCCGCATCGACATCCCCGCCAGCTCCCGGCCCATCTGGACCAAGACCAAAACCGGCGGCCTCCTCCTCTACCAGCGCCGCAACAACTCAACCCGACAAGTACCCGAAGCCGAGACCGAAACCTTCATCACCGAACGATTCGGACAGCAACAATCAGGGGTGTTCTCATAGTCGGCAGAGACTCGCACTCATTGGTTGCTCCGTTGTCGAGATACGCCAGATAAGGACCGCCATGTCAGCGTTTCGAATACTCAGTGAACCTGCATGGCAAGCGCTCGCAGAAGCCCTTCGCACGTACTACTGGTTCAAGTCCGATTTCCAGACCTTGGTACTAGCACGCTTTGCCGAAGCTCCCGATGCCCTGGCAGCCGTGAACTTCGACGGGACCAAACGAACAGCGACGGGCGAACTTGTCCGAGCCCTCCGACTCAAGGAGCACAAGTACCAACCAGTGGTGATCGACGCGCTCATGGCACTTGGCGACGTAGACCCAGAGTTCCCTCACCTCGCTCGCCTCGACGACGGTCCCACACGTGTGGCCGAAGCCGAAGCAGCATACGACGCTGTTCGGACCGTCATAGACCAGTACTCCGAACTCGCAGCGTCAAGAGAGGCTGCACGACACGAGGCGGAAGAGACAATCGCAAGAGAGTCAGCGCGCCGATTGCACAACAGCCGCCTCAACCAACTCCACAGCCAGTTCTTAGAAATGCACCAATCATCCGACGAACCACAGAAGCGAGGAATCGCGTTCGAAAGACTCCTCAACGCGCTGTTCGAGCTCTGGGACCTCAATCCGAGAGCGGCCTACTCGATCGAGCATGAACAGGTCGATGGCGCCTTCACATTCCGCACCGACGACTACATCCTCGAAGCGCGCTGGCGGGCCGAGCCGCTTCAACCCAAGGATCTCAATGACTTCAGAGTGAAGGTAGACGGCAAGGCACGCAACACGCTCGGTCTCTACGTATCGATCTCAGGCTTCACCGACGGCGCTATCGCGAAACACTCGCACGGCCAAACTCCATTGATCCTGATCGACGGCACCGATCTCATGCCGATCCTTGAGGGACGCATCGAGTTAAGCGAGGTCCTAGAGAGGAAGCGGCGACACGCAGCGGAAACAGGCAGTCCAATGTACCGCGCATGAACCCCGACCTAGCGCCGAGACAGCCGCCATGTCATCTGGCGGGAGCACCACACGCAACTGCGCTTCTCCGGCACTGCTCAGCATTGGACTGCCCCACGATCCGGGACACCAGCGGGCGCTCACCCAACGCAACCCGAGCACACGAGGCCCCCACCACAGCCATCACCCCAAGGTTTCAGCGGCATCCAACAGTACCACTCGGCGCCATCTAGATGGACGCCCTGAGCTACCCTCTTGATCCGTCCGAACAGGAGTGTCGTCACCCCACCGAGACGACTCGTGGGAGACAGGAACGCCGCGCCATCTGCGAGCAGGAGCCTCCGCTCCTCTTGGGACGGTACAGCCGTAGTCCGCGTCCTCGCCTAATTACGGACGTCCGACCACGACTCCGCCGGGTTCAGCGGCTTGACAAGCGCCGCTCGGCACAGACGTACAATAACGCAGCCCCTTCGTTTGGATCAGCTAGCCGAGTTCAAGGTTCGGGTATACACCACCTCTACCGGGATCGGGGATGGCTCCACCCGCATCCTGCTTGTAACATGACCCCCCACCGGCACGAGAACACCCAAAACCCACGAAATCGCGCAGCCTCAAGGGGTTAGTACCTGGTTGATCACTGTTAACGCGTCGCCTCGCACGAGTGCGTCGTGATACGCCGCGTTGTCGTAGGAGCGTAGGCATCCGTAGCAGCTTGAATCTGCGCCGCACTCGCATTTGGCGACGACGTCGCTGGCTGCCTTGAGGAGGTCTGGGAAGCGGTCGATGATCCGCCGGGTGTGTCCCGCGCCGCCGGGTACTGTATCGAAGATTACGATCGATGGTGTCTGGTTGGGGCCTGCGGAGCGGAGGGTGCCGTTCACGTCGTTTCTGATAATACCGATTGGGTGGGTTGCGGCTAGCAGTGCGTAGAGTGTGCTGCGGGCTTCTCTATCTGTCATGGGGACGGGTAGACCTATTTCGACGACGTCGGTGAGGTATTGGTGGCCGAGGTGGCGGCTACTCAGCATGGTTCCGCATTTGCTCTTCCGCCCGGGGCGAGTATGTGGAACGCGTTTCTTGGCTGTCCTTGTTCTGCTCGTCGGGGCTGGCTCGGCGTGTCCACAGGTTTTGCAGATCTGGAAACCGCGACCGCGGGGACCTTTGTTTAGGACCGTGATCTGTCCTTGGCGGCTGGATCGGATGGAGATCGTTTTCTCTCCTATAGGGAGGTGCTGGTAGTCCGGTGTGGTGTTGGCGTAGTCGTTGAAGTGGAAGGCGGAGTATCCGGCCTTGGGTGGGCGGGCTTCTCCTGGCTTCTGTTCACTCAGTGTTCCGATAAAGCCGAACATTGGAATCACGAAGGGTCGACTCTGTTCGGTGATGCGGCTGCTGCAGACGTCGCATCCGGCTGGGTCTGTGCCTCGGCGGGCTCGAAACGCTCCGCAGTTTCCGCAGATCGCCCATACGTAGTCAAGTAGTGCTTTGCCTGCAGGGATTCGGAACCCGACGGGTTCCCATAGTTTCTTGTCGGCGACTATTCGAGATCCTGGGGCATAGTCGGTTATACCGATGCGAAGATCGCGTGAGAGGTTGAGTCGGGAGGCACCGGGGTCGCCCTGTTTCCAGATGTCTAGTGAGACCACGTCGACTGGGAAGCCGTACTTTGGGAGCACTACTCGCTGGGCGAGGAATTGTATGAGCTGCCGTTCCTCAAGGGTTCTTTTCACTCCGAACAGCGCCCTCTGGTATCCGGCTAAGTTCGAGGCTCTCTGGTTCGAGCCTTTCCGGCGGTACTCGGCTATACGCTCGGAGACCTCGTCTAAGTCGTCGTTGAGTTCGTCTAGATCGAATCCCACTTCGTTTTGGGCTCGCTTAAGCCAGCCGTAGTGTTCGCTCTCGCTCTCCTCGGCGAGGGCTTCGACCCATAACCAGTGTCCGACACCGAGTTCGGCGGCCAGTTCTGGCGGAGTGATTCGCCTCACCGCCGCTCCGAGCTCTGTTGGGTGCGACCTAAGCCACTCAATGAACCGATCGACGGGAGCCGACCCTTCGGCGGCCCTGTCTGTGAAGAAGGACGCGACGGTCCTGTGCCAGTCACCACCCGAGTCGACATGTTCACGTTCGAAAGCCGCGAACGCTGCAGCATGGATATGTCGCCTAACGATTTGGGGGTTGGTAAGCGAGACGATCGGTGTGGCTACGTGGCCATCAACCAAGGCTCGCGGGTTGTCGAAGTAGTGGATGTCGTGGCTACGCCGCTGAGCGAACGTCACAGCCAATGCCGACGATCCGCTCCGTCTACCAGCACGGCCAGCTCGCTGCACGTAGTTGGCTGGGGACGGCGGGACGTTGCGCATGAGAACGGCTTGGACCTCGCCTACGTCAACGCCTAACTCGAAGGTTGTGGAACAGCTCAAGGCGTTGATGTCACCGTCGAGGAACTCCTGCTGTAGCCGCCCGGCATAGTCGGCGTGAAGCTGCCCGGTATGTTCCTCGACCCGTAGCCCTACCGGGTCGAGTGTGGTGTACAGGTGCAGGTAGTGCTCATCCCGCTGCCGGGTCCGTGCGGTGATTGGTTTGAGCGTACCTTCGCATGTGTATGTGGGGCACACGCCGCTGACGGACCGCCACCAGATCTGTCTGCACGAGGTACAGCGGAAGGCGGGCGCCTCGCGAGTAGCGAGACGCATCGTAACCCACTCTGGGTCGAGGGCGAACAAGACACCGTGTCTCCTGTCGTTGACCGAAGTGAGTACCTTGCCCCACGGACTGCGCGAGGCGGCGATCCATCGCTGCCACATCTGTTTGAGAAGTTCCGGGGCGTCTTTGCTGATATCGCGGCGGGTTAGGACTTTGCTGAGGTAGTCAAGACGCCGGTTCAGGCCTCGACCCGGCAGCCAAGCGAGGATATTTGGGGCGGACTGCTCCAAACGAACTCTCGTGACAACGTTGCGAGGGGCGAAGGTGGGGTCGGTGATGTCTACACCGTCGGGCAGGTGAACCGCGGCCTGTATCCGCAGCGTCTCAAGGAGGACTCGTGCGAGGTCAAGGGTCTCGTCGGGTGTGAACCCGAGTTCTAACAGTGCCGGTACTGGGGTAAGGCCCTTTGGTAGGGCGAAGGTGATCTCGGCCAGGCCGACACCGTCGAGGCTTTGCCGTCGATCGACCGCGAGGACCTCCCGCATCAGCCAGGTACGTACCCGGTTGCTGTTCTGCATGGCTCCGGCGTCCTCATCAAGCACGAGCGCCTGTTCGGCGGCTTTGCGAATCGGGATGACCAGATCCTCGAATCGTGGCCTCGAGTCGCTCAGTCGCTTGAGCGCTGCCCAGATGAGGCGTCGTTCAACAGCGCGCGAATAGGTACGGTCGAGATAGGGAGCGAAAAAGGCTGCGTCCTGGCGGGAGTCTGAGAATGACAGGAGCTTGCGGCCTTCACCGATCTTGGTTGCCGTCTCCGGGTTGGAGCTTGGTGGGAGAGATTGGTAGAGGGCGGTTGCGATTACAGAGACAGGTGCGTCCTGGCCGGTTAGGAAGCGGAGCACGATCGGACCGTTGGTTCGGCCTGAGCAAGCGAGGCACCGACGGAGTGGTTCACCGCGTTTTGAGGGATGCGCGACCGTAACTTGAGTTTGGGCGCCGGCGTCACAGTCACAGGAGGGTTCGGAGCCTTCGGTGAGAGATCCACACATCGTGCATAGCACCCTGTTGTCGATCTTGGCTGCGATGAGGTCGTCGCCGACGATCGCTTCTTCGTCTTCGTCGTCCAAGGTGACCTGCTTGTCCAGAAGAAGATATGTCAGGTTGGTGTCGAAGGGTTGGGCCGACCGCACGAAGACGTGCCCATCCGCCTCGTTGCGGCTTCCAACGAGGTACGTGGCCCCGCATTTGGTGCACACCCCGGACTCGAACACTCGCGAATCGATGCTCTTGGTGGCACAGTCCGGACACTTCCTATGACGTTGGAGCCGCAGTCGTGGTCGGCCCGGCGGATGACACGGGGACTTGCAGATGAAGGCCCCTTCCAGCGCCCGCACCAAGAAGTGGTAGCGAACTGGAATGACGGGGCTGTCCGTGTGCGGAGCCTTGGCACGAGAGCACGCTTCGACCAGATCCGTTAGAGCCGCAACTGACCTTTCGCCAAAGACCACTTCCGCCGCTTCGGAGAGGCCGACGGATCCTCTTTCCAAGAGGTACTGGAGGTTCACGACATGCCGCTCGGTAGCCAACACCTGGCCGAAATAGGTAAACGGACACCGCGACGAACCCGATGTGGGGGCCCCCATGGCAGCCAGTTCCGCGACCAGGGACTCCGGAACGGTGTCCCCCGATGTGAGCAGACGGGACATCGCGTCTAACGTCGTAGCGTCGGCTTCCCAGATCGCGGTGGTCTGCACGAGCGGTCTCCTGACCGGCGCCACAATATCTTGTCTCGCTGGTACATGAGCCTCGTACTCGACGGTTTCGTCGAACAGGTCACACCCGTATTGGGCGAGGTCTGGGTACTCTTCTTCGCTACCGAGAGTTGCGGACGTACCCACGAACTGGATACGACCCGGTTCGCTCATATTGACCCGATCCCGTACACGACGAAGCAGCATCGCTATCTCTGCACCCCGCGCTCCGTTGTATACGTGTACCTCGTCGAGGACGACGAACCGCCAGTGTCTACCGGTTGGACCGTCGAACAGTTTGGTGTCGGCCGGTCGCAAAAGTAGGTACTCGAGCATGGCGTAGTTGGTGAGCAGGATATGCGGCGGCCGGTCGCGTATCTGCTCACGGGAGATAAGCTCGTTAGGTAACGGGTCGGACCCGAATCGATGCTGGTAGACACCGAGAGCGTCCCGATACGAATTGGGGGTGGCGCCGATGAACCGGCCAAACGTGATGTCGGGGAAGGCGTCGATGATATCGCGAACACGTTTCATCTGGTCGTTCGCCAGCGCGTTCATCGGATAGAGCAGCAGCGCTCGAACCCCGGGCGTGGCGAGCGTGCCCGCTGTCCGCTCATTCAGTAGGTGGCTGAGAATCGGGAATAGGAAGCACTCTGTTTTGCCTGAACCCGTGCCGGTGGCGACAATTAGGTTACGACCCTCGACGAGTTTTCTTATCGCCTCGGCTTGGTGGTGATAGAGGGGCCTGCCGAGTGGGAAGGCGGATGCTGGAAGATCACGCAACCCTTCGCTGAGGAAGCCGTCGTCGATGAGTCCCTCAAGCGTGCCCACCGTCTCGTATGGAGCAGCGGCCTGAAGCAGCGGCCCCCGAACGAGCGGGAAGCCAGCGTCGAGTGCGTGGTAGAACTCATCGCGCAGTTGCGGGTCGCGAGGGGCGTGGCGTGACCTGAGGTACCGCTTGTAAGAGTCACCTATCTGTTTAGAAGCGGCAAGCGGGTTGAGAAAAGGGGTGTCTGCCATCGTTGTCGTCACAGTCGGTGAAGAACGATAGCTAGGACCAGGCTTCGGTTGGTAAGTTCAGGTGCGAATTCCACCGAGGACCACAAGGCTCTAGCCGCGAGCCTGTACTCGCCACCGAAAGCGACGAGGTGAAAAACGCAGGCCAGAAGGTCACGAGGAAATGAGCACCACCCCGGGACACCGTCAGAGGTCTCCAGCTTGCCCAGATATGAGTGATGCACGGGATCGAGCCAGTCCGTGCTGGTCGTGATCGTCTCGTAAGTGGATCGCCACTGCTCTACCGCAGCGCGGTTACCGTATGTGTGGGTTAGAAAATCGATAGCAGCATCAAAGTAGCCACTCCATCGCAACACCTGCACATCGCTGGGCTCCAGGACCGACGCGAGGGCGCGCAGCTGGTCGGGACTGCAGGTATCAAGGGGTGGCTGGATGGGTCCCCCTCGAGACGGCAGTTGGTCTGCCTCTTCATAGTCGTCCTTTTCGTCATATGGCATGGACGGGTCCCAACCGGTGAACGAACGCCACCGCCCCGCGCTTCGCCTATCCCCCCGCCGGTAGGTATCGAAAGCGGCCCCTACCACCGGACTCATCGTCCAGAGCTGATCGAGGACAGGTTCGTCGATCCCACTGGGGGCACAATCGAGAATACCCTGAACCAGGCTAATGAGAACTCGGACTAGGTCCTGCTCGGAAACCGTATGCCCGATCTCCGAGATGATTTCCGCTAGATGGTCGGGGCGGAGCAGTGCGAGTTCACTCAGTCTCCCGTACACCCGATCCGAGACGCAGTCCGGCCCGGTATACCGATGGCGAAACACCAACGCTGATCTAAGTTCCTCAAGGATGTCACCCACCAATCCCTCATCCAGACTACGAACCGGTCCCCGCCCGGCGGACTCTAGTTCAAGCGCCGCCAAAGAGTCCCCCTCGTCCAAAGCGGCGAGATGACGCTGTAGGTCACCATCAGTGCCAAGCGTGACCTCGGTCGCGTTCGTTGCCCTAGTAGACGGCCTAACCGGCAGGGACCAAGGATCCCCAATCCCGACTTCCAACAAGTACGGACCCGGCGGTAGGTTATCCTCGATCACAAACCCACAGTGCCCCTGGTTCGTGTCCGGGACCGGCTCATTGATCGGCGGCTCCCACGGACGCTGGTTCGACCACAGCCTGATTTCACGATCCTTGAACGCTCGATTCTCACACCAACGGACCTCACAGTACGTAAACCCGTCCTCGACATCGACGAGGCTCTCCATCTCAACGTCGGAAACCTCGTGAGTTGCCTCGATAACCGCGACGGTGGCTACGACTTCACCACAAACAAGTCTCAGCTCGAGTCGTGCTGCGTCGGCGTGAGCAGCCGACGTCTGGAACTCCCCAACCGGGAACCTCCAGCGACCCTCGGTGCCGGTGGTGGTCACCTCCTCTGATGCCTGGATACACTCCTTCGCATGAAGCTCCAGACGGACCGGTGACGGCCTCCCAACCCGGACGAGAACACCCTCGATGTCACCGTTCTCGAACTCATCAAGACCAATGCTCTCGGGTCTACCGGCAAAGAACGACGAGCGACCGTCCCGATAGCGAAGTGCCCAGACAAGGCGGGGAACCGATACCAGAAGATCCCCATGCCCGGGTCCTGCCGACACGGGTCTCGTGTACTCACCAGCAGAGAAATCAAGGTCAACCCGCCCCGCGCTACTGTCACCAATCGCAACGTCCGCGGAAAGACGGACAACAACGGGTTCATCTGGAGCTACCACACGGCCTGGCATCGTGAGATCCATGCCAGGGACGATGATTACCGGAGTCCGTAGGTCAGATCCGAGAGGACCGACGACCTCGATCACCCCACTCACAACCCCCCCAGCGGGGAAGAGTGGCGAAAGATCAAAGACGTTCTCATCCGACCCGTCCGAGTCGAGGTCAGAGAGATATTTCAGCGTAGAATCGTAAGACGTTCTGAACCGGACCCTCCATGCCCCCCGCGACGTTGTTCCCAGGTCGACACGAACCCTCGGAGGGTGACCGAAAACGAACTGTCCGTTCGCGCCGACGACCCCGGGAAGGTGATCGCCCACAAGACGGGGTCTGTGTGTGGACTCGGTGACTGCAACAGTTCTCGAGAAGGGCCCACCTGAGGGCCCCACTCCGCAGATAACGACTTTCGTCAGTCCGCTGAGGTCCAAACGGCGTGGCTGCCATGCGGACCAGACACCAACCGCGCTCGGTAACTCCACCTCCTCAGGAACCTTCTCAGTCTGGTCGTGGTCTTTGTAGAATGACACCTGCCTGGATGCCAGAACCAAAACGGAGTCACCCCGCATACTCGTCTGGTTTCGGGCCAGTTCACCGCTGTCCTCAAAGATGTACACCGGTACTTCGTCCATAGGCGCGAACGAGGTCGACCGCTCGGACAGATGACTCACAAAGGTCACCTCCCACCGCGGTGCCGGAACGAGCGGAACCTCGCGCGGGTCATACGATGCCTTGTAAGACTGTCTCTTCCCCTTCCCCAAAACGCGCCATTCGCCACCCAACCCCGGCGAAGACGGAAACAGCAGGTGGGGACCCTCACCGCTGTACGGATCGAGAAACACCCGCGGTTTCGGCACCCGCGGCCCGCGTCGCTGTGGCTGCTTTGGTCCCTCAAGGAGTTTCTCCACCAAATACCGGGGTACAACAGCATGGGCAGCCAGCTCGGCGGCCCCTCGTTCAACCGCCTTCGCCTTCCCCAACTCGGCCACATCACCCGCAAGTTCGATCATCCGCTGGACAAGGTCCACCGCGAAGTCCCCGCCGTGAAAGACAAAACGCTGAGCCGGCTTATCGACCCCCTGAAGAAGGTACTGGCGACTCCGCCAACGGGCCAAGAGCCGGCCCGCGTCCTCCTCGCCCCAGCGCATCTCCTCAAGCAGGCACCTCCACAGATCGCTGGCACAGTACGCGGGAATCCCCCCATGAAGCAGAATCGGCGTAACATAACGCCACGCACCCTCACGGTGAACAACATCCTCAAAGGTTTCTAAGTCAAGCCTCTCAAGCGAACCCAAGAACTCCAAACCGATGTCGCTCTGGTTGCTCACATCGATTCCGCTAACGGAAACGTTAGGCCAGAACTTCCCTCCCTCGTAACGGTGCATCCCCTCAGCGACCAGGAAAATCACTGTCGCACTTGGACAAACGACATGAAGTGATCCGACGCTACCCCTTGAGATCAGCCGGCCACTGGCACTCCGAGCCTTCCGATACACCTCCCCCGCCAACGAAAGGTCCAGTTCCGCGATGAGGCGAACATCCTGCACGAGCGGCCTGAGTTCAGCCTCAAGCGATCTTGGACTAACCCCTCTCCACGGATCCACAGTGCCTCCACTTACCACGACTCTCCCCACCTTCGGTAGTACACACGAGCCATCGGGGCCCTCCGTAGTCGGCGACTCAGTTCAACTACCGATAGCAGCCGGGCCCCGCCCCCAAACCAAGAACCTCCGACCCCCCTTCGCCGAAGACTCACACGAAAACCGCTACCGCCGCCACAACAACAGTACCGACGACTACCCAACCTCTGACATAAGCTCTTCGCATCGCCAACACATCTTGTCGGCAGCCACTTGGACCACCCTGCGTACCGCTTTGCAGGCCTTTGTCACCTGCTGCAAGACACGACGGCCGATAGACGATCGCCCCGCTCTCTGCCATGGAGCCCCGCCGACAACCAGCAGACAACACCAACGCGAATCCCAGCCCATGCAGCATTCCTCTATTGGGGGTAACGACGGCCGGGATCATGTTCGGCAGTGAGCGCCGCTACCGCCTCCACCCCCGGCCGTACATACCGATCCAGGCTACGCAGGCTGCGGTGGCGGCTCTTCGCTTTCAACAACGGTGCCCCCACTCCCGCCTCACCCAGGTGGGTCAGAGCGGAGTGGCGCAGCTGGTGCAGCGTCCAACCCGACGCTTTGCGGAACAGTTTCCAGGCTTGCTGATACGACAGACGGCCCCGACCCGTGTCCGGACACACGTCCACCAGAGCAGGCGCCACGTTGGGTCGGCGGTGGGTAACGAACACAGGACCCCGACCCCTACCGCTCAGATAGCGGGGCAGAAGACGAGCTGTTCCCGAAGCCCACACCACTTCTTGGCGGCGGCCGCCCTTGCCCCTGACCACAGCCCGGCGTGCTCTCACGTCGACATCCTCGACGTTGAGGGCCAGTATCTCGTTGGCTCGGGCCGCGGTTTCGTACAGCATCCGCCACAAGGTCTTTTCCCGAACGTGGATATCCGGGCGGGTCCACAGGGTGTGTAGCTGTTGGTAGCGGATCGGAGCGACCTCGTCGCGGGGCTGGGGTCGGCGTTCGATGCCCGCTAACAGTCCCGCCCGCACCCAGCCCTGCGCTTGGGCCCAGCGGCAGAACGAACCGACAGCAGCCAGCGGTTGTTCCACGTTGCCGGCGCCGCGCTCCCCCACCGCCGCTCCAGGACACGGCGCAGGCCTTCGGTGTTGACATCGGCGAGGGCAGTGTCCGCGCCTAGGTCTGAGGCGACCGCTCTGAGGCAGTACGCGTAGCTGCGTCGGGCGTTGGCGGACAGCGGCTTGGCGGCCAGGAACTGTTCCACCGCCCGTCCCAGGGACGGCACCCGATCGGGCGATGCCGCAACCCTGGTGGTCGCCGGATGGGGCTTAGTAGAGATAACCGACTGGGTTCACAGGGTTGGAGGCTAGCCGGAACCCCAGCACATTCGGGGTTTCATCCCAGAGTTAGGAGAGACAACAGTCCAGTATCTCTAGTCCCCCGAAGGAGTTACTGCGCCGGTGTCGGCAAGATAAAGGTTAGCCTGTCGGCTATGTGGATTGCCGATGTGGAGATTCCAGGTGAGTTGGTTGCGGATCACCGTGGGGGTCGGTTGGTGCTCTTCGTTGGTGCTGGCGCGTCCAAAGCGTCGCCTTCGAACTTGCCCTTGTTCAAGGAGCTGGCCAAGGAGATCGCGAGACACGCTGAGAGTGAGTATCCCGATGATGGGTCGAGACCGGATCAGTTCCTAGATCGTCTGCAGGATGAGGGTGTTGATGTCCGTCGGCTTGTCAAGAAAGTGATCGGCCGCCCGGGGTCGGAGCCGAACCCCCTGCACAGGGCGATCGTTGGGCTTGCTGAGGCGTCTGGCAGGTTCCGGATTGTCACTACGAACTACGACTGTCATCTGTCGACGTGCCTGCCGGAGCCAGTTGAGGAGTACGCGGCTCCGGCGGTTCCTATGGGGCGGGACTTTGGGGGCATTGTTTATCTTCATGGTTCCCTGCGTCAGGAGCCCGAGTTGTTGGTGGTGACCGCCACCGACTTCGGGGAGGCCTATTTCAACATTCCGTGGGCTACCGAGTTTCTCAAGGTGATGTTTCGTTATTCAACGGTTCTGTTCGTCGGGTACAGCCATAGTGACGTTCTGATGCAGTACCTAGGTCATGGGTTGCCCCCTGAGTCGAAGCGGTATGCGTTCTGTAAGGAATCGCAGGTTGATCATTGGCGTCGTTTGGGGATCACACCGGTTGTCTACAAGCGGCACTGTGATCTGCCAGGGGTGATCGAGAGTTGGGCTGACCAGGCGCGGATGGGTATGACAGATCATGCTCAACGGGTTCGGGATATTGCGGGGGGCGCGCCTCCCTTGTCACGGGAAGACGAGTCTTACCTTGAGGACACGGTGGCTGACCCAGTGCGGGTTCGGTTCTTCACTGATTATGCCCGTGGTCTCCCGTGGTTGCGGTGGGTGGTCCAGCGACCGCAGTTCCAGAGCATCTTCGAGCCGCTGGAAACGGTAGGGAAGGTGGGAACCACGCTGGCATGGTGGTTCTGTAGGAACTACGTCGCGAACGAGGAGTTGACAGCCGATGCGCTCCGGGTCGTCGGCGAAAACGGGGGTCGCTTGGGTCCTGCACTAGGAGCCCGTGTCGTGGATGCCCTTTCTCGTGGCAGTGGGGATGCCGGTCTTGGGGTGTTCTCCCGATGGGTGTCGCTGGTCCTGGCTGAGGAGTTACCAGCCGGCGGGCGGAGGAGGCTGTGGTGGTGGTTGCGGACATGTGACCCGATGCGGGACCGGGAGATGGTGCTGTTGATGTTCGATTACTTGTCGGTGCCTGTGCCTGGCTTGAGCGGTTCGAGTCTTGTGCCGGTGGTGGATCCATGGGTGGAGCCGCATGTCAACGATCAGTACTGGTTTACGAAGACCTGGGTGCAGGTCTTGGAGCCGAACCTTGAGAATCTGGCTTCCGACCTGGCTCCGATTATCGACCGGCACCTCCGCCAGGCTCATCGTATCGCCCAGGTAGGGCGGGATTCGGGGTCGGGGCCGGACTCCATCAGTCTAAGCAGGCCCGCCATCGAACCTCATGAGCAAAACCCGTCGCTGGGCTACCCCAAAGGTATTCATCCTCTGGTTGACGCGGCCCGCGACACCCTCGACGCTCTATTGCGCTGTTCCCCCGAGGAGGGCCTCCATTACTTGAGGTCCTGGAGTCAGTCTGAGTATCCGCTCCTGCAACGTTTAGCCATCCACGGCTGGGCACAGCGCGACGATGCGAGCCCCGACAACAAACTCCGCTGGCTCATGGGCAACGTCGACCTGTTCGATTGGCGGATCCTCCACGAAGCTATACAGCTCCTAGCGGTTGCTCTCCCCGACGCATCCGAGGAATGCCGGAACACGCTGGTAGACCTTGTAGCAGCGCACCTTGAAGCCGGACCCCGGTCTGAGGAGCGGGATCGGGAGACGTATGAGTACCTAGGGTGGATTCTGCGCTGCGTTCCCGAGTTGGAGACCGCCCAAGAGACATTGTCTCTGCTACAGACGGACCACCCGGAATGGTCCACGCCTGAGCATCCATACTTCCCGATCTGGACCGAGGTCGGAACCGGACAACTCGGCCCGACTGTGCCAGCAGATGACCTGCACGAACAGATCGCAGCATCACCAGCAGAAGCCCTCACACACCTGACCGAGGCCGCTTCAGTCCCGTCCGGACGCGACTGGATGGATACCTTCCAGAGGGTACATGAGACGGTCAAGGAGCATCCCGCTGATGGTGTGGCCCTGCTGCGGGAACTCACGAGCGGCCGCGAAGCAGAACCCTTAGCTGACCTACGGTTGGCGACAGCGGTGATCGGGGCGTTAGAAACCGCACTCTCTCAAGGCACACCATGCGAAGGCATCGCCGCCATCCTTCCCGAGGTCTGGGCAACCGGAACTAGCCGATGGGCAACCGACGCCGATACCCAGACCCCAGACAACAGATGGCTGTCCCACTCTATCAACCATTGGGCCGGCCAGGTAGCACTCATCGCGCTCCGCCTGCTAGCCGACTCCTCCCGAAGCGACCCTAATCAGACCCAGATTCCCGACCCTTTCCGGACCCTCTTCGAGGAGATGCTCACGGGTACAGGTAGGCCTTCAAAGTACGCCCAGGTGGTACTCGCCAGCCAACTCTACCTCCTCTACAAAACCGACGAACCGTGGTCCCTGAGCCGGGTGCTACCCCTTCTCGACCCGAACTCAGACCAAACCCAGGCTCTCCGCTGCTGGAACGGTTACCTCACATGGGGACGGAACGACCAGCAACTACTCGAAGCCGGGCTTCTCAACCACTACCTCAGCCTGATTCCACTACTCGATAAGACCACATCCGAAGCGAGAGGAGCCTTCCACCACCACCTAGCCGATATCGCTCTCTTCAGCGGGATCAACCCGGTCGAGAACAGCTGGCTAGGCCGGTTCACACGCACAGCCGAGTCACAGGATCTGGTCGGATGGATCGAACGAGTTGCCCACAGGCTGCGCAACATGCCTGCCGAAGCAGCGGAAGCCCAATGGGACGCCTGGATCCGCACCTACTGGCAGAACCGTCTGGATAGCCGCCCCTGTATGTTCACCATCGGCGAAGCGTCAGCAATACCAGAGTGGGCCTTCACCCTCACCGACAGCTTCCCAGAAGCCGCTGAACTAGCCGTCCAACACGAAGCGGGGCTCGATGAACTTTCTAGCGTCCTCATGTGGCTGGACCCATCGCCCGACATCGAGGAAGAGCACCCCCGACCGGACTATGCAACAACACACCCCGAACACGTAAACCAGCTGCTAACCCACCTACTCTCCAACACCGAAACGCTCGACAGCTCACCCTTCGACCTGGCCCCAATCATCCGAAGACTCCGCAACCAGCTCGGTCAGGAGCAGACCGCCCCGCTCCATAACCAGGCACTCCGCCTCGGTATCGAAGGCATCTAGGTCAAAGGCGGGCTCGTCTGACCATGATCTCGATCGATGGCGGCTAGCTCACGCATCAGGATTGGCTACATCCAACTCACCCGGCCGCCAACGCGCGACGCCCAGCCAGCAGGATCCCCCAAGCCCGTGACCGCCAGTTCGCCTCGCCTTTCACACATGTTCGACGGTTGTGACGAGGGTCCTGCTAGTTGGGCGCTTCTGCGTATGCGTCGGTGAGCGCCTCGAGGGTGTACCGCCTTGCTCCGACGTCTTCGTAGATCGAGAGGATGACGCCGCTCCATTCAAGGCCGCGAGCCCACTGCAGCATCTGGCGTTGCGACTCGCAACTCTCCAGAGGCGCTCGTCTGATGGTGGCTCATATAGCTCGCTGCCGGGACGGAGAGCGCCGGATTCCGTGCGGCGTGTTTTCTCCACGGTCACCTCAAGCCGCTCCGGTGTCCCACGCTGGGGGAGCACGACGGACGTACCGCCGACGTTGGAGGAGTTGACGGCAACCAAGTCGATGATCGGCTTGTCGGTTGCGGCCTTCTCGAAGGTGCCTGTCAAGGGCCCGTTGTGAACTCGTCAACGTCGAACGTATCCTCGCGAGCTGACCGCACCGCATCCTCAAGCGATCCGTGGCCGCGTTTCGCCAACCCGTCACCGAAGCGGCCTTCGAGCTGTTCTCGGGTTGTGCCGTGAAGACTCGCCCCGTAGGCCAGGATCTGAGCTACAACCGCGGCGACGGGCTCCATTGTTCTGAGCGAGCCTGACCTCGATGATTACCAGCCCAGCCCGACGTCTCCACCCCCACAGGATCGGCGTAGCCCAACCCCAGCGGCACTTCCCGACCCAGGATCAGCAGCGGCGCCCACGGCAACGGCAGCATCTCCGGTGTCTTCCCGATCAGGTGGCGCAAAGCCGCCTCGTCGGGGAAACCCCTCGGGCCGGTTCAGCGTCCATCCCCCATCCTTCTGCGTCCAGACCCCCGAGATCGTCACTTGCTGCTCCCCCCAGATCGGGTCTGTCCACTCCGAGCCGTAACCGAACGAGAGACCAAATGCTGGCGTCAGTCCGCCGGAGCCAGATCAACCGTCACCGTCATGCCTATAGCTGCAGCGGCCTTGTGCAGCGTCGCCAGCGTGGCGCTCGTGCCGCCGGCCTCAAGGCGGGCAACCGCCGCCTGGCTCGTCGACATACGAGCAGCAAGGTCGCGCTGTGTCAGCCCCGCCGCTTCACGCGCGCCGCGTACCTTCTCCCCCACCTCCATAGCCAGACGAGCCACAGCAAGAGCCTCGTCGAACTCGGCACGCTCGTCGGCGCTCATCGAGTTCAGCCGTCTCTCTCGCAACTCTTCAAACGTTGGGCGCGCCATCACTCCTCCTCAGGTGCGTGTCCCTCAGCAATGCACCGTCGCATCGCCCCCCGAGCACGCCGGGCTTCGGCCCGCTCGTTCTGCCGCTGCTTGCGAAAAGGTCGTCAACAGAACAATCCGCCGGTCTTGCGCGAACTAGAACGTGATCCGCCGCGCGACGCGGCCACAATCAACCCGAAGCTCGAAAAGCCCACCACCCAGCGACCGCGAAGCCGGGAACCGCAGAACGGCTGCCATCCTCGGCCACTCGCTCGACCGCCGCCGCTACCTTCGCGAACTCTTCTCACAGAGAGCGACTCGACCCATTGCTCAACTTCTCGCTCGACCTCCACCAAACCACATGACATCAGCAATGATGTCAAACGTCTAGCCAGATCGCGTTGCCCTAAATACGATACGAACCCCGAACCGGGCGACCCCACCCACACGCCGCCGGTACCGGAGCCGGGACAATCCATAAACCACCTGGACAGTCAGCTAGGAACCCACAGGCATGTCCGAAGTGTCGTTCCACCGCTACCACAGACACCCCACCAACACCTCTACTCGGGCGACCCCTCCGAGTTCCTCTTCAGGCGGCTTTCCCGATACGGATGGGAATGCTGTACTCGTCTTCCATTGTCGAACAGCTGACCGCCCTGACCAGGTCCAGAGCGGGCGGGGGAGCGGCAGGAGCATTCGGGTGTCCCTGTCCATGCACCCCACCCTGACCGGACGGACGGGTGGGACATGGCGACCCGAAGCGTCGAGGGCGGGGCGTTGAGGGCGCTCCGGACTGTACCCGACGCGGGAGGACACGGAGGCTGCCGCCAGCCTTGCTGTCGATGTCGTGGACGTGCACTATCCACTCCGCTTCGCCGGAGGGTCTGGCAGTTCAGAGGGACCGCCCGGCGGCGGCGGGGGTCCGGTCCTCGTCGGAATCAAGGAGTGGACGCCGAGCCTAGGATCAGTTCGACAGGGAGCCCGGTGAGAGACGCCGCAGCGGCGGCCAACTCCAACCGTGTGTTCGGGTCCGTCTCGGCTTGGATCACCCCTTAAGACGCCCCGAGTCGGCGGCGGCCGGCGCTGGGGTTGGCGGCCCCTCGGTAGCCCGCCAGGGTGGCGGTCAACCGGGTCTCGACCAACGGGACGGCAGCCCTGGTCGGCGGCCGGGGCTACGTCTCGGATCAGGTCAGCGGGTCGTTCGTGGCGGGCCTCGGCTATGTACAGGGCCACGTCGTCGCTGCTCAGGTCGCTGTCCACCAGGCTGCTGGCGGCCTGGTAGTCGGTGGCGACGACCACCGCACGGTCAGCGAACCGTCCCAGGGTCTGGAGATGGGCGGGTGTCAGCTTCGGGCTGCAGGGCGCAACCGCTCCGTTCAGCCCGGCCCGGTGGTAGGCCACCCGTTGACGGGCAGTCGGCCACGATGTTGGCGATCACAGACCGGGCCGAAACCAGCCCGCACGGAGATCCCTCCACCACCGGGCGGTGGTGTCATCCTCCGCCGGCGTCCCCGGCGGCAACCCCGACACCCTTTCAGGTCCGGTCACCACCGGGTACAGCACCCGGCCGACATGGATGGCGAACAGCCGGCCCCCTGAGGTGTTCGGGCACACCGACGGGTCTACGGGCGCCCAGCCGATCCGCACACCAGCCATGTCCCCACTCTGGTAGCCGTGAACGCGACGCAGAAACGCTCGGGCTCTGGCCGCCGACGGGTCGCTTCGGAGCAGTTCGTGGCAGAACCCAGACGTCTGCCAGCGTATCCTGTCGAGCCGCTGCGGCCCGGTCCGCTGAACCGACAACGGGCCCAGATCCGCACCGGCCCGGCGGGCCAGAATATCCAACGACTCCCCGAACCCGACTCCCTGAGACTGCTGCACAAAATCGAGGGGCGTCGCCCCCGAGACCGCAACCGAGACAATGCCAGACACCCCTTGCCAACAGCTGACCGACAACGACAGGGTGTCCCTTGTCGGCGTGGAACGGGCAGAGTGCCTTAGCGGCGGCGCCGGCCCCCTAACCTCAGCGACTTCGCCGATCAAACCCACGAGAGCTGTGGCCTCTTTGACCAGCGTCGCCACCTCCGATGCCACAATGCCCTCCCTCCGGGCGCAGCAACGCCAGGTTCCTACCCGACCGCCGCGTACTCCGGTCCCTGACCTGGGAAAACCCCGCGCCGGCTCCAGCACCGCCGGTTACGTCCTCCGTGGCCCCTTCCTCTCGCCCACGTCGGCTACACCGCGCTGGCTCCCCCCCGACGGTTGGCCATCGAGGCAAGGGCTGGCACTCCACGAGTCGCACCCCGCGGGACCCACCCCAGATCGGGACCGACGCGAGACTAGACACCGACGGACACGACGACATTGCACGGCCCACAGGGACAACCCGCTCCCTCGAGACGTTTGGGTCCGTCTTCGCCAAACAACGGTTACCGGCACCCCGGCCGGAGCAGCGACACAGGTCCACACCGAAGGCCGCCCGCTAACACCCGCGTACTCCCCCGCGTACTCCGCCGCGTACTCCCACGCGTACTCCGGTCCCTGACCTGGGGTTTTACCCCGCCGACAGCGACACTGGGAAGCAGGTCTCCGACCACCCCGGCGTTCGCCCGGCGACAGCGGTACCCACCCCCGTTTACCGCTGTCGCCGCCTGGTCGACCGCCCTAGACGGTCCCACAGACTGCATCCCGTCGGCCGCTACCGGCTGTTCCCCACCCCTTCGGCCCCGCAACCGGGGGGTCCTCCAGGGCCTCCGCCCCGCCGCGGCGGCTGACCAGGGGGGCCTAGACAGGCGCGGAGAGGCTAGAAGGCCCGGTGGACAACCGGGAAGGGGGCCGGAGGCGGGGGTTCCCGGGGCGGCTCCCCCAGCCGGGTGAAGCCGGTGTCCAGAAGGACGCAGGCTACCGGGCTCTCCTGGGTGCGATGCGGGGTTCTGACCTGGGAGATCGTGCGGGTTCGCCGTCCGCCTCAGAGCGGGGTCCCGGGTGTGCGACGGTTCGGTGGCTGCAGGTCGAGGAAGGAGGGTAGGGGTGCGACGACGGGGGTGTGGTGGTGAGGGTGGTGGGTTTCTTCGGGAACTGGTGATCCAGGGTGGGGCTGGAGGCGTGGAGGCGGGGTGGTAG